>Ga0194120_10000717_pt1 | contig 62078 bp, 57 predicted proteins | sample TA2MahCa65mmetaG_FD_148642 | JGI IMG/M metagenome (GOLD analysis project Ga0194120, IMG submission 148642) | Freshwater microbial communities from Lake Tanganyika, Tanzania - TA2015019 Mahale Deep Cast 65m | ecosystem: Environmental > Aquatic > Freshwater > Lake | place: Tanzania: Lake... | reverse complement strand
CTGGCGCCGGCTGCCGGCGCGTCTGCGGCGCGAGCCAGGCGGACGCCCGTACTGGCCGGGCGGGCCGGCTTTCAGCATCACGCATGCGGCGGGGTACGCCGCCTGCGCGCTCGCCATGCCGGGCCTCGCGATCGGCGTGGATCTCGAGCCCGATGGCGCCGCCGAGCCTGACCAGTTGCGCCTCCTGACGACCGAACTCGAGCGCCGCGCCATGCGCGCGGGCCGGGTCGATGCCGTCAGGCTGTGGACCAGCAAGGAAGCCGTGCTCAAGGCCGCCGGTGCCGATGTCACCGCGGCTGCGCAGGTCGAGATCGACGGCGAGATCGGCCATCATGCCGGCCGTCGCTGGTACCTGCAGCGCCTGACGCCGGCCCCGGGCCTGCGCCTGACCCTCGCCAGTGCGCTGCCGCTGGCGGCGCCGCAGGTGAGCTGGCCCGATCCGGCTGCGCTGTTCGGGGACCGCGACGACCGGATCACAGGTGCGTCATGAACGAACCCACGCCTGCGTCGCGCAACACGCTGTACCGCCGGCTCACGCGCTCGAACCGGCGCCTGACGCCGCCGCGGCTCGCGCTGTACCGGATCGGGGCGCGGATCGCGGAACTGGTAATCCGCCTGTGGTGGGCGATGACGCGCGTCGAACGCGTGCTGGGTGACGAGCACCTGGCGGCCGCGCTCGGCGCGCACGGCGCGGTGATCCCGGTGTATTGGCACCGGCACCAGTTGCTGCCGGTGCAATACCTGCTCGCGCACCGCGACCGCGGCCTGCGGCTCGGCTTCCTCGTCAGTCCGTCGGTCGATGGCGAGATGCCCGCAATGCTGGTGCGGCGCACCGGTGGTCACGCGATCCGCGGTTCCGCCAACCAGACCGGAGCCCGCGCGCTGCGCGACTTCTACGAGGCGATCACGCGCGAGGGTGTCTCGCCGGCGCTGACCCCGGACGGCCCGCGCGGGCCAGCGGACGAGTTCAAGCCGGGCGCGATCCTGCTGTCGCAGTTGTCCGGCAAGCCGATGGTGCCGATGGCCTTCGCCGCCCGGCACGCGTACGTATTCCGGACCTGGGACCGGTTCGTCCTGCCACTGCCATTCACGCGTGCGGTGCTCGCGGTCGGGGCGCCACGGATCGCACCGAAGCGGCTCGACGCGGCGGGGCTGGCCGCGTGGCAGCGCGACATGGCCGCCGAGCTGGACCGGCTCGAACAGGAGGCACGCAAGGCGCTGTCAATGGAAACATGCGCTTAGCTTGCATTCTTGAGAGTTTCTGACAGAATGCGCCGTAACTGCCGGGGACGCAGGACACGCGCGAAGGGCGGCAGGGGGAGATCCCAGTCGAGAAGCGACGGTGCAGAGCGAGAAGCTGACCGATTTCACCGCTTCGGACATTCTTTCCGCGAAGCTCTGGCAGCCGCGGGCGGTACGCCCACCACTCGGAATCGACATCGCCTGCACCAAGGTCGCGGTCGACTTCCAGAGCCTGACGCCGGCCACCGCCGATGCGGTGATCCGACAGAACCTCGAGATCCTGCGCGAGGCGACCGCCACGGATGCGGTGTTCCTCGCGCTGCTCGACGGCCGCGGTGAGACCATCGAGTCGATCGCGGTCGCGCGCACGCCGTTCGCGCAGTGCCGCCCCGAGGTCCTGCGCGGCGAGAGCCTCGAATCGCTGCCGTGGATCCGCTCGCGCCTCGAGCACGTCCGCATCCTCGAGTTCCGCGACACGGTCGCGGTGCGACCGGAGCAGGCCGCCGACGCGGTGCGGCTGGCCGGGCTGGCGATGCGCTCGCTGCTGCTGATCGCCTTCGCGGTGCAGGGCACGGTGCGCGGTTTCCTCGCTTTCGCCGCGGCCGGGCCGCGCGACGGCTGGGACGTCAATCTGCACCTGCTGCTGAAGCTGGTCGGCACCAGCCTTGCGACCGGACTCGAGCGCATGGCGCTGGCGGACCGGCTCGCCAGCCTGCAGGAGCGTCAGGAACTGGCGCTGCCCTGCGCCAATGACGGGCTGTGGGACTACGACGCGATCCAGAACCGCACCTGGTTCTCGCCGCGCTGGAAGGCGATGCTCGGCTACGCCCCCGACGACCTGCTGACCTCGCCGGACTGGCATCGGCTCGTGCACCCGGACGATCTGGCGCGCGTCAGCGTCGCGATGCGCGAGCACATCGCCGGCCGGACGCCGATCTTCGAGAGCATGCACCGCCTGCGCCATGCCGACGGCGAGTGGCGCTGGGTCATCGGCCGCGCGCGCGCGCGCGTCGATGCCGAGGGCCGGCTGCGGCGCCTGATCGGTGTCGAGTTCGACATCACCGACCGCAAGCTGTACGAGGAAGCGCTGTTCCGCGAGAAGGAGAGTGCGCAGATCACGCTGCAGTCGATCGGCGACGGCGTGATCACCTGCGACGCGCATGGCCGCGTCGAGTACCTGAACCCGGTTGCCGCGGAGCTGACCGGCTGGCGCCTCGAGGATGCGCTCGGCCGTTCGGTCGACGAGATCTTCCGGGCCTTCCACGAGGAGACCTGCGAGCCGCTGGAGAATCCGCTGGCCGGCGCCGTGCGCCGGATCCGGCCGGTCAAGTCGCCGCGGCCGATGCTGCTGATCCGGCGCGACGGCAACGAGCTGTACGTCGAGAGCACCGCTGCGCCGATCCGCGACGGCGGCGGCGTGGTGACCGGCGGCGTGCTGGTGTTCCACGACGTGTCGGAGTCGCGCGAGCTGAACCGCCGCCTGACCTATCACGCCAGCCACGACGTGCTGACCGGGCTGGTCAACCGGCGCGAGTTCGAGACCCGCCTGGAACGCGCGCTGCAGAGCGCCCGGGCGCGCGAGACCTCGTACGCGCTGTGCTACATCGACCTCGACCAGTTCAAGATCGTCAACGACACCTGCGGTCACGCGGCCGGTGATGCGCTGCTCGGTCAGGTCGGCGCGCTGCTGAAGTCGCGCGTGCGCTGGCGCGATACGCTGGCCCGGCTCGGCGGCGACGAGTTCGGGGTACTGCTGGAAAGCTGCTCGCTGGAGGAAGCACTGCGCACCGCCGAGACGCTATGCGAGGCGATCCGCAACTTCCGTTTCACCTGGGAGGACCGCACCTTCCGGCTCAGCAGCTCGATCGGCGTCGTGCCGATCACCGCCGAGAACGGGGACGTCGCCACGGTCCTGTCGGCCGCCGACTCGGCCTGCGGCGCGGCCAAGGAGTCGGGCCGCAACCGGGTGCACTGCTTCGAGGAGAACGACCTCGATCTGATGCGCCGGCGGCGCGAGATGCAGTGGGCCGCGCGCATCAACAACGCGCTCGAGGAATCACGCTTCGAGCTGTTCCGGATGGCGATCCGGCCGCTGCAGGTCGAGGACCAGGGTGAGCACTTCGAGCTGCTGCTGCGCATGCGCGACGAGACCGGCAAGATCGTCGCGCCGGACCAGTTCATCGCCGCCGCCGAGCGCTACGGCATCACGCCGAACATCGATCGCTGGGTGATCGGCAGCGCGCTGCGCTGGCTGGTCTCGGAGGCCGATCAGCGCGAGCGGCTGGCGCTGTGTTCGATCAACCTGTCCGGGCAGAGCCTCGGCGACGACAAGTTCCTGCCGTTCGTCATCGAACAGTTCCACCGCAGCGGGCTCGACGCGAGCCGCATCTGCTTCGAGATCACCGAGACCGCGGCGATCGCCAACTTCTCGCAGGCCAGCCGCTTCATCCAGGCGCTGCGCGAGCTGGGCGTCCGCTTCGCGCTCGACGATTTCGGTACCGGGCTGTCGTCGTTCGGCTATCTGAAGCATTTCCCGGTCGATTTTCTCAAGATCGACGGCAGTTTCGTCCGCGGCATGCTGCACGACCCGATCGACCGGGAGATGGTGCGCTCGATCAACGAGATCGGTCACCTGACCGGCAAGCGGACCATCGCCGAATTCGCCGAGAACGCCGAGATCGTCGAGCTGCTGCGCAGCCTCGGCGTCGACTACGCGCAGGGCTACGGCGTCGCCCAGCCCGAGCGCCTGCAGCGCTCGCCGATCGTCTGAATCGCGCTCGCGTTACCCGCGGCGCCGGTTCGCGCGGCCGGGGTCCCGCTCGCGTTACCCGCGGCGCCGGTTCGGCGACCGGGGTCCCGCTCGCGAACTCGGCCGATCTTTACGAGTCCGCTCGCGGGCCCCGTCCGCCTCGCCGGCGCCGGGCGATGCTGCGTTCCTTCCCGCGGCAACACAGCGGGCGGGGGCTGGGACCTCGCGAGCGAGCGCGTAAATCGGGCTCGCGCGAGCGAGCGAGTGTCCCGGCCCGCAGCCCGCCTGCTGCATTGGCCGAGTGTCCCGGCCCGCAGCCCGCCCGGCTGTGGCGGGGGACGGTTTCCGGCTCTCCGCCCCCCCGGCAATCGGTCGAGCGCCAGGCGAAGGTCGCGTGCGCGGCGCCGGTTCGGCTGCCGGGGTCCCGCTCGCGAACTCGGCCGATCTTTACGAGTTCGCTCGCGGGCCCCGTCCGCCTCGCCGGCGTCGTGTGATGCGGTGGTCTCGCCCGCGGCATCGCAGCGGGCTGGGGGCCGGGAGGTCGCGAGCGAGCGCATCAGTTCCGGCGCGAGCGAGCGAGTGTCCCGGCCCGCAGCTCGCCTGCTACATCGGCCGAGTGTCCCCGCCCGCAGCCAGCGTGCTGCGGCGGTCGTGATGCATTGCAGCCGGCTGGGCCGGGCCCGCATAATCGGCGGCGTCGCCAGCGGATGGCGGCCGCGGCGCCGGCGAGCGGGGCCGCGCACTCCCGGAGCAGGAACATGATCGACGAAGCGACGACCCGGCGGATCCGGGAATACCTGGATTCGGCGCCGGCGGTGCTGTTCATGAAGGGCACGCCGGACTTCCCGCAGTGCGGCTTCTCGGCCCAGACGGTCGCTGCGCTGCACGGCTGCAAGGCCGACTTCCGCGCGGTGAACATCTTCGAGGAGCCGGAGCTGCGCGAGGCGCTGAAGGCCTACTCGAACTGGCCGACTTACCCGCAGTTGTACGTCAACGGCGAACTGGTCGGCGGCTGCGACATCGTCGTCGGCATGGGCCGCTCCGGCGAGCTGCAGAAGCTGCTGGCCGACGCCGGAGCAGTGACCGCTTAGGTTGCTTCCGGCTCCTCCCGCTGCGGTTCCAGCAGCGGATTGCCCGCGTCGACGTCGGGCAGGCCGGCCAGCCGGCCGGCCGCGGCCTCGAACAGCGGCCGGAACTGGTTGCATACCGCGCAGAACAGGTCCGCGCTGCGCTCGGCGTCGTAGGCGGCCGAGTGCGCGGCCTGCGCGTCCCAGTCGAGACCGGCCGCGAGGATGGCGCGCGAAAGTACGGTCTGGCCGAAGGCGACGCCGGCCAGTGTCGCGGTATCGAAGCACGAGAACGGGTGGAACGGATTGCGGCGGATGCCGCAGCGTGCGACCGCGGCGTTCAGGAACGCGAGGTCGAACGCGGCGTTGTGGCCGACCAGGATCGCGCGGGTGCAGTCCTGCTCGCGTACCTCGCGGCGCACTTCGCGGAACAGGTTGCCGAGGGCATCCGCCTCGGCGGCGGCGATGCGCAGCGGATGCCACGGATCGATGCCGTTGACGGCCAGCGAGGCCGGGTCGAGGCGCGCGCCGGGAAACGGCCGCACGTGCTCGCGCAGCGTGCGCGCGCGCCGCAGCGTGCCGCCGGCATCGAGGCGCAGCAGCACGATCGCGATCTGCAGCAGTGCATCGGTGGCCGCGTTGAACCCGCCGGTCTCGACGTCGACGACCACCGGCAGGAAGCCGCGGAAGCGATCGCGCATCACCACTGCCGCGGTCACGGGCCGGTCTCCGGGTCCAGCAGCCGCCATTCGAGCGTGGTGCCGGCGCCGAACGGTACGAGCTGGTCGGTACCGAACGGGTAGTGGGCCGGCACCGTCCACGGTTCGCGCACCAGCGTGATCGAACCGCGATTGCGCGGCACGCGGTAGAAGTCGGCGCCATGTGCGCTGGCAAAGGCGTCGAGGCGCTCGAGCCGGCCGGCGCGGGCGAAGACCTCCGCATACAGTTCGATGCCGGCGTGCGCCGAGAACACGCCGGCGCAGCCGCAGGCGGATTCCTTGGCGGTGCGGGCATGCGGCGCGCTGTCGGTGCCGAGGAAGAAGCGCGGGTCGCCGCCGGTCGCTGCCTCGACCAGCGCCTCGCGGTCGCGCTCGCGCTTCAGCAGTGGCAGGCAGTACAGGTGCGGGCGCAGGCCGCCGGCGAACAGCGCGCCGCGATTCAGCAGCAGGTGCTGCGGCGTCAGCGTGGCCGCAAGTCCGGGTCCGCCGTCGCGCACGAAGTCGACGCCGGCGCGCGTGGTCACGTGCTCCAGTACCACCCGCAGCCGCGGATAGCGCCGCCGCAGCGGGACCAGTTCGCGTTCGATGAACACGCTCTCCCGGTCGTAGGGGTCGACCGCCGGGTCGGTGGCCTCGCCGTGCAGTTGCAGCACGAGGTCGCATTCCTCCATGCGCTCGAGCACGGCCCGGCAGCGCTCGAGCGAGGTGACGCCGGCCTCGGCGTGCGTGGTCGCGCCCGCCGGATAGCACTTGACGCCAACCACGAAGTCGCTGGCCGCCGCGCGGTCGATCTCGTCGGCGGCGGTCGTCTCGGTCAGGTACAGCGCCAGCAGCGGCGTGAAGTCGGCGCCGGGCGGCAGCGCGGCGCGGATGCGCGCGCGGTAGGCGGCCGCCAGCGCCACCGTCGTGACCGGCGGCTGCAGGTTCGGCATCGCCAGCACCCGGGCGAAACGGCGCGCGCTGAAGCCGGCGACCGCGGCGAGCCCGGCACCGTCACGCAGGTGCAGGTGCCAGTCGTCCGGTCGCGTGATCGAAATGGTCTGCATCGCTGCTGTGCGGCCGGCTCTGCGCCTTGACCCCCGGGCATGGCAGACCGGATCATAGCGGCTCGGCAGCAGCAGCGGCCAGCGGAGTGTCACTGATGGCGGAATCCGCCGACGCCGGCGACGTCGATCCACAGGAAACTGCCGAGTGGCTGGAGTCCATCGACTCGGTGCTCCGGTCGCACGGGCCGGAGCGCGCGCATTTCCTGCTCGAGCGCCTGATCGACCATGCGCGTCGCTCCGGCGCCTGGCTGCCCTACCGCGCCAGTACCGCCTACCTGAACACGATCCACGGCGAGCGCGAGCGGCCGTATCCCGGTGACCGCACGGTCGAGCGGCGCCTCGAGGCGCTGATTCGCTGGAACGCCATGGCCATGGTGGTGCACGCCAACCGGCGCAGCAGCGAGTATGGCGGGCACATCGCCACCTACGCCTCCTGCGCGACGCTGTACGAGGTCGGCTTCAACCACTTCTGGCGCGCGCCGTCGGCGACGCACCGGGGTGACCTCGTGTTCCTGCAGGGCCATGCCAGCCCCGGCGTGTACGCGCGCGCTTTCCTCGAGGGGCGGCTGAGCGAGAACCAGCTCCGCCACTTCCGCCAGGAAATCAGTGGCCAGGGACTGTCGTCCTATCCGCATCCGTGGCTGATGCCCGACTTCTGGCAGTTCCCGACGGTGTCGATGGGCCTCGGACCGCTGCAGGCGATCATGCAGGCGCGCTTCATCCGCTACCTCGAGCACCGCGGGCTGGTCGAACCCTCGGACCAGAAGGTCTGGTGCTTCCTCGGCGACGGCGAGATGGACGAGCCGGAGTCGATGGGCGCGCTGACGATGCCGGTGCGCGAGCAGCTCGACAACCTGATCTTCGTGATCAACTGCAACCTGCAGCGCCTCGACGGCCCGGTGCGCGGCAACGGCAAGATCATCCAGGAGCTGGAAGCGGCATTCCTCGGCGCCGGCTGGAACGTCATCAAGGTGATCTGGGGCTATCGCTGGGACCCGCTGCTGGCGCGCGACCAGCAGGGTCTGCTGCGGCGGCGCATGGAGGAAGCGGTCGACGGCGAGTACCAGAACTTCAAGGCCAAGGGCGGCGCCTACACGCGCGAGCACTTCTTCGGCAAGTACCCGGAACTGCGCGCCATGGTCGCCAACCTGTCCGACGACGAGATCTGGCTGCTGAACCGCGGCGGCCACGATTCGCTGAAGGTCTGGAACGCTTATGCCGCGGCGGTCGCCCACCAGGGCCGCCCGACCGTGATCCTGGCCAAGACCGTCAAGGGCTACGGCATGGGCAAGGCCGGCGAGGCGATGAACGTCACGCACCAGCAGAAGAAGCTGGACGACGAGGCGCTGCGCGCGTTTCGCGACCGTTTCAACATCCCGATCTCGGACCAGGAGATCGCCGGCCTGCCGTTCTTCCGGCCCGACGAGCGCAGCGTCGAAATGCAGTACCTGCGCGAGCGGCGCCGCGCCCTCGGTGGCTCGCTGCCGGTGCGGCGGACCGCGGCGCCGCCACTCGCGGTACCGGCGCTCGATGCCTTCACCTCGCTGCTGGACGGCAGCGAGGGCCGCGAGATCTCGACGACCATGGCGCTGGTGCGGATCCTCACGCTGCTGCTGCGCGACCGCAACATCGGCCGCCACATCGTGCCGATCGTGCCCGACGAGGCGCGCACCTTCGGCATGGAGGGGCTGTTCCGCCAGGTCGGCATCTACTCGTCGATGGGCCAGTTGTACACGCCGCAGGACGCCGATCAGTTGATGTACTACCGCGAGGATCGCAAGGGCCAGATCCTCGAGGAAGGCATCAACGAGGCCGGCGCGTTCTGCTCGTGGATGGCGGCCGGCAGCGCCTACGCGAACCACGGGATCCAGATGATCCCGATGTACATCTTCTACTCGATGTTCGGTTTTCAGCGCATCGGCGACTTCGCCTGGGCGGCCGGCGACCTGCAGGTGCGCGGCTTCCTGATCGGCGCCACCGCCGGGCGCACGACGCTGGCCGGCGAGGGACTGCAGCACCAGGACGGCCACAGCCACCTGCTGGCCTCGGTGATTCCGAACTGCGTGGCCTATGACCCCTGCTTTGCCTGCGAACTCGCGGTCATCATCCAGGACGGCCTGCGGCGGATGTATGCGGAGCGCGAGCGGGTCTTCTATTACGTGACCTGCATGAACGAGAACTACGTGCAGCCGTCGATGCCGAAGGGCGTTGAGCAGGGCATCCTGCGCGGCATGTACCTGCTGCACATCGGCGGGCGGGGCACCGTGCGCGCGACGCTGCTCGGTTCGGGCACGATTCTGCGCGAGGTGCTGGCCGCGGCCGAGCTGCTCGAGACGCGCTTCGGCATTCCGGCCGACGTGTTCAGCGTCACCAGCTTTTCCGAGCTGCGGCGCGATGCGCTCACCGCCGAGCGGCGCGCGCTGCTCGATCCGGCCGCGGCCGCGCCGGTGCCGTGGGTGCGGCAGTGCCTCGGCGACCGCAGCGGACCGTTCATCGCGGCCAGCGACTACCTGCGGACCGTGGCCGACCAGATCCGGCAGTGGGTGCCCGGGCGCTACCTGACGCTGGGCACTGACGGCTTCGGCCGCAGCGACTCGCGCGCGGCGCTGCGCGGCTTCTTCGAGGTGGACCGGCACTGGATCGCGCTGGCCGCGCTGAAGGCGCTGGCCGACGACGGTCGCGTGGATCGCGCAACCGTGGCGCGTGCGGTCGGCGAGTTCGGGTTCGACCCGGCCAAGCCGGACCCGTGGGTCTGCTGAGCGGCGATGGCCGGGAACATCACACTGACCGTGCCGGATCTCGGCGAATTCCATGACGTCGAGGTCGTGGACGTACTGGTCGCGACCGGCGACGAGATTGCCGTCGAGGCGCCGCTGATTACGCTCGAAACCGACAAGGCGACGATGGACGTGCCGGCGACCGCGGCCGGCCGGGTCGTCGAGCTCAAGCTCGCGCGCGGGGCCCGGGTCTCGCAGGGCGACGCGATCCTGGTGCTCTTGGCCGCGGGCGCTGAGGCGGCCGCTGCGCCGCTGGAGTCCGCAGTGGTGCCGCGGCCGGTGCCGCCGGCGCTACCGCCAGCTCCACCTCCGGCACCATCTCCGGCACCGGCCGCACCGGAAGCTGCTGCAACCATCGTCCACGCCGGGCCGGCGGTCCGGCGGCTGGCGCGCGAACTCGGCGCGGATCTGGCGCGTGTCACCGGCAGTGGCCTGCGTGGTCGCATCACCGCCGACGACGTCAAGGCCTGGGTCAAGCGCGCGCTGGCGGCGCCACCCGCGACGGCGCCGGCGCTGCCGCGCGTTGCGGAGGTCGATTTTGCGGCCTTCGGCCCGGTCGAGCTGCGGCCGCTCAGCAGGATCCAGCGGATCTCCGGTCCGCGGCTGCACGCGAGCTGGGTCAACGTGCCGCACGTCACCCAACACGAGGACGCGGACATCACCGAACTGGAGGCCCTGCGTGCCCGGTTGCGCGAGCGCGCTGACCAGCTCGGCATCCGGCTCACGCCGCTCGCGTTCGTCGCCCGCGCCTGTGCCCGCGTGCTGGCGCGCTTTCCGGAGTTCTGCGCCTCGCTCGATGCCGGCGGTACGCAGCTCGTGCTGAAGAAGTACCTGCACCTCGGCTTCGCGGCAGACACGCCGCAGGGCCTGGTCGTGCCGGTGGTGCGGGACGCGGACCGCAAGGACATCTACGAGCTGGCGCGGGAGTTCGCGCGACTCGCGGAGCGCGCCCGTGAAGGCAAGCTGACGGCGGCGGATCTGCAGGGCGGCTGCTTCACGATCTCCAGTCTCGGCGGGATCGGCGGCACGGCCTTCACGCCGATCATCAATGCCCCGGAGGTCGCGATCCTTGGCGTCGCGCGCGCGCAGACGCGGCCGGTGTGGCGGGACGGGCAGTTCGTGCCGCGGCGGCTGCTGCCGTTGTCGCTGTCCTACGATCACCGCGTCATCGACGGCGCCGCGGCCGCGCGCTTCGTGGTAGCGCTGGCCGCGGCGCTGGCCGAGCCGCAGTCGCTGGTCGAGGCCGTGCCGTGAGCGACCTGGTCGAGCAGCGGGTTCCCGACCTCGGCGAATTCCGCGACGTCGAGGTCATCGACGTGCTGATCCGGCCCGGCGACCGCATCGAGGCCGAGTCGCCGCTGATCACGCTCGAGACCGACAAGGCGACGATGGATGTGCCGGCGACCAGCGCCGGCGTCGTGCGCGAGGTACGCATCGCGCGCGGTGACCGGGTGTCGCAGGGGGCGCTGATCGCGCTGGTCGAGACCGGTGCCGGCGACACCATGCGCGTGCCGGCGCTGACCGAAACCGTCGTCATGTCCCGGCACGCCGAGACCGTCGTGATGCCGCCACCGACCGCGACCGTGGTGCTGCCGCCCGCGGCGACTCCGGTCATCACCGCGGGCGAGCCGGCCGCCGACGAGACGACCCGGCTGCTGGTGCTCGGCGGCGGGCCCGGTGGTTACACGGCGGCTTTCCGCGCTGCCGATCTGGGTCTCGAGGTGCTGCTGGTGGATCGCCGCGCCGAGCTGGGCGGCGTCTGCCTCAATGTCGGCTGCATTCCGTCGAAGGCACTGCTGCACGCTGCGCGCGTGATCACCGAGGCGGCCGAACTCGCGCCGCATGGCATCCGCTTCGGGCCGCCGCAGATCGAACTCGACGCGCTGCGCCACTGGAAGGACTCGGTCGTCGGCCGCCTGACCCGCGGCCTGGCGGCGCTGGCGAAGCAAAGGCGGGTCAGCATCCGTCACGGTGAGGGGCGGCTGCTGTCCCCGCACCGCCTCGAGCTGCGGGACGGCGGCGGCGGGCGCCGGGTGATCGGCTTCGAACACTGCATCGTCGCGGCCGGCTCGGAGCCGGTGCGGTTGCCGGGACTGCCGGCCGATCCGCGCATCATCGACTCGACCGGTGCGCTCGCGCTGGCCGACGTACCGGAGCGCCTGCTGGTGATCGGCGGCGGCATCATCGGCCTTGAGATGGCCTGCATCTATGATGCCCTCGGTGCGCGTGTGACCGTGGTCGAGATGACACCCACACTGCTGCCCGGCTGCGACCGCGATCTGGTCCGGCCGCTGGAAAAGCGCGTGCGTGCGCGCTACGCCGCGGTCCTGACCGGGACCCGGGTCGCGGGCCTCGAGGCGCGGGACGAGGGCCTGCGCGTCGCCTTCGACGGGCCCGGCGCGCCGGCACCGCAGTGGTTCGACCGCGTGCTGTGTGCCGCTGGCCGGGTGCCGAACGGGGCCGCGATCGGTGCCGCGGCCGCCGGCCTGCGGGTGGACGAGCGCGGCTTCATTCCGGTGGACCGGCGGCAGCGGACCAACCTGGCGCATGTCTTCGCGATCGGCGACATCGCCGGCGGGCCGATGCTTGCGCACAAGGCGACGCACCAAGGCAAGGTCGCGGCCGAGGTGATCGCCGGGCACAAACGCCGTTTCGATGCACGGGTTATTCCGTCGGTTGCTTATACCGATCCGGAAATCGCGTGGGCCGGCATCACTGAACTGGAGGCGCAAGCGGCCGGGCGCAAGCTCGGCAAAGGTGTGTTTCCGTGGGCCGCCAGCGGGCGCTCGCTGGCGCTGGGGCGTGACGAGGGTCTCACGCGGCTGCTGTTCGATCCCGACACGCGGCGCGTGGTCGGCGGCGGCATCGTCGGCACGAACGCGGGCGAATTGATCGCCGAGGTTGCGCTCGCGATCGAAATGGGCGCCGAAGCCGCCGATCTCGGCCTGACCATCCATCCGCACCCGACGCTGTCCGAGACGGTGGCTCTGGCAGCCGAGGCCTTCGACGGTACGCTGACCGATCTGTACTTGCCGCGACGCTGAGCGGCTCCGGACCGAAGCCGATAACGCGGGTGCGCACAGCGCGGCCGCGGCGCCTGTTCGGCGGTCGGGGTCCCGCTCGCGAACTTGGCCGCGGCGCCAGCGAGGCGGCCGGGAGCCCGCTCGCAAACTCGAGCCGATCTTTACGAGTTTGCTCCCGGGCCCCCGTCCGCCTCGCCAGCGCCGGGTGATGCGGTGGTGTCTTGACCGCGGCATCACAGCGGGCTGAGGGCGGGACGTCGCGAGCGAGCGCGTAAATCGGGCGCGCGCGAGCGAGTGACTGTCCCGGCCCGCAGCCCGCGTGGCAGTGACGAGCGATGGGTCCCGGCTCTCCACCCCGCTGGAACCCGTCGAGCGCCAGGCTCAGGCCGTGTCCGCGGCGCTGGTTCGGCTGCCGGGGTCCCGGCCCGCAGCCCGCCTTGCGGCGGCGAGCGCTGGTTCCTGGCGCCGGGGACTGAAGCGTGCTGCGTGTACGCCGGGCACGCGGCGGCGGGGACTCAGCGCTCCGGCGCGGGCTTGTCCGGATAGAGGCACAGGTCGGCGAGCAGACAGGTCAGGCACGCGGGCCGGCGTGCGGTGCAGACGTAACGCCCGTGCAGAATCAGCCAGTGATGCGCGTCGCGGCGGAACCGGGCCGGGACGTTGTGCAGCAGGCCGTCCTCGACTGCGCGGACCGTGCGGCCGGGGGCCAGTCCGGTGCGGTTCGCGACGCGGAAGACATGCGTGTCCACGGCGATCGTCGCCACGCCGAAGGCGACGTTCAGCACGATGTTGGCGGACTTGCGCCCGACTCCGGGCAGGGCCTCGAGCGCGGCACGGTCGGACGGCACGGCGCCACCGTGGCGCTCGACCAGAAGCTGGCTCATCGCGATGACGTGCCGCGCCTTGGTGCGCCACAGGCCGATCGCACGGATGTGTCCGGCGAGCCCGGACTCGCCCAACTGCAGCATGCGCTCGGGCGTCGGCGCCACGCGGAACAGATCGCGGGTGGCGAGATTGACGCTGCGATCCGTCGCCTGCGCGGAGAGAATCACCGCGACCAGAAGCTGGTAGGGAGTGCGGTAGCGGAGTTCGCCGCGCGGCGCCGGATTGGCCGTGCGCAGCCGTTCGAACAGTTTCTGCCGCCGTGCCGGGCCGAGCGTACGCTGCGCCTTCACGCCGGTCCCGCCGTCTCAGCGTACCTGCATGCCGGGTTCGGCGCCGGCATCCGGGGCGATCAGGAACGGCTGTCCGTCCGGACCGGCGGCGGCCAGCACCATCGCCTCCGAGACGCCGAAGCGCAGCCGCCGCGGGGCGAGGTTGGCGACGACCACGACCATCCGGCCGACCAGCGACTCCGGCGCATAAGCGGCGCGGATCCCGGCGAACACGTTGCGCCGTTCGCCGTCGCCGAGTGCAACCGTGAGCTGCAGCAGACGGTCCGCGCCCGGCACCGCGGCGGCGGCCACGATCCGTCCGACCCGCAGCTCGAGTCGCTGGAAGTCCTCGATACCGATCGTTGCGGCCGGTGACTCCGCCGGCGCCGCGGCCGGCGGCTCGACTGCGGGTACCTCCGCGGCGGGCGCCGCGACGAGGCGCGCGACCTGCGCGCCATCGATCCGGGTCGCGAGCGGCTGGTACGCGCTGATTGTCCGGTCGAGCAGCGGCGTCCCGAGCTCGTGCCATAGCGCCAGCGGCGCGCCCAGAAACGCCTCGGCGCGCTCGGCGGTGCGCGGCAGCACCGGCTTCAGCCAGCCGATCAGCACGCGGAACAGGTTGAGGCCCTGGGTGCAGACCGCCTGCACTTCACCGGCCCGCGCCGTATCCTTCGCCGCGAGCCACGGCTTGTGTCGGTCCAGGTAGCCGTTGGCGCGGTCGGCGAAGCCCATGATCTCGCGCATCGCCGCCGCGTACTCGCAGTTCTCGTAGGCCGCGCTGATGCGCGTGCCGGCGGCGACGAATTCGGCGTACAGCGCCGGGTCGGGCAGGGCGCCGGCCAGCCGGCCGCCGTGGCCGCGCTGCAGCAGGCCGGCGCAGCGGCTGGCGATGTTGACCAGCTTGCCGACCAGCTCGGCGTTGATCCGGGTCGCGAACTCCTCGAGATTCAGGTCGATGTCATCCAGTCCGCCGCCGAGTTTGGCCGCGAGGTAGTAGCGGAAATACTCGGCCGGCAGCAGCTCGAGGTAATGTCGCGCGGTGACGAACGTGCCGCGCGACTTCGACATCTTCTGCCCGTTCACTGTCAGGAAGCCGTGCGCGTGCACCGCGGTCGGCAGGCGGAAGCCGGCGCCGTGCAGCGTCGCCGGCCAGAACAGCGCGTGGAAGTACAGGATGTCCTTGCCGATGAAGTGGTGCAGCTCGGTGCTGCTGCCCGGCGCCCACCACTCGTCGAAGTCGAGGCCGCTGTGTGCGCACAGGTGGGCGAAGCTGGCGATGTAGCCGATCGGCGCGTCCAGCCACACGTAGAAGTACTTGCCCGGCGCATCCGGGATTTCGAAGCCGAAGTACGGCGCGTCGCGCGACACATCCCAGTCGCGCAACCCGGCGGCGAACCATTCCTCGAGCTTGTTGACCGCCGACTGGTGCAGCGCGCCGGAGCGGGTCCACTCGCGCAGCAGCGGCTCGAAGTCGCCGAGCCGGAAGAACACGTGCTCGGACTCGCGCTGCACCGGCGCCGTGCCCGACACCACCGAGACCGGGTCGATCAGGTCGGCGGGCGTGTAAGTCGCGCCGCAGCTTTCGCAGCTATCGCCGTACTGATCCGGCGCGCTGCAGCGCGGGCAGCCGCCGCGCACGTAGCGGTCGGGCAGGAACATGCCGGCCTGCTCGTCATAGGCCTGACGGACGCTGCGCCGGACGATGTGTCCGCCGGCCTGCAGCGCGCGGTAGATCCGCTCGGTATAGGCGCGGTTCTCCTCGGAATGGGTCGTGTAGTAGTTGTCGAAACCGATGCCGAAGTCGGCGAAGTCACGCCGCCGCTCGGCACCGACCGCGGCGATCAGCTCCTCCGGCGTGAGGCCTTCGGCCTGGGCCTTCAGCATGATCGGCGTGCCGTGGGTATCGTCCGCACAGACGTACCGGCATTCGTGGCCACGCAGCTTCTGGCTGCGGACCCAGATGTCGGTCTGGATCACCTCGGTCATGTGGCCGAGGTGGGTCGGGCCGTTGGCGTAGGGCAGCGCACTGGTGACGAGGATGCGGCGGGACATGGCGGGATCCGGCAGAGCGGCGGCGCAGTATGCCATGCGCGCGCCGGCGCCGGCTCAATCGAGTTCCTTGCCTTCCTCGAAGCGGGCTTTGTTGATCGCCTTCTCGTAGGCCGAGCGGCCGCTGATCAAACCCTGCTCCAGCAACTGCGCGACCGCGCTGTCCATCGTGCGCATGCCGAGCGCGCCGCCCGACTGCATCGCGTTCTCGAGCTGGTCGATCTTGCCCTGGCGGATCAGGTTGGCGACGGCCGGCGTATTCAGCAGCACCTCGAGCGCGGCGACGCGACCCGAGGCGCCGCGCCGCGGAATGAGCTGCTGGGAAATGACGCCGCGCAGCGAGGTCGACAGCATCGTGCGCACGTGGCTCTGCTTGTCGGCCGAGAACGCGTTGACGATGCGGTCCACGGTCGCGGCGGCGCCGTTGGTGTGCAGCGTCGCCATCACCAGGATGCCCATCTCGGCGGCGGTGATCGCGGTGCTGATGGTCTCGAGGTCGCGCAGCTCGCCGACCAGGATGACGTCCGGGTCCTCGCGCAGGGCCGACAGCAGCGCGCTCGAGAACGAGTCGGCGTGCACGCCGACCTCGCGCTGGCTGACCAGGCAGTTCTTGCGCGGGTGCACGAACTCGATCGGGTCCTCGATCGTCAGGATATGGCCGCGCACGCGCATGTTGAGATCGTCGATCATCGCCGCGAGCGTGGTCGACTTGCCGGAGCCGGTCTTGCCGGTCACCAGGATCAGCCCGTTCGAGACCTTGCACAGATTGCGGACCGCATCCGGCATGCTGAGCTGTTCGAGGGTCATGGCCCGCGACGGGATGGCGCGGAACACCCCGCCCATGCCGTTGAGCTGGCGCAGCACGTTGACCCGGAAGCGGGCCTGGCCGCCGAGTGCGTAAGCGAAGTCGGTGCCGTCGCGGGCCTCGAAGCGGTCGAGGGCCTTGCGCGGCAGGATCTCGTACAGCGCCTCGCGCACGAAGTCCGGCGCCAGCGGATCCGGCCGCAGGGTCATCAGCCGCCCCCACTGGCGGATGCGCGGCGGGTCGCCGGCCATGAAGTGCAGGTCGGAACCCTCGCGCCGCAGGACCTCGTCGAGAAACTCGTCGATGCGGGCCATGCCGGCGCCTCAGCCCTGCGCGTCGAACCGCGGCAGCAGGCTGCGGTCGATGACGTGGCGTACGAACAGCCGCTTGTCCGTGGCGAACGCGTAGGCGTCGTCCGGGTCGATCTCGCGGGCGCGGATCGCGGCCAGCAGGGCCTGGTCGAGGAGCTGCATGCCGGCGTCGCGGCCGGTCTGCAACTGGGCCGGGATCTGGTGCGTCTGGTCGGTCTGGATCAGCTTGGCGATCGCCCGGTTCATGACCATGATCTCGCAGATCGCCTTGCGGCCGCGGTTCTCCGGCCGGCGCACCAGCACCTGGGTGACCACTGCGATCAGGCCCTGCGCGAGGAAGCTCTTGGTCTGCTCGCGTTCGTCGGCCGGCAGCGCGTCGATCATCCGGTCGATGGTCTTGACCGCGCTGGTCGTGTGCAGCGTGCCGAGCACGAGGTGGCCGGTCTCCGCGGCCGTCATCGCCATCGAGATGGTCTCGGCATCGCGCAGCTCGCCGACCAGGAGCACATCCGGATCCTCGCGCATCGCGGCACGCACACCCTCGGCGAACGTCGGCAGGTGGGTGCCGAGCTCACGCTGGATCACCTGGCTCTTCTTGCTGCGGTGGACGAACTCGATCGGGTCCTCGAGGCTGACGATGTTGAGGCTGCGGGTCGTGTTCAGCAGGTCGATCATCGCGGCGAGCGTGGTCGACTTGCCGGTGCCGGTCGAACCGGTGACCAGGATCATGCCCTGGTGATAGTCGCACAGCGTCCGGACCACCGGCGGAAGCTGCAGCGAGTCGAGGCTCGGCACTTCGGCCGGAATGGCGCGAAACACCGCCCCGACCCCGGAGTCCTTGCGGAACACGTTGACGCGGAAGCGGCCGCCGTCCTCGGACACGTACGAGAAGTCCACGTCATGGCCGGCGCTGAAACGGTCGGCCAGGTTGCGGGTCAGGATCTCCTTGACGTAGCTCTCGAGCTCGGCGGCGGCGAGGTCGCGGAACCGGATCGGCACCAGCTCGCCGTTCAGCCGCAGCATCGGCGGCACGCCGACCGCGAGGTGCAGGTCCGAGCAGGACTGGGAGGTACCGAGCTTCAGGAAGGCATCAATGCGTGGCATTGACGCGGAAGTGAATCACAAGAAGCGCTCGAGCGCCACCCGCAGCTCGTCCATCGTGGCGAAACGCTTGTCCTTGTCCACCGCAATCGTCTTCATGACCAGCTCGGACAGTGCCGGCGGCAGGGCCGGGTTCAGTTCGCCCGGCGGGCGGGCCCGGCCCTGGACGTGCTGGTACATCACCGACATGTGGTCTCCGCGGTGGTAGGGCGGGGTACCGGTCAGCATTTCGTACAGCATGATGCCGAGCGAGTAGATGTCGGCGCGCTCGTCCACCTTCTTGCCGAGGATCTGCTCCGGCGCCATGTACTTCGGCGAGCCGATCACGTAGCCGGTCTTGGTCAGTTGCGTGTCGCCCTGGTGCTGGGCCGCGGCGACGCCGAAATCGACGATCTTCAGCAGGCCCTCGCTGTCGATCAGCACGTTGGCCGGCTTCAGGTCGCGGTGCACGATGCCGGCGGCGTGCGCCACGGCCATGCCCTTGGCGATGTCGATGCCGAAGCTGAGCGCCCGGCGCAGCGCCATCGGCTTGCCGTCCGCGACTTCGGCGCCGAGCGTATGCGACGGGAAGTACTCCATCGAGATCGCGTAATTGCCGCGGATGTGCAGGAAGTCGTAGATGCGGATCACGTTCGGGTGGGTGATCTTGCGGCTGTAGCGCAGCTCGTGGACGAAGCGCTGCATCATCTCCTCGTCCTGGGCGATGGCCGGGTTCAGGAACTTCAGCACCAGCCGCTCGCCGACGACCGTATCTTCCATCAGCAGCACGGTGCCGAACGCGCCCTTGCCGATACGCTCGATGTAGCGGTAGCGGCTGTCGAGAACGTCACCGCTCTTCAGCGTGGCGATGTCGAGCCGGCCCTGCGCCTCGGCCGCCTTCATGATCGCGGACAGGTCGGCCGACTCGATCAGCATCGTGCGGGCCGCATCCTGGCCGGCGCGCGCTCCTGCTGTCGGCACCGGCGCCTGGGTCAGCGTGGTCGGTCCGAACCGGTTCTCGAGCTCGGCCAGCGCGCGCTGTGCCGCACCGGCGACCGACTCGTCGGCCGCGCCGGCCAGCGGCAGGACCCGGGCGCGGATCGGGTCCACCGAGCGGTCATCGGCGAGACGCGACAGCGCGCCGAGCGCCTCGATACGCGCATCCGTCTCCGGCCGCTCCAGCGCCGCCATGACGCCGTCGGTTGCGGTCGTGTCACCGATGCGGCCGAGCGCCCGGACCACGGTTGCGATCGAGCGCGGGCTGGTCTGCAGCATTTCGACCAGCCTGGGCACGGCCTTGCGACTGCCGATCGCGCCCAGCGCATCGACGGCGCGCTCGCTGACCCACCAGTCCGGATCCCGGGTGGCCTCGATCAGGTGATTGGCGGCGCGCTCATCGCGGGTCTGGTTCAGGATCTCGATCGCGGTGCGGCGAATCTCCTCGTCACGGTCCGCGACCAGCGCCAGCGCCGCGCTGATGACCCGCGGCCCGCCGATCTTGCCGAGCGCGTCGGCGGCGCGGCTGCGGACCCACCAGTCGTCGTCGCGGATCGACTGCAGCAGATACTTGACCGAGCTCTCGTCGCCGACCTCGTTCAGCACCTCGACCGCGGCCCGCCGCGCGTACTCGGATTCGTCCTTGAGCACGTCGACCAGGTGATGCACGGTCTCCGGGTGCCGGCCCTTGCACAGCAGGTCCACGGCCAGGCCCTGGACCTCGAGGTCGGAATCGCGCAGCAGCGGGGCGACCTGGGCCGGGTCCACCGGCCCTTCCATCGTGGCGATCGCGCGCAGCGCGGCCGCGCGCACCAGCCGGTTCGGGTCCTTCAGAGTGGCCTGCAGTGCGGCGCGTACCCGCGCCGAGCTGAAGCGTGCCAGCAGCGCGATGATGTGCATGCGCGCGATCGGATCCTTGCCTTCAACCCGCGCGATCAGCTCGTCCACCGAACTCTCATCGACCAGATCGCCCGCAATCCGGAACAGGGCGGTCTTCTCGGTCGGTTCCTGCAGGTAGGCGGTGTTCAGCAGCTCGCGCAGCGGGATCCGGGCCTTGTGAGCCGAGATCACCTCGAGGACCGCCGGCCGGGAAATGTTGGGCTGGCCCAGCAGGTCGAGCAGCAGGGTCGGCGGATAGTTGCGCGAGGAGGACAGGGCCCAGGCCACACCGGCGACCGCGCGCGGGTTCTCGCCGGCCAGCGCCGCCGTGAACTGCGGGAAGGTCCGCTGCTCGACCAGCGCCGACAGGATCTCGACGAAGGCCAGCGTCTCGCGCTTGTCGGCGGTGGCGAGCGCGGCGATGATCGGGCCGATGGCCGCGCTGCCGAGCTTCTGCAGCCGGGCCAGTGTGTGCTTCGCGCGCGGGCTGTCCGGGTCGCCGCTTTCGCGCACCTCCGCAATCAGGCGATCCGCACGAAAGTTGCCGAAAAAGCCCATCCCGCTCCGGTCGCCGGAACCCCTCCGACCGGCGCCGAGTATGCCACAGCGACCGGCCCTGATTGGCGGCGCGGTGCTTCGGCTACAATGCCGCCCCCGTTCAGGAAATCCCCGATGACCGAGACCCCGCCGGACCGCGTGCGTGCCGCCCTCGAGAGCTGGGTCGAGCCCCACCTCGGGCTCACGCTCGGCGCGGCCGGCGCGCTGGAATCGGTCAGCGCCGCAGCCGGCGGCTGGTTGGTACGCATCGTGCTGGGATTTCCGGTCGGCGGCTACCGCCACGAGCTGGCGGCGGCTCTCGGCGCACAGGCCCGCGCAGCCGGCATTGCCGAACCGCTCCAGGTCGAGCTGCGCGCCAGTATTCCCGCATTTGTCGCCGACCCGCGGCTGCAACCGCTGGCGGGGGTCGCCAACGTGATCGCGGTGGCGTCGGGCAAGGGCGGCGTCGGCAAGTCCACCGTTGCCGTCAACCTGGCGCTCGCGCTGGCGGCGCAGGGCGCCCGGGTCGGCATGCTGGATGCGGACATCTACGGGCCCAGCCTGCCGCGTATGCTCGGTGTGGCGGGCGCCCAGCCGAAGGTCGTGGACGGCACGCTGCTCGAGCCGCCGCGCGGCCACGGCCTGCCGGTGATGTCGATCGGATTCCTGGTCGACCCGGACGAGCCGATGGTCTGGCGCGGCCCGATGGTGACGCAGGCCCTGACGCAGATGCTCGCCGGCACTCGCTGGGGTCCGCTCGACTACCTGGTCGTGGACCTGCCGCCGGGAACCGGCGACGTACAGCTCACGCTGACGCAGCGCGTGCCGGTCAGCGGCGCCGTGATCGTCACGACGCCGCAGGAGATCGCGCTGCTCGACGCGCGCAAGGGCCTGCAGATGTTCCGCAAGGTCAACGTGCCGGTGCTCGGCATCGTCGAGAACATGAGCGTGCACGTCTGCCCGGCCTGCGGGCACCAGTCGCACGTATTCGACTCCGGCGGCGGCGCCGAACTCGCCCGCCGCTACGACACGCTGCTGCTCGGGGAACTGCCGCTCGAGGCGCGGATCCGCGAGCGCGCGGATTCCGGCCAGCCGAGTGTAGTGGCTGATCCGGACGGCCCGGTGGCGGCGGCGTTCCACGCGATCGCTCGGCGCGTCGCCGGCCGGCTCGCGGCCAGCGCGCTGGGCGGCGCCACCCGGGGCCCGGTCATCACCTTCGAGGACGACTGATGAGCATCAAGTCGGATCACTGGATCCGGCGCATGGCCGCGCTGGGCATGATCGAGCCGTTTGCGCCGGAGCAGGTGCGCAGCAGCGACGGCCGGCCGATCATCTCGTACGGCACGTCGAGCTACGGCTACGACGTGCGCTGTGCCGGCGAGTTCAAGATCTTCACCAACATCAACTCGACGATCGTCGACCCGAAGCGCTTCGACGTCAATAATTTCGTCGACCTGAGCGCCGAGGTCTGCATCATCCCGCCGAACTCGTTCGCGCTGGCGCGCACGGTCGAATATTTCCGCATCCCGCGCAACACGATGGTCGTGTGTCTGGGAAAATCGACGTACGCGCGTTGCGGGATAATCGTAAACGTAACGCCCCTGGAGCCCGAGTGGGAGGGGCACGTCACGCTCGAATTCTCGAACACCACGCCGCTGCCGGCGCGGATCTACGCCAACGAGGGCGTTGCGCAGATGCTGTTCTTCGAGTCGGACGAAGTGTGCGGGACTTCGTACCGCGACCGCGGCGGCAAGTACCAGGGGCAGCGCGGCGTGACGCTGCCGCGCACCTGAGCGCGCCGGGCCTCAGGCGCCCGGCAGGTAGCTGCGGATCCGGGTCTGGAACGTGCGCTTGCCGTTGCGGCGCTGTTCGGCCTGCACCGTGACCCAGCCGAGGGCCGGGGCCAGCCACAGCAGCGTCTCGCGCTCGCGGCCGATCCGGGTGCTGCGGTACAGGATCGTGTCGAGTTCGCCGAGCGCCGTGCGCAGCGGCTGCGCGCTGACCCGTTCGTAGCGGTAGTACTTGACGAAGTCCTTCTCGATCATCGCGACGTCGCCGGGTTCGGCGCCACTGGCGACGCGCGCCTGCACCAGTGCCTGGATCGAGGCGGCATCCTGCAGGCCGGCTTCAATGGCGAGGTCCACCGGGTCGCCCTCGGCGCTGCCGCGCACCCGGCCGGCGCTCCAGTCGAAGTCGAGCATGACGTCCTCGGCGGCCCGGCGCGAACCGTCATCGAAACGGTAGCGCAGCGGCCGGATCTCGGCACCGGTCAGCTCGAAGTCCGAACGCTGCACCAGTGTGCCGCTGGTAATGAGCCGCGCGAAGCCGCTGGCGTTCGAACGGGTCTCGATGAACCAGTGTCCGGGCACGGTGCCATGCCCGAGTTCGGTGCGGCTGCTGCCGACCGCCATGCTGCCGTAGCGGACCTCGTATTCGGCGACGAACGGCGCAAGACCATCCGCCTGCGCCAGCAGCGGCGCCGCGACGCACAGCCAGGCGAGCAGGATCGTTCTCAAGCGGAATCCTCGATCACCGGGGCCGGCAGCGGCCGCCCATCAAGCTGCACCACACTATCCACGAGGGTCAGCCGGCCGCCGGCGAACCAGCCGACGGCGCGCGGGTAGATGATGTGCTCCAGTTGCTGAACGCGAGCTGTCAGCGATTCCTCCGTAGCGTCCGGCTGCACCGCGAACCGTCCCTGGATGACCGCCGGACCGGCGTCGAGTTCCGGGCTGACGAAATGCACCGTGCAGCCGTGCACCGGATCGCCGGCCTCGAGTACGCGCCGGTGCGTGTGCAGCCCGCGGTGCCGTGGCAGCAGCGACGGGTGAATGTTCAGGATCCGGCCCGGCCAGCGACCGACGAAATCCGGGTCGAGGATGCGCATGAAGCCGGCCAGCACGATCAGCTCCACACCGTGGGCGCGGAGCAGGGCATCCAGTTCGCGGCTCCACGCGGCCCGATCCGAGCCGCGCGCGAGCGGCCGGACCGCGGTCGGAATCCCGAACCGGCGGGCGTGGTCGAGACCACCGGCCTGCGGCTGATCACTGATCACGAGGACGATCTGCCCGGCGATGCGGCCCGCGGCGGCCGCGGTGGCGAGAGCCAGCAGGTTGGAGCCGCGCCCGGAAATCAGCACGGCGAAGCGCAGCGGTTCGGCCATCAGCCGATCCGCACGCCTGCGCCCGCAACCACCTCGCCGATCACGGCGGCCCGCTCGCCGGCCTCATTGAGCTGCGCGACCGCCGCATCGGCCTGCGCCGCCGGCAGCACGGCGACCATGCCGATGCCGCAGTTGAAGGTGCGGTGCATCTCGGCGTCGGGCAGCGCGCCGGCCGTCTGAATCCAGTTCCAGATCGCGCCGCGCTGCCAGGTGCGCGGATCGAGCCGGACGCCGAGTCCGTCCGGCAGCACGCGCGGGATGTTGTCGGTCAGGCCACCGCCGGTGATATGCGCGAGAGCGTGCACCTGCCGCGCCGCCAGCAGCGCGAGCACCGGCTTCACGTAGATCCGGGTCGGCTCCATCAGCAGCTCGAACAGCGGCCGGCCCTCCAGCAGTGTCGCCGCGGTCGCGCCCTCGCGCTCGATCAGCTTGCGGATCAGCGAGTAGCCATTCGAGTGCGGGCCGGAGGAGGCGATGCCGACCACCGCATCCCCGCGGCGACAGCGCGTGCCGTCGAGCAGCTCGGCCTTGTCGACCACGCCGACGCAGAAGCCGGCCAGATCGTAGTCGTCGCCGTGGTACATGCCCGGCATCTCGGCGGTTTCGCCGCCGACCAGCGCGCAGCCGGCCAGCTCGCAGCCGGCGGCGATGCCGCGGATCACGCGCTCGGCCAGCTCGACCGACAACCGGCCGGTGGCATAGTAATCGAGGAAGAACAGCGGCTCTGCGCCCTGGACCAGCACGTCGTTGGCGCACATCGCGACCAGGTCGCGGCCGACGCCATCGTGCCGGCCGGTGTCGAGCGCGAGCCGCAGCTTGGTGCCGACGCCGTCGGTACCGGCGACCAGGACCGGAGTCCGCCAGCGTCCGCTCGGCAGCTCGAACAGCGAACCGAATCCGCCGATTCCGCCGAGGACCTCCGGCCGCCGGGTCCGGGCAACCCACGGGCGGATGCGGTCGACGAGCGCGTCGCCGGCGTCGATGTCGACACCGGCATCACGGTAAGTCAGGGGCTGGCGGGGCTGCATCGTGGGGCCGGCGCGACGGGGCCCGGTTCCGGGCGATGGTGTATTGTAACCCGGCCATGTTGCCCGCCTGTGCCCGCCTGCGATCGTCTGCTGTCGTGCTGCTCCTGTGTGCGCTCACCAACGGACCGGCACGGCCCGACACCGTCACCCTGCCAGACTTCTATGCGGCCACCGTCCCGGCCAGCGGAGTCGACGAGCGCGCGCGGCAGGCGGCGTTCCGCGCGGCGCTCGCTGACGTGCTGGTCCGGGCGACCGGTCAGCGGGATGCGGCGCAGCTCGAAAGTCTCGCACCGATGGTCGCGGATGCGGCGCGCTACGTCGTCAGCTTCTGGAGGGCGACCGGGAACCGGCTGGCGGTCAGCTTCGACGGTCGGGCCATCGAGAATGCGATCGATGCCGCGGGCCTGCCATTCTGGGGTGCGGAACGCCCCGTCGTGCTGGTCTGGCTCGCGCTCGACCGCGGCGGCGGGCAATACGCGATCGTCAACGCCGGCAGTCCGGGTGAGGAGCGCCAGCGCGTCGCCGAGGTCGCGGCACGAAGGGGCCTGCCGCTGGTGTGGCCGGTCCCCGGCGAGGACAGCGCGCTGGCCGCGCAGGCGATTGCGAGCGGCGAACACACGGCGCTGCTCGAGGCGGCTGGGCGCCACGGCGCGGACGGTGTGCTGGTCGGGCGTGTTGCGGCCGGGAATTCGGCCGCCCGGCCGGTCGAGTGGACCTTCACCGGTGCCGGCACGCACGCGGCAGTGCACGGTGTGCTCGAGACCGGCCCGGACCTGGCGGCCGACCGCTATGCCGGTCTGCTGGCATCGAGTACGGCCGGCCGGCGCAGCGAGGAGTATGTGACCGTGACCGGCATCGATTCGATCGAGGCCTTCGCCGGCGTGGAGCGGGCGCTCGGGCGGCTGCGACCGGTGCGCGAAGTCCGCCTGTACGAGGTTGCACCGGACGCAGCCACGTTCCGGGTCGAGGTGCGCGGGGACCCGCAGGCGCTCGTCGCCGCACTGCAGCGTGACGCGCATCTGCAGGTCATCGACAGTGCGCGGCTGGTGTTCGCGCTGACGCCATGACGCTCGCGGTACTGCCTAACGTGATCTGCGTGCTGCGCATCGCGCTGACGGTGCCGATCGTCTGGCTGCTGGTCGCCGGTACGCATGATCTCACTCTGCTCCTGTTCCTGATCGCCGCCGTTTCGGATGCACTCGACGGCTGGCTGGCCAAGACCTTCGACTGGACCAGCGCGACCGGCAAGGTGCTGGACCCGCTGGCCGACAAGCTGCTGCTGGTCAGCGTGTTCGTCACGCTGGCGCTGATCGGCCTGGTGCCGGCGTGGCTCGCGGCCATTGCGGTCGGGCGCGACGTGATCATCGGGGCCGGTGCCGGCGTCTACCGCTGGCTGTTCGGACCGCTCGACGGGCGGCCGACCCGGCCGAGCAAGCTCAACACGCTGGTGCAGATCCTGTTCATCGTCGCGGTCGTCGGCCGCGCGGCATTTCCGGCGGTGCCTGAGTGGTCGGTGCTCGGCCTCGGCGCGCTGGTGCTGGTGACGACGGTGGTGAGCGGCGCCGACTACGTCGCGATCTACGTGCGCAAGGCCATTGGCGTCAGCCGTGCCCGCCGCGCGGCGGCCTGAAGCCATGCGCCAGCTTCCGCTCGGCGTGCAGTTGCGCGTGATGCTGCGCTTCGCCAGCTTCGACCCGGGCGCCAGTCCGGCGGCCGTGGGGGCCCTGCAGCGAGCGGCCGCTGGTGCCGGACCGGCGCTGCTGTGGCTGCACGGTCCGCCGGGCGTCGGCCGCACGCACCTGCTGCAGGCGACCTGCGCGGACGCCGGCGAGCACGGTCGGCGAGTCGCCTACCTGCCGCTGGCCGAGCTGCGCGACCAGCCGGCCGATCTGCTCGCCGGACTCGAGGATCTCGATCTCGTGGCACTCGACGACCTGCAGCAGATCGCCGGACGCGCCGACTGGGAAGGCGCGCTGTTCACGCTGTACAACGATCTGAGCGAACGGCGGGGGAGCCTCGTGTGCGCCGCCGATGCGCCGCCGGCGGGTCTGCCGTTCGCGCTGCGCGATCTCGCCTCGCGGCTCGCGGCCCTGACCGTCTTCCGCCTGCAGCCGCTCAGCGAGGCACAGCAGGCAGGGGCGCTGCGCCGGCGCGCCGGGCTGCGCGGCCTCGAACTGCCGGATGAAGTGCTGCAGTACCTGCTGCGCCGGGCGCCGCGCGACTTCGCAGCGCTGTGCCGGCTGCTCGACGAACTCGACACCGAGGCACTCGCCGCGCGGCGGCGGCTGACCGTGCCGTTCGTGCGTACCGTCCTCGCACGGGGCCCTGACTGAGCCCACTCAGGCGCGGCGCGTCGCGACCCGCAGCCAGGCGAGATCAGCCGTCAGGGCCACCAGCAGCAGCGCGAGGACCAGCCCGGCGGGCCGTCGCGCCGGCGGGTTGGCGATGGCCTCGGTCAGCGCAATCAGCAGCGCCGGCACCAGCGTCAACGGCGCCCAGCGCAAGGTTCGGATCGTCCCGCGCCAGAAACCGCGCAGCGGCAACAGCAACAGGGCGAAGGCCGTGTGCGGCACGACGGCCGCCGCGCGCGGCACGACGAAGGGCCAGGCCAGCAGCGCCAGGCCGAGCAGAGCCCAGGCGGCGAGCGTGGCCCGACGCGCCGGTGCGGCAGCGGCGGGGTTCATCGCCCCGCCGCCAGGCGCACGGCCGTGGCCGCGACCCGGCGTCCCAGCGCCTGCGCGAGCTGCCGCTCGGCTGCCACGAGCGGGCGCTGGCCGTCGACGCCGGCGATCCGGCTCGCGCCGTAGGGTGTGCCGCCGCCGGGTGTGTCGCCGAGCGCGGGTTCGGTGAACGGCAGGCCGACGATCAGCATGCCGTGGTGGAGCAGTGGCAGCATCATCGACAGCAGCGTGGCTTCCTGTCCGCCGTGCGGCGTCGAGCCGGAGGCGAACACGCCGGCCGGCTTGCCGGAGAGCGCCCCGGACAGCCACAGCCCGGAGGTGCCCTCGAAAAAGTTCTGCAGCGCCCCGGCCATGTTGCCGAAGCGGACCGGGCTGCCGAGTACGAGTCCGGCGCAGTCCTGCAGGTCCGCGTGGCTCGCATACACCGCGCCGCTCGCGGGGACCGATCGGGGCGCGGCGCCGGAGCCGGGCACCGTGCGCAGGCGCGCCGTGGCGCCGGGTTCGCCCTCGATGCCGCGGACCACGTGGCGCGCGAGCTCCGCCGTGGCACCATGGCGGGAGTAATAGAGGACCAGAATCTCGATCATCGGCCGGGTCTCACCCGGCGGATCATAGCAACTGCCGCGAAGGACGCCGGACGATGCCTGCCATTCCGCCCGACCAGCATGCCCGCCGCATCCGGATCTCCGGCCGGGTGCAGGGCGTGTTCTTTCGCGCCAGCACCGCCGAGCGGGCGCAGGCTCTCGGCCTCACCGGCCGGGCGCGCAACTGTCCCGATGGCAGCGTCGAGGTACTGGCCGCCGGCGCACCGGCGGCGCTCGCGCAGCTCATCGAGTGGCTGCACCATGGTCCGCCGCTGGCACGCGTGGAACGCGTGGCGGTCGAGGTCATCACGCTCGCCTCGGCTGACTGGCCGGAGCAGTTCCAGGCGCGCTGACGCTCAAGCCGGCTGCGGCCCGTCGTAACCCTCGATGATGATGAGATCGGTCGTCGCGACCGGCGTGCGCAGCCGCAGCGCGGCCTGGTAGGCGGGCGAGTTCCAGCAGTCGAGCGCCGCCTGCCATGACGGAAACTCGATCACGACGTTGCGGCTGCGGCTCGTGCCTTCGGGATTTTCGAAGTGGCCGCCGCGCACGAGGAAGCGTGCGCCGTACTGGCGGAACGGCGCCGCATTGGCCGCGACGTAGGCCTGATAGCGCTCGAGATCGGCGATGTCGACCCGGCCGATCCAGTAACCCTTGGTCATGGCTGTTCCCCCGCGATTGCTTGCGGCTGGTGTCACGGTCGCCCAGTTACCCGATCCGGGTCACCGGCGTCCAGATTCTCGCCCAGCGGCGGACCTTCTCGTCGGCGCTGAGGCGCTGCGGCGACACGACCTGCGCGGCACCCAGCTCGCCATAGCGGTCGAGGCAACGGGCATTCACGGCTCCATACTGGCGCGTGCCGTCTTCGTGCATGGCCGCCAGCAGCACGCCGCAGCGGCCGCACCACAGGAAGAGCGCCTGACCCGAGCCCTGCCGGTACGGGTGCAGCGCAGTCCGGTCGCTGCACTCGAGCGCCAGCGATCCGGCCGGGTCCGAGACCCAGGCCGCGCCGTGCTGCACGCAGAACGAGCAGTCGCAGGCGCGCGGCTGCAGGTCCGCGCAGCGGAGCGCCGTCCGCAATGCCACCCGGATGGCGCCGCAGTGGCAGGAACCGGACCAGAGTGGCTGATCGTTCACGAGGCCGGCCGGACGCAGCAGGTGCCGGGCACGTGCAGCCTCAGCCGCTCGGGGCCGCGCGCCGGTACAGGCCTTTCAGCAGGAAAGGCGGCACCGCCGTGGTCAACGCGATCACGATCAGCAATGCCGCATAGCTCTCGGCATTGAGGATGCCCTGATTCAGGCCGAGCTGCGCGAAGATCAGGCCGACCTCACCGCGCGGCACCATCGCCAGGCCGATGGCTACCTGGCGGAAGCGCGGTTCGCGGATGCAGAAGCCGGCCGCGAGCTTGCCGAGCAGGGCGACGGCGATCAGCGTGCCGCCAAGCTGCCAGACGCGGGGTGAGCTCCAGTCCACCGCGTTGAGATTGAGCGAGATGCCGACCATGACGAAGAACAGCGGCGCGAACGTATGGATCAACGGCCGCATCTGCTCCTCGAGCAGGTGCGCGAGCTGCGGGCTGGGGGCGAACCAGGGGTCGAGGGCGGACAGGCGCAGCCGGTGCAGCAGGTTGAAACGGAAATGCTGGGACAGCGCAATGCCAGCCGCGAAGCCCCCCATGATCAGCGGCGCTCCGACCGCGTGCGCAAGCCAGGAAAACAGCAGGATCAGCGACAGCGCCATCGTGACCAGCAGACCCGGGGTGATGGCACGCCGGTCATAGTGGTCGATGATGTTGCCCGCCACCTTGGCGACCAGCGGCGCCAGCAGCATGAACAGCACGATATACAGCGCCACCGCGCCGGTAGAGGCGAGCGAGTTCTCGTGCTGCACGGCGAACTGATAGAGGAAGGCCAGCGCCAGCACGCCGAGAATGTCGTCGAGCACGGCTGCGCCGATGACGATCTGCGCCTCGTCCGTGCGGCGCCGGCCGAGATCGTCGAGCACGCGCACGGTGATGCCAATGCTGGTGGCGGTCAGCGTGCCGCCGATGAACAGCGCCACCAGATTGTCGAGCCCGAAGCCCCAGCGGGAGGCGGCGTAACCGAGCACGAAGGGCAGCACGAAACCGGCCAGCGCCACCACGATCGGCTTCATGCCCGACCTGGCGAGGCGGAACAGGTTGGTGTCCATGCCCACTTCGAACAGCAGCAGGATGATGCCGATCTCCGCCAGCAGCTTCATGGTCGCGTCGGGCGACAGCCAGCCGAGCAGCGACGGCCCGACCAGCAGGCCGGCGAGCAACTCGCCGATCACCGGCGGAATGCCGTGCCGCCCCGCGACTTCAGAGAACAGCCGCGCCGCGATCAGGATGATGGCGAGGTAGAGGAAGAACTGATGCAGTTCCATGCCGGGCACGGTCAGCCGACGCGCGGCGCTACGCCGGCGATCCCGCCCCAGGTCCAGGTCGTGCGGTCTGGCATGGTCATCCCTCCGGCCAGCCTTGGTATTGCGGCAGACCGTCTGTGAGCGAATAGTAATCACCCTGGTCGGCCACGAAAACATGCTGCGCGAGGCGCGTGCCGGTCGGCAGGTCGAACGCGCCCATCGCCACCGCGATCCAGTCCCGGGCGGGCGGATCCCAGAACAGGAGCGAACCGCAATGGCCGCAGAAGCAGGATCCGCTGTGCGTAACGGCGGTCATCGCAGCATCGTCTGCCATCGGCTCGCTCCGCTAGCGTTGCCACCGCGACTGCAGCCGGCCGAGCACCAGATCGGGATAGCCGCGCCGGCCGAGGCTGCCATTGTAGCGGCCGAGCGCACGCCGGTAGTCACCGCGCTCGCGTTCGAGGTAGTGCGCGAGGATGCTGGTGCCCATGCGGATGTTCAGCTCGACGTCGAGCAGGTCGCGCCGCGCGAGGCCGAGCTGGCCCGGCCAGAACGGCATCACCTGCATCAGGCCGACGGCGCCGGCCGAGGACACCGCGAACGGATCGAACGCGCTCTCGACGTCGATGACCGCGAGCACGAGCTGCGGCCGGTCGCGCAGCATCAGGTGCTTGTTCGACTCGCAGTGCACGGCGTGCAGGATGCGCTGCGCCGCGGTGCCGAGATCCTCGCCGAGGCGCAGGTCGCGCGGCTGCTGGCGCAGCCGCCGCTCGACCCGCGGCTGCATCAGCGCGTACCAGACCACGTCGTCGTACTTGTCGGCAAAGCACGGCCTGCTCGCCAGCGCGTCGGCGATGACCGCGCGCAGCGCCGGATCGCGCTGGCCATCGGCATGGCCGGCCGGCGCGGCCAGCCACAGGGCGGTGAGCAGCAGCAGCCTCGGCAACGCCGGCATCACGCGGCGGCTCTGCTCAGTGCTCCGCGCCGAACTTCGCGCGCAGGAACGGCAGCGCTGCCGTCGCGACGAAGTCCTCGCTCGCCGTCGCCGTGCGGTGCCGGTACTCCAGGCGGCCCGCGTCGAGGCCGCGCTCGGCGATGACCACGCGATGCGGGATGCCGATCAGCTCGGCGTCCGCGAACTTGACGCCGGGACGCGCGTCGCGGTCGTCGAGCAGCGTGTCGATACCGGCGGCTTCGAGTTCCGCGTATAGCTGCTCCGCGGTGGCGCGCACGCGCTCCGACCTGGCCTGGTTGAGCGGCACCAGCACAACCTGGAACGGCGCCAGCGGCGCCGGCCAGATGATGCCGCGCTCGTCGTGGTTCTGCTCGATCGCGGCGGCGACGATGCGGGTGACGCCGATGCCGTAGCAGCCCATCTGCATGGGGACGCTCCTGCCCTGTTCGTCGAGCACGGTAGCGCCGAGCGCTTCGCTGTACTTGCTGCCGAGCTGAAAAATGTGACCGACCTCGATGCCGCGGGCAATCTGCAGGCGGCCGCGGCCACCGGGACTCGGGTCACCGGCGACGACGTTGCGCAGGTCTACGGTCTCGGGTTCCGCCAGGTCACGGCCCCAGTTGACGCCGGTCAGATGGGCATCGGCCTGATTCGCGCCGCAAACGAAGTCGGCGAGGCGGGCCGCCGCGTGGTCGGCGTACAACCGGCAGCGCAATCCGACCGGGGCGACGAAGCCCGGTTCGCAGCCGGCGGCCGCGGCCACGCGTGCAGCATCCGCAAGCCGTAGCGGCGCCAGCACGCCGGGCAGCCGCGCGGCCTTCAGTGCATTCAGTTCGTGGTCGCCGCGCAGCACCAGCGCGACCGGGCCGCCGTCCTCGCCCTCGACGATCAGCGTCTTGACCGTCTGCGCCGGCGCGACGCCGAGCAGCGCGCTGACCTCGGCGATGGTGCGCGCGCCGGGCGTCGCGACCGTCGCCAGCGTCGCCCGGGCCGGCGGCCGCGGCCCGTCCGCGGGCAGCGCCGCGGCCAGTTCGAGGTTGGCGGCGTAGTCGTCGCCGTCCGAGAACACGATCGCGTCCTCGCCGGAATCGGCGAGCACGTGGAACTCCTGCGAAGCGCTGCCGCCGATCGCACCGGTGTCGGCGTGCACCGCGCGGAAGCGCAGGCCGAGGCGGGTGAAGATCGCGCTGTAGGCGTCGTACATGCGCCGGTAGCCGTCCTGCAGCGAGACGGCATCGACATGGAAGCTGTAGGCATCCTTCATGACGAATTCGCGCGCGCGCATCACGCCGAAGCGCGGCCGGGTCTCGTCGCGGAACTTGGTCTGGATCTGGTAGAAGTTGACCGGCAACTGGCGGTAGCTGTGCAGCTCGCGCCGCGCCAGGTCGGTGATCACTTCCTCGTGCGTCGGTCCGAGCACGAGGTCGCGCGCATGCCGGTCGCGGAAGCGCAGCAGCTCGGGCCCGAACTCCTCCCAGCGGCCGGACTCGACCCACAGCTCGGCCGGCTGCGCCACCGGCATCGCGACCTCGAGCGCGCCGGCGCGATTCATCTCCTCGCGGATCACGCGCTCGACCCGGCGCAGTACGCGCAGGCCGAACGGCAGCCAGGTGTACAGTCCGCCGGCCAGGCGCCGGATCAGTCCGGCGCGCAGCATCAGCTGGTGGCTGACGATCTCGGCCTCGGCCGGAACTTCCTTGAGGTTCTGAATCGGATAGGCGGACAGACGCATGGGGCACCCGGCGGCGCGGCCGTGTATCCGGCCGCAAAGCGGGTTATCTTAGGCGCTGTTCCACGGCCTTGCCATGGCGGGCGCATGAAACCAGAAGGCAACGGACGGCATCCGCGCCGCGGCATCTATCTGCTGCCGAACCTGCTGACCACGCTGTGCCTGTTCGGCGGCTTTTACGCGATCGTCGCGGCGATCGACGGCAACTTCGATCGCGCGGTGCTCGGTGTCTTCGCGGCGATGGTGTTCGATGGTCTCGATGGCCGGGTTGCGCGCCTGACCGGCACCGAGACCGTCTTCGGCAAGGAGTTCGACAGCCTCGCCGACATGGTCGCGTTCGGACTCGCGCCGGCGGTGGTCTGCTACCAGTGGGGCGTCGCGCGCATCGCCGAGTACGGGCTCGCCTGGGGCCGGCTGGGCTGGATCGCGGCTTTCTTTTTCGCTGCCGCGGCGGCGCTGCGCCTGGCGCGCTTCAACGCCCGCGCCGCGCTGCAGGACAAGCGCTTCTTCGAGGGCCTGCCGAGCCCGTCGGCCGCGGCCGTCGTCGCCTCGTTCGTCGGCATCGCGCACAAGTACGACATCGTCGGCCTGCCGGGCCTCGTGCTGGCCTTCGCGATCACGGCGCTCGCCGGCCTGCTGATGGTCAGCCGTTTCCCTTATCGCAGCTTCAAGGACCGCGCGGCCGGCGAACGCGTGCGCTACTCGCGCCTGCTGCTGGTGCCGGTCGTGATCGCGCTGATCGCGCTCGACCCGCCGGTCGTCGTGTTCCTGCTGTTCGGCGGTTTCGCGCTGTCCGGGCCGCTGCTCTGGTCCTGGGCCCGGCTGCGGCGGCGGCCGCGGGAGGCGGCGGTACCCCATGACTGATGCGCTGGAGGCGCGGCGCCGCGCCATCCTCGACGAACTCGGGGTCACGGCATATCGGCGGCGTGGCAGCGCAGCGGGCGCGGTCAGGTCCGCTACTGACGAGCCGGCCGCAGCGCCGCGAGTCGCGCCGCCGCCCGGCCCGGACTGGCCGGAGCTCGCGGCCGCGGTCGCCGGCTGCACGCTGTGCGCGCTGCACCGTACGCGCACGCACACCGTGTTCGGTACCGGTGACCGGCAGGCCCGGCTGCTGGTGGTCGGCGAAGCGCCGGGCGCCGAGGAGGACCGGCAGGGCGAGCCGTTCGTCGGCCGTGCCGGCCAGCTCCTGAACTCGATGCTGCGCGCGGCCGGTTTCGCGCGCGCCGAGGTGTACATCGCCAACGTGCTGAAATGCCGCCCGCCCGACAACCGCGACCCGAACAGTGAGGAGGCGGCGCTGTGCCTGCCGTACCTGCGCCGCCAGATCGAACTGGTCCGGCCGCGCGTGCTGCTGTGCGTCGGGCGCATCGCGGCGCAGCGGCTGCTGGGCGTCGAGACGCCACTGGCGCGTTTGCGCGGGCAGGTCCACGAACTCGGCGGCGTGCCGGTGGTCGTGACCTATCATCCGGCCTACCTGCTGCGCTCGCCGACCGAGAAACGTAAGGCCTGGACGGACCTGCAGCTCGCGCTGCGGCTGCTCGGCGATGGCGACCGCACCTGATCCGGGCGCCGCGCCGGAATGGCGCCTGCGGCCGATGCGTGCGACCGACCTGGCGCGGGTGGTCGCGCTCGAGCGCGCGAGCTATGCGTTTCCGTGGAATGAGCGCATTTTCGACGATTGCCTGCGCGTCGGTTACCACTGCCTGGTGGTCGAGACCGCAGCCGGGCTGGGCGGCTACGCCGTTCTGTCCACCGGCGCCGGCGAGGCCCACCTGCTGAACCTGTGCGTCGAACAGGCGCTGCGCCGTGGCGGCATCGGTCGCGAGCTGCTGTATGCGGCGCTGGAGCGTGCGCAGAACGTCGGCGTGCGCGACGTGTTCCTCGAGGTGCGGCGCTCCAATACGGCGGCCATGGCGCTGTACCAGGTATTCGGTTTCGAGCGCATCGGTGTGCGGCGCGGCTATTACCAGGCCCACGAGGGGCGCGAGGACGCGATCGTGTACCGGCTCGAGCTCGGCGCGTTGCGGCCCCGCCCGGGGCGCGGTCCGCTACAATCGCGCGCTCCATGACCTGCCCCAGCGACGAAATCGCGCGCCGCCGCACCTTTGCGATCATCTCGCACCCGGACGCCGGCAAGACCACGCTGACCGAGAAGCTGCTGCTGTTCGGCGGCGCGATCCAGATGGCCGGCGCCGTCAAGGGCCGCAAGGCCGCGCGCCACGCGACCTCGGACTGGATGCGCCTCGAACAGGAGCGAGGCATCTCGGTGACCTCGTCGGTGATGCAGTTCCCGTATCAGGGCTGCGTCGTGAATCTGCTCGACACGCCGGGCCACGAGGACTTCTCCGAGGACACCTACCGGACGCTGACCGCGGTGGACTCCGCGCTGATGGTGATCGACTGCGCGCGCGGGGTCGAGGAGCGCACGATCCGGCTGATGGAGGTCTGCCGCCTGCGCGACACGCCGATCATGACCTTCGTCAACAAGCTCGACCGCGAGGGTCGCGCGCCGCTCGACCTGCTGGACGAAATCGAGCGCGTGCTCGGCATCGGCTGCGCGCCGGTGACGTGGCCGATCGGCATGGGCAGCGCGCTGGCCGGCATCTATCACCTGCTCGAGGACCGCATCTACGTCTACGCTGGCCCGCGCGCCGGCCCGGCCGGACGCCATCGCGTGATCGACGGTCTCGGCAGTCCGGCCGCGCAGGAGCTGCTCGGTGACCAGGCGCAGCGCTGCCACGACGAGGTCGAGCTGGTCCGCGGTGCGGCGCCGGCCTTCGACCCGGCCGCGTACCTCGCGGCGCGGCAGACGCCGGTGTTCTTCGGCGCCGCGCTCCCCAACTTCGGCGTGGTCGAACTGCTGTCGTTCTTCGTCGCGCAGGCGCCGGCGCCGCGGCCACGCGCCACGACCACGCGCCAGGTCGCGCCGGACGAGCCGGCGCTGACCGGCTTCGTGTTCAAGATCCAGGCCAACATGGATCCGCAGCACCGCGACCGCATCGCCTTCCTGCGGCTGTGCTCGGGCGGTTACCGCCGCGGCATGCGGCTGTACCACGTCCGGCTCGGCAAGGAGGTGCGCGTCGCCGACGCGCTGACCTTCCTCGCCGCCGACCGCCAGCAGGCCGAAGACGCCTGGGCCGGCGACATCATCGGCCTGCACAACCACGGCACGATCAACATCGGTGACACCTTCAGCGAGGGCGAGGCGCTGACCTTCACCGGCATCCCCGACTTCGCGCCGGAGCTGTTCCGCCGCGCGGTACTGCGGGATCCGCTGCGCATGAAGGCGCTGCAGAAGGGCCTCGGCCAGTTGTGCGAGGAGGGCGCCACGCAGTTCTTCCGGCCGCTGACCGGCAATGAGCTGATCCTCGGTGCGGTCGGGCCGCTGCAGTTCGACGTGGTCGCGTTCCGGCTGGCCGACGAGTACCGGGTGAACTGCGCGTTCGAGCCGGTCGCGGTGGTCACCGCGCGCTGGGTCGACGGCGCCGATCCGGCCGTGCTGGCCGAGTTCCGCGAGCGCTGCGCCGTGAACCTGGCGCACGACCATACCGGGCGGCTCGTGTACCTGGCGCCGTCGCGGGTCAATCTCGAGCTGACGCTCGAGCGCTGGCCCGGCATCCGCTTCCGCGCCACGCGCGACCACCTCGCGGCCGGCGCATGAAGGCGGCGCTGCTGCGCCGGCCGGTGCTGGCCTGGGCCCTGTACGACTGGGGCAACTCGGCGTTCGCGACCACGGTGATGGCCGGCTTTCTGCCGGTCTTCTTCAAGCAGTACTGGAGCGCCGGCGCGCCGGCCACCGTCAGTACCTTCCGGCTCGGCCTCGCGCACGCCGCCGGCGGCGCGCTGATTGCGCTGCTCGCGCCGTTCCTCGGCGCAATGGCCGACCGCGGCGGCCTGCGCCTGAAGCTGCTCGCGCTGTTCACGCTGCTCGGTACCGCGACCACCGCGGCGCTGTACCTCGTGCCGCAGGGCGACTGGGTCATGGCGATCGTGCTGTACGGCTGCGCCGGCATCGGCTTCGCCGGTGGCGTGACTTTCTGCGATGCGCTGCTGATGGATGTCGCCGGGCCGGCGGAGTACGACCTCGTGTCCGCCTGGGGCTATGCGCTCGGCTACGTCGGCGGCGGCGTGCTGTTCGCGGTCAACGTGCTGATGACGCTGCAGCCGGCGCGTTTCGGACTGGACAGTGCGGAGCAGGCCGTGCGCCTGTCGTTCGTGATGGTGGCCGCGTGGTGGCTGCTGTTCACGCTGCCGGCGCTGCTGTGGGTGCGCGAGCGCGGCCCGACCCGGGCGCTGCCGGCGGCTGCAGCGCTGCGCGCCGGGCTGGTCGAACTCGGTGCGACCCTGCGCTCGATCCGCAGCTACCGGCCGCTGGTCTGGTTCCTGCTCGCGTACTGGCTGTACATCGACGGTGTCAACACGATCATCAAGATGGCCGTGGACTTCGGCCTGGCGCTCGGCTTTCCGCAGCAGAGTCTGATCGTCGCGCTGCTGCTGACGCAGTTCATCGCCTTTCCGGCGGCGCTGGCCTTCGGCTGGATCGGCCAGCGCATCGGCGTGCGCAACGGCATTTTCATCGCGATCGGGGTGTACGCCGCGGCGACCGTGGCCGCGTACTTCATGGACAGTGTCGGCGACTTCTACCTGCTGGCGGTGGTCGTCGGACTGGTGCAGGGCGGCATTCAATCGCTGTCGCGGTCCTGTTTCGCGGCGCAGATTCCGCCGGGCAAGCAGGGCGAGTTCTTCGGCTTCTACAACATGATGAGCAAGTTCGCCGCGGTCATCGGCCCGCTGCTGGTCGGCAGCGTGGCGCTGCTGACCGGCAGTTCGCGCGCTGGCATCCTGTCGGTGCTGGTGCTGTTCGCCGGCGGTGCGCTGCTGCTGTGGCGCGCGCGCGCGGTGGCTCACCAGGCCGCGGGATCGAGCCCGTAGCCGGCGGCGAGCCCGCGGTACAGTTGCGGATGGCGCGCGGCGAGCTCGCGCGGTTGTTCGAAGAAGGCCTCGCTGGCGACCGCAAAGAACTCCCCGGCGTCCTCGGCGGCGTACGGATCGAGCCATGGCTCCGCGCCGCGCGCGATGACCGCACGCAGGTCGGCCAGCTCGCGCTCGAGCAGCGTCCGCCACTGCTCGCGCGCGGCGGCGCTCGGCAGCCAGGGCACACCGTCGTCGCCACCGGCCTCGTGATCGAGGTAATGCGCGAACTCGTGGATCACGACGTTGTAGGGCTCGGCGCCGCCGGCCTGGCGCACGTCCGCCCACGACAGCAGGATGCGGCTGACGTCCCAGGCCTGACCGGCCAGCACGCGTTCCTCCTCGGTCACGACGCCGTCCTCGTCCTCCCAGCGCTCGGGCACGACGAACTGCGCCGGATAGATCAGCACCGCGCGCAGGCGGTCGTAGCCGTGCTGGTCGCGGCCGAGCCCGAGCAGGCAGGCCTGCGCCGTGATCAGCAGCCGCATCGACGGCGTGACGGTGAGCCCGCGGCAGCCGACGAACTCCTTCTCGCCGAGGAACACCGCGATCCGCTGCTCCAGCCGCCGGCGCAGCGGCGCGGGCAGGCGCCGGTACTGCGGCAGATGCCGGCGCAGCAGCGCGCGGTCGCGCCGGCCGGGCGCCGCGCCGGCCAGGCGCGCGCGGCGCCGTACCACCAGCAGCGGCTGCCCGACCAGCACCGCGATCAGCAGCAGACCGGCGCCCACGACGACGGCGAAGGCGGTATTCACGGGTGGAAGCGCCGCAGCAACCCGCGCAGGTGCACGCGGTCGGCCGCGGCCGGCGCCGGCAGGTAGCGCAGGCGCAAGTACAACTCGGTGATCGCGCGGCTGATGGCCGCGAGATCGGGGCGCAGGCGCCCGACCCGCTGCGCGAAATCGCGCGGCGCCTCGCCGGGGCCGCGGTCGATGCCGCGGCGCGCGAGCCGGCGGGTGAAACGCTGATAGTCCGCGACCACCGGGTCGGCGCGACGCGGCCGGAACTCCCACGCGAGCCAGGCCGACAGCAGCAGCACCGCGCCGAGCAGACCGGCCGCCAGCAACAGCGCCAGGTCGCGCCAGTCGGGATCGTCGAAGCCGAGCGACTGCAGCAGCCGCTCCTGCGCCGGCTGGTCGAACTTGACCACCAGCTCGTTCCAGCGCGCCTGCAGGTTGTCCCACAGCATGCCGGCCTGCCACAGCAGTGCGGACTGACGCAGCAGCCGGCCCGGTACACCGGCCTCTTCCGGCAGCGCCGACTGCAGGTCGCGCTCGACCCGCTCCGGTGCGACCGCGGCGGTCGGGTCGAAGCGGGTCCAGCCGCGGCCCGGCAGCCACGCTTCCGACCAGGCGTGCGCATGCGACTGGCGCACGATCAGGTAGCCGCCGATCTGGTTCCAGTCACCGCCCTGGTAGCCGGCGACCACGCGCGCCGGCACGCCGGCGGCGCGCATCAGCATCGTGAACGCAGAAGCGAAGTGCCCGCAGAAGCCCCGGCGCGTGTTGAACAGGAAGTCGTCGACCGAGTCGCGGTCGAGGCGCGGCGGCGTCAGCGTGTAGTAGAACTCCTCGGCGCGGAACCGCTCGAACACGCGGCGCGCGAAATCGGCGTCGCTGGCCGCGCCGGCCCGCAGCCGCCGGGCCAGCTCGATGCTGCGCGGGTTGCGCCCCGGCGGCAACTGCAGGTGCCGGTTGCGCAGCGCCGGCGACAGTACCGGGCCAGCGGCGTATTGCGGATAGGACCGGGCCCGGTACTGGATCACCGTGTTGATCGGCGCGCGGGCGAGAAGCTGGTAGTCCCAGGACTGCCAGCCGACCGCGTCCGGCCAGTCCTGCACCATGTCGAGCGCGAACAGCAGCCGCAGGCCGGTCGGCTCGAGCGTGATCGTGTAATCCACCGGCGCACCGTGCCAGCTCACCGGCGGCAGGAAGTACGCCTGGTTGCGCGGTCGCGACCAGGTGTAGCCGTCGAACTCGGTCAGCACCGGCCCGCGCCAGTATCGTTGCAGTGGCGGTGGTGGCTCGCCGTCGAAGCGCACGCGGAACGCGACCACATCGTTCAGCGTCAGCTCGGAAATGTCACCCGGCGACATCTCCTCGTCGAGGCCGCTCTGCGCGCGATCGGCGGCCGGTACGCCCCAGAACTGGCCGGCGATGCGCGGGAAGAACAGGAACAGGACGAGGGCGAGCGGGGCTGCCTTGGCCAGCATGGCCCCGGCGCTGCGGAATGGCGCGAGCGGCAGCGGGCTCGCCGGTGCGCGCGCCACGACCAGCAGCGCCGCGGCCAGCAGCCACACCGTCGGCAGCACCCAGGCCAGCATCGGCAGGCTCTGCTGATACAGGAACGCCGCGAGGCACAGGAACCAGCCGATGAAGATCAGCACGATGTGGTCGCGCGGGCCGCGGGTCTCCAGCAGTTTCAGCCCGGCCATCAGTGCCAGCAGCGCGGTGCCGGCTTCCAGTCCGGCGATGCTCCGGTAGCTCGCCGCGACCCCGGCGGTGGCGGCCAGCGCGATGACGCCACGGGCCCACGCCGCCGGCAGCGGCCAGCCGCGCCGCTCGGCCAGCAGCCGCCAGGCGCACAGACCGAGCACCATCGCGATGACCCATGGACGCAGGTACAGGTAGTGCGGGCCGAGAGCGGTGAGCAGACCGGCGCTGGTCCAGCCGAGGCGGCGCAGCGGTTCGGTGACCTCACGCATCGCGCAGCACCGGCGCCTCGAACTCCGCCAGCGCCGCGAGACAGCGCTGTCGCTGCCGCGGCCCCGGCTGCGGCGCGAGCTCGAGACCGGGCAGCCGCAGGCCGTACACCTGACCGGCCGCGTCGGCGTCCACGACCCAGCGCGCGAGGATCGCCAGCCGCTGTTCGAGGTCGGCGCCGGGAGCCTGGGCGAGATCGAACACCGGTTCCGCCGCGGCCGTACCGGCGAACTGCTTGACCAGCAGCTCGCCACCGCGCGCGTGCGCTTTCCACGCGATGTGCCGCGGCGGATCACCAGGGTGATAGTCCTTGAGACCGGCGAAGTCCTCGACGCCGCGGTGCGTCCGGCCGCCGGCCCCGCTGCCCGGTGCCGGCGGTGGTGCCGGAGCCCGCACCGCCGGGCGCGGGTAGACGAGACAGCGCAGCTCCGGATGCAGCACCGCCCAGGCACGGAACAGGCCGAACGGATGCCGCGTCGCCAGCTCGATGCGGTCGAGGGTGACCCAGCCGCGGCGCCGCGTCGGCAGGCGCAGCGTGACGATGGTTTCGCCGCCGGCCGCGACCGCGACCGGCGGCGCGGCCGCGGCCGTGGTCGATGCTTCGAGGTCGTGGCGTGCCGCAGCGCCGGGGTTGTCCAGTGCGAGCCGGAAGCCGGCAGCGTTGCCGGCGAACGGCGGTTCCGTACCGGCCGCGCTCACCGTGAGCGACTCGAGATTGCGATGGCAGGCCTGCATCGCGACCAGACCGAGCGCGGCGAGCAGAAAGGTCAGGCCGAGGCCGAGATTGTTGCCGTAGTTCAGCGAGCCCAGCAGCATCGCCGCGAAGGCCAGCCCGAGGCGCGTCGGCAGGATGTAGATCCGGCCGCGGCGCAGCACGACGGGACCGTGGTCCGTTCCCTGGCGGCGCCGGATCCAGCGCCGCAGCCATGTCCGGGGCCGGTCGGTCAGCAAGCGCATCATCGCCCTCGTGCCCGCAGCGGGCAGCTCAGGGTATCGGAACCGCCTGCAGCAGTTCAGCCGCGACCAGCGGGGGCGTCCGCAGGTCGGTCGCGTCGCGCGGGCGCAGGCGGTGGCCGACGACGGCCGGGAGCACGGCCTGCAGGTCCTCCGGCAAGACGCCGGCATGGCCGTGCAGGAAGGCCCAGGCCTGGGCCGCGCGCAGCAGCGAGATGACCGCGCGCGGCGACAGCCCGGCCTGGTAGCGGCCGCTGTCGCGCGAGGCGCGCGCCAGCGCCTGCACGTAGTCGAGCAGGGCGTCGCTCGCGTGCAGCCCGGGAATGCGCTGCTGCAGCGCCAGGATGACCGCCGGATCGAGCGCCGCCGGCAGGTCCGCGAGCAGATCGCGCCGGTCGCGGCCACGCAGTAACTGGCGCTCGTGCCCCGGCGCGGGATAGCCGAGTTCGATGCGCATCAGGAACCGGTCGACCTGTGACTCCGGCAGCGGGAAAGTGCCGACCTGGTAGGACGGGTTCTGCGTGGCGACGACGAAGAACGGTTCCGGCAGCGGGTGCGTTTCGCCGTCGACGGTGACCTGCCGTTCCTCCATGGCCTCGAGCAGTGCGCTCTGCGCCTTCGGTGTCGCGCGGTTGACCTCGTCGGCCATCAGGAGCTGCGCGAACACCGGGCCGCGGTGGAAGCGGAAGCCGCCGCTGTCGCGGTCGTAGACCGACACGCCGATGATGTCGGCCGGCAGCAGGTCGCTGGTGAACTGGATGCGCTGGAACGACAGGCCGAGCACCCGCGCCAGCGCGTGCGCCAGCGTGGTCTTGCCGACGCCGGGAATGTCCTCGATCAGCAGGTGACCGCGGGCCAGCAGGCAGCACAGCGCGAGGCGGATCTCGCGCTCCTTGCCGAGCACGACCTGGTTCAGGCTGGCGAGCGCGGCGCCGAGCAGCGCCCGGCCCCGGTCCGGCGATTCGATCACGGCGTTCACTGCAGCGAGGCTACCCGTTCGAGCTGGGCGCGAAGTTGCGCCAGTTCACGCTGGAACTCCGCCACCCGCTCGCGTTCCTGGCGCACGACCTCCGCTGGCGCATTCTGCACGAAAGACTCGCGGCTGAGTTTGCCCTCGGCGCGGGCGAGGTCCTGCTCGACCCGGGCCCGGCGCTTGCCGAGCCGGGCCAGCTCCGCCTCGACATCGACGAGGCCGGCCAGCGGTACCAGCAGGGCCATGTCGCCCAGCAGCGCGCTCGCGGCCTGCGGCGCGGGTTCGTCCGGCCCGAGCGGGCGGGCGCCGCTGATCCCGGCCAGGCGGCCGACGCTGGCCGCATGCTGCGCATAGCGGGCGAGATCGTCCGGGCCCGCGTGCTGCAGCAGCACCGGCAGCGGCCGCGATGGTGCGATGTCCAGCTCGCCGCGGATGCGGCGGATGCCGAGGATGAAGTCCATGACCCAGCGCATCTCCGACTCGATCGCCGGAGCCTCGCGCTGCGCGCGGGCCGACGGGAACGGCTGCAGCATGATCGTCGGTCCGCGGCCGCCGGTGCGCGGCGCGACGTGCTGCCAGAGCTCCTCGGTGATGAACGGCAGCAGCGGATGCAGCAGCCGCAGCAGCGTCTCCAGTACCTCGAGCAGCGTGCGGCGCGTGCCGCGCTGCGCCGCCGCGTCGCTCCCGGCCGACTGCAGCGCCGGCTTGCTGAACTCGAGGTACCAGTCGCAGAACTCGTACCAGGTGAATTCGTAGGCGGCCTGCGCGGCGAGGTCGAAGCGGTAGCCGGCGAAACCGGCGCGCACCGCCTCGATCGCCGCATCGAGCCGCAGGCGGATCCAGCGGTCGGCCAGCGCCAGCGTCGCCGGCCCGCCGTCATCGGGCGCGGCGGTCGCCTGCAGCACATAGCGCGCCGCGTTCCACAGCTTGTTGCAGAAGTTGCGGTAACCCTCGACGCGGCCGAGGTCGAAGCGCAGGTCGCGCGCCGGCGTCGCCAGCGCGGCGAAGGTGAAGCGCAGCGCATCGGTGCCGCAGGCGGCGATGCCCTGGGGAAACTGCCGGCGCGTGGCCTTTTCGATCGCCGGCGCGAGCTGCGGCTGCATCAGGCCGCTGGTGCGCTTGGCCACCAGCGCCTCGAGACCGATGCCGTCGACGAGGTCGAGCGGGTCGAGCACGTTACCCTTCGACTTCGACATCTTCTGGCCGTCGTGGTCGCGGATCAGGCCGTGCACGTAGACCTCGCGGAACGGCACCTCGTCCATGAAGTGCAGCCCGAACATGATCATCCGCGCGACCCAGAAGAAGATGATGTCGAAGCCGGTCACCAGCACCGAGGTCGGATAGAAGCGCGCCAGCTCGGGCGTCTGCGCCGGCCAGCCGAGGGTCGAGAACGGCCACAGCGCCGACGAGAACCAGGTGTCCAGCACGTCCTCGTCCTGGCGCAGCGGCAGGTCCGCGGCGAGGCCATGACGGCGGCGCACTTCGGCCTCGCTGCGCCCGACGTAGACCGCGCCGGCCGGATCGTACCAGGCCGGGATGCGATGGCCCCACCACAACTGCCGGCTGATGCACCAGTCGCGGATGTTGCGCATCCACTCGAACCAGGTGCGGTCCCAGTGGGCCGGAACGAAGCGCACCCGACCCGCTTCGACCGCGCGGATCGCCCGTTCGGCGAGCGGCGCAATGGACACGTACCACTGGTCCGTGAGCCAGGGCTCGACCACCGCGTTGCTGCGGTCGCCGCGCGGCACCGTCAGCCGGTGCGGTTCGACCTTGTCCAGCAGTCCCAGCGCCGCCAGCTCGGCGACGATACGGTCCCGCGCCGCGAAGCGGTCGAGGCCGTGGTAATGCGCCGGCGCCGCGTCGCCCAGCGTCGCATCCGCCCGCAGCACGTTGACGAGCGGCAGGCCATGACGCTGGCCGACCTCGTAGTCGTTGAAGTCGTGCGCCGGCGTGATCTTGACGCAGCCGGAGCCGAACGCCGGATCCACGTACGCGTCGGCGATCACCGGAATCTCGCGCGCCGCGAGCGGCAGGCACAGCATCCGCCCGACCAGGTGGCGGTAGCGCTCGTCATCCGGGTGCACCGCGACGGCGACGTCGCCGAGCATCGTCTCCGGGCGGGTGGTCGCGACCGTGACGTGACCGCTGCCGTCGGCGAGCGGGTAGCGCAGGTGCCACAGGCTGCCGTCTTCCTCGACCGACAGCACCTCGAGGTCGGACAGCGCGGTTTTCAGCACCGGATCCCAGTTGACCAGACGCTGGCCGCGATAGATCAGGCCCTGCTCGTGCAGGCGCACGAAGGCCTCGAGCACGGCGGCCGACAGCCCCGGGTCCATCGTGAAGCGGTCGCGGCTCCAGTCCACCGAGGCGCCCAGGCGGCGCAACTGCCAGGCGATGGTGCCGCCGGACTCCTCCTTCCAGCGCCAGACCCGCTCGACGAAAGCCGCGCGGCCGAGCGCGTGGCGGCTCAGGCCCGCGGCATCGAGCTGCCGCTCGACGACCATCTGCGTCGCGATGCCGGCGTGGTCGGTGCCGGGCTGCCACAACGTCGCGGCACCGGCCATGCGGTGGAAGCGCGTCAGCGCGTCCATGATCGTGTCCTGGAACGCGTGCCCCATGTGCAGCGTGCCGGTGACGTTCGGCGGCGGGATCACGATGCAGTAGGGGCGGCCGTCGCCCGCCGGCGCGAACCAGCCGTGCTCCTCCCAGCGCCGGTAGATCCGCTCCTCGTTCTCGTGCGGCGCCCAGGCCTTCGCCAGGTCGCCGGTGGCGCGGTCCGACATTACTCCGGGCCTGTCCCGAGGTGCTCGCGCAGCGCGCCGGCGACCAACTCCGGCAGCGCCGCCCGCAGGCGGTCCATCACCTGTTCGAAGATCACGGCTGCCAGCTCGCGCGCGGCGCTGTTCAGCAGCTCATCGGTCAGGTTCATCGTGCGGGTGACCAGCGCAGCCTGCAGCGCGGCGAGATCCTCCTCCGGCAGCAGGCCCGCGGTATAACCGGACGAGGCCGCCGTCTCCGCCAGGCGCCGGAAGCTGCCGGTCGCGTGCAGTTCGACGATGTCGGTCAGGATCGGCGGTTCGAGCGGTGCTTCACGGCTCATGGCTCGCTCCCGGTCTCGTGGGTGCCCGGCTCGACACCCTGCTCGCGGTAGAAACGGAACCGCGCGCGGCCGGACTGGCGGCGGGCGGCGTCGGCGTCGACGACTTCAGCGATGCGCGCATAACGCTCCCAGCCGGCGGGGACCGCGGTGCCGAGGTTTACCAGCAGATCACCCGTTGCCGGGTCCGGCGCGCGCGCATCGACCAGCACCACTGTCGTGTGCGCGTCCGGGGCGACCGCGCCGCTGCCGCGCTCGTGCGGCACGAAGCTGCGATCGGCGAAGGTCCAGAGCAGATCGTCGAACGCGGCGACCTCGTCCTCGCCGTCGAGCCGCACCCGTACCCGCTGCCGCTCCAGCCAGGCGGTCTCGATCAGGCGGCAGGCGAAACGCAGCCGCGTCCCGGACTCGGCGCTCGGCAGCACGTAGAAGTCGACGCGCGGCCGCGGCATCGCTCAGTCCTTGTGCAGCAGCCAGTCGACCAGCAGCGGAACCGTACGGCCGGTGCTGCCCTTCTGTTTGCCGCTCAGGTATGCGGTGCCGGCGATATCGAGGTGCGCCCAGCGCAGCCCGTCGGTGAACTTCCACAGGAAGCAGGCCGCGGTGACCGCGCCGGCGTCACGGCCGGCGACATTGGCCAGATCGGCGAAGTTGCTTTTCAGCAGCTCGGCGTATTCCTCGGCCAGCGGCATGCGCCAGGCTCGGTCGTCGGCGCGCTCACCGGCCGCCACCAGCGCGGCGGCCAGCTTGTCGTCCGGCGAGAACAGGCCGCAGTAGTGCGCGCCCAGCGCGATCACGCAGGCGCCGGTCAGCGTCGCGACGTCGACGACCGCGCGCGGCCTGAAGCGTCGCGCGTAGGTCAGCGCGTCGCACAGGATCAGGCGGCCCTCGGCGTCGGTGTTCAGGACCTCGATCGTCCGGCCGGCCAGCGAGCGGACGATGTCGCCGGGCTTGGTCGCGCGGCCGTCCGGCAGGTTCTCGCAGGCCGGCACGATGCCGACCACGTGGTCCGCGGCGCCGATCGTGGCCAGCGCTTTCAGCGTGCCGAACACGCTCGCCGCGCCGCTCATGTCGAACTTCATCTCGTCCATGCCGGCGGGCTGCTTCAGCGAAATGCCGCCGCTGTCGAAGGTGATGCCTTTGCCGACCAGTGCGACCGGCGCGGTGCGCCGCCGCGTGCCGCGGTATTCGAGCACGATCAGCCGCGGCGGCACGTCCGAGCCGCGCGTGACCGACAGCAGCGCCCCCATGCCAAGGCGCCGCAGCGCGGCGCGATCGAGCACGCGGACCCGGATGCTGCGGTGCTCGCGGGCCAGGCGGCGCGCCGTGGCCGCGAGGTAGGCGGGTGTGCAGACGTTGGCCGGCAGGTTGGCGAGATCGCGCATCAGGGCCGCGCCGGCGGCGATGCCGGCGCCGTCCCGGATGCCGCGCCGGGCTTCGGCGAGGCCAGCGCCGGCGATGCCGATACCGACCCGGGCGAGGCGTGGCTGCGGCGGCTTGCGGCTGGTCTTCAGGTCGGGGATGCGGTACAGCGTGCCGGCGACGCTCTCCACGGTCAGCCGGGCCGCGTAATAGGAATCGAGGCCGGACACGGGTTCGCGCGCGAGGTACAGGATCGCAGCGCGGGCGCCGCTGCGGGCGAGCCATTGCGTCGCCGCGACGACCGCGCTGCGCCAGGCCTTGCGCGTGAACTTGTCGGCGGGGCCGAGGCCGACCAGCAGCACGCGTTCAGCGGGACCCGTGGCGCCCAGCAGCGGCAGCACCTCGCCGGCCTTGCCGCTGAAGTCGCCACGGCGCAGCACACGGCCGATCAGGCCGCCGCTGCGGCCGTCGAGTTCGCGCGCCGGCGCGGTCATCCGGCCGCGCTCGTGGATGCCGACGACGGCGCAGGCGGTGCGCTGTCGGCCCGCCGGTCCGCCGGTGGCGTGGAACTGCATGATCGGTGGTCTCCCGAACTGCTGGCGTAGCTGCCGGCCGGCCCGTTGAGCCGGCCGCGCCACTCGTTTACCGTGTGCCGCCAGTGTAATCGAAAAGGACGCTGCCGCGCCCCGGGGGCGGCTGCGGATAACTGGCGTGTTCAGCCGATTTGACCACTATGTGCTGCGCGAGGTCACGGTATCCTGGCTGGCCGTGACCGGCGTGCTGTTCGGCATCCTGATCAGCAACCAGCTCGCCCAGGTGCTCGGCCTCGCCGCGACCCACGGTTTCCCGCGTGAGGTCGTGTTCCGGCTGATCGCGCTGACCGCGCTGCAGAACGTCGTGCTGTTCGTGCCGATCGGCCTGCTGCTGGCCGTGATGCTGGCGCTCGGCCGCCTGTACCACGAGAGCGAGATGACCGCCATCCGGGCCTGCGGCGTCGGGCCGTCGCGCCTGTATCGCCCCGTGTTCATGCTCGCCGTACCGGTCGCGCTCGGGCTCGCCTGGCTGACCTTCGAGGTCGGGCCGGCCGCCCGCACCGCCGCCGAGGTGCTGCGCAGCCGGGCGATGAGCGATGCGCAGTTCGGCCGCCTCGAGGCCGGTACGTTCCGGACCTTCGCCGCCGGCAGCGCCGTGTTCTACGCAGCGCGGAACGAGCCGGACGGCACGCTCGGCGAAGTCTTCGTGCAGCGCCAGGTGGACGGCCGCGTCGAGGTCGCGGTCGCCGCGCGCGCCGAACAGCGCATGCTCGAGGGCGGTCGCGCGCAGCTCCTGATCCTGCGCGACGGCGAGCGTTACGAGGGCGTGCCCGGCCAGCCGGGGTTCCGTCGCATCCGCTTTGCCGAGCACGGCGTGCCGATCGTGATCCCGGAGGCCGGCGCCGGGCGCGACCGGCGCGAGCGCCGGCCGACGGCGACGCTGCTGGCCTCGGGCGAACCCGGTGACATCGCCGAGCTGCAGCGGCGCGCCTCGCTGCCGGTGATGGCGCTGGTGCTGGCGCTGCTGGCCGTGCCGCTGGCGGCGCTGCGGCCGCGCGAGGGGCGCTACGCGCGCGTCGCCGTCGCGATCCTGATCTACCTCGTGTACTCGAACCTGCTGTCGGCGGCACAGGTGTGGATCGAGCGCAGCGCTCTCGACCCGCGGGTCGGCGTCTGGTGGGTGCATGCGCTGGCGGCTGCGGGCGGACTGTGGCTACTGCAGCGACAGAGTCCGCTGCTGCAGCGGGCGCGGCCGGCCGGGGGTGCGCGATGAAACTGCTGGACCGCTACCTGATGCGCACGGTGCTGGCTTCTACCGGTCTGGTGCTCGCGGTGCTGCTGGCGCTGACCACACTGATGCTGTTCCTCGAACAGCAGGACGACATCGGCGCGGGCAGTTACGATCTCGGCGCCGCGTTCCTGTTCACGGCGCTGTCGCTGCCGCAGTACGCCTACGAGCTGCTGCCGATTGCGGCGCTGATCGGCGCGATCCTCGGCCTCGGCGCGCTGGCCCGCGACAGTGAGCTGACCGTGCTGCGCGCCTCTGGCGTTTCGGTCGCGCGCATCGCCGGCGCCGCGGCGCTGGCCGGCGCCGTGCTGGCCGGCGTGCTGTGGCTGCTCGGCGAACACCTGGCGCCGCCGGCGCGCGATTACGCGCGCTACCAGAAGGTGTTCAGCATGAATGCCGAGCTGGACATTGCCGGGCGCCGCAGCGCCTGGGTGCGCCAGGGTCCGTGGTTCATCAACGTCCGGCAGCAGAGCGCCGAGGGCCTGTTTGGCGGCGTCTTCCTGTTCCGGCTCGACCGGCAGGGCCGGCTCGAGCGCGTCGGCCGGGCCGACACCGCCGCGCAGGATCCGGACGGCGGCTGGATCCTGACCCGCTATGCCGAGACCCGGCTCGGCGCCGACCGCACCGAGGTTCGGTCCGGCGAGCGCGAGCGGACCGATGCGGACTTCAACGCCGACTTCCTCGGACTCGCCGTGACCGAGCCGCGGGCCCAGCCGCTGCGCAGCCTGCGCGCGTATCTCGCGCACCAGCGTGCCAACGGGCTTGATACACGGGCGACCGAGATCCAGTACTGGTCGCGCTGGGCCAGGCTGGCGGCGGCGGTCGTGGTCTGCGTGTTCGCGGTGCCGTTTGCCTTCGGCCCGCTGCGTTCGGCCGGGGCGGGCGCGCGCAGCGTCTTTGGCATCGTGCTCGGCATCCTGTTCGTGCTGCTGTCGCAGACGCTCGAGAACAGCGGCAAGGTTTACCAGCTCGATCCGCAACTCGTCGCCTGGGGGCCGACCGCGCTGCTCGCGCTGGTCGCGCTGCTCGCGATCCGGCGGACCCGCTAGACGGACTGCGCGTGCAGTGCCGCGACCACGTCCGCCCAGTGGTCCGGGTCCGGCGCGCGATTGTTCGTGAGGCTGACCGCGTCGGCGATGCCGGCCAGCCGGGCGCTGAGCGCCGGCGCGACCGAGGCGCGCGTGCCGACCACGGCCACCGCCTCGAGGAACTCATCCGGGATCAGGTCCGCCATCTCGTCCCAGCGTCCCTGCTTCGACATCCGGTTCAGCTCCGCGTGCAGCTCGCCGAGGCCGTGACAGTCCAGAGTTGACCGGTACGCCGGCGTCGAGCCGTAGAAAGCGAGCTGCTTGCGCACCGCGGCCCGCAGCGCCAGGGCATCCTCCTCGCGGTCGGCGGCGATCACGATCGTCGCACAGATCACCTCGAAGTCGCCGCGCTGCCGGCCGGAGCGCGCCAGCCCGCGCTGCAGCGCCGGCAGCACGTTGTCGAGCAGCGAGCGGCGCGTGTGGAACGGATGGGCGATGAAACCGTCGGCGACCTCGCCGGCGACCGCCGTCATCAGCGGCCCGAAGCCGCCGAGCAGGAGCGGCGGGCGCCCGAACGGATTCGGTCCGGGACTGAAGGCCGGGATCATCAGCGTGTGGCGATAGAACTCGCCCTCGAAGTCGAGCGGCCGCAGGCCGGCCCACGCGTCCCAGATCGCGCGGATCGCCAGCACCAGCTCGCGCATGCGCGCCGCCGGTCGCGACCACGGCGCGCTGAAGCGCTGCTCGATATGCGGCCGCACCTGCGAGCCGAGGCCGAGCCGGAAGCGTCCCGCCGTGATGAGCTGCAAGTCGTGGCCGAGGTTGGCGAGCGTCATCGGATTGCGCGCGAAGGCGATCGCGACTGCGGTGCCGAGCTGCAACCGCCGCGTGTGCTCCGCGGCCAGCACCAGCGGCAGGAACGGGTCGTGTTTCGCCTCGAACGAGAACGCGCCGTCGTAGCCGATTTCCTCGAGCCGCGGGTACAGCGTGCGCGCGTCGCGCGGGTCCTCGAGCGGTGCGGTCGTAAAGACCTTCATGCGGCCTCTGCGGGAATGCGAACGATGCGGCTGTGGCAGCAGCGGTCCTGCAGCGTGCCGCGCGCCCGGTCACGCAGCAGCCAGAGGTAGTTGGCCATGACCGGAGCGAGCAGCAGCGCGCCAGCCATCTGCCGTCCGGCGCCGCCGGCTGGACGGAGCAGCCACAGGCCGGCCACGGTGCCCAGCACGAGCCCGAGGCCGACGGCCAAGCGCCCGAGCGCTGCGGCCCCTCCGAGGCGCGTGCCGTCCCGACGTTCGATGCGGATCTTCCAGGCCCTCATGCCGACGGTCTGGCCGCCGCGCAGCCACGAACAGCCGAAGTACGCCAGCGCGAGCGTCGCGAGATACAGCCGGTACAGGTAAGCCGCGGCACCCTGAGCGGCCGGCGTGATCGCCGCACCGCCGGACAGCGGCAGCACGAGCGCCGTGGCGGCGAACAGCAGCGCGAGCACGAGCAGCAGGTCGTAGGTCAGCGCAGCCAGTCGGCGCAGGATACCGGCAGTGGGCATGAGTGGTTCCGGTCAGGGCGGCGACCCAGCGTAACCGCCGGGCGCAGGCCGCGCCAGCGCCGGCAGTCGTGACCGCGCGGGGTCAGTGCGTATTGCCTTCGCCGACCTGCTGCTCGATCGCCGCGCGGCGCGCGCGCAGAATCTGCCGCACCTGCGCCGCTTCCGGCCGGCCGGCGATGCGCGCGATCGCCTCCGGGAGTTCGTGCCATTGGCGGCCCCAGCTCAGCAGCCGCTGCGCATCCTTGACCACGGCGGTGATGGTCGAGTCGTTGGTGGACTTCGCCGCTTTCGCCGCGCCGCGGCCCCTGGCTGCGGCAGGCCGCGCAGGCGCGCCGCCCGGGCGCAGGACGGTCGAGGTGCTGGTCGCTCCCGTGGACTTCGGCGGCGGCGATTCCAGCCGGCGCTCGTGCTCGGGTTCGGCGAGCGGCACGAAGCGTTCGACGTGCTGCGAGCCGACCAGGTTGGTCAGGAAAGTCATCAGCTCGAGCGCCTCGGACAGCGACGGGTCGCCGGCCGCGAGCCGCTGCTGCACAATCTGCTGCAGGTCGGCAAGACGCTGGCGGGCGAGGTCGATGACCCAGCGGGTCGGCCGCTGGTGCGTTGGCCATGGCTGCACCAGCCAGTACTGGTCATCGGGCAGGGCGGCATAGTGCGCGTGCAGCTCGAGGCTCTTCTGCCACTTCTGCAGGAGCTGCAGCATGCGTTCGTCGGCGGGAGTCATGGCGGCTCACCGGTGTCTGGAGTTGTCGGGTAACATAAGCCAATGCCGGCGCCATTGACAGCCGGAGCGGCGCCGGAGCTTGAAGCAGGTCACAGGCGGCGCCGGGGGAGGGTGGAATGCCGAGGCCAGTCACAGCCGACCCCGGACTGACGGTGAGTCACGCGCAGCGCTCGCGTCGGGTTCAGGCGCTGCTGGCGCTGATCGGCCTGCCGCTGTGGTTTGCGGGCTGGGCAATCGCCGCCAGCCGGTTCGGTCTCGACGTCGTGTTCACCGCGCGCGCGGCCTGGCTCAGTGCCGTGCCGTTGCTGATCGCGATCATCTTCGTGCCGCTGTGCCTCGCGGGTCCGCGCGAGACTCGCTGGCAGACCTTCGTTGTCCAGTGGTTCCTGTTCTCGTCGCTGTGGATCATCGCGTGGGAGGCACCCCCGGTCCTGTACAGCTCCGCGTTCGAAGACGTCGCGTATACACTGGACAACCTGCCGCGCTACATCTGGTGGTGGGGCTATTTTTCGTCCGACCTGGACTATGGCGAGCGGACACCTTTCTTCCGGCTGGCCGAGCTGTCCTGGTGGGTGATCGTGGTCCCGGTCGTGGCCGGGCTCATCCAGTTGCGGCGCGGCCGGGTGCCGCAGGCACTACTGCTGCTCGGCCTGTGCGGCGCGCTGCAGTTCTACAACGTCTGTTACTACATGGCCTACGGCGGCATCGTTGAAAATTTCGACAATGTCGCCAGCGACTCGATCCTGGCGCCGCTGCTGTACTGGATCCTGAACGCCCTGTGGGGCGTCGCCGGCGGGATCGCGTCAGCACTGGCGTTCCGACTGCTGTTCCGCCGCTACGTCCTGCGCGCCGGATCCGGGAGCGATGGGACGACCTGAACGATGGCGCTCCCAGAGGGATTCGAACCCTCGTACCAGCCTTGAGAGGGCTTGCATAGCTTCTGGCCGGCAGCCAGTCCGGCATTGAGCGCGTTCGGTGTACGATAGGGCAGGCGTCAGTTCAGCGGTGCCCGTCTGGCGCGCGTGATTGCGTCAGGACCGCAGAACAGATTGGAGAAGTCCTTGCGGGCAAATGGAGCCGCGCTGGAGCGCCTTGAGGATCGCCGGGTAGCCGTTTCGGGCGCCTTGGACCGCGAGCATCGCTCCACATTCGGGCAGTTCTTCACGCCTGGCGCCGTCGCCGGGTTCATGGCGTCCCTGCTGGACTTCCGGGTGGGCGAGGCGATTCACCTGTTGGACCCCGGAGCTGGTATCGGCTCGTTGACAGCGGCGGTCGCTCAGCACGCCGGTAAGTGGCGCATGCGGGTCACGTGCTACGAGCTGGAGCCGGCATTCCAGGCTGAGCTTAAGGAGACGCTGGCGGGTCTCCCGAATGTGTCCGCGGAGGTGCAGGCACGGGACTTCATTGAGCATGCGGTGCTGCTGGTCACCGGCAATCGGTCGCCGGGTTGCACGCACGCGATACTCAATCCGCCCTACAGGAAGATCAACACCGACTCGTCGCACCGCATGCTGATGCGGAAGCTGGGACTGGAAACCACGAACCTCTACACGTGTTTCCTTGCTGGCACGGTCGCCCTGTGTGCGCCCGGAGCGCAGGTCGTGGCGATCATCCCGCGCAGCTTCATGAATGGACTGTACTTCAAGCCGTTCCGCTACTGGCTGATGGGCCGGGTGGCGATCACTCATATCCACGTGTTCGACCGGCGGGACGCAGCCTTCGCGGATGACGAGGTGCTTCAGGAAAACGTCATCCTGCGCATGATCGTTGGAGCGGATCAGGGCAGCGTGGAAGTGTCCGTCTCGACCGATCAACGTTTCGCGGACGTGCGCAAGCGGCCGTGCGAGTTCGCGGAAATCGTTACGCCCGGGGATGACGAGCGGTTCTTGCACGTCCCGACACTTGGCTCGTCCAGCTCCGCCGGGCTGCCCGGGTTCAGCCTGCGCGAACTTGGTCTGGACGTTTGCACCGGGCCGGTCGTGGATTTCCGGTTGCGGGACCACATCAACCGGCAGGCTGAGCCGGGAGCCGTGCCCCTGCTGTACGCATCGCACTTCGCCGGCGGGCGCTTTGAGTGGCCGAAGCAGGGACGCAAGCCGAACTCAATCTTCCGCAACGCCGAGACGGAACGGTGGCTGATGGCCAAGGGCTGCTACGTCATCCTCCGGCGCTTCAGCTCGAAGGAAGAAAAGCGCCGCGTCGTTGCCTACCTGTTCGACGGGGACGCGCTGCCGGGCGATGCGGTTGGCTTTGAGAACCACCTGAATGTCATCCATGAGGACCGCCATGGCTTGCCGCCGGACGTAGCGCGCGGCCTTGTGGCGTATTTGAACTCGCAGGCTGTGGACGATTATTTCCGCGTCTTCAGTGGCCATACGCAGGTCAATGCGACAGACCTGCGGCGCCTGAAGTATCCGAGCCGTGCGGACCTGCAGAAGCTGGGTGAGGACTGAGCTTGCACAAGAAGGTTCGGGAGGCGCTGCGCATCCTCGTTGAAATTGGTATGCCCCGGGCACAGCAGAACCAACGGTCAGCGATGTGTTTGCTTGCCATCGCCGACATCACGCCCGGCAAGAAGTGGGCGGACGCTCGGGCGCCGCTGATCGGCATTACGCCGATCATGGATTTCGCCGCGAAGCACTATATGGATGAGCCTTACGCCCCGAACACCCGGGAGACGATCAGGCGTCAGACCATGCATCAGTTCTGCGATGGCGGCGTGGCTCTGTACAACCCGGATGACCCGGGCAGAGCAGTCAACAGCCCGAAAGCCGTTTACCAGGTTTCCCCAGAGGCGCTGTCGCTGGTGAGGGCCTTGGGGTCTCCACGCTGGACGGAGGCGCTGAGGCTGTTTCGCAAACAGCGCGGAAATCTCGCCCAGCGGTACGCCGCGGCCCGGGATATGAAGTACATTCCGCTCAGGGTGGCCGAGGGCAGGAAAGTGCGCCTGTCCCCGGGGGAGCACAGCAAACTCATCCGGCAGATCGTTGAAGTGTTCGGCGCGCACTACGCACCGGGCGGCACGCTTCTCTATGCGGGGGACACAGGGGACAAGTGGGGCTACTTCGACCGCGAGGCGCTCGCGAACTTGGGCGTGGCTGTGGACGGTCACGGAAAGATGCCCGATGTGGTCATCTACTACGCGCAGCGGGATTGGCTGCTGCTTTGCGAAGCAGTCACGACTCATGGCCCTGTGGACGGCAAGCGGCACGGCGAACTGAAGCGGTTGTTCAGGAACAGCTCGTGCGGGCTGGTGTACGTCACGGCGTTTCCAACCCGGGCCGTCATGGCCCGTTACCTGGACGACATCGCCTGGGAAACGGAGGTCTGGTGTGCGGAAGCGCCAACGCACCTGATCCACTTCAACGGGGCGCGTTTTCTGGGTCCGTACTGACAGCGGACCATCGAGGAATCGCGACGACCTGCCAGTCGGGCGGTTTGCCGGACGCCTGCCCAACGTCCGGGCACCCGCGCAGCCGCCGGGATTTCGCACAGGCAGTCGATCTGATGGCGCTCCCAGAGGGATTCGAACCCTCGTACCAGCCTTGAGAGGGCTGTGTCCTGGGCCTCTAGACGATGGGAGCGAGGCGTCGTTGCCGGGCCCGCGCGGGGCCGTGACGGGGGCTGGTATTATACGGGCCAGTCTTTCGACCTCAAGCGGACCTGAAATTTCTTGAACCAGGCCAGTGACCGGAGCGCCGCTCCGGTGATCGTCCCGCGCGCCGCCCACCCGATTTCGCGAGCATTGATTGCCGGCGGGGCCCTCAAGGTGCTGTACCGGCTGCGCGACGCGGGCCACCAGGCATTTCTGGTCGGCGGCTGCGTGCGCGACATCCTGCTCGGCCTCGAACCGAAGGACTTCGACGTCGCGACCGACGCGCTGCCGGATGAAGTGCACGCGCTGTTCCGCAACAGCCGCCTGATCGGCAGGCGTTTCCGGCTGGCGCACGTGCGCTTCGGGCCGCAGATCATCGAGGTCGCGACGTTCCGCGCCGAGAACGTGCCGCTGGGTCAGGAGGACGAGGACGCGGACGCGGCGCCCGCTCCGGCCGGCGCCGGCGAGCGGGTGCACGACGAGCGCGGCCGGCTGCTGCGCGACAACGTCTACGGCACCATCGACCAGGACGTGTGGCGGCGCGACTTCACCTGTAACGCGCTGTACTACAACATCGCCGACTTCTCGATCTGGGACTATACCGGCGGTGTGGCCGACGTCGAGGCGCGGGTGCTGCGCCTGATCGGCGATCCGGAGACGCGTTATCGCGAGGATCCGGTGCGCATGCTGCGCGCAGTGCGCTTCCAGGCCAAGCTCGGCTTCACGCTGCACCCGGCGTCGCGCGCGCCGTTCGAGCGCCTCGCCGGGCTGCTCGACGGCATCCCGCCGGCGCGGCTGCTCGACGAGTTTCAGAAGCTGTTCCTCAGCGGGTTCGGCCAGCGTGCCTTCGAGCTGTTGCTCGAGTACCGGATGCTCGAGCACCTGTTCCCGGCGACTGCCGCGCACCTCGCGCGCGCCCCGGACGGTATCGCCGCGCGGCTGATCCGGGCCGGCCTCGAGAACACCGATCGGCGGGTCGCGGCAGACCGGCCGGTCACGCCGATGTTCCTGTTCGCGGTGCTGCTGTTCGGGCCGGTATCGGACTCGGCCCAGCAGCGCTTCGAGGCCGGGGCGCATCCCGGCCAGGCGATCGCCGAGGCCGTGGACGAGGTCGCGGCCCTGCAGAACCGCCGCATCGGCATCCCGCGGCGCTTCTGGGGACCGCTGCGCGAGATGCTCGCGCTGCAGCCGCGGTTCCACCGTCGCGAAGGGCGCCGCGCGCTCGGCTTCCTCGCCCATCCGCGCTTCCGCGCCGCCTACGATTTCCTGTTGCTGCGTGCGGGTGCGGGTGGCGAGGACCCGGAACTGGCGCGCTGGTGGACGGAGCTGCAGCACCTGCCGCGCGGCGAGCAGGAACAGCGCGTGGTCGCAGCGCCGGAAGACGAGCCGGGCACTCGCCGGCGGCGCCGCTCGCGCCGCGGGCAGCGGCGGCCGGCCGCCAACGACGGCTGAACGCCGCGATGCTCTGGCGGCCGGCATACGTCGGGCTCGGCAGCAACCTCGACGATCCCGCGGCCCGGGTCCGATCCGCATGCGCCGCTCTGGCGCGACTCAGCGACTGCCGGCTGGTGGCGCGCTCCCGCCTCTGGCACTCGGCGCCGCTCGGGCCCGCGGACCAGCCGGACTACGTCAATGCGGTGGCCGGCCTGCTGACGACACTGGGACCAGCCGAGCTGCTGGCGGAGCTGCGCGCGCTCGAGGCGCGGCTCGGCAAGGTCGCGCCGCCGGTGCGCTGGGGCCCGCGCCGGATCGATCTCGATCTGCTGCTGTTCGGGGATCTCCAGCTCGGGACCGAAGCCCTGCGGCTGCCGCATCCGGGTCTGCATTTACGCAATTTCGTCCTGTATCCTCTGGCCGAGGTCGCTCCCGACCTGTGGGTGCCCGGGCACGGCCGGGTGCGCGCGCTCGCGGAGCGCGTCGGCAGCGATGGCATCCGGCCGTTTGGGGCCTGAGGATCCGGTGAGCGCAGCGCAGCAGATTGACTGGCCGCACCGCCTGGTGGTGATCGAGGGCCTGATCGGGGTCGGCAAGACGACACTCGCCGAGCGGCTGGCCGCGGCGGTCGGTGCGACGACCGTGTTCGAGCAGGCGCACGAGAACCCGTTCCTCGAGCGCTTCTACCGCGACCCGAAGGCGGCGGCGTTCCCGGCCCAGCTCTTCTTCCTGTTTCAGCGCGCACGGCAGCTCGCGGCACTGCGCCAGCAGGACCTGTTCGCGCCGGTGCGGATCGCCGACTACCTGCTGGACAAGGACCGGCTGTTCGCGCGGGTCACGCTCGACGACGACGAGTACGCACTGTACGAGCAGGTCTATGCGCGCCTCGCGCTGGAGGCGCCGCAGCCGGACCTCGTCGTGTTCCTGCAGGCGCCGGTCGAGGTGCTGCTCGAACGGATCGCGCAGCGCGGCGTGCGTTTCGAGAAGTACATTGATGCCGAGTACCTGAGCCGGCTCAACGACGCCTACACGCGTTTCTTCCACCAGTACACCGCCTCGCCGCTGCTGATCGTGAATGCCGGCGAGATCGACCCGGTCACCGACTCGCGGGACTTCGCCGAGCTGTTTGCCGCGATCCGCGCGACGCGGCGCGGCCGCCACTACCTGAATCCGGTCCGGCACTGAGGAGCCGCCATGTACACTCACCTCGAGCAACGCTACTCGCCGCGCCCGCCGGTCACCGTCGCGACGCTGCAGAAGATGAAGGCGGACGGCGAGCGGATCGCCTGCCTGACCGCCTACGACGCCAGCTTCGCGATGCTGCTCGATCAGGCCGGCGTGGATTTCGTGCTGGTCGGCGACTCGCTCGGCATGGTGATCCAGGGGCACGAGACCACGGTGCCGGTGACGATGGAGCATATGCTGTACCACACGCGCGCGGTGGCGCGCGGGCTGGCCCGTCCGTTCCTGGTCACCGATCTGCCGTTCATGAGCTACGCGACCCCCGAGATCGCGCTGGCTAATTCGGTCCGGCTGATGCAGGAGGGCGGCGCCAAGATGGTCAAGCTCGAGAGCGGCGCCTCGCAGCTCAACATCGTCGAATTCCTCGCCCGGCACGACATCCCGGTCTGCGCGCACATCGGCCTGAAGCCGCAGTCGGTGCACAAGGTCGGCGGCTTCCGCGTCCAGGGCCGTGAACAGGAGGCCGCCGAGCGCATGCGGGCGACCGCGCGCGAGCTGCAGGACGCCGGCGCCGACATCGTGCTGCTCGAGTGCATTCCGGCGGCGCTCGGCGCGACGATTGCCGCCGACCTGTCGGTGCCGGTGATCGGCATCGGTGCCGGCGGCGACGTCGATGGCCAGATCCTCGTTCTGTACGACATCCTCGACATCACACCCGGGCGCAAGCCGAAGTTCGCGCACAACTTCATGGCCGGCGCCGGCAGCCCGCTGGCCGCCATCCAGGCTTACGTCACGGCGGTCAAGGAGCGCAGCTACCCGGCTGCGGAACACTGTTTCTGAGGAGCCGGCGCAGCATGGAAGTCGTGCAGCAGATTGCGGCGCTGCGCCGTCAGGTCGCGGACTGGCGCCGGCAGGATCTCCGGATCGGACTCGTACCGACGATGGGCAGCCTGCATGCGGGCCACCTGAGCCTGGTGCGGCGCGCCTGCGCCGAGGCGGATCGTGTCATCGCGACGGTGTTCGTCAATCCGACGCAGTTCGGGCCGCACGAGGACTACGCGCGCTATCCGCGTTCGCTCGAGCGTGACCGTGAGCTGCTGGCCGGCGCCGGCGCGGCGCTGTTGTTTGCGCCCGAGGTCGCGGAGATGTATCCGGGAGGGACGGTCGATGGTACAAGGGTCGAGGTGCCGGAACTGTCCGGCATCCTCGAAGGACAGTTCCGGCCCGGCCACTTTGCCGGTGTCGCGACCGTCGTGACCAAGCTGTTCAACATCGCGCAGGCCGAGGTCGCGGTGTTCGGCGAGAAGGACTTCCAGCAGCTTGCCGTGATCCGCTGCCTGGTGCGCGACCTGTGCCTGCCGCTGCGGATCATCGGCGCGCCGATCGTGCGCGATGCTGACGGCCTCGCGCTATCCTCGCGCAACGCCTACCTGTCGCCGGCGGAACGCACGCGCGCACCGGTTCTGCAGCGCACGCTGCAGGCCACGCGAGCCCGCATCCTGGCCGGTGAGCGCGGCTGGACCGGTGTCGAGCAGCAGGCGTTTGCGGCGCTGACCGCGTCCGGGTTCGTACCCGACTATGTCGCGATCCGCGCGGCGGGAGATCTCACGCCACCTGGACCGGATCCCGACGAACTCGTGATCCTGGCCGCGGCGCGGCTCGGGACGACGCGCCTCATCGACAACCTGCGGGTCAGCGTGCCGCGCTGAGGACGGCGGTTCGTTACGGCCGTCGATCGGGTCGCTGCGGCGCCGGATGCTGAGGCGGATTCACGGCGTCTGGCGCCGCAGCGCCCAGGCCACGTGCTCGCGCACGAGTGGATGCGGATCGTCGCGCGCCGCGGCGAGTGCCGCCGCGATCGCCGGGGAGCGCGGCGCGTTGCCGAGCGCGACTGCGAGATTGCGCCGCCAGCGCCAGTAGCCGGGCCGGCGCAGCGCACTGCCCGTCGTGTTGGCCAGGTACTCCGCTTCCGACCAGCCGAACAGCGCGACGAGGTCCGGCGCGTCGAGGCCGTGGCGCGCGCGAAAATCCGGCTCCGCGGCCGGCCGCGCGAACTTGTTCCACGGGCAGGCCGCCACGCAGTCGTCGCAGCCGAAGATCCGGTTGCCGATCAGCGCCCGCAAGTCCTCCGGGATCGGACCGTGGTGCTCGATCGTCAGGTACGAGATGCAGCGCCGCGCATCGAGACGGTACGGCGCGACGATCGCGCCGGTCGGGCAGGCGCGGAGGCAGGCGCTGCAACTGCCGCAGTGATCGCGGGCCGGCTGATCCGGCGACAGCGGCAGATCCGTGAACAACTCACCGAGCACGAACCCCGAGCCGGCGCCGCGGCTGACGAGGCAGGTATGCCGGCCGATCCAGCCGAGTCCGGCATCGCGCGCCAGCGGCTTCTCCAGTACCGGCGCCGAGTCGACGAACGCGCGATAGCCGAACGCCCCGATCTCGGCGGCCAGGCGGGTCGCCAGCGCCTGCAGCCGCGGCCGCAGGATCCGGTGATAGTCGCGGCCGAGCGCATAGCGCGCGATGCAGGCGCGACGGCCATCGGGACGTGACGCCGCCGGGGCCGGGCCGGCACCGGGCGCCAAAGCAGCGGCCGGCCAGCAGTTCATCCGCACACAGATCACGGACAACGTACCGGGCACGAGCTCCGCCGGTCGCCAGCGCTGCGCGCCGTGGCGCGCCATGTAGCGCATGTCGCCGTGCCAGCCGGCGGCGAGCCAGCGTTCGAGATTGGCGCCGTCTTCGTCGAGGTGGATCCCGGCGACACCGACTGCATCGAAACCGCAGGCGGCGGCCAGCGCGTCGAGACGGGAACGCAGCGCGGCGAGTTGCGCGGCGGACAGCGGCTGGCTCATGGCGGAAGGACAGGCCAGGGGCGGCCAGTATAATCGCCCGCATGGAAACGCTGCCGGCGGAAATCTACGGCTCGGCGCAGGTCCGCGCGATGGACCGTCAGGCGATCGCGGGCGGCATTCCGGGCTACGCACTGATGCAGCGCGCCGCGCAGGCGGCCTTCGCGCTGCTGCGCCGTGAGTGGCCGCAGGCCAGGCGCATCACCGTCTGCTGCGGCGCCGGCAATAACGCCGGTGACGGCTACGTGGTCGCGCGCCTCGCGCGGGCCGCCGGGCTCGAAGTGCGGGTGCTCGCGCTCATCTGGCCGGAGCGGCTCGGCGGTGACGCCGCGCGTGCATGGGCCGACTTCCACGACGCTGGCGGCCAGGCGGAGCCGTTCACCGAGGCCGCTTTCACTGGATGCGAACTGGTGGTCGATGCGCTGCTGGGTACGGGCCTCGACCGGGAAGTTACCGGTGCCCTGGCTGCGTGCATCGAAGCGATCAACGCGGCCGGTCGTCCGGTGCTCGCGCTCGACGTGCCGTCCGGTCTCGACGCCGACACCGGTCTGGTGCGGGGCGTGGCGGTGCGCGCGACCCGCACGATCACGTTCGTCGCGCTGAAGGCGGGTCTCTACCTTGGCGTCGGTCCCGATCACGTGGGAACGCTCGGTTTCGCCGGCCTCGGCGTACCCGACGAGACCCGCGCCGCGCAGCCGCCGGTGTTGCGGCGCATGCACGCACGACTGCTCGAGGCCGCGCTGCCGCGCCGCCGCGCGACCGCACACAAGGGCGATCACGGGCGCGTGCTGATTGTCGGCGGACTCGTGATGGCGGGGGCCGCGCGGCTGGCCGGCGAGGCCGCACTGCGCGCGGGGGCGGGACTCGTGACCGTGGCGAC
>Ga0194120_10000716_pt1 | contig 62110 bp, 56 predicted proteins | sample TA2MahCa65mmetaG_FD_148642 | JGI IMG/M metagenome (GOLD analysis project Ga0194120, IMG submission 148642) | Freshwater microbial communities from Lake Tanganyika, Tanzania - TA2015019 Mahale Deep Cast 65m | ecosystem: Environmental > Aquatic > Freshwater > Lake | place: Tanzania: Lake... | reverse complement strand
AAGAAATGCCGAAAGGCTGGCAGACCTGCTCGCGTCTATTCAAATCGGAGACACCCTGAGAGTTCATGGAACCCGCACTGTTATTGGGGTTTCGCAAAATCGCCCTGTTCTTAACCGGACACCACTGGTCAATTATGAATGTTCAATAGGAACGCAACCTTTCTCACATTCATCATTGAACATTTAACATTGAGAATTGAGCATTTATGAACTCGGTCCTCTACGTCTTTCTCCCCTGCAAGAAGGTTTACCCGATCGGGATCACCTATTTGGCGGATTTTATCCATCGGCGGCGACCCGATGTCCGGCAGCAGATCCTAGACCTGTCGGTCTACCCGCAAGCCGATCGGCCGAACGTCCTGCGGGACACAGCCACAGCCTTTGCGCCGGATTTGGTCTGCTTCTCCTGGCGGGACATCCAAATTTTCTCTCCCCACGAAGGGGATGCGTCGCTGGAGCACGCGTTCAACTTCTATTTCGCGAGCAACCCGTTCAAGCGGGCCATGGCTTCCGTCCAGGGCGTCAAGCAGCTCTATCGGTATTACCACGACATACGTGCCAACTTGTCCTATCCCTGGATAATCCGAAAAGAGTTTCCCCGCGCGCAGATCATGATCGGAGGCGGGGCCTTCACCGCCTTCGCGGACCAGTTGATCGAGAGGCTGCCGGAGGGGACGGTCGGCATCCTCGGCGAAGGCGAAGACGCCATTCTCAAGATGGTGGAAGGCCGCTCTCTCTCGGATGAACGGTACATCGTCAAAGAAGGAGGGAAGGTGTCCAAAGGCGAACAGGGATCGCCGGCTCTCTTGGACGCTTTGACCGTGGATTTACCCTACCTCACCGGCATCTTCCCCCAGTACCGGGACTACATCGACGAATCCATCGGCGTCCAAAGCAAGCGTGGCTGCCCCTACGACTGTGCTTTCTGCCTCTACCCCTATATCGAAGGGAAACGGGTCCGCTACCGCCCGCCGGAGATGGTCGTCAAGGACATCGCCCAACATTACCACCAATGGGGCGCGCGCAAGTTCTGGTTCACGGACGCCCAGTTCATCACCGGCAAGGAAGCCTATCCCCAATGTACGGAGATTCTGGAGCGTATCCTCCGTGAAAAACTGGATATCCAATGGTCCGGCTACATCCGGACCTCGCTGATTACGGCGGACCTGGCCAAGCTCATGGTCCGCTCTGGGGTCGGAGACCTGGAGGTGGCCATTACCTCCGGCTCGCAAGAAGTTCTCAACAACCTCCACATGGGGTTCAAGCTGGAGCGGCTTTACGACGGCTGCCGGTACCTGGCCGAAGCCGGCTTTCAGGGAAAGGTCATCCTGAACTATTCCCTGAACTCCCCCAAGGAAACCGAGGAGACCCTCTTGCAGAGCGTCGCATCGTACAAAACCGTCGCCTCGATCCTGGGCGAGGAGCGGGTGTTTCCCTTGATGTTTTTCCTGGGCATCCAACCGAACACCGATCTGGAACATCGGCTGCTGGAGGAGGGGTACCTCTCGGCCGGCTACAATCCGCTGATGCTCACCCCCACCAGCATCAGAAAGCTCCTCTACAACCCGGCCCCGCTGAACAAGCTGATCGCCAAGGCCTGCCTGGCCGCCTGGCATAAGAAACAGGGGAGCCAGGACCCCCGTCCTTGGTCCGGCTCCCTCTCCGCCAAGCCTCAGGCCTATGCGGACGGCAGTCTCATCCGTGGAATCGAGCACAACAGCGGACGCCAGGCCTTGTTGACTCTGGAAGAGATTCTCCAATCGCGAAAAACCGCTGGTTCTTCAGCCGCTTCGCCATCGGGACCGGCCGTCAGCCGAGTGGGCTAACTCCTCTTCTCACCCTCCGAGATGCTGCTTGCATTCGCAACATTTCCGATGCTATCATGCCATCTTATTTTAGCCGGTGATATCTCGGAATCGGTTCAATTTCCTAACGATTTTCTCGATCTCGACGTTTGCCAGGGGGCCTGAAGGAGGCGGGTAGATGTATAAGACGATTTATGTCCCGGTCGATAACTCGGACTATTCCAATACTGCCGTCGACGTGGGCGTCGACCTGGCCAAAACGTTTGGCGCCAAAATCGTCGGGAGCCATGTCTATGCGGCAAAGATGCACGATAAGCGTTTCAAACAGATGGAGGCCGGACTACCGGAGGAGTATCACGACGAAAAGGAGCTGGATCGGCAACGCCAGATCCACGACTCGCTGATCACCCGTGGGCTCCAGATCATTACCGACTCCTACCTCGACTATGTGGATAAGCGCTGCACCGAGGCCAACCTGCCCCTGGAACGCCGCTCCCTGGAAGGCCGGAACTGGAAGGTGCTGGCCGAAGACATCAACCAGAACGCCTACGACCTCGTGATCATGGGTGCCCTCGGCGTGGGCGCGGTAAAGGACAGCGTGATCGGCAGCAACACCGAGCGCGTGGTGCGCCGCGTCCGGAACTCCGACATGCTGATCATCAAGAACACGCAGCCGATGACCAGCGGCAAGATCGTCGTCGCGGTGGACGGCAGCGCCTACTCGTTCGGCGGGCTGATGACCGCCCTGGCCTTGGGGAAAGCCTTAAACCGGCCGGTGGAAGCCATCGCGGCCTTCGACCCCTATTTCCACTATGCGGCCTTCCACAGCATTTCTGGCGTCCTCAACGAGGAGGCCGGCAAGGTCTTCCGGTTCAAGGAACAGGAAAAATTGCACGAAGAAATCATCGACAGCGGCCTGGCCAAGATTTACCAGTCGCACCTGGACATTTCCCGCGAGATCGCCCAAGCCGAAAACACGGACATCAAGACCACTCTGCTGGACGGGAAGGCCTTCGAGAAGGTCATTCAGTACGTCCGCAAGGATGTCCCCTGGCTCCTGATCGTCGGCCGAATCGGCGTGCACAGCGACGAGGACATGGACATCGGCAGCAACACGGAGAACCTCTTGCGCGCCGCCCCCTGCAACGTGCTGATCTCCAATCGCAAGTACACTCCGCCCATCGACACCCAGGCCGAGTACACCATCGCCTGGACCGAAGAGGCCTTGCGTCGGATGGAAAAGATTCCGGTGTTTGCACGCGGCGTGGCCAAGACGGCCATCCATCGCTACGCGATCGAGAAGGGACACACGATCATCAGCAACACGGTGGTGGACGCGGCGGTCGGACACATCCTGCCGAAAGGGGCGATGGACGCCATGCGGGCGCTCGGCGGGAGCCTGGACGCTGCCGGCATCGACCGGGACAAGATGCAGGCCGACGATTCCGTGGCCAAGGACCTGATGGGCGGTACGCTCAGCGGCATGATGACCGAGATCGTGCAGGAGAAGCCGACGGTGAGCGCCGGCACCCAGGCCTACCTGGACCGGATGAGCCAGACTTACTTCGTTTGCGACGGCTGCGGCTATATCGGCAAGGGCGACACGCCGGTGAAGTGCCCCGTCTGCATGGCGGAGGGCTCGCGCTTCAAGCAGGTAGACAAGAGCATCTTCGAAGCGGCCGCCAAGGCGGAAGGGCAGCTGGAAACGGAACTGGCTTACGACGACGTGCCGATGCAGTGGACCAAGGACGCCAAGGAGGCCATCCGGAGCGTCCCGGCCGGGTTCCAGCGGCGGCGCGCCAAGGCCAAGATCGAAAAGACGGCCCGAAAGCTGGGCATAACCACGATTACGCTCGAGTATGCGGCGCCGATGATCCAGGAAGCGGCGGCCGAAGACTATACCCCTATCTTTGCGAACAAAGGCACCGGCACGGCCCCGGAGACGGAGGCCACGCGCCAGGCCGACCAGGGTAACGGCCATGGCAACGGGCATGCAACCGGCGGCAACGGAGGTAGTTCAATGTCTGCTCCCTCCCCTTTCACCTGGACCCCGGACGCGCAAGCGCGCCTCGACCGCGTGCCCCCAGGTTTCATGCGCGACTGCACCAAGGCGCTGATCCTGAAGCATGCCGAAAAGGTCGGCGCGACCACGATCACCCTCGAGGTCGCCAACGAGGGCATCGAGCAAGCCAAGGGCACAATGGAAGAAGCGATGAAGACGGGCAATCTGAAGGATATCCTCGAGCGCCTGGGCGTCGGCTCCCAGCCGGGACCCTCCCAGAATGGGTAAGGCCCTCCCGATATTGAATATTCCCGCCCTCGCGGGGAAGCTCGATTCGCTTGAACAACAGATCAAGCAGTTTGTGGCGTCGCCGGGCATGCCCGGCGACGGCCGGACGGTGGACGACTTCAAGCCCTTCCTGATCGCCCTCAACCTCACGAAGCGCTGCAACCTCAAGTGCGACCATTGCTACCTGGACGCCACCACCAAAGCCGGCGGCGGATCGGACGAGCTCACCACCGAAGAATGCGTCCGCCTGATCGATCAGATCGCCGAAGTGAACCGGGGCTGCCTGCTGGTCATTACCGGCGGGGAACCGCTGACACGCCCGGACATTCTGGACATCGCGCGCCACGCAGTGGGGCTCGGCTTCATGGTCGTGTTCGGCACCAATGGGATGCTGATCAACGATCGCATGGCCAAAGAGCTGGTGGAGATCGGCGTCATGGGCGTCGGGATCAGCATCGACTCGCTGGACGCCAAGAAGCACAACCGTTTCCGCGGGCTCGAAGGGGCTTGGGAAGGAGCCGTGGCCGGCATCGAGGCGTGCAAGCGCAACGGGCTCCAGTTCCAGGTGCACTTCAGCGCCCAGCCGATGAACTACCAGGAGCTGCCGGACGTGATCGAGTGGGCCCATACCCTCGGCGCCAAAGTGCTGAACGTCTTCTTCATGGTCTGCACCGGACGCGGCGAGGAGCTGACCGACATCACGCCAGCGCAGTACGAAGAAGTGCTCGGCTACCTGGTCGATTGCCAGGATAAGTACAAAGACATGCTGGTTCGCGCCCGCTGTGCACCCCACTTCAAACGCCTGGCCTACGAGAAGGACCCCAACTCCCCGATTACCAAGGCCCAGGGCTATATGGGCGGGGGCTGCCTGGCCGGCACCAATTACGCCCGGGTGACCCCCAATGGCGAGGTGACCCCCTGTCCCTACATGCCGCTCTCGGCGGGCAACGTCCGCGAAAAGAGCTTCGTGGACCTCTGGGAACGGTCCGACATCTTCGACTCTTTCCGTTATCCGCATCTCAAAGGCAAATGTGGGGACTGTGAGTACAGCGAGATTTGCGGAGGCTGCCGGGCCCGTCCCTACGTGGACCATGGGGATTGGCTGGACGAGGATCAGTGGTGCCTCTATACCCCGAAGGGCGGCGCAAAGGTGCAGGTGGCCTTCAACACACCGGAGGAAAGCACCGCGGTCTGGGAGGAAGCAGCGCAGACCCGGCTCAACCGCATACCCTATTTCCTTCGCGCCATGGTCAAGAAGGGCGTCGAGCGGCACGCACGCGAACAAGGCCTGGCCGTTATCACCGTCGAATTGATGGAAGAGCTCCGCAAGAAACGGTTCGGCAACGACGCCCCGGTGTTTAAATTCTAATGGACGCGCTGCAATCACTCCTGACCGACCTCAACCAGCTCATCCCGATCGTCAACCATTGGTTGCACTTGGTCTCGGCCGTCATCTGGATCGGCGGCCTGGCCTTCCTGGTCATGGCGGTCACGCCAGGGCTGAAGACCGCGGTGCCCAAAGAATACATCAAGCCAATCGCCGACACGTTTTACCGGCAATACAAGCGCGTGGTGGGCGTCCTGCTGGTCGTGATTCTCTTTACGGGCGGGATCAACCTGCACTATGTGAATCAATTACTGGTCTCCCAAACCGGGTCCGGCATTCCCCACCATGCCAAGTATCTGACCGTGTTCTTCATCAAGTTGTTCCTGGTTCTGGGCATTCTGACGCTCTTCCTCTACACCATCATCTTCAAGACCGAGCCGACCGGCGATGAATCGGCCGAGGAACGGGAAGAGCAGATGTTGGAGCCGGTCCCCTTCCAGCGCGTCGCTTTGTGGCTTGGCCTCCTCATTATCCTCTGCGCCGCCGCGCTGAAGCACTTGCACCAGTAGACAGCCCTCTTTTTCCGACTTCGCCTCCCCTAAGCGAGCGTCTGACAGTTCCCGTACTCTCCCCTACCTCATCGAGTGCTTCCCCTGATTGACAAGATCGCCGAACTCTTTACAGTGCGCCTCTTATGGTACCCTCATCGGCATCCGGCACATCCCTCCACAAACTGATCGAGAAGCCTTCATTCTCGGAACCCCGCACCGCTGAGCCGGCGCTGCGACTGCTTCCCAAAACTCATTCGATCCTTGAGAAAGGAATGATGGAGTACCGTCCCTTCGGCGCGGACGCTGCCGGAGAGAAGATTCGGGACGTGAGCGGCATGACGATCCGCGCCAACATCGAGTATCTCGAAGAGTCCATCAGCCTGAAAGCGGGGCCTGCGGCAGGGGCGCAGGCGATCGAAGACCTCTGCGCCAAGTTGAATGACCGCATTCGCGACCCCGCCTACCACGTCACCCCGGCCTTGCTCAAGAACATGTGGCACAGCTATTCCTATGAGTTCCGTTGTTTCCTCGGCGAGTTCTGCCAGATCATTGCCGGCGATCCGCAATTCGCGTTCAAGATGGCCCAGGCCAAATTTCTCTCGCCGATCATCCAGACCCTGGGCCGCCCCTTCTCCGTCTCGCAGATCTACCGGATGTTTCCGCATTTCGGGGAAAAGTTCGTGAAGGGCTCCATGTACATGGAGGCGAAATCGGTGACCGATCGCCGCGCGTTGCTCAGAATGAAATTCACCGACGCGGTGGACGGACAGTTCGGGCCCTATCGGAAAGCCTGCGCAGCCCTGGTCTGCGCCGCTTCGAAGGGGGCATTGACGGCGGTTCCCGAGCGTATTCATCATAATCGGCCGGCTGTCATCGCAGACCGATCCTGCATGGCCGAAGGGGACGAGTGGTGTGAGTGGGATATTGCCTGGGACCCCGAGCCGTCCCGGCAATCTATGTGGCTTACGATCGGCTTCCTGGTAAGCCTAGCCTCTTGGTTCTTCCTACGATACCGATATCCGACGCTCACCGCTGTCCCAAGCTTGCTGTTGGCGTCCGGACCTGCGGTCCTGTCGGTGCTGACTGTTCGCTGGTGGACACGCCATACCCGCAGTCGCATGCGGGAGCAGTTGGTGGACGAGCAACTGCGTTCCGTCGAGGCCCGACACGAGGAGCTTCGCGAGGCCTATCTGGAGCAGGAACAGACCACCGTCGAATTGCGCCGCAAGGTCAGGCAACTGACCATTCTCCATCGGGCCGGGCTCCTCTTCAGCTCCACTTTAGACCGGGACCAGCTGTTCGACTCCGTGCTCCGCGCCCTCAATGAAGACTTACACTACGATCGCGCGATGATCTCGTTGTACGATCACGACCGCCGGGTGGCTCACAAGATCCGCATCATGGGTGTCTCTCAAGCTTGCGCCGCGTTTGCGGAGAACCTGACCATCCCCGTCACAGATCCACACCTCCTGGAAGGCGCCGTCCTGCTGGAGGGCCGCCCGATCCTGGTCCGCAATCTCCAGGAAGCCTGGGGCGCCCTCCATCCGCTCAATCAGCAACTTGCGACCATGACGGGAGCGAAATCCTTTATCTCCATCCCGGTGAAGGTCAAAGGCCAGGTCATAGGGGCGCTGACGGTGGACCGAGCGGAGGTCAACGGCCTTGGGCAGGCCGACCTGGACCTGATGGTGACGGTCGCAAATCAGGTCGCCATCGCCCTCGACAATGCAGAGGCCTATGCCCAGATCGAAGCCTTGAACGTCGGGCTGGAAACCAAGGTGCGCGAACGCACCCAGGAATTGGAGACGGCAAACCAGAAGTTGCGGGAGTTGGACCATCTGAAGTCGGCGTTCGTCTCGATCGTGTCGCATGAGTTGCGCACGCCGATGACGTCTATCAAAGGCTATGTGGAGAACCTATTGGACGGCGTCAGCGGCCAACTCACCGAACGGCAGACCTATTACCTGCAACGGGTCAAATTCAACGCCGACCGGCTGACCCGGATGACCAACGAGCTGCTGGATCTCTCTCGAATCGAAGCCGGCTTGGCCGAACTCCGCCTGACCGATCTGGCGGTTCCCGACGTCGTCAACGAGGTCGTCGAAAGCGTTCACCTGCTCGCGCGGGGCAAATCCATTACGATCAGGCAGCAGCACACGACCGGCCTACCGGCGATTCGAGCCGATCGAGACAAACTGCTCCAGATTCTGACAAACCTGCTGCACAACGCGATCAAGTTCACCCCGCCGCAGGGGAACATCGTGGTAGGCTCGGCGCTATGGGACGGCCACGGAGCCGCCATCAGCGTCGCCGACAGCGGCTGCGGCATCCCAGTCCAGGAACTCGACAAGGTATTTGGGAAGTTCTACCGGGGAGAATCAGTGCCCGTCGAGGCACGCGGAGCGGGGCTTGGGTTGGCCATTACCAAGAGCCTCGTGGAACTGCATGGTGGCACGATCTGGGTCGCCAGCGTTCCCGGACAAGGCAGCTGCTTTACATTTTCGCTCCCCTTCGATGTCGGCTCCCGCTGATACCCCGCACATCGCCAGCCCACCGGATGAGCGACAGACCCGCCATCGGCCGATTCCCGATCCGACCGATCGAAAGGAGCGCGGAGACCGGACCACTCGAATACCGCTTGACAAATCTAACTAAACTAGCTACTAGTTACTTCCACGCAACATACTGGACCTGTTAGAGTAAAGCCTCGGAGCTGCTGCCGATGGCTCGTCAGGTTCCGATATTTGCTCGCCTGCATCGCATAGGCCGACTGCCATGCCTGTACCCTTCGTCCGGACCCCTGTCCATCCTCACCGTTTGCAGCACATTTCTTAATGGTTTCATACCGATAACGCCGACTGCTTCTCGCTCCGACGCGCAGTTCGTTTTTCAGGATCTTGCCAAGGATATGGGCATACCCGGCCCGAGCGGGTACCTGCCGGCATAATAAGACCGATTCGGTCAACATAGGTCTACGCCCAACGCACTCTCGATTGCGGAGGTGCTCATGATTCCGCATTACGTCCTATTCGTGCACGGGATGGGCGACAATGGAGACGGCTTCAGCAGTCCGCTCCGCGGGCTCGCTACCGAAGCCTTTCGCGCCGCACTCGCTCGTCTTGCCCCCCAATATCCAGCCGGATGCCCACGGGAACGGATGCCGATTCGCGAAGTGCTGTGGTCTGACATCACGCAAGCGGACCAGAACCATCTCTGGACCCGTCTCTTCCCCCACCTCGGCACGAAAACTCTGTCCTGGCGCTCCTGGCTGGCCAGGCCGGACACGTGGCTGCCGCGCATCCGATACTGGGCCCCAGGTCGGGAATTTGTCCTGAACTATCTCGGCGATCCGATCGTCTACGTGGAGTCGCCCGGGATTAATAAGTACGAGCAGATCCATCAACGTCTCTGGACGGCCATTAACCAATGCGCCGATGACGCAGGGCAGAAGGGAGCCACAGCGGACAAGCCTGCGCTCGTCACGGTCGTGGCCCACAGCCTCGGTTCGGTGATCGTCTCTGACCTGGTCTATGACTGTACTGTGCTCAGACGACGGGTCTGGCCGCCAAAGCTTCGTCTCGCCAATTTCATGACCCTGGGCTCTCCCCTGGCTATCTATGCACTGCGGTTCGGACTAAACCTGGTCACCAGCTTCGCCAGCCCGATCCGCATACAGGATCCAAATGGACTTTGGGTCAACCTCTACGATCCGCAGGACATCCTTGGTTTTCCCTTGAAACCCATCAATGCGGCCTACGATCAGGCCGTCTTATTAGACAAAGAGATCAACGCAGGACAAGGCTGGAAGATCTGGCAATGGTGGAAACAGGCGACTCCGCTGAGCCATACCCTCTATTGGGAGGACGAAACCGTGGCAGCAACTATCGGGCGGAAAGCGGCTCTCGACTGGATACGAGAGAATCCTTCCGCAACGTTTCCACCGGACCAACTGCCGCATCTCTATACGGAATACAAGGAATGGCTCCAAGGAGCCTGACTGCATCGCGCGACGCACGCGCTCACAGGGAGGTGTCCGATGAAGGCACGATGGATCGTCGCCATAGTCTGTTGCACGCCACTCTTCGCTTCCACGCCGAACTACGCGGCCATGAGTTCCAACCCCGCCCCATCAGGATCGGCCCCAAGCCAAGGGTGAGACCCTGCCACGCGCCAAGCGTTTTACCACGACACGCAGAACAGCGAACTGCTTCCCTACGACTGGTTCCTGGCGCTAGAGCAGCCGAACGGGACGAAACCCTTTACGGACAACGACTACCTCGCTCGATTCGGCTTCATCCCCGACCGTCCGGATCCGAAGCACAACCCAGACGGCCTTCCGGTCGGATTCACGCGGACCGACGCTCACCCCGACGCCGAGTTCTTGTGCGACAGGACGGACGAACCTGGTCCGCCGGTTTCCCTGGCGCACCTCGGTTTCAATTGCGCCGCTTGCCATACGGGACAGCTCAACTACACCGACGCGAAGAAGCAACGGCACACCGTCATTATCGACGGGGGCCCTTCGATGCACAACAATCTGGCCTTCCTGCTGGCGGTCATGACCACGCTCAATGAAACCTTCGTGGATACGGACAAATTCGTACGGTTTGCCAAGGCCGTGCTGCCGAAGGTGCCACCGCTGACGCCCAAAGCCTTGCGTCAATGTCTGTTTAAATACGTGACCATGATGAAGCTGCCGGACCGCGTCGCGGAACAGAGGGGCATCAACCTCTATCCCAGTCCTTGGGGAGCCGGTCGGATGGATGCCTTCGGCCGGGCGCTCAACACCGGATTCGTGCGACTCGACCCTCATAATGTTCGGCAATTGAATGCGCCGGTGGACTACCCCCAACTCTGGGGAGCCTGGCGATACGATTGGGTCCAGTGGAACGCGTCAATCCAAAACCCCATGGGACGGAACATCGCGCAATCGATCGGCCTCCGCGCCACGGTGAAGTTTCCCGAAAAGATCCTGCCCAGCCCAGTAGAAACCAAGGTGGACGCCTCGAAACTCAACGGACTGGAACAGAAAGTTCGGTTGTTAAACGCGCCCCGATGGCCTGACAAGGTATTTCCAGCCGTCGATCCAAACAAGGCAGCACAGGGGAAGGGCCTCTACAATAAATTATGCGCCGGCTGTCATCGGCCGGCTCCCCTGAAGGACGCCAATCCATTCGGCCAGCGATACGATATGGACCACCACAGCGTCATCAAAATAACGACCATTGGCACCGACCCCACCCACGCCGTGAACTTCCAGGCACGGACGGTCCGGACGGGGCTCCTCATGGGGGTCTTTGGGAGGCCGGTGATCCCCGCGGTCGAGGCCACCCAATGGCTCACCTCAAAGATCATGGAGATCAACAACTGGCCAGACCGGGCCCCGAACTATTGGCGGGCTCCGCTGGCGTACCTCGCCAGACCCCACGCCGGCATCTGGGCTACCGCTCCGTATCTCCACAACGGATCGGTTCCCACCCTGCGGCACCTCCTGTCGCCCGTGGAGCAAAGGCCCATGCGGTTCTGCCTGGGTGCGCTGGAGTTCGACCCGGCCAATGTCGGGTTCAAGAGCGACTGCCTGCCCGGTGAAATCCCATTCGACGCGACGTTGCCCGGCAATTCCAACGCCGGACACGAATTCAGAAACGACGACCGGCACGGCCACCGATTCGATAAGATCGAATGCGATGAGCTTGCCCGCCACGGCAGGGAAGGGATTCTCGGATGCGAGCTGACGGAAGACGAGCGTTCGGCGATCATCGAATACTTGAAGACGTGCGATGAGGAGAACCTGATCTGCGATCTTAAAGAATCCTAGCCCCTTCCAACGCAGGCACTTGGATAAAAAGAGGCCTGCAGGAGGCCAGGACATCGTAGCGCGAGGCAAGAGTCGTATCGAAAGCGGTTCCTCCGTTATCTCTCTCGATACGACTCGGCCTGAAGTCGATGCCTTATGTCAGGATCTCCATATTGGACATATCGCTTAAATTTCAAATGTTTTTGAGGAAATCGAAAGAACTAAGGAAACCGCATGGAACTTGCTGTACCCCTGGCACCAGAGGTGTCGTATTCCTACTCAAACACACAGCGGGAGGCCGCAGCCGAGATACGACGCGGCACGGGCAACATGTATATGCCCGCCAAGCTACCAGGGAGATACAACGCCGCTCCGGGCCGTTTCGAACCCCCTGAGTGTCCCTTCCCGACCCTCGGACGAGTTAGGGTCTGTGAGCATGTTTGAACTCCTCTCCCAAGACCACACGATCCTGGAACGACCCTTCATGGAGTTCCCACCGTTCGGTGCGGATGAACGGGGAGAACGGATCCAAGATGTCAGCGGCGCATTTGTCAGCTCCTATGTGCAATATCTTGAAGACTATGTGTCACAAAATGCCGGCAGCGAGGCTGGCGAGAAAGCAGTACGCCATCTATGTCACTTGCTTAATGAGCGCGTTCGCGATCCCGCCTGCCAGGTCACCCCGAAAGGCTTGAGACATTTCTGGCGCAGCTATTCCTATGAGTTCTTTGTCTACCTTCGAGAATTCTGCATCCAATTGTCCGGCGATCCGAAGTTTGTCGCTCATGTCGCGCAAGAACGAGCCCTCTCTCCGGCGATTACACTGCTCGCGAGACCATTCCCGATTCACGAGATCTACAAGATGTGGCCGCATTTCGGTCTGAAATACGTCAAGGGATGCACGGAATTTCGAGTTGCCACCGTAACCGATCGGTCGGCAATCCTCAGCATCACGTTTTCGGAACACGCGCTTCGACAGATCGAACCATTTCAAAAACGCTGCGCCGCGCTCGTCTGTCAGAACTGCAAGGCTGGACTGGCATCGATCCCTGTATGGGTCCATCGCCTGCCCCCTGCGACGGTCAAAGACCTGACATGCATGGTGAAGGGCGACAAATGGTGCGAATGGGAATTTACCTGGACTCCGCAGCACCGCCGCGGCCTCATTGGCACGGCATGGCACTTCATCGCTGGCGGATCAGCGAAATCCATTTCGCCCCGTGACGAGGCCGAGGCAACTGTCGTGCCCACTTCGTTGACCGCGACAGTGGAGCCCCATTCCACGCCAGACCAGACCGTTGCAATGCCACATTCGACAGCACCCCACCTGCCCGAGATTGAACTCCTCTCCAAGGACCACAGGATCCTGGAACGGCCCTTCATGGAGTTCCGCCCGTTTGGAGCCGATGAACGCGAGGACAATATCTGCGATGTCAGCGGAGTCAGCGTACGGGCCATGGTGAGTTACCTGGAATGGTATGTGTCCCGGTCGTACGGCTCAGATGCCGGATCACGCGCAGTCGAGGAGCTTTGCCGGCTCCTGAACGAGCGAATCCGCGACTCGATCTATCATGTCACGCCCAAGTTCATAAAAAATACATGGAACAGCTATTCATATGAATTCGTCTGTTATGTGTATGAATTCTGCGAACAGCTATCCGGCGATCCCCGGTTTGCCTTCAACTCGGGCAAGGACAAAATCGCCCCCGTCATCCAAATCCTCGGCCGTCCCTTTCCGGTTTCTCAAATCTACAAGATGTTTCCTCACTTCGGCCAAAAGTACACGAAAGGCTCAATCGAGCGGGAGGTCTGCCTGGTCACCGACCACATGGCCATCCTTCGCATGAAGTTTACCGAGCGTTCATATCGCCAGTTTGGAGCCTACCGGAACCGCTGTGCTCAGATGATCTGTCAATCCCATCATGGCAGCTTTGCAGCGGTTCCGGAACGGGTCCACCACCTGCCGCCCGCCACGATCGTGGATCGCACGTGCATCGTGGATGGTGCCGAATGGTGCGAATGGGAGATTACCTGGCTTCCACAATCCCGTCGGAGGTTTGGGCGCAATGCGTGGAAACGCCTCACCGACGGTCCCGCACCGAACGGTCTGGATAAGCCAACCGCACGTGAAGAAGGCCTCTACCGAGATAGCTTTGTCCAACCGCCTATCGAGACGCCTCGAAGATTTCCCCCGGCGCCTCCGCGGGCGACGCCGGACTTACCGCGCAGCGAATTGCTTTCGAAAGACCATACGATATTAGAAAGAGGAGTCATGCAATTTCGCCCCTTCGGAGTGGATGGTCGAGGCGAAAAGATCTCCGATATCACCGGAATGATCGTCCGAGCGAGTGTGGATTATCTGGAGGATTGCTCGGCGCGTACCGCAAGTCCGCACGCCGGCACGCAGGCCACGCGGGAACTCTGTCGGCTTCTCAACGAGCGCATCCCCGACCCGGTCTATCATGTAACCCCGGAATTCTTAAAAAGGATATGGAATAGTTATTCGTACGAGTTTGTCTGTTATCTCCGAGAATTTTGCGAACGGCTCTCCGGCGATCCTGAATTTGTCTTGAATGCGGGGAGGAGAAAAAAGATTTCCCCTATTTTCCAGGTCCTCGGCCAGCCTTTCTCCGTTGCCGAAATCTACAAGATGTACTCGCATTTTGCCCAACAGTGCGCATCGAGGAAAGTTGTCGAACTCTGCGTAGACGAGGTCACCGAGGGCCTAGCGATTATGCGGCTCACACTCACCGAGCAGGCCTATCGGGAATTCGGCCCTTACCGAAAACGCTGTGCCGAACTGGCCTGCAAGTCCGCCAAAGGCGGGCTCTCGTGTATTCCTGAGATCATTCACCATCTGCCGCCCGCAGTCATCAAGGATCGCGCCTGCATTGTGAACGGAGACGCATGGTGCGAATGGGAGATCGCATGGCCACCGCAATCCCGTCGGGGGCTTGTGCGCAACACCTGGGAACGCCTCATGAGAAAGCCCGCTCCAATCATTTCTGACGAATCGGCCACACAGGAGGGAGGGCAGCACCGCCAGAGCTTTGGCATCGCACCTCTTGACGACACGCCCCAAGACGCCCGGCCAACCCCTCAGCCGGAGGGACGAGCGTTGTTACAATCCCAATTACTTTCCCAAGACCATACGATTTTGGAAAAGGGAGAGATGGAATTCCGCCCATTCGGCGTGAATCCAGACGGCACGAAAGTCAACGACGCCACCGGCATCAAGATTCGTGCATACGTCGATTATCTTGAAGAGGTCATGAGTCGCCGTAACGGGCCAGAGGCGGGCGAGCAGGCGTCACATGAGCTGTGCCGGCTCCTGAACGACCGCATTGCCGACCCCGTTTACCACGTGACCCCAAAGTTTCTCAAGAACGTATGGAACAGCTATTCCTACGAATTCGTCTGCTTCCTGGGGGAGTTCTGCAAACAGCTGTCCGGTGATCCGCTATTTTCCGCTCACGTCGGAGAGGAGAAGTTCATTTCTTCGGTCATTCAGACGTTGGGCCGCCCCTTCTCCGTGGCTCAGATCTTTCGGCAGTTCCCGCACTTCGGCGAAAAATTCTCTTCGCTCGTTCTCGGGGTCGGCGGGGTGACGGATCGATCTGCGATTCTCACCATGACCTATCCGGATTCGGTCTATCGGCAATTCGGCCCCTTTCGGAAAGCTTGCGCGGCACTGATTTGCCAATCGGCGAAGGGCGGCCTACGAGCAGTGCCGGAAAAGATCCATCGCCTGAAGAGAGCGACTATCAGGGATCGGAAATGTGTTGCCACCGGGGACGACCGGTGTGAGTGGGAGTTGACGTGGGAACCTCGGGAGCGGATCAGTCTACTGTGGCAGAGCGCATTGCTGTTGTCCTTCGGCGCAGGGCTTTTCTATTTGTACCATAACCCTGCACCGAATCTTCTTGATGTGCTGGTTTTTGCCCTGCCCATCGCACTCGCAGGCTGGTTGGGGTATCGCCTGCGGATGCTGCAACATCGCATGAACGCCCGGGAAGAGCTGATTCAGGAACAACTCCAAACCGTCGACGCCAGGCACGAGGAACTTCGCGAAGCCTATTTGGAGCAGGAACAAACGGCGGTCGAGTTGCGGCGGAAGGTCAACCAATTGACCACCCTCCACCGAGCCGGGCTGCTCTTTAGCGCCACGCTGGATCGCGAGACGTTGCTACAAAACGTTCTGGAAACCCTCATTCATGATCTCCGTTACGATCGAGCCATGATCGCGTTTTTCGACCGGTCTCGAAAGGTCTCATACGACGCGCGGATCCTCGGAGTCTCGGAGGACATTGCCGCCCTCGTTCGCTCGAGGGAGGTCCCTATCACGACTCCTAACCGGCCGGAGGGCACGGTGCTCCTGGAGGGACGCCCTATCCTGATCGGCGACCTCCGTGAGGTGTGGGATCAGATCCATCCCTTGAATCAGGAACTAGCGCGGCTGACCCAAGCCAAGTCGATTATTTCGGTCCCGTTAAAAGCCCAAGACCAAGTCCTCGGTTCGCTGACCGTGGATCGTTCGCAGGCGAATTCTTTGACGCAGGACGACCTCGACTTGATGGTCACCGTGGCGAGCCAGGTGGCCATCGCGTTGGACAATGCCCAAGCGTATCGACAGATCGAGGAATTGAACATCGGACTGGAGACCAAAGTCCTCGAGCGAACGGCCGAACTGCAGAAGGCCGATCAACTCCGATCCCTTTTTCTTTCACACGTTTCGCACGAACTTCGGACGCCGCTTACTTCCATCAAAGGGTTTGTGGACAACTTCATGAGCGGATTGGCCGGCCCGCTCGTCGAGAAGCAACAGTATTACCTCAGCCGTATCGGTATCAACGCCGATCGTCTGATCCGAATGATCACGGACTTATTGGACCAGTCACGAATCCAAGCCGGAAAGATTGAGTTGCTGCCGGTCGAGGTCGAACTAAAGAAGTGCATCGGTGAAGTCATGGAGCAACTGCGCCCCCTCGCCGCGGCCAAACAGCAACGCCTGGAGGTCTACGAGCCGGAAACCCCGTTATTGGTCTGGGCCGACGTCGACCGGCTCATACAGATTCTGATGAATCTCATTCATAACGCCATCAAATATACGCCCGACCATGGATTGATCTGGGTTAGGGCCTGGCCACATGAAGCGAACTTAGCGGGCATTTCCGTAAGCGATTCTGGTCCCGGGATTTCTCCGGAAGTCCTCGACAAGATCTTCGATCCCTTCTTCCGGATCAGCCAGGGTCGGAGGGGAGGCCAGATGGGGCTGGGGCTGGGGCTGTCCATCGCCAAAACGCTGGTGAATCTTCATGGAGGTACGATCTCCGCCCGGAGCGAGCCGGGGAAAGGAACGGAGTTTCACTTCACCGTGCCTCTTCTCCCACACTCACGCCAGATCGCAACAAGGAGCGGCAGCAAACGCATTCTCGTCGTGGATGACGACCCCGACATTAGGCAGCTCTTACTGGACCGCCTCGGATCATATGGGTACTCCATCCAAGCCTCCGCCGACGGGAGCACGGCGCTGGAAATGATCGGCAGCGGCTCCTTCGACGGCATGCTGTTGGACATCGGCATGCCCGATATCGACGGGCTGGACGTCCTGCGCCGAATCCGCAACCACAACCAGTCGCTGCCGGTGATCGTCATCACTGCATCGGGTTCGCAGGAGCGGGCCGTGGAAGCAGTCAGTATGGGAGCCCAGGCTTATCTGTTGAAGCCGTTTGACGTCATCCATCTTGAGCAGGTAGTGAACTATTGGTTCCGGGGATCCGCCTAATGGGAGGATGCCATGTCCCGTGAGAGACGCCGACAGAGAGTTTCCCCTCGTCGAATCGTCTGGATGGTCGTTGCCCTACTGGCGTCGAGTCCCTCGATCCTCCAGGCCCAGACGCCTCGCATTCAAGGCCAAGGCGCGGCCGCATCAGGAATGGGCAATGCGTTCACGGCCCAGGCCGACGATCCCTCCGCCCTGCACTACAATCCGGCCGGGATGACGCAGTTGCGCGGTGTGCAGAACATGTTCGGAGCCCTGATCATCGGCGGCTCGACCTCCTTCGTCAGCCCCTCTGGAGTCGCCACAACCGGAGATCGGGGCGGCAGCGTCGCCTGGCCTCTCCCCGGCCACTTCTTTCTGACGGCGAATCTCAAAGATGTGGGCTTCGCCTCGCTTGAGAAATGGACGGTCGGGGTGGGACTGACCACTCCATTTGGCTCCCTATCTCAGTACCCCCTGAACGGGCCATTCAGAACAGCGGTCACCTTTACCACCTTGCCGTTGTTGGATATCAAGCCCACGATCGCCTACAAAGTGAACGACCAACTGTCCATCGGCCTCGGAGCCGACATTTACACCTTTTCCGGATTGTTCGGGGAAGGCCACGTGGAACAACAATCCATCTGGCCCGGTGGGCTGGGCATCCCGGCCGGCTCGCGCGTCGAACTGAAGGGCAGCGACACGACGGCCGGATTCAACATTTCTCTTCTCTACACCCCCTTCCGCAACGCAGACGGAAAACCCCTGGCGAACATCGGTCTCGTGTATCGGAGCCAGGCCGTCTTGAGCCTCTCCGGGCAATTTCTCTCGAACGGCAGAGTGCAGGCCGACGCCACCGCCCCCTTGGCATTGCCCTCGGTCTATTCGGGGGGGGGTTGCCATCTGGCCGGTCCGGGACCTCACCCACGAATGGAAGTTGGAGTTGGATGTGGACTACATCGGATGGAAGGCCAACCGTGACAACAACGTTCAACTGTCCACCGGAAGCCGGATTCTACAGCCGCAGAACTGGCGCAATACATACAACGTCATGATCGGCACCGAATACAAATGGCTGCATCTCGAGCGTTTGCCCGAGTGGGAAATCGCCCTCCGTGGTGGGTTTACGAACCAACAAACTCAGGTGCCCGACTTCACGTTCAATCCCGGCATCCCGTCCGCAGACACTCAAATTCCCTCGGTCGGCCTGGGGCTACTCTGCACAGAGCAGGGCTTGCTCTTCGGGTTCAAATGCGGCGACCTCGGCATCGGAGGCCTCACATTAAAAGCCGTCGGGTTGGATCTTTCATACCAGGCGGCGTTCTATGAAGACCGGACGGTCACAGGCAACCGGAATTCGACCGTCGACGGAACCTACAAGACCCTCATCCATGTCGGAAGCTTCACCCTCCGGTTCAATTATTGAAGCGACAGGGGAGCCTCTTCAGGGAGGTCACCATGGGACGGACTCCGCAAAACCAGTGGTTTAACCGACTCGGGTTGATTGTGTTGACGACATGGACCCTTGCCGCCTGCACGATCCCTAACCTTCCAACCGAACACATCATCATGATCAACAGCGAAGGCGTCGCCCTGGACCCGACAGGCAACTTCGGCTGCCCTCCCAAGCCGGCTCTCTGCAACGGCCGGCACATCCCCCTCTGGTTCCTGGAGTATGAACCGCTCGACTCCGAGCTCGAGGGGGCTAACAGGAAGCTCTATGACAAGTATCTCGATCAGTTGATTGCAAAACTCCTGGCTCACCCGAAGGACCAGCATAAGAAGCGAAAGGTATTGCTGTTCGTCCACGGAGGCTTGAACGAACAGACGGACTCCCTCCGTCGCGCCACAAAGCTCGAGCAATTACTTAAGGAGGAGAATGACGACTATTTCCCCATCTTTATCAATTGGGACTCATCGTTCTTCGCAAGCTATTACGATCATCTCATCCACATCCGGCAAGGAGAGTACGTCCCATGGTGGAACCCGAGGGGCCTCCTCCTATCCCCGGCATATCTCCTCTTAGATATCGTTCGCGGGATTGCCGGAGCGCCGGTCCTCTGGACATCCGAACTGTTGAAAGTGGAAGCGGACGAAGGGCCTCGGAAACTGCTGAAGAAGCTAGAACAAGAGGGTTGCGAGGATCAACCCCTGCCATTCATTGGGCTCACCTTTGAGGATAACTATGAGCGGGTTTCCTGCCAACTCAAGGCCGAATACCAACCATGTTCTGCGGCCATGCCTGGACAACCGGTCCCCTGCCGGAACGTCATTCCGATTTCGGAAGGAGCGGACGAGCGCAAATGGTTCCCTGAGCAGTTCTTCTCCGGAGTCACCTGGACTATGACGCTGCCGACCAAAATCGCCTTCGCGCCGGTCGTTGAAGCCTTCGGCGAAAGCGCGTGGAACAACATGTTGCGTCGCACTCGCAGACTGTTTCACACAGAAATGGAGTTTACCAAAGGAGCCAAGGGTCCCTACCGCCCCCCCCCGCGGGAGCCCTGGCGATCTTTATGCATCGCCTTCAGCAGGAAGTTCGCAAACAGCCAGGCGAATGGGAGGTGACTCTCGTCGGGCACAGCATGGGCACGATCATCCTCAACGAAATGATTCGTCGGTTCGGAGTCGTAACGGAGAAGGATGCCAGCGGCGCCGAACGAGTCACCTTCGTAATGCCCTTCAACCGAATTGTCTACATGGCGGCCGCCAGTTCCATACGGGATTTTGAAGACACCATCTTTCCGTACCTCACAATGAACACTAACGCGCAGTTCTATCATCTGACGCTGCACGAAGAAGCCGAGGAACGGGAGCGGCAGGACTTGAGCATTCCCAATACGGATTGGGAGATTCCATATTTCGATCCGCTCATGCGCGGATCTCTGCTCGTCTGGATCGACGACTTTCTTTCCAACCCTCAAACCTATTTGGATCGGACACTGGGGAACTATGCGAATCTGATGCTGACGGCCCATGATACGCCGGAAGGCCTTCGCGATCGCATTCACATCAAGGCCTTTTCGGCAGGAGCAACAGAGCCGACGCCCCAGAAACATGCCGAATTCACCAACAAATTTAGGTTCTGGAGAGAGGCCTGCTGGATGCCGAGCCAGGCATCACAGCCGGACTGCTATGTGGAGGAAGGACTCTTCCCCTAACGATAATCAAGAGCGCGGGAGACGAAATCCATCTCGCTCGGATTCTGCCAGCTCTCATCTACACTCTACCTTGCAGGCCCCCACCAGGAGGTCTCGTCGTTAGGCGGCTACGTGCGACATCCCCTTCGTGGCACCATGGGCGATCCGGCCTTCGTGAATTCGATACCTGATTCACGATAGCCTCTCCTGCTCCAGATTCTGCGCCAATCCCATGAACTCGGCGAACATAACGGGCAGCCACTCGTCCCCCGCAGGAACAACGCATTCTTACGACTCCCCTTTTTATCCGCGCCGAGCTTCAGCCGACGCGGGCCTGTATCGCCAAAGATAGACCCGTATTTGTTCCGATACGATTCTACGGTCTAGTCCGTACACTTTCCCCGTTATACGACGGCCCCCCAATAGAGCAACTCCAGGTATGCACATAGAATCAACGAGTTATTCGTTAGCGGTCCCCGCGCGGTGGCGGTGAGTAGTTACGGCATCATGCTTGCTCTGTAGCAGGGTGTGGCATTGAGATTCGCGCTCCCAAACCAGACAACCAAGGAGGACGCCATGGCATGGGGAATGATCGTTTCATCCGCCTCGCTGTTCGGCATGTTGTTACTGGCCCTGTATGGAGACAGCATCGAAGAATCGATCGTGGTGGACCAAGAGGACCTGGGCCCCGAATCGGCAGCCGCCCCGAAGAAGGATCGGGCGCCTAAGTGCCAGCCAGGTGAATCATTGAAACACGCAGCCTGAGCGAGACCCCTGCAAAGGAGTGCAATGGCCATGACCACCGCTACCACCATCACCCAGGGTTCCACGGTTCTCGTCGTCGAGGACACCCAGGACACTCGTGAGGCCCTGTGCGATCTGCTCGGGCATCACGGATATCGAGTGGACGCAGTGCAAGATGGCTTGTCGGCCCTCCGGCAAGCCAGTCAAATTCGGTACGACGCTGTCGTGCTCGATATGCGGTTGCCCGATATCGACGGGCTCTCCGTTCTGAAAACTCTCGTCGAGTTGGATGCGACGTTGCCGGTCATCGTTCTCACGGCGTATGTGTCGAGCGAGAGCAAGATCGGGTCTTTCCGCAAGGGCGCATTTGCATATTTGCCCAAGCCTTATAACCCCGAGGAAATGACGGCGACGCTCCGTCGGGCCATCGCCGTGAGGACCCTGACCGTCAATGCCGAACACGCCCGGCTCGCCCTGCGCGAGAGCGAAGAGCGATTTCGGTCCGTCGTACAGTCGGCCACCGATGCCATCGTGCTGGCCGACCATCGAGGCATCATCATCTCCTGGAACGGAAGCGCCGAGCGCTTGTTCGGCTACCTGGAAGAAGAGGTGCTGGGGCAGCCACTCACCATGTTGATGCCCGATCGCTATCGGAAAGCTCATCAAGGAGGCATCCAACGGTTCCACTCGACGGGAACGCCTCACGTGATCGGCAAAACCGTCGAATTGTGCGGGCTCCGAAAGGATGGCCGCGAGTTTCCATTGGAGCTGTCCCTGGCTACCTGGAAAAGCGCCCAGGGAACATTTTTCAGCGGGATCATCCGCGACATCACCGAGCGCAAGCGGGCCGAAGAGGCCTTGCGCGAGAGCCAGGAACGCTTCAGTCAATTAGCGGAGAACATTCAGGAAGTGTTCTGGATGACCGACCCTCGCAAAACCCAGATGCTCTATGTGAGTCGGGGGTACGAGGAGATATGGGGAAGAACCCGCGAGAGTCTCTATGCATCGCCCCGGTCGTGGCTCGAAGCCATTCACCCCGATGACCTGCCGAAAGTTTTGGAATCGGCGCTGACAAAACAGGTCGACGGGGATTACGACGAGGTTTATCGCATCGTTCGGCCGGACGGGGAGATTCGGTGGATTCAAGACCAGGCCTTTCCCATTCGCGACGAATCGGGGACAGTCTACCGCATCGCGGGTATCGCCGCGGACATTACGGCCCATAAGCAGGCGCAGGAGGCCTTGCGGAGCGCCTACGACAAGATTGAAACCATTTTGGCCAGCCTCCCCGGAGCGATTCTGATCGTGGATGAATCACGGAAAGTCGTCTATGCCAATCTATTAGCCCTTACCTATTTCGGAAACGAGCCTGCAGCGATCGTCGGACGTTCGCTCTGCAGCATCGTCCCGCTGACTCCCGCCCATTGGGTACGGATGGTCGAGGCCCTTCGGGGGGCGCCAGTTCTGGATGCCAGTCAGCCACAGGAAAGCGAATTCGAAGTCCAGAAGCGGGTCTATCGGTACCGGCTATTCCCGGTGACCAGCCGGAACAGTGGATCGAACCAGACGGGTCTCATCATTTGGGATGTGACGGAACAAAAGCATCTCCAGGAGCGCCTCGTTCAAACTGAAAAGCTGGCGAGTTTGGGCACGCTCGTGTCGGGCGTGGCACACGAGATCAATAACCCCGTGCAAGGCATCATGGGCATGGCCGAACTCCTTCTCGAAGAAGATGACCGGCAAAAAGTGAAGGAATATGTCCGAGACATCGCCGCCTCCTCCGCGCACATTGCCACCATCGTGCGGGACTTCGCCTCCTATGCCCGTGCCTCCGCGCGCGACGAAATGACCACCATCGCACTCGGCGAACGCATGGCCGAAGCGCTTAAGATGGTCCACCGCTGCCCGCAGTTCGGCCGTGTTAAAGTCGTCACCGCATTTCGACCAGTGCCCACCATCCTGGCCCGACGCACGGAAATCGACCAGATATTTGTGAATCTCATTAACAATGCCGTCCAGGCTATGGAAGGGAACGGACAGCTCACACTCGCGACCTACGCAGATGGCGACACCGTCGCCGCGACGATCACCGACACCGGGTGCGGCATTCCGAAGAGTTTATTGAGCCAGATCTTTGATCCATTCTTCACGACCAAAGACCCCGGCAAGGGCACGGGACTGGGATTGAGCGTCGTGCACAAGCTCGTGACCAAGTATGGAGGCACGATCAATGTGGACAGCGAAGAAGGCATCGGGACCACATTTACAGTTCGATTTCCGTTCGAAGCGTCATCAGGTCAATCAACAATAATGGAGGTGTGACATGGAACCCCGTATGCACAATGCCGAGGGCGAGAGAAAAGGGCGAGTGTTGATCGTGGACGACGAGGCGCAGGTCAGAAAACCGATCTGTCTCTACCTGACCAAAGCCGGTTACGAGGTCGTGGAAGCGGAGGACGGGAGCCAGGCGATTAAGAGCCTGAACTCCGCCGACAATCCTCTGATGGTAGACACGATCCTATGCGATATCCGTATGCCGAAGATCAACGGCACGGAGGCGGTGGCCTATTTTCGGACGCAGTACCCAGGGATCCCCGTTGTTGTGCTGACGGGATACCCGGATGTCGACATGGCCGTATCGCTGATGAAACAAGGCGTGGTGGACTACTTGGTCAAACCGGTCTCGAAGGAGGAACTCCTCACGGTGATCCACCGAAACGTGAACCGGCACACCTTGTTTGCGGAAGGGTTCACGGTCTAGAGAAAGAACGGTGCGGGAGGAGACATCGCCGTCCTGATCCTCCATCGCCTCTTTTGACCTAGACCCTATCGGCCGGCGCCGGGGCGGCGGACAGATTCCGCCGTCCCGATGTCGGGGGACATAAACAACACATACCATAGCCGCGGTCAAGAGGTGACGATGCACTATGCCCATCTTCGGTTCCGTCCCGCCTCAATTCTGCTGGTTCATTCCAACCCACTGATACAGGAGCGATTCGGCCACGGGCTCCGGACAGAAGGGTACCGTGTCCGTGTCACAGGGTCCGGCAACGATGCTACCGCTCTCATGAGGCGGCACGAACTCGATGCGGTTTTTCTCGACATCAGCGGCTTCGGCCAACGAGAACCGAGGCTCCTCACCGCCATGCAGATCGAAGCCCCGCACCTGCCGGTGATCGCCATGACCGGCAGCGCACCGGCCGAGGTGGTGGCTTCCGCTCTCGATCTCGGAGCGCTGGGGTTTATGCAGGAACCTTATGACCTCGAAGTGGCGAAAGCCCTACTGCGACGGGCGTTGGCGTTCCGACAACTCTCGTTGCGAGTCGAGGAGGCGGAGCGGCTTTTGCGCGAGGGCACCGACCGGTTCCGCTCTCTCGTGGAACACACCCCCGACGCCGTCGTATTGGCCGACCATCAAGGCCGCATCAGGATGTGGAACCACGGCGCACAACGACTGTTTGCCTATGCCCCCGATGAAGTGCTAGGCCAGCCCCTCACATTGCTGATACCGGATCGTTTCCGTGCCCCTCATCAACAAGGCCTTGCACGGCTTCGGTTGACCGGTATCCCGCGCATAGCTGGCACGACGACCACATTCCGTGGCTTGCGAAAGAACGGCAGCGAGTTCCCCTTGGAGTTGTCCGTGGCAGCCTGGAAAACGAAGCACGGCGTCGCCTACGGCGTCATCATGCGGGACATCTCCGGACGGTGCCCCGAGCATATCCATCGGAACAGGGACGAACGAGGCCTCACGCGACCGTGAGAGGCGCCTGTCAGAAACACGCAACAGGATGATGGCACAACATGTCTCAACGAGGATCGGCAGTAATTAGGGAGGGCTGAGGGACGGAGCTTTTACCACTTCGACTCCAGGCGGCACGGCAAACTCGAACAGATCCGCCTTCAGCCCTGCATTGGGCTTCAGGTTGGCAAATTCGAAGGTGGAGATGTTGCCGCTGATCTCGTGGATGGAAACACGTTTGATAAAGTAGGTCTTGGGCTGGACTTCCAGCACGATGCGCACAACCGTGCGAACCATTTCGTTGCCATCGGGCTTCGGCAGCAGACTGATCAACGGCAATCCCCCCTCGCCTCGATCGCCGGCCCGGCTCTGATCCAGGACATATTGCTCCTCCAACTTGGCGGCGCCTTGCAACAGTTGCAGCGGAGCCTGGGAGGCGGCCATCTGCGTCAACTTGCCGATCAAGACTTGCTTGTGCTCCGGCACGTACATCTTGACGTCGTTCTGATTCACGTAAATCTCTTCCACGTTGGGATCGGCATAGTCCCACCGCAGCCGGCCCGGCTTCTTGATGTACATCCGCCCGCTGGACAAAATCGGCGTGGCGAACCCTTCGATTTTGGTCGTCTGCCTGAAGTCCGCCGACAGATCGCGGGTCTGCTCGTACCGCGCTTGCAGCTTTTTCACCACCTCCCGCATATCCTCCGCCCCGAAAGCCTGCATGGCCGAGAACGCAAAAGGCAAAATGAAAAATGCAACAAGGGTGGCCGCCAATTTTGCATTTGGCATTTGGCATTTGGACTTCATTCTTGCTGCTCCCCCACCGGTCCCTTGCGCACCAGCACTTCGCGCCGGCCGTCGCGGCCAGCGGAGCCGACAATCCCTTCTTCCTGCATCTGTTCGATCATGCGGGCGGCGCGGGGATACCCGACACGCAGGCGCCGCTGGATCAGCGAGGCGGAGGCCTGGCCGGAGGAGATCACCAAGTCCTTCGCCTGCTCATAGACGTCATCCTTCGCCTCCTCTTCCTTGGCCTCTTCCTGTTTGAGCGATTGCAGTTCTTCGCTGTAGGCCGGAGCCGCTTGTTTCTTGATGAATTCGACCACTTGCCGCACGTCGTCGTCCGGCACAAACGAACCGTGCAGCCGGTTCAGCGTCCCGGTGCCGGCCGCAAACAACATGTCGCCGCGCCCCAGTAGGGACTCGGCTCCGTTCGCGTCGAGGATCGTGCGCGAGTCGGTTTTGGAGGACACCTTGAACGCGATACGGGCGGGAAAGTTCGCCTTGATCAGGCCGGTCAGCACATCCACCGAGGGCCGCTGCGTAGCCAGCACCAGGTGGATGCCGGAGGCCCTGGCCATCTGGGCCAAGCGCGCGATCTTCTCTTCCACCTCCTTAGGCGCCACCATCATCAAATCCGCCAGTTCGTCGATCATCACCACAATGTAGGGCAGCGGCGCAGGAGGCGTTTTGGGTTCGGCGGAGGAGCCCAGCGGCTGCACCGATTCCGGCACCGAACTTTCCCCTGCGGCCAGCCGTGCATCCTCGGACAGAAATTCGACCGGCGGCTCCGCCGACTCCCCGTCTTTCTGGTCGGACGGCTCCGGCATGACACCCTGCAGCTCGGCTACCGTACGATTGTAGGAATCGATATTGCGAACGTTGGCCTCGGCCAGCAGCTTGTAGCGACGCTCCATTTCCTGCACCACCCAGCTCAACCCGCGCGCCGCGGACTTCGCGTCCGTGATGACCGGCCGCAGCAAATGGGGCACGCCGTCGTAGGATTTTAATTCCAGCATCTTGGGATCGATCAGCAGTAGCTTCACTTCATCCGGCCTGGCCGAGAACAGCAGGCTCAGGAGAATCGTATTGAGGCCGACGCTTTTCCCCGCGCCGGTCGCCCCGGCCACCAGCAAATGCGGCATGGACTTGAGATCGGCCGCGGCCGGCTTCCCGAAGATGTCCTTGCCCAAGGCCAAGGCCAGCTTGCTCTTGGCCTGGACTTTGACGAAGGCCTCGCTGATCATGACCTCTTTCAACGAGACGGTTTCGCGGTAGCGATTCGGCACTTCGATCCCGACCACGGACTTGCCCGGCAGCGGCGCCACGATGCGGAGGCTCTCCGCTTTCAAGGCCAGGGCCAGGTCGTCGGCCAGGTTGACGATGCGGGCCACCTTGACCCCCGGCGCCGGTTCGAACTCGTACATGACCACGACCGGGCCGGGATGCACTTCCGTGACCTTGCCCTCGATTCCGAAACTCTGGAGCGCTTTGGTCAACACTTCCGACTGGGCCTTGAGTTCTTCGTCGCTCATCCGGTCCAGCGTACCTGAGGGATCGCTCAACAACTCTCTTGGGTCCGGGAGTGTGTATCCGGCCGAGACGAGGTTCGCCCCCACGACCGTCCGCTCTTCCTCCTCTTCCTTCTCGGGAGGGGGGACTGCCTTCGGCTTCTTGGCCGGCGTTTCCTTGTGCGGGGCGACTACCAAAGGTGGTTCCTCCGCCGCCGTGGGCACATCCGCCGGTTCGATCTCGGCGGGACGGTTGATCTTGACCGGTTTCGGTTTGGCTTTCTTGACCTTCTCCGGCTGCTCTTCCTTTTCGGTCCGTTCCGGTATCAGAGCCAGGATCGTCTCTTTCAGCTTCGCCCACCAGCCGGGCACGCGCTGCCAGAGATCGGCCAGAGACATGGGCGCGGCCAGAAGCAACGAGACCAGAAGTCCGGCCAGCACGATAATATGGGCGCCGGTGCTGGCAAAGTAGAGCCGCAGGCCGTCCGCAAGCAGGTGCCCCACCCGCCCGCCTCCCAGCCCCGGATAAACCCATCCGCTCAGGATGGTCGGAACGGCCGGCATCTCCAGGTGGAACAGGCCGCTCAGGAAGAGCAAGGCGGACAGGGAGCCGACGGCGCTGCGGATAGTCACGGTGAGCAGGCCGGCCACGAAGCAGCGTCCCGCCAACATGCCCAGTACGAACGGCAATAAATACGCCCCCCCTCCGGCAAACCAGAACAAGCCTGTGGCCAGTGTCGCGCCGACCGTGCCGATCATGTTCCGAGTCGAAGGAGCGGCGGCCCCTGCGGAGGAGAAGAGAAGCGGATCGGATTCGGCGAACGAGAGGAGACTGAGCAGCGTCAACAGGCTGAAGGTGATCAGTAGGACGCCGATCACCTCATGCTTGAGTTGAGAGGGTTCACGAGAGGCTGGGCGAGCGTCACCGCGCTTCGCCGTGGTGGGTGCACCCATGGGCGGGATGGTAACATAAAACGAAGATGCTGTCAGCCATTAGCTGGCGGCTCCTCGCCAGGCGCCGCCCTACCCAAGACTTCAGCAAGGACCGCAAATTCGCGCAGCGTCAGCGTTTCGGCGCGGCGTCTCGGCTCGATTCCCACCTGCGCCAAAGCCGGCATGATCCGGTCCTGGGCTAGGCCCTCGTCCCGGAGGGAATTGACAAGTGTCTTCCGCCGATGGGCAAACGAGGCACGGACCGTACGCACAAACCAGGCTTCATCCTGCACGACCAGCGCCGGCTGTCGCCGCAACGCCAGGGAGACCACGGAAGATCCGACATCGGGGCGAGGCCGAAAGCAGTTGGCCGACACCGTGAACGCCAGTTTTGCCACGGCTGCATATTGCGTCAGGACCGACAAGATGCCGTAGTCCTCCGTTCCCGGCTGCGCCACCAGACGGCGCGCCACCTCGGTCTGGAGCATCAGCACCATCCGATCAATTTTCCGTCTTGCCTCCAGGAGCTTGAAGAGGAGCGGCGTGGATACATAATAGGGAAGATTGGCCACGACGACCGTTCCCTCGGGAAGCTCCTCATAGGGAAACTCCAGCGCATCTCCAAGACGGAGATCCAGATTCGGGCAATCCCGGATCGTCTCTCTGAGATACTCGCCCAGTTGCACGTCCAGCTCGACCGCCACCACCTGCTTGGCCTCCGCGCACAGGGCGCGGGTCAGGATGCCCCGCCCCGGGCCGATCTCGAAGACCGTCTCGTCCGGCCGCAACTCCGCCAGCGTCACGATCTTGCGGACGATATTGGGATCAACGAGAAAGTGCTGGCCGAGACGTTTGCGGGCAGGCGGGAGGGCGGGCGTCATACCGAACCGGTTCTGTTAGCAGGATGAATAAGTCCGCCAGCGTCGTTCTCACATCGCTCAGAGGCTCCTCGTACGGCAAGGAGTACGCATCGCCTCTTGGCTCGCTGCGGCCTCGCTGGACGGCCTTTTTGACCATCCTGCGGGAGATTCGCCTGTCGTCTCTGGCCGGCAAGCCATTGCATCCGATTGGTTTCACAATAGTTTATCAACAGCCTGTTAGGGAACATGGTTCGTCGAAACATCTTTCTTCACTTTTTCGGCCAACGCCACCAGGTAATCGCGATAGAGTTCGACATCATCGCCCAGCTCTTCCAGTAGGTCGTTCGAAAACGAAGGGCCCGGTTTGGTGTCGGCAAACCGCTGCGCTTCCTGCTGGCCCAGATGCCGGGCAACCAAGGGAATCGCGGCGCCTTTCCACTTCACTAACCGCTCTCCCGCCGCGACGGTATTGAGACTCGTCCGGGCCTCTTCCAGAAGGGCGTCCAGCGCCTGGACCTGCTGTTGAATCATGTCGAGCGCCTGCCGAGTCTGATCCGTCATCCCTTGCCTCCCTTCTTCATCCGGCTCACGGCCAGCCTGGCCGCCAGTTTGATGGCTTCGATCAAGCTGCCCGGATCGGCCAGGCCCTTTCCGGCGATGTCGAAAGCGGTGCCATGATCCACCGAGGTACGGATGATCGGCAGCCCGACCGTGAGATTCACGCATGTGCCGAAGGCGACCAGTTTGAGCGGGATCAGTCCCTGATCGTGGTACATGGCCACGATCCCGTCGTATGTTCCCCGCACCGCCTTGCCGAATAACGTATCGGCCGGCAAGGGCTCGCTGGCCTGGATGCCGGCGGCCCGCGCGCGGCGCGAAGCCGGCAGAATCACCCTGCGCTCCTCGTCCCCGAAGAGCCCGCCCTCGCCCGCGTGGGGATTGAGCGCCGCCACGCCGATCCTGGGCCTGGCCAGGCCGAAATAGTCCCGCAACGCCCGGTCGGCCAGCCGGATGGCTTTCCCGATCCGCGCCTGCGTCAATTGATCGGGGAGATCGCGCAACGCCACGTGCGTGGTTACGAACATGATCTTGAGCGGTCCGCCCAGGATCATCATCCCGACTTCTTCGCTGTGCGTCAGGTCCGCCAGCAATTCCGTATGCCCCGGATAGTTGTGCCCCGCCTTGTTGATCGCTTCCTTATTGATCGGTCCGGTCACGATCGCGTCCACGCAGTTGGATTCCGCGAGCTTGACCGCCATCTTGATGAACGACACGGAGGCCGCCCCCGTCTGCCGGCTCACGACTCCAAGCTTGAAGCGGCCCAAGGGCGTCTCCAGGGGATCCAGTGTTGGAATCTCGCCACGCCGGCCCAAGGGAGTTTCATGGGCCATGACTTCCCGCACCAGCAGAGGCAGCCGCAAGGACCGGACCGTCCGCGCCAGCACGTCCCGGGAACCAATAACCAACGGACGGCAGAGACGAAGGACCTCGGGCCTGGCTAACGCTTTCACGATCACTTCGGGGCCGATGCCGGCCGGATCGCCCATCGTCAGCGCGAGATAGGGCCGATCATCGACTCGTCGGGATCGGCTAGCCACAGTTCGCTGGCTCCACATGCACAATCACCTCCGCGACCCCGTCGAACTGTTCCTTGATCGACTCTTCGACTCGGTGCGCCAGATCATGGGAGTCTCCCACGGTCATTACGGCCGAAACGTGGACGGACAGGTCCACAAAGATGTGATGCGGCACCCCCCTGGTCCTGATCTTATGACAATCCAACACCCCGGCGTTCCGTAAGACCACCGCCCGGACTTGCTCCGGGTCCAGTCGAGCCATGTCGGTCAACGATTGCGAGGTTTCGACCAGCACCGACCAGGCCGTCCGGGCAATGATCGCCGCGATCACCACGGCCACGATCGGATCCATGGCGGGATACCCCAATTTGACCGCCACCAGGCCCGCCAGGACCGAGCATGAGGTCAGCAGGTCGCTCCCGGTGTGGTGAGAGTCCGCCACCAGAATCTCGCTGCGCAGCGCCTGGCCCTTGCCGCGCTCCCAGCGCATGACGCCGTAATTGATCGCCATTGTCCCCAACATGATCATGAAACTGGCGCGCGTCACCTGGGGCTGGACCGAACCCTGCCAATGTGCATAGCTGGTCCAAAGCAGATAGACACAGGTGCCCAGCAACATGGCCCCGATGGAGGCCGCCGCCAGGGTCTCATACTTCTTGTGCCCGTATGGATGGACGTCGTCAGGCGGAGCCGCAGCGAGCCAGAGGCCGGTCAGCCCCACAATGTTCGAGACCCCGTCGAAGAGCGAATGAAACCCGTCGGCCTGCATGCTGAGCGAAGCCGTGGCCACCCCGTAGATGAGCTTGGCCAAAGCCACCAGCAGGTTGAGTCCCAAGACCGCCCACAACACCCATCGCACTTCCTGGGTGCGCACGTCCGGCGCTCCGGTAGGCAGACCATGGCCCGGATGCCCGCCCCCCTCAGCGCCCATAGAGAAAGACCATAAAGCCCAGATAGAGGAACGCCCCGCTCCCAAGAAGCCAGGGTCTCCAACGCCCGCCCCAGAACAATTGTGCCAAGCTCATCCCGACTGCGACCATTGCCAGTTCCATCGTGATCAGCGCGGAGGAAGCCAGCGACCAATCGGTGCCGATCAACCCCAACGACACGGGAAAGGTCCCTTGAAAGACCATCGCGCCCGTCACGTTGCCGACCGCCAAGGTGTCCTTCTTCTGGTAGAGCCAGAGAAAACTGTTGGACATTTCCGGTAGCTCGGTGGCCAGCGGCGCAATCAACAGGGCCAGCAACAGGGGAGAGACCTCCAGGGTGGCCGCCATCGCCTTGGCCGCCGTGACGAACAGATGCGCGCCGCCGATCAAGCCGGCCATGCCGACCGCCGCCTGGGCGGCAATGGCTCCATAAGAAGGGACGGCCGAACGGCGGGAAAACAACAGGGGAGCCAATCCTTCTCCACCTTCCTGGTCGCCGCTGAACTTGATTTTCATGTAGAGGAGGTACAGCGCCACCAGGAGGCCGGCCGCGACATAATGCAAGGGACGCGAGGGCACAAAGGCGCAGCCGATCGCAATGCCATAGGCAGCCAGGAAAAAGAGGAGGTCCGTCCGGACCTCTCCATAGTGCAATTTGAACTGAGGCGGACGTTTCCCCAAGCCGGCATACAGCAGCAAGAGCCCGGCCAGAATCGGCAAAACCAACGTGCTGAGCATAAACGGCGCGCCCAGGATCGCCCCAAGACCGACCTCCGTCCGCTCCTGTCCCGTGCCGAAAAAAATCGCAATGACCGGAATGGACGTTTCAGGCAATGTCGTACCGACGGCGGCAAAGATGCTCCCGATTGCCCCTTCCGGCACCTTGAGACGCTTGCCGAGCCACTCGATTCCGTTCGTAAAGAGTGCGCAGCCGCCCAGCGTGACCGCCACGGAAACGAAAAACAGCAGGACGTAGAGCAGGACCGTCACGCGAAGCCTTGCAGGTGAAACGTACCAGATGAACCGTACATGATTGTGCTCGCCATCTTGGCTTGTTACCTCTTGCCTTGTGCCTTGCGCGTGCAATACGCGAGCCGCGCGTCATCCATGACCTCGCGCACCGGCCTTCCGGTTCGCTCCGCAATCTTCCGGCAGTCCCGATACTCGGGGGCCGCTTTTTCACGGCCCAATCCGGCCTGCGCCACCTTGACCCGCACCACGCCCCCGGCTGTGCGAACCTTCTGGATGCGCCGGGGTAAAATCAACCGGCCGACTTCCTGCATCCTGATGCCCAGCGTGGTAGTGTCTCGCAAGACCACCCCCGCCACCGCTTGGGCCCGATCGCGCGCCGCCAGCGCGGTCAACGTGATCCCGGGACGCCCGCGTTTCATGATCACAGGGGTCAGGGTCACATCCAGGGCCCCGGCCGCAAAGAGCCGTTCCATCACGGTCTCATAGGCTTGGGGGTTCAGATCGTCCAAGTTCGTCTCGATCTGGACGATCGTTTCGGAACAACCCTGAGTAGACGACCGGTCCTCGCCCAGAAAGATGCGCAGGATGTTCGGCCAGCCAGGGGGATCGGCCGCACCTGCGCCATACCCGACGGAGGTGGGCCGCATGGGAGGCAAGGGGCAGAAGTCTTGCGCAAGGGCCAGCAGCAGCGCAACCCCCGTCGGGGTCGCCAATTCGCGCGCAGGGCCGGCGCTGTATATCGGCACCGACCGGGCCAAGGCCGCGACTGCAGGGCCGGGGACCGGCAAAGCGCCATGCGCGCTCGTGATCGTTCCCGCCCCCACGTTGATCGGCGAGGCAGTCACGCGCGTCACTCCGAGGAGATGGCACCCCAACACCGTGCCTACCACGTCGACGAGCGAATCCACCACCCCGACCTCGTGAAAATGAACCTTCGCCGGCGGTACCCGATGCGCCAACCCTTCCGCCCGCGCGAGCCGGTCGAACACGTCCAAGCTGCGCTCTTTAACCGGCGCAGGCAGCCGACTGGCTGCAATGGTGCGCCGGATCTGGCTCACCGACAGAGGAGCGGCAACCCCCCGGCGGATGACGACGTCCACCTTCGTGGCATGCAGGCTGCCCCGTATCACCGGCTTCGCCCGCAAGACATATTCGCCGGCGCGCACGGACTTGAGGCCGCGCGCCAAGTCCGTGAGCGGCAACCCCGCATCCACCAAGGCGCCCAGCAGCATGTCGCCGCTGACCCCGGAAAAACAATCGCAATGCAGGTGCGTCACGGTGGTCTCCGTGTCCTCGCAAACCGTGGCCACGCGGCCATCTTAGCGTATGGCCAGAACAGTCGGCAATCGCCGCCGCCCGGCTTCCGGTTGACAGCCCCGCCCCCCTATGCTATCCACAAGCGGCTTGCGCCCATATCTTGCCCGGCTCCGGCAACCCTGACGAGGCATCTCGCTCTCAACCATGGCATTACTTTTCCACCGACAGGCCCGACCGGTTTGCCCACGGATCGGCTCCGTCGTTTCGCCGGCCTTGCTCCTCGGTTGCCTGTCGCTCCTGCTGCTAATTCCTTCCGGCTCGGCGGAAGCCAAACGCAAGGCGCCCTACCGGCCGCAGCCGGACCTACGGATCCTCTCGATCACCCCCTCGCACATCTCCCATTCGTTCCAGAACGGCCCCCTGGACATCGTCATCGAGATCGAGTTGCCCATAGACCTAGACGACACCACCATCCTGGAAGTGGCCTCGCTCATCAGCTCGCCTTCGAAGCGGTCCATGCGGTTCCTGTCCAATCGGCAGCCGGTCGGCGCCGCTGCCCTGTCCCAGTCCAACCAAGCCCCATCGTCGGAGTCCAAACCCAAACCTCAGTTGGCCGTCACGCTGACCTGGGACGGGATAGACCAAAACCAAAAGATCGTGGAGCAGGGAACCTACAGTTACGAAGTGCGCGCGAAACTACTGGCCGGCGGCGAGAAGGGCCCCCGCACCCAGATGATCTCCTGGCCCAAGCGGGGCACGTTGGACGTGAAATAAGGCGGTGAAATGTGAGTGGTGAAAAGTTCACCGCGGGAACGGCTTCTCATTTCACTTTTCACCTATTACCTTTCACTGCTCGCCGAGCATATTAATCCGGTGTGCCAGGCACCCGGCCCCGAACCCGTTATCGATGTTCATGACGCCGACACCGGCTGCGCAGGAATTCAGCATCGTCAGCAAAGCCGCCAGCCCGCCGAAGCTGGCCCCATAGCCTCGGCTGGTCGGCACCGCCACTACCGGACGATCGACCAGCCCGCCGATCACGCTGGGCAGCACCCCATCCATCCCGGCCGCCACCACGAGCACGCGCGCCCGCTGTAGTCGATGCGTCCGACTGAGTAGTCGATGGATCCCGGCCACGCCGACGTCATAGAGAACTTCCACTCGACTCCCCATCACCTCCGCCGTAATCCGGGCTTCCTCGGCGACCGGAATGTCGGCCGTGCCCGCGGTGACGATCAGGATATCTCCCTTGCCCGCCGGCGGCCGGAGCTGAATCACTACAGTCCGAGCCAACTCGGAATAGACCGCGCGGCGATCGAGCCGGACGAGCGCCTTGGCGATCTCCGGTTCGGCGCGCGTCGCCAGGAGCGGCCCGCCTTTCTTCAGGAGGCTTCGCGCAATCGCCACGACTTGCGCCTTCGTCTTCCCCTCACAGAGGATCACTTCCGGAAATCCCTGCCGGATCGAGCGATGATGATCCAGGGAGGCAAAGCCGAGTTCTTCGAACGGGAGGCTCCGCAAGCGCGCCACCGCATGAGGCACATCGAGCTTGCCGGCCCGCAGATCCTTCAGTAATTGTGTTAAGCGCTTGTGATCCATGTGCTTCGGTTCCGTTATGAACGCTCGCCGCCCGTCGGCGAGGCCTCGGTCTCCCCTTTGGCGGCCCGCTCCATGAGGTCCGTCACAGCCCGGGCGCAAGACTTGTTCTCGAACAGGACCGCGCAGACTTCCCGGACGATGGGCATGTCCACCCCATGTCGTTCGGCAAGCCCCAATGCGGCATGCGACGTCCGGACCCCCTCAGCCACCGCCTGCATGTCCTTGAGAATGACATCGAGCCCTTCGCCGCGGCCGAGTCTCACGCCCACCTGATGGTTGCGGCTCAGGGCACCCGTGCAGGTCAAGACCAGATCCCCAATCCCCGACAGCCCGTAGAAGGTCCTGGGATCGGCGCCCATAGCCGAACCAAGCCTGTTCATCTCCGCCAGCCCCCTGGTGATCAGGGCAGCGCGCGCGTTATGTCCCAAGCTCAGCCCATCGACGATACCGGCAGCCAGCGCAATGACGTTCTTGAGCGCACCGCCGAGTTGTACGCCCAGCACGTCCCTCCCCGCGTAAACCCGGAACAGAGGTGTGACCAAAGACGCCTGAAGGAACCGGCATACCCGATCGTCGCTGCATGCCAGGGCCACAGCCGTCGGCTGATCGCGGCAGACCTCCGCCGCAAAGCTGGGACCGGACAGCACGGCCACCATCGGGTGCATCCCGGCGGGCAAGACGTCTTGCATGACCTGCGTGATCACCTTCAGCGTTCCTTCCTCAATGCCCTTCGTCGCGCTGACCACCGGAACCGGACGAGCCATGAGCGGCTCCATCAGTTGCAAAACAGGCCGGGCCGCATGGGACGGCACGGCAAAGAGCAGCCAGTCGCAGTCCTGCACCGCGACGGCCAACGAGCCGGTGGCCGATAGCGAAGGGGGTAGCGCAACGCCGGGCAGAAACCGCCGATTTTCCCGCTGCCCGTTGATCGACGCCACGACATCCGGCTCATACGCCCACAGCATGACCCGCAGCCCCTTGTTGGCCAGATGTCGGGCCAAAGCCGTCCCCCAAGCGCCGGCTCCAATCACCCCCACGTGGCCGGCCGACGGAGGATTGCCCCGGATCGCTCCATTTACCTGATCCACGGACTTACCCATGCCTGCGCCTCATCGGAAGAGCATTGCCACCCACGTGCCATCGGGCTGCGTCCTCAAGGCCGGCCTTCGGGTGCGGGATCGTCCCCCGACGGCTCCAGCATCTCGCGCACCTTGCGGGCCAACTGTTCCGGAGCAAACGGCTTCTGGAGCAACATCGTCTGGGCAACGGCAGGGCCTTCATGCGGCATCGTGACATCCGGATAGCCGGATATATACAGCACCTTCATGTCCGGCCGGGAGGCGGCCAAGTGGCGAGCCAGTTGGGTCCCGCCCATTTCAGACATCACCACGTCGGTCACCAGGAGATGGATCCTGCCGGCATGTCTGGTCGCCAGCCCCAAGGCAGCGGCGCCGGATGGCGCATCCAGCACGATATACCCCAGCTGCCGAAGCACCCGCCGGAGCATCATCCTGAGTCCTTGCTCGTCTTCCACCAACAGGATCGTTTCGGTTCCGCGAGGGATCGCGCCGGGAGCCGGTTTGGCCTCTGGTCCCGCGGAGGCCGCCGCGCGGGGCAGGTAAATCTTGAACGCGGCGCCCTGGCCCGGCGCACTCACCAGATCGATCAGCCCCTCGTTCTGCTTGACGATCCCATAGACGGTCGCCAAGCCGAGGCCTGTCGCTTCTGCTTTCGGCTTGGTGGTGAAGTAGGGGTCGAAGCAATGGGTTTGCACGAAATCGTCCATGCCGTCCCCCGTATCGGTAACCGCCAGCATGACATAGGCCCCGGGCTTGCTCCGAATGTGCCGCTGAACGAAGGCTTGATCCAAGACGACGTCCCCGGTTTCGATCGTCAGCGTGCCGCCGCCCGGCATTGCATCGTAGGCGTTAGTACACAGGTGCAGCAGGATATGTTCGAGTTGCGAGCGATCGGCTAGCACCGGTCCGATCATCGGCGCGAGGGTCGTGACCAGCCGGATCCGCTCGCCGAGCATCGAGGCCAAGAGAGGGACTTGGGCCGTGACGACATCGTTGAGGCTCAGCCGTTGGAGCTGTCGAGGCTGTTGTCGGCTGAAGGCCAGGAGATGCCGGGCCAAGACAGAGGCCCGTTCGGCCGCCTTGGCAATCTCGTCCACCGGTTGGAACAACGGAGCCTGCGGTTCCAGGCCCTCGCGTAACAATTCACTGTGTCCGAGGATGATGGTCAACAGATTGCCGAAGTCGTGGGCGATTCCTCCGGCAAGGCGTCCGACTGCTTCCAGCTTTTGCAACGGGCGCACTGGGCCCTCGCTCCCGTCCACATCGGCTGCTGGCTGTCGGTATGCTGTCTCCCCAGCCCTGACACGATCCGTGATGTCCACGCTACAGACAAGAACTCCGACGACGTTCCCCTGCCCATTACGGTACGGGACCTTATCCGTTTGGACCCACCGTTGCTCGCCCGTCGCCATGCGGCAGGGTTCGATCATCCCCGTCTTGGCACGTCCCGTGCGGATCACTTCTAGGTCATCCTGGTAATACTTGTCCGCTTCGTCGGGGAAAAATTCTTTCATGAACCGGCCTTCAATCTCGTCGACCTTCCGGCCGATTGAAGCCGCCGCGGCATGGTTCGCGCGCAGAATTCGATTATCCGTATCCCTGCACCAAATCATGGCCGGCACAGAGTCAAAGATGCTCTGCAGGTCCCGTTGTACCGACGCCACCGTGGCCTCCGAAGAACCAGGCCCCTCTGCCATTGCGGCAGGCCGCTCCTCGATATCGGCCGCCCCGCTCCGCTCCGCCTCGTCGCCCGAACCCAACGCATAGCGTCTGATCGCCCAGATGGTGCCCAATCCGGCAATGAGCAGGACCGTCGCAAGGCCTACCAGGACCTTTTGGGAGCCCATTGGTCTCTCCGCTTCAGTGCCATACGCCACCACGCGCCAGTTGAGACCCGAGGCAGCCAGGAACCCAGCGGCCGGAACGGTTACGCTCGGAGACTGCCCCCTCTGAGGCAGTTCAGCTGGGCCGGCGATCGGCTGTCCTTCCTTAGGCCAAAGCGCCAGCGAGAAATTATTCCTGTTTTGATCGGATCGACCATGCCGCGTCAGGACATCCTGTAACGGGTTCACCGACAGGCGGACCGAGAGGACGCCGGCAACGTTCCCCCCGCCATCCTTGATGGGGACGGACATCGTGAGCGTCGGCAGGTCTGCGCCGGAAATCGCTTGCGTTAAGGGGTCGACTTGAATCCCCTCGATTGTGACCGGCTGGACCGCCTGCATGGCATCCTGGAACCAGGATGCCTGAGCCACGGACTGCCCGAGCATTCGCGCGGTCTGGACTGGTCGGCCCTCACCATCGACTCGGTTCACCGCGAGGATTCGGCCTTGGGCATCCGCTACCAGGGCCAACCGGTAGGCCGGCTGCTTGGCAATGACAAGTTGGTCCAACACCGGCGACAAGGAGGCGGGATCAAGCCCCTTGACCGTCGGCATGTCTGCCAATATCAGCAGGTCCCCCCGCCGCTCCAATAAGAGCCGATCGAGCGCGTCCATCGCATCCCCTGCTGCCCGTTGAGCCTGGTTCAGAAAATCCCGCTCGACCGGTGACGAAGCAGACAAGGCAACCCACGATCCAAAGATCATAGCCGGGAGGCAGGAGAGCCACACCCAGAGCGCCGCATGAAGCATCGGCCGATTCCGAGAGGGGGAGGAAGAACCGACGGATAGGCTGTTGTGCTGGGATGACTTAGTCAAAATGCGCTGGCCCCTCTAGACGGGCGGCGATGCACAGGCATCAGAAGAGGACCGCCTCCGTTATCTTCGCCGCCGATGGCTCACCCAAGGACAAGGCCCTACCAGAACCGGCTTTACTGCGCCCATACAGCAGTTTATGATGCGGTACTCTAGCTGAATGACCCTGGACGTGCAACCTTCCGCCCAAGACCTGGGCGCGTCGTGAGGCCCCTGTGAACTGCCCCGCCTGCGGACAGGCACTCCCCCCGACCAGCCGATTCTGTATCGGCTGCGGCAAGCCGGTGGCCGGCCCGTTTGTCACCCCTGACCGGATAGCCCGGACCAGGCTGGAGGCGGAAGACATGAACCTGCCGGCGCTCTATGCTATGGCCGCCCTGCTGATTTTGGCGGGATTGTTTCCGCCCTGGGAAAGCCAGCCCGGACATCCGCCGGAGTTTTTGGGTTTCCATTTCATCTTGAGCGGGAAAGCGGTCACCGGCGGGATCGTCAGCCGGCTGCTGCTGACGATCGAACTCGTCACAATCGCGGTCGCCGGGCTCTATTGTGCGTGGCTGTTGCGCAAAAAGAAGTGATGGGTGATCAGTGATGCGTGATGAGCAGCAGGCCGACTACCGTGACTTTTCACTCATGACTCATCACCCTTCACCTGCCTTCTAGTCCAGTGCCAGCGTCAGGCACTTGGCGGAACCGCCCGCCTTCATGAATTCATCGAGGGGAACCGGGCAGGGCTCATAGCCGCGGACCGCAAGCAGCGCCATCGTCTCGGCGCACCCCTCCGGGAGCACGACCTGCTTTCCCACGCAGACCGCGTTGCAGGCAAAACGGAGCGCCTCCGCCTCAGGCACCGCCACACACCGATCCTGACCGATCCGATCCGCAATGACCTGCTGAGCATAGAGATCGAACGCGGGGGGATAGTAAACCAATTCCCCACCGCTGAGTGGGCAGAAGCAGGTATCGAGATGATAGAACCGCCGGTCCACTAGTTCGACCGGAATGATCTCCCGCCCGAAAATCTCGCTCAAGGTGGTGTAGGCCCGGATGTCGCTGCGCTGGCGATATCCGCCGAACCAGGTGCCCGGAAAGCCCAGGAGATCGCCAGCTCCCTCGAAATAGAGCCCCTCCTCCAACTGCGTCACGTCATACCCATGGTCCCGGAACCACTGTTCGAAGAACGGCTCTTCCCGCCGACGCTCCGGATGTCGAAACCGGCTCGGCACGGCCTTCCGGCCCAACACCGATCCGGCATTCGCCGTGAACACCATGTCCGGCAGGTCGGGCACCGGCTCCATCCGATCCAGCCGCGCTCCGATCTTGTCGGCAAGCACTGCCATCAACCCCTGCCATTGGAGCCGCGCTCGATCGGGTTGGACGCGATTGGATAGGCGCATCCACGGATTAATCTCATACTGGATGGAAAAATACTCCGGCGCACACACGAGAAAACGGCTCATCCTTTCCACCCCAGTTCCCGCGCCAGTTCCCGGAGAAAGGATGCGGCATCCATGACGAGCCCGACCGCCTGAAAGCTGCCTCGATCGGCCAGCTTGGTGGGCACCGCCTGGTTCACGTCCACACAGACGGTGGGCACCGTGGCCGGCAGCAGATTCCCCGTCGCAACGGCATGCAACGTGGACGCCACCAGCAGCGCCAGCTTCACGCCCGGCAAGGCGGCTCTCATAGCCGCCTGGGCCTGGACCGAGTCCGTGATTACGCCCGGCAGCGGCCCGTCGTCCCGGATGGACCCGGCCAGGACCATCCGGACATTGTGACGGACCGAGGCCGCCATGATGCCGCCGGTGATAACTCCCGACGCAACCGCCGCCTCGATGCTGCCGATCGACCGAATGCGATTAATCGTCCGCAGGTGATGCTCGTGGCCGTGCGGCACGGCCCGGCCGGCCGAGAGGCCGTAGCCGAGCGACGTTCCATAGAGGTGCGCCTCCATATCGTGCGCCGCCAGGGCATTGCCTCCGAAGAGCACGTGGATGAACTCGGATTCGATGAGCCAGGTCAACGCGTCACGGCCGCCGGCATGGATGATGGCCGGTCCTCCCACCAACAACACCAGGCTGTCTTGACGGCCTCCGCTGCGCGCCTCTCGGTAGCCCTCGCGCAGGGCTGTCATACGACCGGCGATGTCCGCGATGATATGTCGGTGGGGCCGCTCGGACGACACCTGGGCCTGCATGAAGCTGAAGACGTCGCGCTCCTTGGGCCGCTCCAGCGGCAGGACTCGGACACCCTCGCGCCCGATGACGATCCGGTCCCCTTGCCGAACTTGCCCCATGGAAACCGCCTGGGCTGTTGCGGCTGCGTCCCCCACCCGTATCGCGACATCCATTTCAATGCCCTCGACGTCGATCCATTGCCCGCCGAGCCTGACCTGGGTCGGCAGATGAGTCGTAGCGTAAAAGGTGGGGGGGAGGACGCCGTCCGCCGGCGCGGGTTCGGCGGAACAGTCCGATTCCCGCTCGACCCGCGCGCCATGCGGCTGGATGGCCTGCAGGATGTCCGTGAGCTGTTGGCCGGACGGGGCTCGGATGAGGATTCGGGCCCGTGAAGGCTGGTCGCGCTGGCTTCCGATCTGCACGTCGAGCAGATCGAAGGCACCGCCCAGCATGAGGATCGCGTCGAGAACCTTGGCCAGGATGAGGGAGTCGATGATATGGCCCTGGAGAAGGACCGTTTCCTGTGCGGAGCCCATAGGCACTCCTTTCGGCACGGCCGTCGTGGCACCCTGCAGGATCCATCATACCACGCGGTTCATGCCCGTCCGGGAGGCGATCCCTTGCCCTATGCCTTCGTGACCTCGCGCAGGAGGCTGGTGGCATAGGAGCCGGGAGGCAGAACAAAGGACAGAGTCAGAACGTCTTTCTCCAGCGACCAGTCCAAGCCTTCCAAGGGCACCCGCAAGGGCCGCCGCTCGCCGCGAAAGCCGCAGGCCGCCGCCGCCGCACTGAGCGCCTCCTGGGTCGTCCCCTGTTCCGCCACGATAGCCCGCTCGATCTCTCCCGGTACTCCGGACGCCCAGGGGGCCCGCGAGCCGAACAGCGGACCGGTCGGGCTGATCGCAAAAGCCTCCGCCCGCGGCTGTTCCACGCCTTCATCCTCCACCAGGAAACAGGCACCGTTTTCATGTTTCATGGCCCAGTCTCCGGCCAACACCCGATCAAGGCGGTCTATCCGTCGGGCCACAATCTGGTTGAAGAGAAACGATTGGTAGGCATGCAGATACCAGAGCCGCTTGGGTTTGGGCATTTTGGCGCGCCGCGCCGGATCCACGAGCAGCGCGGCTCCCGTCGAGTAATTGAGCCCGTCCCGCCCCTGCCGTTGCGGCCCGAAATAGTTGGGCAGGCCGCGTGTACCCAGTTGGTGGAGAATCGCCGGCACAGAGTCGGCGGCGCAAGGACGCACCCCGCGGATGACCAGCCGGAAGCCGTTGCCCGCATGGTGTCCGGTCCGGAGGCGGTTCCGGTGGCGCCCTAGCACCGTGATCGACAGGAGATGCTCATCGAGAGGCAACTGGGCGATCCGTTCCGGCGTAACGCCCTGCACGGACACCATCTGGGTCGTCACGGCTCGAGCGTCCTTGAGACCGGCCACACCGATGCACCGGGCCTTCACGCCCAAGCGGGATGAAAACCAGCCCACCATCTGAGGCGTAGCCAGCCCCCGCTTGGTGACGGACAGATACAGATGCTCGCCCTGGCCGCAAGGTAGGTACAGGGGGCGCTCTTCGACCCGGAAGTCCTCCGGTGTCGTGCGGATCATCCCCCCGATGCCCGGCACCGTTGCGGTGAGAAATGGGAGGGACTGTTCAGGAACCATGATTGATCTTCAATCCTCTTTGCCAAACCTTACGCGAGCAGGCAGAAGTAGGCGGCCCGTGGTATACTTAAATTATAAAGCCCATTAGGAGTTTCCGCTGTTGCCGCAATGACGGTTCGGATGATTATGATCAAGACCTGGGCCATTCTAGCATTCCTCTTCGGCTCGGTGGGCGTATCAGACCCGTCCCATGCGACGCGCCTCGCAGTCGAACCGGACAATGTATTCGCTTCCTTTACAGCCCATATCCAACAGCAGATTCAGACCGATAAGTCAGGCTTCTCCCAAGCCCAGATTTGCACCGAGTGGTTCTACCGCCAGCAACACAAAAAGCCGGCGCAACCGCCGGTCCTTGGCGTATCCTTCCGCCCCATTCCTTCCACGAACCGAGGTTCCGTCCAGACCTCGGACTGCCCCTCCCGGTACCCGGGCGGGTTGGATGCCGCGAGGGAAGATTTCAGCCGGACCCAATCCGCGCTGTCGTTCAGCCTCACCTTCTACGAATTTGCATTGGTGGGAGACGGGAATGACGACGGGCGCTACAGCCCACGCGAGTTGCAAGATATCCTGGAGTCGTTCGGCCTCTCGTTCCACCCTGGAGATGCCTCGGCGACCCAGGTAGCCGTCCTCAATGCCCATTTCGACGCCGTGAGGAAAACCGGGGGGCTCGATATCCTTATGACCAGCATGGGCCTCCTATACGACAAGGGCTACCGGTTTACCGCCCCGGATCGAGCCGACTTGAATCGGGTTTCCGGATGATCAATCGTCCGTTACGCTGGCACAGACGGCTCCAACTCGCGCTGGCACACCGGCTTTCCCTGCCTTTTCATCGCTTCTTTTCCCTGTTTCCTGCGGCCGAGGTAGGTCACACCGAAGCGGAGATCACCAACCTTGAATGTCGTCATAGCCCATTAGCCGGCCGCAGGGCGGTACAGATCAGCGACTTGCATTTGGACCGGTACCATCCTCGTCATGACAGAGTGCTCGATACGATTGCCGGATTGAGGCCCGACTGGATCTTCGTGACCGGCGACCTCCTCACCATCTCGAGAGGCCTCCCGCACCTCTTCCGATTCCTCGCCGGCCTGCGCGCCATCGCCCCGGTGTACCTCACCCTGGGCAACCACGACCATTACAGCGGCGTTCCCGCAGATCAGTTCAGCGAACTGGCGGACCGGCACAAGCTGCACCTGCTCGTCAACCAGGCGATGTTCGTCCCGACGGAGGGGGGCGAACTGGGGATCGTCGGCCTGGACGATCCTTCGTTGCACCGTGCCGATCTCGCCTGTATTCCGCCACGAACCGAAGGCCGCTTCACCGTCCTGCTGGCACATGCCCCTAACGTGCTCGACCATCTGGACCATCGGCATGCGGTCGATCTGGTGCTCTGCGGCCACAGTCATGGAGGCCAATGGCGTGTCCCGCTGGTGCACCCCTTTTGGCTGCCCTACGGGTGCAACCGCAGATCGGGGGGGCACCATCACCGGAATGGACATACGCTCTACATCAATCGCGGGCTGGGCTGGTCCATGCTCCCCATTCGACTGAATTGCAAGCCTGAAATCGTGGTCGTCGACTGGCGGTAATTCGATCTTCTTCTTGCACCATTCCCCCTATATTGGAGTGCCAAGGTGATCCCATTGCGGCCATCGAGCGAGCACATTCCGATCCTGCGCGCTCTGGCAGCACAGGAGCGCCCTGGCTAATCTAGCCTCTCCAGTGCTTCCCGCGCCCGGCTCCTCACCGTTTGATCCCAGTCTTCCTGCATCACGTAAGTCAGTTTCTGTTTCGCCTCGGCCGCCCGCATTCGCCCCAAGGCCAGCGCCGCGCTGGCGCGCACGTAGGCATGGTCGTCCTCCAGCGCCAGCAACAACAGGGGAACCGACTCTTTGGCCCGCAATGCACCGAGGTGACTGGCCGCCATGCCGCGCATGCGATGCTGCTTATCGCCCAGGGCCGTTTTTAACGTGGACGTGAAGAGCTCGGTCATCGGCGCCGCGACCGGCTCCAGGCCCTCCCTCCGATATCCGTTCAACTCGACGAGGGCAAAGGCCAGATCGAGCCGTTGCTGAGTCCCTGCAGCCTGCTGGAACATGCCGATCAGCCGGTCCCGTTCCCGCCTGGTCCGCCGGCGGCGGCGAATCTTTCCGACTGCCACCCACAGGAGCGTCACTACTCCGAGGCCCACCAACGCCAACGGCAGGGCTTGTTCGATGACCCGGTCCTGGACCTCGAGCGGCGTCCTCTTCCAAGCCCAGACTGCCGCGACGACCAGGCCGATCAGGGCAAACACGGCGGTCACGTTCGCCTGGCCGCGCTGATTCCGTGCGCGCATCATCGGCGCATCATAGGGGGTTGCCGAGGATGCCGTCAACGGCCCGTCCGAAGCTTTCCCCTTGACAATGATCCTAACTAGGACTACTCTCAAGCCCGTGGCCGAACTGCCTGATTTCCAAGACGATCCCTACCTGAAAGTCGTGCGACCGCTGGTCGAGGCCTACCTGGCCTTCTGGCGGGAAGACAATCGCCATATCCGGTCCCTCCGTTTGACCCCGTCCCAGTTCGACGTCATTGCCACCTTGGGCGACACGGACGGGCTGACCTGTTCCGAATTGTCCGCCCGCACCCTGGTCACCAAGGGGACGCTGACCGGCGTGCTGGACCGGCTGGAAGCCAAGAACCTCATCTTGCGCGATGCCGTGACCGGGGACCGGCGGTGTACGAAGATCAAGTTGACGGGCAGAGGCGAGGCTCTATTCCGCAAGACCTTTGCGGCCCACATCTCCTTCTTGCGTCCCCGCTTCGAGCGGGCCATGACGAAAAAAGATGCGGATCAGCTTCGAACCTTGCTGCTCCGCATCCGTGATAGCTTTCTGAGCAAAAAGGCCTGAGCCGCAAGGCATTCTAGGAGGCCTGGTATGGACAAGCCGGCGAATCCAGACCATCCGATCCACGAGATCCTTCAACGAAGATGGAGTCCACGGGCCTTTTCCAGCCGGAGGGTGGAACCCGAGACGTTGCGATGCTTGCTCGAAGCGGCGCGCTGGGCGCCGTCCTCCAATAACGCCCAGCCCTGGTCGTTCCTGGTCGCGACACAGGACGACCCGGGAGAGTTCCAGCGTCTCCTGAGCTGCCTGAGAGAAGGGAACATCCGTTGGGTGAAGCAGGCACCGGTGCTGTTGATCTCCGTCGCCAGGCTGAACTTCGAGGACAGCCGGCAACCCAACCGCCACGCGTTTCACGACATCGGGCTGGCCGCCGCCAACCTCACCGTCCAGGCCACGGCGATGGGACTGGTCGTGCACCAGATGGCAGGCTTTTTCCCGGAGAAGGTGAAGGAGCTCTACGCGGTCCCGGCCGACCATGAGCCGGTCACCGCCATCGCCCTCGGATATCCCGGTGATCCGGCCACGCTGCCGGACGATTTGCGAGAGCGCGAATCGGCGATGCGCACCCGCGAGCCGATCGGTGCGTTCGTCTTCAGCGGCCGATGGGGACAGCGGTCTCCGCTCGCGTGATGCGCCTGACCATTCTGGGCTCCGGCACCAATGTCCATCCCACCCGCGCGGCGGCCGGGTACCTGGTCCGAACGGACCGGATATTCTTGATGGATTTTGGCCCCCGCACGCTCATGAATCTCATCAAGACCGGCGTGGATCGGCATCGGATCACCCATATCCTGTTTTCGCATTTCCACGCCGACCACTTCGCAGACTTTATTCCATTTTTCTTCGATGCGGTCTACCATGCCAAGCATGTCGGCAGACGCAGCGACCTGACGATCATCGGCCCGCGCGGCACCAAACGGCTGTTCGGCGTCGTGTTGAAAACCTTCCCCGGGTTCGAAACCGCTCCGTTCCGCACCACGATCCGCGAAGTGACCGACCGGAGCTTTCGCATCGGCCAAACGCGGATTCTCGCGCATACCGTCGCGCACAGTCCCCGGTTGCACTGCCTAGGGTATCGAGTGTGTTATGGCAAGAAGACGCTGGTCTACTCGGGCGATGCGATGTACTGCGCCGGGCTGCTCGCGCTCTGCCGGAATGCGGATATGGCCGTGCTCGATTGCTCTTTTCCCGAGACCCGCCCAGGCGCCGGCCACATGCACGCGGGAGACTGTGGGCGGGTGGCGCAGGAGGCAGGCGTCAAGCGTCTGATCCTGTCGCACTTTTATCCGATCGCCGAACACTACGACGTCGAACGGCAGGCCGGACGCCGGTTCGACGGCCGGATTACGGTGGGCCGTGACTTGATGACGGTGCGCCTGTGAAGCAGAATCGGTGGGGCGGCTATGCCGGCCAGCTCCGAACGTAGACGGGCATTATGACCCGCATCCCTCATCCTGATCCTCTACCCCCTTGGACCTCCCATCCAACACCTCGATGAATCGGGTCAACCGCGTCTCTTTCACCGTGTCATCTAATTTGTGGTAGATGGCGATCAGGTTCTTGAGGGTTCGGACCAGAATGGCCCTGGACGGACTCTTGGCCAGGTAGCGCTCTTCAAATCCATACCCCGCCTGCATTAAGAAGCGGGCACAGTCCTTCTCGGTCAGCAGCGCGCCCCCGTTGAAACAGTCCACGAACACTTTGTACCGTTCCGACTCGTGCTTGACCAGGAAATGCCCCGGCATGCCCACCCCCGCCAAGGGGAGTCCCAAGCGCAGCCCGATGAGCAGATAGACCAGAGACAGGCTGATCGGAATCCCCGTCCGCCGGTCGAGCACCCGGTTCAGATAGCTATTGTCCGTTTCATAGTAGTTCCTGGTATTGCCGCGGAAGCCCTGTTCGACGAACAAGTACCGGCCGAGCGTCTTCACCGCCTCTTCGCCGGAGACCCGCAAGCCCATCCGCTCGCGCACCTCGGCCGCCAGGGTATCGAGCTGGGCCCGGTAGGTCGGCACATCCAGGTTGGGGTAGGCGTACCGGGCGATGAGGAAGGCGCCGGTTTCCAGATCCACCTGGTCGTCCGACGCGGAGACGAGCGCCTGGAGTTCGTCCTCCAGCCGCTTCCCTCGGATCTCATCGAGCACCCCTTCGATGCGCTTGGCCATCTCCGGCTGCTCGATCTCGGCTTCTTGAAGCAGGGGCACGGCCGAGTCGCCGATCTCGATGAGTTTGCCGGTGATCGTCTTGACGACCCGGTCGTTCTCGTCGGACAGGAGCCGGATCAGCGCTTTTATTTGGCTCTCGCCGGTCGGCATCGTACGTCGTTCGCTTCTCGTCGCTTGATATTCGTCGGCCATCTAACCTGTCACGAGGCGCGCGCCATGCGGCACAGGTTCTTCCGTCATCCGATAGCGCGGCGAAAGGCCTTCGCGCTCCCGTACAGGCACAAGGCGTCGAAGGCCAGCATGATCAGCACCACGATGGCCAGCGGCCGGAGGGCGTCCGCCCATCCGGTCAGAATCAACGGTCTGATAGCGTCGATGGCCCAAGTCATCGGATTAAGCACCGCCAGCATGGCCATGAACTTGGGCATGGCGGACAGCGGAACCAAAGCCGAGCTGAGAAAAATCATGGGCAGGGAGAGAAAGCCCAGCACGGAGAAGAAATCCCCGTGGCTTTTGACCGAGAAGGCCATGGCCATCGAAATGGCCGTCAGCCCCACGCCGAACAGCATCCCGATGAGCAGGATCACCGCCACACCGAAGAAGCCGGTTGCCGGCGTAACGCCGAACAGGAAGGCCACCCCCAGAATCACCAAGACTTGCAGCGAGGTCACCGTCGTCACGAAGAGAAACCGGCTCAGGATCACGGAGGTCCGGTGGATGGGCGTGGACATCAGCCGTTCCAGAAACCCGTTTTCCTTGTCGAACAGCAGGTCCACCCCTCCCGCCAATCCGTTGTTGAGCACCGTCATCACCACCACGCCCGCCGTGAGGAAGCTGATGTAATTGGGCGCCTGCACCACCTGTACGTCGGCGGCGCGCTGAAAGAGGTTGCCGAAAAAAATCAACCAGAACAGCATCGGCTGGATCAGCGTGAACAACATGCTGAACTTTTCGCGGCTCAGCCGGCGGACCCAGCGCATCGTGAGCGCGGCAATTTCCTGTCGGTATTCGTTCATGAAGCTACGCCTCTTCCTCGGCTGCGGGGAATTCCTCGCGGATGGCATGGCCCGTGTGGGCCACGAAGACATCGTCCAGCCTGGGCCGGTGGTACTCGATAAATTCCACAGGACAGGACAGGCGGTTGGCCGCCTCCAAGATGGCCGGCAACGCCTTTTCGGGAGATTCCACCCTGATGTCCAGCCCCGTCGGCTTGGTGCTGACCGCTCGAATGAAGGGAAGACCCTTGAGCGCAGAAGCCAACGGCTCCACCCGTGCCAGCGCCGCCGAACCGACGGTCACGGACACGATGTCCCCGCCCAGGCCCGTCTTCAACTCTGTCGGTGGACCGAGCGCCTTGATATGCCCCTCATCGATGATGGCCAGCCGATCGCACAGCTGGTCGGCCTCGTCGAGATAGTTGGTCGTCATGACGACGGTGATGCCCTTGGTCCGCAGTTGTCGGACATAGTCCCAGATGCGGAGGCGGCTCTGGACGTCCAATCCCAACGTCGGTTCGTCCAAGAAAAGGATTTTGGGATTCGGCAACAGTCCGCAAGCGATGTCCAACTTCCGCTTCATCCCGCCCGAATAAGTCTTGGCCGGCTGATCCGCCTTGCCCTCCAAATCCACCAGCTTGAGCAGTTCCGCAATACGGCGAAGGCTTTCCTCCTTGGACAAATGGTACAAGTCGCCCAGCAGCAGCAGATGTTCGCGCCCGGTGAGAAAGCGATCGATGGCCCGCTCTTGGGGCACGTAGCCGATCAGCCGGCGCACGCGATCCGCGTCCCGAACGACATCATACCCCAGCACCGTTGCCTGGCCGGAGGTCGGGCGCAGGAGGGTGATCAAGATCCGCAGGGTCGTGCTTTTTCCGGCCCCATTGGGACCCAGAAGGGCGAAGACTTCCCCCGTCCGCACCTGGAACGAGAGATCCTGGATGGCGGCAACGCCGTCATACATCTTGCCCACCTTGCACACGTCAATGGCGACCGACTGCTCCATCATCCCCAACCTTTCACACCGCCATGGTCCTGTAGCTTGAACTCCAGCAGATCGTTGAGACGGCGGGCCCGCTGATGCAGGCTGTCTGCCTCCATCAAAAACTGCTTTTCGACCGGGGTCAGATCGAGATAGCTGGCCAGACTGTTGACCAGCACCTCATCGTCCGTCGCTTGGCGTAACAACCCTTTCCACTGACGCCCCTCGTCGCTCGTGCTCAGGTAGCTGTCCAGAAGCCGAACCAATACCGTTCGGATGGCCGGTTCCAGGCTCACCGCGCCTTCGTTCGGTTTGAGCCGGACCCTGGCCTGCCGATAACTTTTGTCATACAACTGCTCACAGATCTCAAACCGATGCAAGCCCTGTAACAGAATGTTGAACCGGCCATCGGGCAACGGCTGTACACTCACCAGCCGCCCGACACAGCCCATGTCGAAAATCGGTGGGTGCCCGTAATAATCGTCCTCCCAGCCCTCCTTTAGCAGCACCATCCCGACGCATTGGCCCCCGGCCACCGCGTCGGTGATCATCTCGCGGTAACGAGGCTCAAAGATGTGCAGCGGCAGGTAGGTTTTAGGAAAAAAAACGACGTTGGGAAGAGGGAAGATTGGGATGTGTTCCGGCACATGAAACTCCGCATCCTCGCCGGAGGGGGCGCGCCCCGGATCGATTGACATGCCTCACGATAGCCGAAGGCTGTTTGCAAAGTCAACAGCGGCACCGGCACACGGCACGCTCATCGAGAGGCAGAAAACCCTCTTCAACACTGGAGATTTGCGCGGTCGTGCGTCGCATGTTATAAGCCTCGCGTACGCCGACGGGTTCACTCACCGAGCCTTGTCGGATTGTGCCCGATCAGAGTGAGGTGTGTCTGTCACATTCCTCCCCCCCAGTTACCCGAGATCGGGCTGGTTGGCGGCCGTTCCTTGCCTGCCTCGTGACCGGCATCCTGCTGACCATCCCGGCATCAGGCCCTGCGACGGTCCTTGCGGACCCGTCCGCGCAGGAAGCCTACCGCCATCCTCTGCCTGGATATGTCTATCGATTTCCACACGACCATGGGGCTCATGAAGAGTTTCGCACGGAATGGTGGTACTACACCGGCCATCTCTCCACCAAGAGCGGGCGCCGGTTCGGCTATCAACTGACGTTTTTCCGACGAGGGGTCACACATGAGGAGGCCCGGAAGAATCCGTCCCGCTGGGCGATCCGTCATCTCTACTTGGCCCACGTGGCCCTGACCGATCTCGATCGCTCCCGGTTTTCCTATGCCGAAAAACTGAGCCGGGCCGGCCTCGGCAAGGCGGGAGCCGAGCGTGGGCGACTCCGAGTCTGGATCGACCGCTGGAAGGTCGACGCTGCGCCTGCCGAACCGCATCGCCATCATCTCCAGGCTACCGGAGACGATTTTACACTGGATTTGACGGTGGCGTCCGAGAAACCGCCCGTCATTCACGGCCAAGACGGTGTCAGCCGCAAAGGAGCCGCGCCTGAGCAGGCCTCCCATTATTACTCACTGACTCGCTTGGCGACATCAGGCACCATCATCGTCGCGGGGGAGACCCTGCCGGTCACCGGATTGAGTTGGATGGACCACGAGTTCGGCTCCGGCGACCTTGGCGCAAACCAGGTCGGCTGGGATTGGTTCAGCCTCCAGTTGGACAACCGGATGGAAGTGATGCTCTACCGGCTGCGCCTGGCCGACGGCACCATCGATCCCGCCTCCAGCGGAAGCCTGATTCTTCCGGACGGGCGGGTGCAGGGATTGGCGGCATCGGACATCCGCATGGAGACCTTGGAGTCCTGGACAAGTCGGCTCAGCGGAGCCCGCTATCCGGCTCAATGGAAGATCGCGATTCCATCGGCGGACCTGATGCTGGAGGTGACCCCGGAGCTCCCCGACCAGGAGCTGCGCACCGCCCGCAGCACCCAGGTGACCTACTGGGAAGGGGCCGCCCGGATCTCTGGCACTCAACGAGGCGTTCCACTCGCGGGAGCGGGATACGTAGAGCTGACGGGCTACGCCGAACGTTTTCGACAACGCCTCTGAAACTTCCCTGCACAGACCGCTTGCGCCACGTCGCCGGACCGGGTCATCGCCCAGCTCCCGCGCTTGACTCGTTTGCCGGTCGTATGGCACGGTCGCCGACATGCTGATCCTGTCAGTCCCCGCATGGCCGCCACCGGCTGCATACGCAACGTTCCGACGGATATTGGGACTGTTGGTCCTACTCGCCCTAGGGTGGCTACCCGCCTGCAGCAAGCAGAGCGACGCCATCGTCTCGATCGCGCTGCACCCTACCAATGCCAACATCCTCTATGTGGCCACCAATGAGTCCGTGTATAAAACTCGCGACGGCGGTGCCTCCTGGGAACGAATGGCCACGGACCTCAGCTCCTACCGAGTCCTCTCGCTCGCGCTGGACCCGGCACATCCGGCCTCGGTCTATGCAGGGACAATGGGAGACGCCGTCTACAAAAGCCCCGACGGAGGCCAGCGCTGGATCGCACATAACGCGGGGCTGAAGGAGCATGTGTCCGTGGTGAACCGGTTTGTGTTCGATGCACGGGACACCGAAACCGTCTATGCAGCCACAACGGTGGGAGTCTTTCGCAGCACGGACGGCGGGCGTCTCTGGGACGAGCGGATGGCCGGCATGAAGGAAGTCCATATCGTGTTCACGCTCACGATGGACCCCACCAGACCCAATGTCTTCTACGCCGGCACATCCGGCGGTGCCTACCGAAGCCTGGACGGCACGGCATCGTGGCAGAAGGTGAACAATGGGCTGATCCCCTCGGAAATTTTGGATGCTTCACTCTCCCTCGGGGTCAGCACCATCGCCATCGATCCGAAAACGCCCGACACGGTCTATGCCGGGACCAACAATGGTCTTTTTATGAGCGCCGATCGGGGCGATGCCTGGACCCGTATCGGGCAGTCCCTGGCCGATCAGTACATCAGCAGCCTCTTGATTGACCCGGTGAATCCGTCGGTCTTGTATGCAGGAGGCCGGTCCGGCATCCACAAGAGTCTGGACAGGGGCCGGACCTGGCAGGCGATGAACGAAGGACTGGAAACGCTCAACGTCCGAACCATCGTAATGAGTCCGCAAGACCCGCAGACCCTCTACCTGGGAACGAACGGGAGCGGACTGTACCGGAGCCGCGACGGAGCCAGAAGCTGGACCCGCGTGCACATCGCGGACAAATCAGCGTCCCCTCCAGCAGGGGCCTGACCGACTCCTGACGATCATTATGCCGACGATATTGCTGGTGCGACACGGAGAGACCGACTGGAACCGAAGCGGGCAAATCATGGGCGCGCGGCCCGTGCCCCTGAATCAGGAAGGTTTGGCACAAGCCCAACGGCTGGCGAGTTTGTTGATTGGTCGCCCGATCCGGGCAATTCACTCAAGCCCGGTTGCACGGGCGCGGCAAACCGCGGAGATCCTCACCGCGGCGGTGAACGTTCCGGTGACAATCGACCGCGGGCTGACCGAGATCGGCGTGGGCCACTGGGAAGGGCTCTACTGGAAAGATCTTACCGATCAGATCATTCGTCGGGACTTATACCGCAAGCCTCACGAAGCCCGTCCGCCGGGCGGCGAAACATTGCGTGAGGTACAAGCCCGCGCCATAGCCGCGGTGGAACGGGCCTGCGCAAGCCAACCGGAAGGCCCGCTCCTATTTGTGTCCCATGCCGACGTCTTGCGCACGATTCTGGCCCATTACCTCAAGCTGGATCTGGCCACCATACGACAGGTGTGCATCAGCCACGCAGCGCTGACGGCGATCGAGGTTCGTGGAAGCCTGACAGACCTTCTCTGCCTGAACTATCCTCCCGATCCGTCAATTCTATAATCTTTCGCTCGGGGTCAGGATCCGCCCTTGCCCTCAGTGTGATCCGCCCCATGGCGATAGCGATTCTGGTAGCGGCTCATCCCCTCGGACAAGGCCTTCCATTCCGACGCCGTCAACATCGCCTTTAAGGTGAATCGCAACCCGAGAATGTTCATTGCCGAGCGCATCCGGCTATTGTTCGCCTCATCTAATATTTTTGTGAACTCCTCCGGAGCCGCCTCGTAATTCGCGTTCGCTTCGTACAGCTTCTGATGGAATCGGCGTTGTTCTTGGTAGGACTGTTTGATTTCTTGAATCATGGTCCCGACCACCGCCTTCGCACGTTTGGCCTTGTCCTGATCCTGGACCGACTGGTCGACGAGCGCGTCCATCTCCTGTTGCGCTTTCTCGCCCATCGTATCCATGCCGCGGCCATGCCCAGCCGTTCCATGGTAGCCACCACACCCGGCCAGGGGCAGCCAGACCAATAGGCTCAATGCAAGCCATACCTTGGCACCGTTCATTAGAAACCTCCTTGCGTCAGAATTGTCCTAGGCATTGGTTCTTGAGGCCTGCCCACCCATGGGCACAGCCTAATACTGGCTGCCTGGCTTGTAACCCCTTGTACAGTAGCACAGACTTTCTCTCTTTTCGAGTGTCGTTAGGGTAGAGCCAGTAGCTAGGGCCACTACACACCTGGCCGAGAGGCCCTTAGATTGCTTTGAAGGACCCTGACGACGAAATATGAAGCTCATAAAATCAACCGCTTTGTCAATTGAAAGCGAAAAACTCAATGCTTGTACTAGTTATGAATGTCCGTAAATAGTACGTGTGACGTATCGCAGTATGTTTTTGTTTGCTTATCATTCACTTTCTTGTTGACAAGCCTCTCATGCTTTGCTATAAAGCAAGCATGCTCGCAAGGAGTCTTGCTTGTGGAAGAACTAAAAGATATCCTGGTCGGCCTTGAGCAGCGTATCAATGCCTACAAGACGCGCCTGCAGGAGTTGGAGAAAAAGCGGGGCCGGCTTGAGGAAGAGATCGCTACGATCAAGAAGTATCTCGAACTCGCCGAAACGCTCTACCGCGTGGAAGCCGACAAAGCCAAGCTCGCCAGCCTTTCCAGCCAAATCATCACCGACGATAAAGGCCCGCGCCTGCTGTCGATGGACGTTACCGATCAATCGCGCGAGATCCTCTTGGGCCGGAGCAAGTATGTGGCCATGAGCGTGCCCGAGGCCGCCTATCAGATTTTGCGTGAAGCGCGGCGATCAATGCATGCGAAGGAACTGGTCCAGCGGTTGATAGAGGGAGGCATGCAGATCAAGGGGAAAACGCCTCTGACCTCCGTGGCCACCTCACTCAAGCGGGACCGACGGTTCAAGAAGGTAGGCCCCAATACGTTTGACATCCTCGAGGAAGCGTTGACGAAGGCGGTGTAAACGCTTCGACCAGCTTCCGCCAAGCAATCGATGAAAGGAGGTGAGCGCTTTGGCAACGAAGAAGGCAGCGAAGAAGAAGAAGAAGTAACCCCTCCACGGTTACGGCGCCGGGGGCAAGGCCACTTGCTCCCGGCGCCCCTTCAGACCGCACACTCCTCCTTTACGGACAATCCCAACAAAGAACAGCGACCAGGGGTCTCCCTGGAGCATTGAGAAAATTCCGCGTTTGTTTATTAAAAGATGGCTAGGCTGCGGGAGCGGCTTGCAAAGCCGAAACTGGCATGTGCGCGGGACGCGAATAGATGTGCTGGGAGGCAACCGGGGCTTCCTGGGCATCGATCAATACCCAGCTGTCCGGCTGCGACAAGATGGTTTGCACCAATTTAGTATGCAGTGCATGCCCCGATCGGTCGGCGGTCAGATGGCCAAGAACCGGAACCCCGAGCAAGGCCATGTCTCCGATCAAGTCAAGCACCTTATGCCGCACAAACTCATCGGCGAAACGGAGGCCAGATTCGTTCAAAATGCCGTCCTCGGACAACACCACGGTGTTCTCCAGCGAGCCGCCTTTTGCAAGGCCCCTCGCCCAAAGCGCCTCCACTTCTTTCAGGAACGCGAAGGTGCGTGCATCGGCGATGTCTTGCTCGAACGAGGCCACGGAGCAGTCGTACTCGTACGTCTGCCGGTGGATCATCGGATGATTGTACTGAATGGAGCAGGTAATCCTAGGCGTTGAGGCAGGAGTGATCGCAATCCGTCGCCCGCCTTCGACAATCTCAATCGGCCGCAATATCTTCAGGTAGGGCTGCCGACGCTCTTGCTGGGTGATTCCCGCGGAACGGATCAACTGGACAAACGCACCGGCGCTACCATCCATCGCCGGCACTTCCCCTCCGTCCAGCTCCACATAGACATTATCGATCTCGACCCCGACCAACGCTGCCAGCAGGTGTTCGACCGTTTTGATCAGGGTTCCGTTCGCACTGAGGGCCGTGCAGAGTTCGGTCGACATCAGATTGCGGATAGAGGCTCCAAACGACACAGTGCCGCCCCTCTGGTGCCGGATAAATAAAATACCCGTATCAGGAGGAGCCGGACTCAGCGTCAGCGACACCGGCTGGCCCGTATGGAGCCCGACGCCGGAGCAGGTAACCGAACGGCTAATGGTATGTTGCTGACGCATAAATATACCCTCAATCCCGCGTAAGACACGGCAAGGTAGATGCCAAAAAATCCTTTCTGCCTTTTAATCATAACCAATTGATTTAAAAGGATGTATATTTCTAACGTCTGGACGGTGTGTTGCAAAAACCAAACACATGTGCCTTTTTCACCGTAGCTAAAAAGACAGCGCTGGGCTCCTTGGAGCCCATCCTGGACTCCTTCGCCAGGCACTACGAGATGCATTGGATTCATTGCGGGTGAAAACTTGAACGTGTTACAGTTCCTCGGTTTCATTGGGGCAAAGGCACTCCATGCAAGAACCGAACGAAAAGCTGATTGCCAAGAAGGAGGAGTGGGCTAAGGTCAAGCGCGGACTTGTCGAGGACGGCGTGACGCAAGATCACCGCGCCAGGGGTGACCGGCTCCCGCCCGGTCAACACCTGTCAAAGGGCTGGCCGGTGCTCGACTTGGGCATCCACCCCGATCTGTCGCCCGATCAGTGGACGTTGCGCGTCAGCGGCCTCGTCGAACGGCCGTTCACCTGGACCTGGGAACAATTCCAGGCCCAGCCGCAAGTCGAGCTCGTCACCGACTTCCATTGCGTCACGACGTGGAGCACGTTCGACAATGCATGGAAGGGCGTGCTGTTTCGTCACCTCATGCAGATGGCGCAACCCAAGCCCGAAGCCAAGTTCGTGTACTTCACCAGCTACGACAACTATTCGACGAATCTCCCCCTGGACGCCTGCGACGACGAGGACGTCTTACTCATCCATCGCTGGAACGGCAAACCCCTGCCCAAAGAACACGGAGGCCCGGTGCGCATGCATGTTCCCAAGCGCTATGCTTGGAAGGGCGCCAAGTGGGTGAAGGAAATTATCTTTCTGGAAAACGACAAACCGGGGTATTGGGAAGTGCGCGGTTATTCGAATACGGCATTACCTTGGGAAGAGGACCGCTACGCATGAAGCACTGACGATTGCCTCATGGCATCATTAGTTCGATTGAACCGATCGTCAATGAATCGATGGGGCAATTCTCACGGCCTGGGCTCCAGCTCGATGAGGCCCTTGCGAATCGCCAGAATTGCCGCCTGCGTCCGGTCGTAGACCTGCAGCTTGTGAAAAATATTCCGCACGTGGTTCTTGACGGTCTTCTCGCTCAGATCCAGATTGTTGGCGATTTCCTTGTTCGTCTTCCCGTCCGCCACGAGCCGCAGCACGGTGATTTCACGCTCCGTCAAGTCATGTTCCACCCAGCCCGGCTTCTTGCCCTTGCGTTGCGCCAGCAAGGAAAACTCAGCGAGAATCTTGCTGGCCACCGAAGGATGAATGAGCGACTCGCCCCGATAGACTGCGCGGATTGCCGCCACGATCTGAGAGGAATCCGTATCTTTGAGCAAATAGCCCGTCGCGCCGGCCCGAACCAGATCGAAGATATATTGCTGTTCTTCATACATGGTCAGCGCAATGATGCCGATGTGCGGGAATTCCCGTTTGATGATCCGTGTCGCTTCGACTCCGCCCATCCGGGGCATACTCACATCCATCAGGATCACGTCCGGCACGAGCGAGCGGGCTTTCTCGACCGCCTCCTGACCATCCTGCGCCTCTCCGACCACCTCAATGTTTTCCTTGGTCTTCAGGATTGCGGAGAGTCCCTCCCGCACTACACGGTGATCGTCCGAGATGAGAACTTTAATACGCTCCATGCGACTCGGCCTCCTTCTGCGTCAGCGGCACGACGATCGTAATGCGCGTCCCCTTGCCTTTTTTGGATGCAATACTGGCGGTTCCGCCGACCAGCCGCGCCCGCTCGACGATCCCGCGGAGACCGAAATGGTCCCACTTCTCGGGGTCCAGCGACACCGCGTCCATGTCGAACCCGATGCCGGAATCGGTGATCGTCGCGCTGAGCGACTCGTTTCCCAACTCGAGGCGCACCGATACGTGATCCGTCTTGGCATGCTTCTGTACATTGCTCAACGCTTCCTGCACGATGCGGAAGAGAAAAATCTTGGTCTTGGGAAGCAGCGTGGTCTCGTCCCCGGACACGGAGAATTCGGTCTTGATGTGGTATTGGGTTTCGTAGGATCGCAGATAGTTCGCCAGGGCAGGGATCAGGTCCATCTTGTCATACTGGACGGGACGGAGGTTGAAAATGACTTGGCGAGCCTCCTGGATGGCCATTTTCAATTGTGTCTTGGTTTCCCGAAGCGTCGTTTGCGCCGCCCGGGGGTCCTTCCGGAGAATCTCCTGGCACAGATCCAGCTTGAAGTTCACCCCGGCCAGGTTTTGGACCAAACCGTCGTGGATTTCGCAGGCAATGCGGGTCCGTTCCTCCGTGACCGCCGCCCCCGACTCCTTGACGTAAAGGCGGTAGAGCGACTGGTACTTGTTGAGCGTCTTTTCGATCTCCGCCGTGGCGCGAATCCGGGCCTCGATCAGCTGCCACATGAACTTGGCGCTGGCGCCGCCGATCACCGCCACGCCCATGCGGTGAAAATCCTGCAACACGCGCCCCACTTCTGCGCTCCCGCTCACATCGATGATCAGATCCACCCGCTCCATCGCCAGCAGTTCCCGATAATCGCGCGTGATCGGAATGTTCAGCCGGCGCGCCAGCGCCACCCCGTCCGCCCTGGGATTCACCTCGGCAATGCCCACGACCTGCACCAGCGGATCGGTGGCAAAGATTTCCATCAGCGCCGTGCCGCCGCGGCCTGCCCCGATGATGGCGACATGCGTCGCGGGCGCCCCCCGCTTCTTGAGCGGGCGCCGCCGCGCACGTTTGGGTTTCACGCTGTGTCGAACTGCAGGCATCGGGGCCTCGCCAGGACGCTCGGAGGGACATCACCGAACCGCACGCAACCGTACCGTGAACAGGAAGCGAAGGAAAGGCGGCCAAGGAAAGAAAAGAGTGGCGGGGGAACGGACCGTACTATTTCTCCCGCCGTTCACGAGCCAGCGTTTTCAGTTCATCCATGAACTGATCGATGTCCTTGAACTCGCGGTAGACCGAAGCAAACCGGACATACGCCACTTGGTCCAGTTGATGCAATTCCCTCATCACTTCCTCCCCGACGACAGTGCTGGGAAGCTCCGTTTCCCCCATTTCCTGAATACGCTTCTCGATCCGGTCGGCCACCGCTTCGATCGTCGCGGTGCTGATCGGGCGTTTCTCGCAGGCTTTTTTTAACCCCGCCAAAATTTTACCGCGATCGAACGGCTCGCGCCGGCCGTCCTTCTTCACGACAACAGGCAGGCTTTCTTCGACCCGCTCGTAGGTCGTGTAGCGACGTTTGCAGGCCAGGCACTCGCGGCGGCGGCGGATGACTTCTCCCTCGCGGGCCATCCGTGAATCCACCACCTTGTCTTCAATGTCGTCGCAGAAGGGGCACTTCACCGGGCTGGTCCTTTTCAGGCCGAGGGGGCCTCGTAGGGGTAAAAGAAGGGGAACCGATTGCAGAGGGCCTTGGCCTGTTTCCGAATTTCCCGCTGCAGCCGTTTGTCCTTGGGCTTCTGAAGCACCTGGTCGATCAGCGACACGACCTCGGCCATCTCCGCTTCCCGCATCCCGCGCGTCGCGACGATCGGGGTCCCCAGCCGAATCCCGCTGGCGACGGCCGGCGGCTTTTCGTCGTACGGCACCGCGTTCTTGTTCACGATGATGCCGGCGTTGTCCAACGCCGTCTCCGCTTCCTTACCCGTGACCTCCTTGATGCTGAGATTAACCAGCATCAAGTGGGTATCGGTTCCGCCCGAGACGACCTTGTAGCCTCGCGACAGCAGCCCCGAGGCCAACGCTCGGGCATCGGCCAGAACCTGTTGCTGATAGGCCTTAAAGGAGGGCGCGAGGGCTTCATTAAAGGCCACGGCCTTGGCCGCGATCACGTGCATCAACGGCCCCCCCTGCATGCCAGGGAACACCACCTTATCCACCGCCTTGGCATGTTCCGCCTTGCACATGACCACCCCACCGCGCGGACCCCGAAGGGTTTTGTGCGTCGTCGTGGTCACGAAATCGGCGTAGGGCACGGGGTTGGGATGGAGCCCAGCGGCGACGAGGCCCGCGATGTGGGCCATGTCGACCAGCAGATAGGCACCGACCGACTTGGCAATCGCCTGAAACCGAGGAAAGTCCAGCGTCCGCGCATAGGCGCTCGCCCCCGCGACCAGCATCCTCGGCCGGCACTGCTCGGCGATGCGCTGCACCGCGTCATAGTCGATCTGCTCGGTCTGCCGGTCCACCCCGTAGAAGAAGGATTGAAAGAGCTGGCCCGAGAAATTCACCTTGCTCCCGTGGGTCAGATGCCCGCCCTGCGCCAAATCCATGCCCAAAATCACGTCCCCCGGCTTGAGCACCGAGAGATAGGCGGCCATGTTGGCCTGCGAGCCGGAATGGGGCTGGACGTTGACGTGCTCGGCGCCGAAGATCTGCTTCGCCCGCTCGATGGCGAGCGATTCCACCGTATCCACATACTGACACCCGCCGTAATAGCGGCGGCCGGAGTAACCCTCTGCATACTTGTTCGTCATGAGGGAGCCCTGCGCCGCCAACACAGCGGGGCTGGCAAAATTCTCCGACGCGATCAGCAAGAGCTTGTCCCGCTGACGCTTCTCCTCCTTGCGAATGGCCTCATACACGGCGGGATCGCCCGCCTTCAAGGCTTTCAACGAACCCACAGCCTGACTACTCATGAGACTCCCTCATCAGCTCCCCTTGCCTCCTCGATCAACAGTTAGGCCATGACGCTCCGCCTTCTGCCGCGCGCCGGATCAGGCGCCGGTCTCCGCAGCCGCCTCCTGATCCTGCTTCTTCACCACGTGCACTGCCACCGTGGCCGTCACGTCGCGATGCAGCTTCACCGACACCGTCACCGTCCCCAGTTCCTTGATCGGCTGCGCCAGTTGTATCTTCCGGCGATCCACCGTAAAGCCATGCTCGACCAGCCCCTCCGCGATATCCTTGGTCGTGACCGACCCGAAGAGCTTGTCGTCCTTGCCCACCTGGGCCATGATGGTCAGCGAGACGGCGGACATCTTTTTAGCCAAAGCCTCGATCTCCAGCTTCTCCTTCTTGGCCTTGTCCGCCATGGTGCGCTTGGCATGCTCCAGTTCCTTGACGTTGCGGGTGTTGGCTTCCAAGGCCTTGCGGCGCGGGAGCAAATAGTTCCGCGCGAAGCCGTCCGACACGTCCAATAGGTCTCCCAGATGGCCGACCCCGTCCACGTTCTCTTTCAGAATCACTTTCATGGTGCTAACCCCTCTGTTAGAAAGGAAAAAGCATACTGGCCGGGCCGGTAAAAGTCAATTCGGAATCGGCCCATTTGTCAACCCAATTTAGAAATGTCCTCTTCTTCCCAAAGTAGAAATGTCCGGTTTTATGTTCCGGCCGCCGCCGCGTGTCGTCCACGTTCCGGCAAC
>Ga0194120_10000710_pt1 | contig 62547 bp, 41 predicted proteins | sample TA2MahCa65mmetaG_FD_148642 | JGI IMG/M metagenome (GOLD analysis project Ga0194120, IMG submission 148642) | Freshwater microbial communities from Lake Tanganyika, Tanzania - TA2015019 Mahale Deep Cast 65m | ecosystem: Environmental > Aquatic > Freshwater > Lake | place: Tanzania: Lake... | reverse complement strand
CTCGGCGAACAGTCGTGCTCTCCCCACCAGCACGACTGTGCCCCGAGCGGCACAGTCGTGGCACCCGGCGTGGTTGGAAGAACGCGCACCAAGGCGCGCGCGGGCGCCGCGGGTGCCACGGGCGAGCCGCCTTGCGGATCGCCCGTGCCGGCGCCCGGACCGGCGTCGAACAGCCGCACGGGTCATCGGGCGAAGCGCCCGATGACCCGTGGCACCCGCGGCGCATCCATCCACGGACTTCCGACACCTGCCGTTAGATCCTCGGCGTCGGCTCGTGCACGGGGCGGGCCGTCAGCCAGCGGGCGTAGCGCCAGAGGATCGCGACCGCCGTGAAGACGACGATCCACCCGGGGAGCCATCCGATGAAGCCGCGCACGATCGCCGCGGCGGTGGACGCGAGCGTGCGCGCGCCCTGCTCCCACGCCTTGCCCAGCTGAGAGGCGAAGAACGCGCCCAGGCCGTCCTTCGCCCCGTCGGGCGCGTCGCCCGCGCGGATGTTCACCAGCACCGAGGCCAGCTCCACCGATCGCGACACCTGCTCGCGCTGGGCCTGCAGGCGCTCGATCCGCAGGCGGACCTCGTCCAGGGACTTGCGGAGCAGGAGGATGTCGGCCAGGTCGGCGTCCTTGCGCGCCGTGAGGAGTTCGAGGAGCTCCCGCTCCACGCGCTGCTCGTTGCGGATGGTGGCGTCGAGGTCGATCATGCGGTCGGTGACGTCGATCCCCTCGGCGGATTCGGCGGCGACGGCGCCGAGCTGGCGCAGGCGGGCCAGCACGCCGTCCAGCCGCTGCTGCTGCACGCGGAGGAGGAGCGTGCCCTGCAGCGCCCCCTCGGGCCCGCTCAGGGACGCCGACTCGACGAACTCGCCCAGCGCCTCGGTGACCAGGAGCGCCGCCTTGGAGAACGTCGCGCCAACGTCCTCGGCGACCAGGTCCACCGAGGCCCGGCGCGCGATCCGGCGCGGGCCGACCGACTCGGGCTGGTCGGGCGTCGGGGCCGCGAGCGCGCCGAGCCCCGTGCCGAAGCCCTCCGAGCCTGAGGCCGCGGTGGAGGGCGCGACGCTGCGGGCCGCCACGCGCTCGCCCCCGCCATGCACGCGCGCCGACCGCAGCGACGGGGCGAGGCTCACCGCGAGGATCGCGACCAGGGCGACGGCCGCGGCGGCCGCCATCCACGGGCGCGCGATCGGGCGAGAAAGGAAGGAACCGGGCGCGCGCCGCCGGGTCTCCGCCAGCGCCACGCGCCACGCGGGGCGGTCGGGAGCCCGGGGCGCGGTCAGGTCGTGCAGGGCGGCCTCCTGGTGGCTCGACAGGTGGGGGGTGGTCATGGGTTCGGCTCCGTGCGGAGGTGATCGGCGCCGCTCAGCGCGCCCCGGAGCGCCCCCAGGGCCGCCGAAAGCCTCGACTTGAGCGTCCCGATCGGAATGCCAAGGACCTCCGCGGCCTGCGCGTGCGTCAGCCCGCGGTGGTAGCAGAGCAGCACCACGGTCCGCTGCGCGTCGCTCAGCGATTCGAGGGCGGCGTCGAGCGCGCGACGCTCGTCGTCCGGCGGCCCGGCGGGGGACGGAGCGGGACGCGCGGGCCCGCGTTCGAGCGCCGCCCGTCGGGCCGCCGACGCGCGCAGATCCAGGCACCGGTTGACGAGGATCCGGTACACCCACGTTCTGAAGGCGCTCTCGCCGCGGAATCTCGGCGCCGCGCGGATCACGCGAACCCACGTCTCCTGGACGGCCTCGTGCGCCAGATCCACCCGGCGCAGCATCCCCACCGCCAGCCCGTACAGGTATGCCTCGTAGCGATCCGCGAGCGTTCCCAGCGCGCCGTCGTCGCCCCCGGCGAACCGGGCCAGCAGCCGCGCGTCGTCCTGCGATTCCGGGTCCGGCGGTCGATCGGTCATGGCGATCTCCGCGGAGTTAGACCGGCGACCCGGGCGGTCGGTTCGGGCGGAAGGGCCGGAATCGGGCCCGGCCACGCCGCTACAGCCGCGCCAGGGCCGCGGCGACGACCTCGTCCACGCCGATCCGTTGCATGAGCGTGACGCGGTCGGGGCGCTTGTGGTCGAGCGTGTCGCCCGGGCCGACGTGCCGGATCACGTCGCGCTCGCGCCCGTAGGGGCCGACCAGCTCCACCCGCGTCGGGCCGTAGAGGGCGACGATGGGGCGATCGAACCCGACGCCCACGTGCAGGGCCGCCGAGTCGTTGGCGATCACCAGGCGCGAGCGCTCGATGACCGCCAGGAGTCCCCCCACGCCCGTCGAGCCCACGCGGTCCACCAGGCGCGGGTCGCGCGACGCCAGGTCGAGCAGCGGCCCGATCTGGCCGCGCTCGGAGCCCGAGCCGACCAACACGACGTTCAGACCCCGCGCCGTCAGCGCCGACGCGACCAGCGCGAAGCGATCGGCGGGCCACTGCTTGGCGGGCCAGCGGCTGGTGGGGGCCATCACGGCGTAGGGCTCGCCCAGGGCGGGGTCGGCGCCGACCCGCGCGCGGTCCTCGGGCGGGGCGTGCAGGCGCAGGTCGGGCACGGGCGCCACGCCCATCTGCCGCAGCAGGTCGAGCATGCGGTCCACGGTGTGCCGATCGCGGGGCACCGAGTAGCTCTCGGTCAGCCCCAGCCAGCCCCCCTCGCGGGCGTTGGAGAACCCCACGCGCCGACGCGCCCCGGACATCCACGTGAAGAACCCGGAGCGGGCCAGCCCCTGGAAGTCGATCGCCAGGTCGTACTCGCGCTCGGCGAGGTCGCGCAACCACCGCCCCACCGGCGCCAGGCGCCCCGACACCAGCCAGTCCTTCATCCCCCGACGGGGGAACGGCACGACACCCGACAGGTCCGGGTGCGCGCGCACCGCGTCGACGAACGAGTCCTGCACCAGCCAGTCGATCCGGGCCCCGGGGAAGGCCCGGCGCAGGCTCACGAGCACCGGCACGCTCCGGCACACGTCCCCCAGGGCGCTGGGGCGGACGATCAGGATGGAGCGGGGCGCGTCGCTCACGGGTGGCGATGGTATCGGATGGGGCGCGGAGCGCGCCCGAAAGCCGCCCGCCCGAGCTCCCAACAACCCAATACCATTCCTCACCAGGCCGGCGCCGTGCGCCGACCGCATCGCAGAGAGGGTTCCCATGTTGACGTGCGTGCGCAAGCGGAGGCTGTGGCTGGCGGCCGGGCTGTGCCTGTCGGCGGCGGCGGGCGCGATGGCGGGCGGGCCCACCGACACCGAACGCGTGGCGGCCGTCAAGGCCCTGTTCACCGTCCAGAGGGCCGACCTGGCCTCGTGCCTGGTCGACCCGCGGGACCGGACGCTGGGCGAGGCCCTGGGCATGATCCCGGCCCGCCTGCGCGAGCTGCCCGGCGAGGTCCCGGACGCCCAGGCCCAGGCGATCGAGCTGGCGATCTCGGCGATCAAGCTGCTCGCCAGGCCCGGCAAGCTGGCGGTGGTGTACGACGCGGGGTACCCGGCGGGCGGGTTCCTGGGCTACGGCATCGTCGCGAGCGTGCTTCTCGACGGCGAGGACGACGCGCGCGCCATCGACGGGCAGGTCCGCGGCATGCTGGCCCAGGCGGACCTGCCGGTGCCCCCCGAGGACAGCCTCCGGTTCGACGGCTTCAAGGAAGTGCAGCTCCCGCCCGCGGGCGCGGTCGCCTTCGGCGCCCGCAAGGCGGAGGACGGCTGGCGCTTCGAGATCGTCGCGGGCTCGGTGGATGCGCTGGCGCCCGTGATGGCGGTGTTCCCGGCGATGAAGGCCGAGGGCATGAACCCGGTCATGGTCGCGACGTTCGATCTGTCCGCCCTCACGCCCCTCGCGACCTTCGCCCAGCAGATGGCCGGCAACGACCCCCAGGCGTCCAACGCCATCCGCGCCATGACCGACGCGGGGCTGGTGGGCCCGGACGCGGCCCGGGGCCGATTCGAGGTGGGGTACACCAAGACCGAATCGGTGACGCGGATCTCGATCGACAACGCCAAGCGGCACGCCCAGGCCTGGTCGCTTCCGACGGCGGTCCTCACCCGCGCCGACCTGGCCCCCATCCCCGCCGACGCCACCTTCGCGAGCGTGAGCAAGGCGGATCTGTCGGCGCTCAAGCGGGTGATGGACGAAGCCGCCAAGGCCGGCGCCGACGTCGAGGGAGCCCTCGAGCACCTCAAGGCGGAGACGGGCGTCGACCTGCGGGCCGACGTGCTCGACACCGTGGGCGGCACGGCGATCCTCTACACGTCCGAGGCGACGGGCGGCGGGGGCCTCGGCTCCGTCGCCGTGCTCCTGTCTCTCAAGGACCGGGCGCGGTTCCTCGAGGCTCATGACAAGGTCGTCGAGCGGGCGCGTCGGCACATCGCCGAGGACGCCGGGCCGCGGGCCAAGTATGTCTCGATCCGCTCGTGGGACGAGGGCGGCGTGCGGATGAACCAGGTCGCGGCCCGGGGCGTGCCCGTGCCGCTGGAGCTCACCTACGCCGTCACCGACAAGTGGCTCGTCGCGGGGCTGATCCCGCAGAGCGTGCTGGCGGCGGTGAGGCAGGCGACGGCGGGGAACGCCGGGTTCGCCGACAGCCCGATGCTCAAGGGCGTGTGGCGCGAGGATCGCCCCCTTACCTCCATCGCCGCGGTCAACCTGCGCGGGTTCATGCGGGCGGGGTACCCGCTCATGAGCTTGGTGGGCTCGGCGATCTCGCGGGGCGTGGCCTCGCCGACGTCGGACCGCGACCCGGGGATGATCGTGCCCCTCTACGCCGACCTGACCCGCGTCGCCCGCCCGCTCGTGCAGGTGACCTACTGGACGGGCGACGCCTACGTCGCCGAAGTCGCCTGCGAGCGATCGGTGCTGGCGTGCGCGACCGCGGTGCTCGGGGTGGCGGCGGAGGTCGGGCCGTTGATCGCCGGGGCGGCGGCGTCGCGGGAACGGCGCCACGGAGAGGAGCACCACGGCCTTGGGATCGGCGACGCCGGGGCGTGGCGGCTTGGGCTCCTCCGCGGGCTGGAGCCGCGATGGATGCTCCTCTCGCCCCTGAGGCTGGCCGCGATCGGCGAGTCCTGGGGCCCGACGGTCGAGGCGCGGATCAACGGGCTTGTGCCCGTGCTTCCGTTGGCGGATCAACGCTGAGACGGCGCGTGGGGCGTCATCCACCCCGGGCTTGCGCCCGGGGCTCGAGCGAGCGCCACGCGCGAGCGTGGGTGGGGCGTCATGGAGCCCGGGCCCCTCAGGCGGTGAGAGCTCGGAGCACCTCGGCGAGCGTGGTGACCCCGGCGCGGACCTTGGCCAGCCCGTCGTGCTTGAGGAGGCTGAGCTCGCCGTCCTCGATCGCGGCGTGGGCGATCTGGCGGGCGTTGGCGTGGTGCATGATCATCTCGCGGGTGCGGTCGTTCAGCCTGAAGAGCTCGAAGACGCCGAGGCGTCCGCGGTACCCGGTGGTGCGGCAGGCGCGGCACCCCTTGCCGCGGACGTGGCGCTCGTCGGGCAGGAGCTGGTACCCCTCGGGCAGGTCGTCGGGCTGGGGGGCGTAGGGCTCGGCGCACTCCGGGCACACGCGCCGCACCAGGCGCTGGGCCATGATCCCCTCGACGCTCGAGGCGACCAGGAAGGGCTCGACGCCCATGTCGAGGAGGCGCGTGGTGGCGCCGGCGGCGTCGTTGGTGTGAAGCGTGCTGAACACCAGGTGCCCCGTGAGCGACGCCTGCACCGCCGTGTCCGCCGTCTCCTTGTCGCGGATTTCTCCGATCATCACCACGTCGGGGTCGTGCCGCAGGATGGAGCGCAGGCCCGCGGCGAAATCCAGCCCCACCTTGGGGTTCACCTGGATCTGGTTGACCCCCGGCACGTGGTACTCGACCGGGTCCTCCACCGTGATCGCCTTGATCTCGTCGCTGATGATGCGGTTGAGCGAGGCGTAGAGCGTCGTGGACTTGCCGCTGCCGGTCGGGCCGGTCACCAGCAGGATCCCGTGCGGGCGGCCGATCAGCTCGTCCCACCGCTTGAGCAGGTGCGCCGGCATGCCCAGGTCGTTCAGGCTCATGAGGGCGGCGGTCTTCGAGAGCACCCGCAGCACCACGCCCTCGCCGAACAGCATGGGGATGATGGACACGCGAAGGTCGAACTCCTCCACGCCCCGCGGGGTCCGGTGCTTGAACGTGATGCGGCCGTCCTGCGGACGCCGCTTCTCCGCGATGTTCAGGTTGGCCATGATCTTCAGGCGGCTGACGATCGCGGCCCCGAAGCGGTGGATGCTCGCGGGCACGTTGGCCCGCTGCAGCACCCCGTCGATCCGGTAGCGGACCAGCAGTTCGTGCTCGTAGGGCTCCACGTGCACGTCGGTTGCCCGCTCGCTGATCGCCTCCCCGAGCAGGTCGTTCACCAGCTTGATGACCGAGGCTTCCTGGGCCTGCTCGATCTCGTCCTGGGGGAGGACCGCGGCCACGTCCGCCGCCGATCCCGAGAGCGCGTCGAGCGTGTCGCCCCCCACGCCGTAGTGGGCCCGGATGAACTTGTCCAGCTCCTCGCCGTCGGCCAGGGCCGGCTCGATGATGCAGCCCGTGATGAGGCGGAGCTCGTCGAGCGGGGCCAGCTCGTAGGGGTCGCTGGTGGCCACTGTCAGCACGCCGTTCTCCCGCGCGATCGGCACGCACCGCTGCTTGTACGCGACCTTGGCGGGGAGGAGCGCGAGCACCGCCGCGTCGACCTCCGTCGCTCCCAGGTCCACCACCGCCAGGTGGAACTGCTCGCCCATCGCGTGCAGCAGGTCCTGCCGCGACACCAGCCCGAGCCGGAGCACCACGCGGTCCAGCCGCTCGCCCGACGCCGCCTCCTCGGCGACGGCCCGGTCGAGCGCCTCGCTCGTCAGTATCCCCTTCTGGACCAGCAGTTGCCCCAGCGGCATGCGCAAGTGTAGTGCGGGCCCGCCGACCCTCACGCCGGGTACGTGGCGCTGGTCCGGTCGGTCTCCCACACCGTGACGCTCACCAGCGTCGAGCCCGGGGCCTCGCGCCCGATGCGCCCGGCCAGCAGGTCGAAGCACACCTTCGCGATGTTCTCCACCGTCGGGTTCAGCCCCGTGCCGGGCGCGAACTCCGGCACGTCTCGGTTCAGGTGCTTGTGGTCCAGCCTCTCGATCACGGCGCCCTCCACCAGCCGCTCCAGCGCTTCGAGCGTCAGCCCGGGCCCGGCGGGATGGAGCGCCGTGCGCACGCACGGCTCGACCTGGTAGTTGTGCCCGTGCCCCTCCGGGTTGTTGCACTTGCCGAACCGCTCCCGGTTCTCCGCTTCCGACAGCCCCGGCACGTGCAGGCGGTGGGCCGCCGAGAAGTCAAACCGCTGGCGGATCAGCACGACCTGGGGCGCCTCGGGTGACATCTGCACCCGATGGTACGGGGTGAGTCTCCACGCCACCCACTCCAGCCGCGCCGGCAGCGCCGCCGCGAGCGGGCCCAGCAGCGGCGCGAGCACCACCCCGGCTTCGGCGCCCGGCGTCTCGCGGCACGCCCGCTCGATCGCCGGCACCACCACACCCCGCGTCGCCCGGTCGATGTCCTTGATGTCCACCAGGTATCCCGTGCGCCCGTCCGGCCGGCCCACGCACGCGACCTCGATCTCGTAGTGCCGCCCAAGCCCGCGGATCGCCGGCGACCCCGCGTAGGTGTTGGGATCCTCCGCCCCGCCCCCCCCCTCCGGGTTCACCGCGAATCGAACTGTGCGCGTGAGTCGAACCATGGCGGCGTCGTCGCCAGAGGGTACCGCCGACCCGTGCGCCCGGCCCCACGCCGACAAGGGCGGCGTGCCTCCCGCCGCGGGGAAGCATGCTCCGGGCCGCCGGCGCCCCTCCCCCGGAGTGGGGATGCGTCCAGGCCCGGATCATGGCGTGGTACGATGAGCCGTGGCGCCGATCGGCGCCCTGGGAGTGCCCGCCATGCGCCGACTGATCGCCGCCGCCCTTGTCGCCTCGTGCTGCCTGTCCGCGTGCAACGACGAGGCCGCCAAGGCGCCCCGCTGGGGCGCCCCGCCCCCGGACAAGCGCAAGGCCCCGCCCGAGCAGCCCGCCGAGACCAAGCCCGAGGCGACCCCGGCTCCCGCCGCCCCCCCGGCGCCCGCCTCGGACCCGGCCCTCGTGCTCGCCTACACCATGCCGGACATCGACGGCGGCTCGCTCGACCTCGCCACCCTCAAGGGCAAGGTCGTGCTGATCGTCAACGTCGCCAGCCAGTGCGGGCTCACGCCCCAATACGAGGCACTCCAGGCCCTCTACGAGGCCAAGAAGGACGCCGGGCTCGTCGTCCTGGGCGTCCCCGCCAACAACTTCGGCGGGCAGGAGCCCGGGAGCGACGCCGACATCAAGTCGTTCTGCACCGGCACCTACCACGTCACCTTCCCCATGCTCTCGAAGGTCAGCGTCAAGGGCGACGACCGGCACCCGCTCTACGCCCAACTGGCGGCCCTCCCCGAGCCCCTGGGCGGCGAGCCCAGGTGGAACTTCACCAAGTTCCTCGTCGATCGCACCGGCCGCGTCATGGCCCGGTTCGAGCCCAAGACCACGCCCAACGACCCGGCGCTCGTCGCCAAGGTCGATGAACTCCTCGCCATCGACTGATCCCCGTGCCGACCTTCCAATACACGGCGCTGAACGCGGCGGGTCGGCGGGTCGAAGGCCTGCTCTCCGGGCCCTCCGAGCAGGCGGTGCTCGGCGAGCTGGAGACCCGGCGCCTCACGCCCATCGCCATCCAGCCGCGCGAGCAGGCCGCCTCGCGGCGCCGGCGCGTCAGCCCCCGCTCCCTGGGCACCAGCTATCAGGCCCTCGGCGACCTGCTGCACGCCGGCGTCCCCCTCATGCGCGCCCTCCGCGTCCTGGGCAACCGCAAGGCCAACCCGCGCCTCGCCGCCGCCTACCGCGAGGTCGGCGAGGGCGTCGGGCAGGGCGAGGACCTCGCCTCCGCCATGGCCCGCCGACCCGAGACCTTCCCCGCCGTCCACGTCGCCATGATCCGCGCCGGCGAGAAGGGCGGGTTCCTCGAACAGGTCCTCCAGCGCCTGGCCCAGATGGTGCTGGCCCAGGCCGAGCTGCGTTCGACCGTCGTCGGCAACATGATCTACCCCGCGGTCCTCGTCACCGTCGGCACGCTCATCCTCGGCGTCATGTTCGGGGCGTTCATCCCCCGCTTCAAGGAGCAGTTCACCCGGCTGGGCGACCAGCTCCCCGCGATCACGAAGGTCGTCCTGGCGATCAGCGACGCGGTCACGCGGCACGGCCTGATCACCCTCGTCGCCCTCGCCGCGATCGTGGTCGTCGCCGTCCGACTCGCCCGGCGCCCCGCGGTCCGCGAGCGCGTCGTCGAGCTGCGCACACGAGCGCCGATCGTGGGCCCCCTGACCCGCGGCATCGCGACGGCGCGGCTGTGCCGCATGCTCGGCACCATGCTCAGCAGCGGCGTGCCCATGCTCCAGGCGCTGCACACCGCCAAGGACGCCGCCGGCAACCTCCTCATCGAGCGGGCCGTCGCCCGCGCCGCCGAGGCCGTCAAGGCCGGGCAGCCCCTGTCGGGGCCCCTGGCCGAGAGCGGGCTGTTCGAGCCCGACGTCGTGGAGATGATCGCGGTGGGGGAGGCGGCCAACAACCTCGACGCCGTCCTGGGCGCGATCGCCGAGACGGTCGAGAAGCGGATCCACCGGCAACTGACCGCCGCCGTGCGCCTGGTCGAACCCCTCCTCATCCTCCTGCTGGCGGGGGTGGTGGTCACCGTCGCGATCGGGCTCATCATGCCGATGCTCCAGATGAGCCAGGGGATCAAGTAGCGGCCCCGCGGTCTTCCCGAATCCCCCTTGCCGGGGCCGGGCGTCCGTGGTAGGCTCATCAAGAAGGACGCGCTTCGCCTGCGCGATCCGTTCGTGCTTCGTTTGGGCGCTGTGGATCGGCGCCGGTGTGGGGCGGCGGGTTCCGCGTGCCGCCCGAAGAAGAGGCGAATTGGAGTGAACTCACAATGGATCAGGGTGCCAACTCCAGGCGGCGGGCGGGCTTCACGCTCATCGAGGTCATGATCGTCATCGCGATCGTCGTGGCGCTGACAGGCATTGTCGCGCTCTCGGTGTTCGGGCGGCAGAAGGAGGCCGACCGCAAGCTCGCCGAGATCGACCTGAACAATCTCCAGTCGGCTCTCAAGCTCTTCCGCTTCGACCACGGGCGCTGGCCCACCGAGCAGGAGGGGCTCCGCGTCCTGTGGGACTCCACCGCCCTCGACGCCGAGGCCGACCAGTCCAAGGCCAAGAAGTACCTCGACAAACCCATGCCCACCGACCGCTGGGGCCTGGCCTGGAACTACCGCCCGGTGAGCGAGCACGGCGACGAGGACCTCTACGACCTCTGGTCCAATGGCCCCGACAAGATCGAGGGCACGGAGGACGACGTCACTTCGTACACCAAGTCCGACGCCGAGACCGGCGGCTCCACGCCGTCCGAGATGCCCTCGACGGGCTCGCCGTCGACGGGCGGTTGATCGGAGCCGTGCATGCCCGCCCGGGCCCATGACGGCTCAGGGCCCTCGACCACGCGCGTCCGCGCGCGGCCGGGGGCGTTCACCCTCATCGAACTGATCGTCGTCCTCGTCGGGCTCGCGGCCCTCGCGGCCATCGCGCTCCCCACGCTCCTGGACCGAACCGGCGACGCGACCTTCCGCCAGGCGAGCGACTCCCTCGTCGCCGCGATCGCCCAGGCACGCCTGAAGTGTCTCGGGGATGGCCGAGCCCGCCAGGTCCTGGCTCGCCCGCACGCCGACCGCTGGCGGATCGTCGTGGTGGACTGGTCCGAGGGCGAATCGCCCGCCGGACCATCGCCGAGGCCCGTCGAGCGGGTCGTCCTCGAACTGCACGAGGGCGTCGGCTTCGAGCGGCGTCGGGAGGAGGCCCCGCCGAGCTTCGTCGGCCCCGTGTTCGAGGAGGAGCTGGACCCGCCCGCCGCCGACGCGGCCCACGAGGCCCCGCCCGCCGAGGGCTGGCCCATCGCCGTCTTCGCCTCCGACGGCGAGGCGTTCCCGGGCGAGGCGCTCGTGCTGGTGGATCGGTCGGGTCGTCGGGCCCGCCTGACGATCGACGCCGGGGCCCGGCGCGTGCTGCTGGAACCCGTGGTCGATCCTCCCGCGCCCGCCGCCGAGGGGCCCGCGGCGCCGGACGGAGGTGACGCGCCATGAACGTCCGCCGCATCCGACACGGGGGCGTGCTGCTCGAGGTCATGCTCGCGGTGGCGCTCTTCGTCGCGGCGGGGCTGGCGGTGGTGTCGGCGTCCGACCGGGCCTCGATGGCGAGCGAGCACGCGCGCCTCGCCGTCCGCGCGGGCGACCTGGCCCGCTCGGCCATGGCCCTGATTGAGGCCGGGCTGGCGACGCCCGAGTCGCTCCACGGCCCGGTGCGCTCGTGGCGCTCCATCGCCGGGGCCGTGGACGAAGGACCCGTTGCCGAGGGCCCGGCCCCCGACGAACGCGGCTGGGAACTCCAGATCCAGACCGAGCCCCTGGCGCTCGATGGGCTGGTCAAGGTCAGCGTCGAGGCCCGCCTTCTCTCCGAGAGCGGGCTGGTCCGGGCCAGCCGACGCCTGATCCAGGTCGTGCCGTCGCGGGGGGGCGGGGCATGACGCGACGGGCCTTCACGCTGCTGGAGATGATGATCGCGGCGGCCCTGACGCTCGCGCTGGCCGCCGGCGTCCTGGCCTTCCTCTGGAACCTCGAACAGGCCCGCGGGCCCGTGCTCGCGGCCAGCGACCGCGACCGCGCCCTGGATGAATGGCTCGATCGACTCGAGTCCGACCTGCTCGGCGCCGTCGCCGCGACCCGCCACGGCCCGGGGATCGACGGCGGGCAGGACCGCCTCGTCGTCCGTTCCCGGCGCGTCGGGACCGGCGCCGGCGATGCCCCCGCCGACCGCCTCGCCGACCTGCGCCTGTCGGTCCATGAGTTCAAGGACGGGGCGGTCGCGCTGGGCAGCGGGCCCGACGGGTCCGGGGCTCCGTCCCCCGCCCCGATGGTCGTCGGCGTCGAGGCCCTGAGGTTCCGCTTTGCCGTCGGGCGGTCCTGGGGCGACCGCTTCAACAGCGTCGAGAGCCGCGGGCTTCCGCTCGCGGTCGAGGTTTCGCTGTGGCTGGCCGCGCCAAGCCAGTGGGACCGCCCCCAGGGCGGTGCTCCGGCTTCTGACTCGCCCGACCCCGAGGCCCCTCCCGACGCTCTGGCCGAGCCCGCCGAAGCGCCGACCTTCGAGCGTCCCGCGGACCGCGTCCGCGTGATCCCCATCCCCGACGGGGGGACGCCATGACCGTGCGCCGCCGGCCCGCCGCCGTCCTGCCCCTCGTGCTCGCGGTCGTGGTGCTGGCCGTCTCCGTCGCGGTGGGCATGCTGGCGTCGGCCTCGACGCGGATCGACGCGGCGGAGGCGACGTGGCGGCGTCAGCAGCTCCGGGCCGTCGCCCTGTCGGGCCTTCGCTCGGCCATGTCGCAACTGGAGTCCCAGCGCGAGGCCCTCATCGGGGGCGGCACGCCCTCGATCGACGCCGAGCTGATCCTCTACTCCGACGCCACCGGGCGGGGCGTCGCGACGCTCCTGCCCCTGGGCGACGACGGCGACCTCCACGCCCACTCGGCCCTGGCCGGGCTCGACCTCAACCGGGCCACCGCCGAGATGCTCGCCCGCCTGCCCGGGCTCTCCGAGGCACTCGCGGGCAAGCTCGTCGCGGCCCGGGGCAAGGGGTTCACCAGCGTCGAGGAGGCCGCGGCCATTGCGTTCGAGTCGGGCCTCGACTTGGGCGCGGTCTTCGGTTCGGCCGCGCGCTCGCCCGGGGAGTCTGAACCCGGTGCCGCGCCCTCGGGCGATCCGCCGCTCCTCTCGAGCCTGGGCGTCTTTGGCTTTGACCCCGAGATCCAGCAGGGGCTGGGGCGGAACGCCGACGCCTTCCTCGGCGCCGATCGCGTTCGGCCCACCGCCGAGTGGGTCAAGGAGAACCGCCCCGATCTCGTCGACCGCCTCGGTGAGCCCTCGGCGGTGGCCCTGGAACGCCTCGCCGCCACCCGCGGCGCGTTCGATACCCGCACAGGCCTCGTCCGGCTCCTCCAGACGCAGGGCGTGCCGGTCGAGGCCTGGGCGGGCATCCTCGACCTGGCCGCCGTGGGCGACGACCAGTTCGCTCGGGGCGTGGTCGACCTGAATCAGGCCCCGGCCCACGTGCTCGCCGCGGTGCCGGGGCTCGACGAATCCACCGCGGCGGCGATCGTCGCGCGGCGCGACAGCGTCGACGACGCACTCCGCGGCACCATCGCCTGGCCCGTCATCGAGGGCGTGCTCGAACCCGCCCGGCTGGCCCAGGCCGCCGACTGGCTGGCGGCCCGCTCCCTCGTCTGGCGCGTCCGCGTCCGCGGCCTCATCGAGCCCCCGTCCGACGCCGAGCCCTCCTCCGCGGCGACGCCCGGCGGGGTGGTGATCGACGCCGTGATCGACCTCACCGGCCCCCGCGCCCGCCTGGCCTACCTCCGCGAGGTCACCTCGATGCCGCTGGCGGTGTGGCTCGCGGAGCGCGTGGAATCCAGCGCCGAGGCCCCGATCGCCGACGAGAGGGAGTCGGCGCCGCCCGAGCCGGTCGAGCCGGACGAGGGAGAGCTCCGCATCGAGCGCCTGTCGATCCGGCGCGGGCTCTCGCTCTCTCGCCTCCGCCCGCCCGCGGGGGCGGAGGAGCCGGGCGTCGCGCCGACCCCGCCCCCGGATTCGCTTTCGGCGCGCCGGGATCGAAGGATCGGTCGCTGGACGCCCGGGCCGGCGGGGGAATCGGAGAGGTCGGCGCCATGAGCCAGACACGCGCCTGGATCGCGGTGGAGATCGACGCCCGGCGCTTCTCGGCGCTGGGGGCGGTCGTATCGCCCGCGGGCGTCGACGTCCGCGCCTGGTGCTCGGCGCCCCGCCCCGAGGACGTGCCCGCCGACGACGCCGAGGCGATGGGCGCTTGGGCCGCCCGCGAGCTCGACGCCGCGGGCATCCGCCGAGCGCCCGCCCTGGTCTGCGTGCCCCGCAGCGACGTGGTGCTCAAGACCATCTCGCTGCCGCGGGGCGATGCGGGGCAGATCGCCCCCGCCGAGCTGCTCGCGATGGTCCGCCTCCAGATGTCGCGCCAGCTCACGGTCATGGCCGAGGGGGCCCCCATCGACTTCGCGGACCTCTCCGCGCGGGCCGCGGGCGGCGACCCATCGCAGCAGCACGTCCTGGCCGCGGCCCTCCCCGCCGATCGCATGGCGTGGATGCGCCGCTGGTGCGACGCCGCCGGCCTCAAGCTCGCCGGGACCGGCCTCCGGAGCGTCGGCGCCGCCGGCCTCGCCGTTGGCGTGGCCTCGCGGAGTGCGGGCTCTGCCCTGGTGGTCACGCTCGGGCCCTCCGCCGTCGAGTTCGGCGTCGTCTGCGACGCCTGCCTCACCTCCGCTCGCGCCGCCGACCTCCCCCGCCCGACCTCCCGAGAGCAGGCCGAGGGATTCATCGAGCGCGTCCTGGTCGAGGCCCGGCGCACCGCCATGGCCCTCAAGCCCGGGCCCGCCGGCCTCGACGTCGCCGTCGTCGTCGGCGACGACCCGCTCTCCCACGCCGTCGCGACCCGGCTGGGCGAGGCGCTGGGCGCACCGGCCTCCACGGTCGGCCTCCCCCCGACCGTCGGCGCGCCGGCGTCGATGCCCGACGACGTGCGCGCGGCCCTCGCGCCGCTCTTCGGGCTGCTCGCCGATCGCGCCGTGGCCCGCGCCACCGTCGATTTCGTCAACCCCCGACGCGCCCCCGACCGCAGGGCCCGAATCCGCCAACTCGGCCTCGCCGCCCTGTTCGCCCTCATCGTGCTGGGCGGCGCGGCGTACCTTGTCGCCGACCGCCGACTGGCCGCCCTCGATCGCGAGATCGCCGCCCTCGCCGAGCAGCACCGCACGCTCTCGGGCGAGTACGCCCGCCACCTGCTCGACCACGCGCGCCTGAGCCACGCCGAGGCCTGGACCTCCGGGCGCGTCGACTGGATCGCCCACCTCCGCCGGGTCAGCGACCTGGCCCCAGACCCCGGGCAGGGGAAGTTCGAGGCGCTCTCCGGCGTCCTGCGGTCCAACCCCGTCTACACGCCGCGGGCCCGCGGCGCCCGCTACCCCGACGGCGCCTGGTCCGCCCTCCCCCAGATCACCTTCGACATGGCCGGCAAAGTCGCCTCCCGCGCCATCGCCGCCGGGTTCCGCGGGCGGCTGGTCGCCGACGCCTCCTACCGCGTCGAGAGCGGCTCCCCCGACGTCGACGACCGCTTCGACCTCACCGCGATCTCGTCGTCGCCCCGCCCCGTGGCGCCCGCCGAGACGGCGCCCGCCAACCCGGAGGGCGGCCCGTGATCTCCCCCGCCCTCAAGCGCGTCGTCCTCGCCGCCGGCGCCGTCACGACGCTGGTGGTCGCCGCCTGGTGGGCGAGCAACCGCCTGTACCTCGCCCCCGCGTCGCAGAAGCGGGCCCAGATCACGGGCCTCCGCCAGCAGGTCGACCGCCTCCGGCAACAGGTCGCCCCCCAGTTCGAGGTCCGCAAGCGCCTGGAGACCATCGCCAGGTCCGGGCTCTCGCCCCAGCGCGACCTGGCGGCACACCAGATGCGCACGCTCCTGGCCCAGATCGGGCAGGCCTCGCGCCTGGTCGACCTCAAGGTCACCGACCTGCCCGCCCGCGACGCCGTCAGCCCCGCCGTCCGCTCCTTCTCCGGCACCGCCGCCGCCACCCTCCGCCAGAAGCCCGACTTCGTCGTCCTGCCCGGTTCCCTCGAAGGGACGGGCACGCTCGACCAGGTGCTCGCCACGCTCGCGTCCCTCCAGAGCCAGCCGTGGGTCCACCGCGTCGAGGGATTCTCGCTGCGCCCGATCGGTCGCCGCGCCGACCGCCTGGCCCTCAAGGCCGAGGTCTCCTCGCTCCTCATGCCGGACCTGGCGCCCAGGGACATCCCCGCCCCGGAGGTCGCCCCCACCCCGCCCGCCGCCGAGGCGCTCTGGCGACCCGTCGCCCTCCGCGAGCTCTTCAAGGACCCCCCGGTCGCACAGGCCCCGCCGCCGTCCCAGCCCGCCCCCGATCCCGCCGCCTCGCCCCTCGCCCAGTGGCGCCTCGCCGGGCTGGTGATCAGCGAGCACGGCACCGAGGCCATCTTCGCCCCCGTCGCCGGCGGGGCGGGCCTCACGGTCCGGCAGGGCGAATCCATCCTCAACGCCAAACTGGTCGGCGGCAGACTCACGGAGGACGGCGAGGTCGCCGTCCTCGACCTCAACGGCGAGCGGTTCGAGGTCCGCCTGGGCCAGACCCTCGCCGCACGCCCCCCCGCGGGCGGTTAGACTCGTTGACCCGGGCGCGGAGCGCGCCGCGGATGCTGCACGGAGGTGGTCAATGGCGAAGCACGGTTCCGTCCCCGCGCCGCTCGATCGGTCCCGCACCACCGGGTCCCGGACAGGACTGAGGTGGGCCGCCGCCCTCGTCCTCGCCGCCGGGCTGGCGCTGCCGGCCCACGCCGTGCAGGAGCCGGCCCCGCCCATCGCCGCCCCGGCCCAGCCGCCCCCGGCCCCCGGGACCTTCCGCTTCAGCTTCAAGGACGCCCCGCTCGACCAGGTCATCGACTTCTTCGCGCGCCGCTCCGGCCTCCCCGTCATCTTCGAGGCCCAGGTGCCGCAGGGCACCCTCACCTTCATCGGCGCCGACGACTACTCCTTCGACGACGCACTCACCATCCTCAACCTCAACCTCCGGCTCCGCGGCGTCCAGCTCCGCCGCGAGAACCAATACCTCTACCTCGCCAGGCTCGAAGACGCCATGAAGACCTCCACCCGCATCGTGGGCGAGGCCCTGCCCGACGGCGTGCGCCCCGAGGAGGTCGTCAACGTCACCATCCCCCTCCAGAACGCCAAGGCCGAGGACGTCGCCAAGCAGGTCCAGCCCCTCATCGGTCCCTACGGCGGGGCCCTGGCCGTCCCCACCCAGAACATGGTCATCCTCGTCGAGACCGCGGCCCAGGTCCGCCGACTCCGCGACATCATCACCGCCATCGACTCGGTCCGCCCCGTCGACACCTCCTTCCGCCTCTTCGCCCTCAGGCACGCCAAGGCCGACGCCGTCCTCGTCGCCCTCAAAGCCCTCATGGGCGAGCGCCGCCAGACCGTCGTCATCGACAAGGACAACAACCGGCGCACCATCGAGGACCAGACCGTCCCCGGCCTCAACATGACCGCCGACCCGCGCACGAACTCAATCGTCGCCGTCGGACCCGAGACCCGCATCCGCGTCGTCGAGGAGATGATCGCGCTCCTCGACGTGCCAGAGACCGCCGGCGCCGAGTCGGAGGTCCGGTCGTTCGCGCTGGCTTCAATCTCGACCGACCAGGCGGTGCAGCGGCTCAACGCCCTCTTCGGGCGTGCCGCCGAGCCGCGCCCCGTGATCGTGCCCGTGCCCGACCTCGGTCGCGTCACGGTCGTGGCCCCCGCCAGGATGCTCGACCAGGCCGCCGCCCTCCTGGCCCAGGTCGATCCCGGGCACGAGGCCGCGGCGGGGGCCGAGCCCTCGCGCACGTCGGCGATCATCGCCCTGCGCCACGCCTCGCCCCAGGCCGTCGAGTCCCTCCTCACCCGCATGATGAGCCCGCGCCAGGCGCAGGCCCTCCGCGTCGCCCCGTCGCCCGACGGCAAGGGGCTCGTCATCTCCGGCCCCACCGGAGACGTGAACGCCATCCGCGATCTGATCGCGGGCGTCGACGTCCCGCCCCAGCACGACCGCCAGGTCCGCCTCGTCAAGGCCCCCACCGGCGACCCCGCCTCGATCCTCGAACAGGCCCGCACCCTCGACTCGCGCACGGGCCAGCAGGAGAAGGACCCGATCGCCGCCGGCGTCGACGAGCCCTCGCGCACCCTCTGGCTCGCCGGCTCCCCCGCCGCGCTCCAGCGCTTCGAGCAGATCCTCTCCCAGGTCCAGTCCAACCTCGTCGCCGAGTCGGGCGTTCGCCTGATCCAGGGCCTCCGCCTCCGTCCCAGCGTCCTCGTCGAGCGCGCCGCACGCCTCGTCGAGCCCATGCTCGCCCCCGCCGCCGGCGGCCCGTGGACCCGACCCGTCATCGAACCCGTCGACTCCATCGGCGCCGTCGTCGTCCGCGCCGAGCCGCGCCACCTCCAGCCCGTCGACGACCTGCTCCGCCGGCTCGACGGCGACGAGGCCGCCCTCGCCCAGATCCGCGTCGTCGAACTCCAGAACGCCAAGGCCGCCAGCGTCGTCGCGTTCCTGGAGGATTGGTCCAAGTCCGCCGAATCCCTCTCGCCCCGCGGCGGCCCCAGCCCGGCCTTCGAGGCGGTCGAGGCGACCAACACGCTGCTGATCTCGGCCCAGTCGTGGCAACTGCCGATCATCGAGCAACTGGCCCGGGGGCTCGACGCCCGCAGCGTGGGCGATCGCCCGCCCCTGCGCCTCCTCAACCTGCGCACCACCGACGCCGCCAACGTCGCCACCATCCTCCGCTCGCGTTTCGACGCCCGCTCGCCCGAGGCCAGGGCCTCGCGCCCCGTCTCCATCGACGTCGACCCATCGACCAACACGCTGGTGGTCTCGGCACACGCCGACGCCCTCACCGAGATCGAGGACATCGTCTCGCAGCTCAACGAGCAGCAGGCCAAGGACACCGCCGGGCGCGAGATCCGCATCTTCCCCCTGCGCGTCGCCCGGGCCGAGGAACTGGCCCTGACGCTCGACCAGATGTTCCCCGAGCCGCCGATCCCCGTCGACCGTCAGACCGGGCGCGCCCGCCCCGACCTTCGCCCCGCGCGCGAGGTCGTCGTCCGCGCCGACCGCGGCACCAACTCGATCATCGTCGACGCTCCCGGGGTCCGCATGGCCGGGTTCGAGCAGCTCGTCCGCAGCCTCGACACCCGCAAGGTGCCCGAGGGCATCGACCTGCGCACCTACCGCGTGACGCGCGCCGAGGTGAGCGCCGTCGCCAACGCCCTGCGCACCGCCGCCGCCGCAGGCGCCCTGGCCCAGGGCGACGCCCACTCCGGCCCCGTCACCGTCGAGATCGAGCCCGTCTCGCGATCGCTGATCGTGACCGGCCCCATCGGCGTGTTCACCGGCGTGGAGAAGATCGTCGAGCAGCTCGAGGGCCTCGCCGCCCGCCCCACCACCCAGCTCTCGATGTACCCGCTCCAGCACGCCCGCGCCGACCGCGTCCTGCCCCTCGTGCAGCGGCTGCTCGTCTCGCGCGTGCGCGAGCTCCAGGCCCAGGACGGCGGGCTGCCCGCGGGCGACCCCTCCGCCCTCGTCGAAGTCGCCGCCGACGCCGCCTCCAACACCCTCCTGGTCTCCGTCCCCGCCCCGGCCCAGGCCGCCGCCGCCGAGATCATCAAGGGCCTCGACCAGCCCGCCGCCAGCGCCGCCACCGACGTCCGCGTCTTCCGCCTCACCAAGGGCAAGGCCCAGGACGCCGCGACGGCGTTGCGCATCGCGCTGCTCGCCGTCGCCAGGCCCGGCGAGGACGCCCCCAGCGTCGCCCCCGAGCCCTCCAGCAACTCCCTCATCGTTACCGGAACCGCCGCACAGCTCGCCCGGGCCCAGTCCCTCGTCGATCAGCTCGACAACACGCTCCAGCCCGAGGGCCTCGGCGTGCGCACGCTCCTCCTCAAGAACACGCGGGCCGAGACCATCGCCCCCGTCCTCGAACAGGTCCTCACCCGCGACGACGGGCTCGCCGGCCTCCCCGACTGGGTCCGCGGCCAGATCGTCGCCCGCCGTCTCGACACCGCCCAGGCCCCCGAGGTCCGCGTCGCCGCCGACCGACGCCTCAACGCCATCGTCGTCTCCGGCCCGCAGCGCATCCTCGACATCGCCGAGCAGGTCGTCGCCCAGCTCGACACCGGCCCCGCCTCCGGGTCCGCCTCCGGGCAGGCCCTGCGCGTCATCACGCTCAGGAACGCCGACGCCCGCGAGCTGGCCGCCGCCATCGAGGCCGTGTTCGCCGAGGGTCCCTCGCTCGAAGGCCCGCCCCCCACGCTCCGCGTCGACACCTCCAGCAACTCGCTGATCGTGCGGGCCACGCCCGAACAGCTCACCACCATCGAGGAACTGACCCAGCGACTCGACGCCGCCGCCGTCACCGCCTCGCGCCAGCTCCGCACCGTCCCCCTCGACCGCTCCCGCGTCGACGCCCAACTCATGGCCCGCACCCTCCAGAGGCTCCTGGAGCAGCGTGGCGGGATGAAGGTCGAGGTCATCTCCACCGAGGAACTCCTCAAGCGCGCCTCCGACGAGCCCGAGCCCGCCAAGCCCCGCTCCCACGCCGCCCCCGCCGTCCCGGGCTTCCCGGCGGGCCTGCTGCACGCCATCGCCGCCGCGGTCTTCTCGGCGCAGCCCCCGGCGCCCCCCGCCTCCGACGTGACCATCGCCGTCGACCCCAACACCAACTCGCTGCTCCTGCTGGGCTCGCCCCAGGCGACCGAGCGCCTCGCGCGCCTCGCCGCCGAGCTCCAGAACCAGGTCCCGGGCGAACCCGCCGGCGTGCGCATCGTCACGCTCCCACCCGCCTTCGACGCCCAGACCATCGTCCAGATCGTCCGCCCCCTCCTCGGCCAGATCGGGCAGATGAACGCCGCCAACCCCGGCGGGTTCACCGGCCCCGTCAGCGTCGTGCCCGACCCCACGGGCTCCGCCGTCATCGTCCTGGCCAACGACACCGACTTCTCCGTCGTCGGCCCCATGATCGCGTCCTTGACCCAGCTCGACGCCTCCTCCGCCCTCACCGTCAAGGTCTACCGCCTCCAGAACGTGCCCGCCGCCCGGGCCAAGCAATCCGTCGACGACCTTGTCAGCGCCACGCCCCGCGGCGCCCAGGCGCGGCGCCTCCGCGGGCTCGACGTCACCGTCGAGGGCGGTCCCGGGCAGGGCCCGGTCTCGGGCCGCATCGACCCGGGTCAGGTGCGCACGATCGCGGACGCCGCGGGCGCTTCGCTCATCGTCGCCGCCCCCGCCGAGTCGGTCGCCCTCATCGACCGCTTCGTGGCCCTGATCGACCAGACCGAGACGACCTCCATGCCCGTGCGCGCGATCAAGCTCGAGCGGGCCGAGGCCGTCGCCGTCGCCGCCGCCGTCCAGCGGCTCTTCCAGGAGCGGGCCCAGGCGCTCCGCCCCGGCGAGCGCGGGCGCGTGGCCATCGTCGGCGATCGGCGCACGGGCACGCTCATGGTCGCCGCCTCCGACGAGGACTTCGAGCAGATCGTCTCCCTCGTCCGCACCTTCGACGCCCCCGGGCAGGTCCGCGACCTCCAGTTCAAGGTGATCGCGCTCAAGCACGCCCGCGTCGCCGACATCGCCAACACCGTCCAGAACATCGCCAGCCAGTTCCAGTTCGAGCGCGTCTGGGGCAACCGCCCCCGCGCCGAGGGCGGCGGCGACGACACCCTCCTCATCGAGGTCAACGAACGCACCAACTCGGTGGTGGTCTTCGGGCAAGGCGAACTGCTCGCCACCGTCGAGAAGGTCATCCGGTCTCTCGACCAGCCCGACGCCGGCGGGGCCCAGCTCGCCGTCCGCGTCACGCCCTACGGCAAGAGCGACCCCCAGGCCCTCAAGACCGCCATCGAGCGCGCCCTCGCGACCCCCGGCTGGCGCCCCTGGCGCGGACCCGACCCCGACGGCGTCTCCGTCGAGATCGACCGGCAGCGCCGCGCGCTCATCATCGTCGGCAAGCAGATCCGTCTCGAACAGGCCCTGTCGCTCGTCGAGCAGCTCGCCTCCGCCGAGGGCGGCGCCGACCGCATCGAGACCGTCCCGCTCACCACCGCCCGCGCCAACGACGTCGCGGTCGCCCTCCGCGCCGCCATCCCGCCCACCGTCCCCATCACCGTCACCCCCATCGCCCGCAGCAACACCCTCCTGCTCACCGGGTCGGACGAGGCCATCGCGCTGGCGGTCGAGCAGGTCAGGAAGATCGACACCGAGCCCTCCCGAAGCCCCGTCGTCTTCCGCCGCATCCCACTCGCCAACGCCCTCGCCGAGGACATCGCCTGGACCATCAACCAGATGGCACGCTCGCGCCCGCGCCAGCCCGGCGAGCCCGCCCCCTCCGTCGACTGGTCGCGCACCGACAACACGCTGATGGTCTCGGCCACCGCCGACGAGCTCGAAGCCGTCGAGCAGATGATCAAGGAGCTCGACGTTGCCGCGACCACGCCCCGCACCATCGAGTTCGTCAAGCTCCAGTTCGCCAAGGCCGAGGCCGTCGCCGCCGCCCTGCGCGTCTTCTACGGCCCCTTCGCCGCCGCCGCCGAGACCCCCGGCGCCCGCAACGTCACCATCGTCGCCGACACCGCCAGCAACTCGCTGGTCATCCACGCCGGGGCCCAGGAACTGGAGGGCGTCAAGGCCCTGCTGGGCACGCTCGACACCGAGCAGTACGACACCACGCGCCAACTGGCGGTCATCCCCCTGGCCCACGCAGACGCCTCCAGCGTCGCCCGCGCCCTCAACGAGGGCTTCCGCGTCCCCATCGACTCCCAGATCCGCCAGCAGCAGGCCCGGACCCAGCAACGCCCCGGCCCCAACGCGCGCGAGCAGGAGCCCGTCGCCCCCATGGTCCTCGTTGAGGGCGACGCCCCGCCCAGCGTCTCCCCCGAGCCCCAGACCAACGCCCTGATCGTCTTCGCCGGCCGCCGCGACCTGGAGCGCATCCGGGCCATCGTCAGCCAGCTCGACGTCCCCGAGTTCAACAAGCTCGCCGCCGTCCGCATCCTCCCCCTCAAGGCCGGCAAGGCCTCCGCCCTGGCGACCACCATCCGCGAGCTCTACTCGCGCCAGACCGGCGCCCAGGCCCGCGCCGCGGGCCCGCGCTCCGCCGTCGTCATCGGCGACGACACCGCCGGCGCCCTCATCGTCCGCGCCGACGACGAGCAGTTCGCCGAGATCAAGGCCCTCGCCGACGCCTACCAGCAGCAGGGCGAACTGGGACGCCTCACCACCCACGTCGTCCGACTCAAGCGCATCCCCGCGTCGCGCCTGCGCCAGACCATCCTCACGTCCTTCGCCGCCACCGCCGAGCAGTACGGCGAGAAGCTCGCCGTCGAGGTCGAACGCACCACCAACACCCTCGTCGTCGCCAGCTCCCCACGCCTGTTCGAGGAGATCCGCAAGGTCATCGAGGAGCTGGACGGCTCGCTCCCGCCGCCCGACGGGCAGGACGAGGGCGCTGCGGGCCTGGCCCAGAGCGTGATCATCGTGGATGTGCGCCACAACGCGCCCCAGGCCGTCGCCCAGCAGTTGGAGGCCCTGGGCCTGACGCGCCCGCAGGCCGCCGACCGCCCGGGCGTCGTCTCCGAGCCCGTGACCATCACGCCCATGACCACGCGCCGGGCCCTGGCGATCCTGGTGAACCCCGGGGACGCCGCGGCCGTGCGCAGCCTCGTCGAGGCCCTCGACGCCGACCCGTCCCTCAAGGATCAGCACGTCGCGGTCGTCGCCCTCAAGCTGGCCGAGGCCGACGCCATGGTCGCGACCCTGCGCCAGATGCTGGCGGTGGACAGCCCGCAGACCCAGGCAGGATCGGCGGCGGCCCGCGCGCTGGCCGAGCAGGTCCGCCGACTGAGCGTCCACCGCGCCGGGGCCGGACAGCCCCCCCTCGAACTCGACCTGGCCAGCCCCATCCGCCTGGTCCCCGACCGGCAGTCGAACACGATGCTGATCGGCTCGACCCCACGGAACGTCGAGGCGATCAGGGAAGTGGTGGCGTCCTTGGACGTGCTGCCGCTGGGCGAGGCCGTGGTCGTGCGGATCTTCCCCATGGCCAACGCCAGCGCCGTGCGCACCAAGACGGTGATCGACCAGGTCTTCGCGCAGGGCGAGCGCCTGCGGCGCGTCCCGGGCACGCAGCGCCAGGGGCTGCCCAGCACGGTGACCGGTCGGGCCCTGGCCGGGGAACTGGCGACCAGCGCCGATGAGCGCACCAACTCGCTGCTCGTGGCGGGGCGCGAGGAGGCGGTGGCCCTGGTCGAGGTGCTCATCCGCGACCTGGATTCCGACGAGGTGAGCCACTGGGTGGAGCCGGCGATCATCGTGCTGGAGCACGCGGACCCGGCGGAGATCGCCGAGCGTCTGAACACCGTCCTCGTGCGCGGGCTGGCGGCCAGCCCCGAGGCGATGGGCCTGCAGCGCCAGTTCGGGCGGCTGCGGGTGTCGCTCTCGGGCGCCGACGCCAAGGACCCGGACGCGCGGGTGCAGGCGGACCTGTTCGCGCCGGTGCAGAGCCTGTCGATCGTGCCGGTGCCCGAGTCGGCGAGCCTGCTGGTGGTGGGCACGCCCAACAACCTCGAGGTCGTGCGCGAGCTGGTCAAGCAGCTGGACGTGGAGGCGGCGTCGGCGGCCAACCGGGTGCGGTTCTTCGCGCTGGAAAGGGCGGCGGCGGACCGGATCGCCGCGATGCTCCGCGACATCTTCAACCAGCGCCAGCAGGGCGGATCGCTGCGGGCGGAGGACCGGCTGGTGGTGACGGCGGACACGCGCACCAACTCGCTGGTGGTCGCCACGAGCGCGCGCTCCTTCGCGCTGGTCGAGCGGCTGGTCGAACAGCTCGACACCGCCCGGGCCCACCCCTCGGTGGGGCTGCACGTGCTGGCGGTCGAGAGCGCCAACGCCGCCGACATCGCCCCCCAGGTCGAGCGGCTCATGCGCGAGCGCATCCGCGCCACGCGGGGCACGGGCGGCGTCGCCGACCCCCTCGACGTCTTCAGCGTCGTGGTCGAGCCCACGAACAACCTGCTCATCGTGTCGGCCAGCGACGAGAACTTCCAGGTGGTCCAGGAGCTGCTCGCGGCCCTGACGCGGGACGCGGAGCGGCTGGCGGCGGGGACCGTGATCGAGCTGTTCATGCTGGAGAAGTCGCGCCCGGCTGAGGCGGTGGCGAGCCTGCGGCAGCTCTACGTCGACCGCGAGGTCGAGCGTCGCGGCGCCGCGAGCCTGTCGGTCTTCCCCAACGAGCGCCTCAACGCCGTGGTCGTCCGCGGCACGCCCCGGGACATCGACGCCATCCGCGGGCTGATCGGTCGGATCGACGGGGCGGCGGTGTCGTCGATCCGCGAGGTCAAGCGGATCGAGCTGGGCAGCGCCAACGCGCTCGAGGTCGTGAACACCCTGCGCGACGTGCTGGCGGGCAGGCCCGTGGCGGGGGCGCCCGGGGCGGCGCGGCAGGCGACGCGCCTGCGGTTCGTGCGCGAGAGCATCTCGCGGCAGATCGAGGGGCAGACGGGGGCCAGGCCCGCGGAGGCGGACATCGACGCCGCCGTGCGCGAGCAGGTCTCGATCACGCCCGAGCTTCGCAGCAACAGCGTGATCGTGTCGGGTCCGGCGGACGTCGTGGCCCTGGTGCACGAGATCGTGTCGGACCTGGACTCGACGCTGTCGGGCATCCGCGAGATCGCGACGTTCCGGCTGGTCAACGCCGACGCGCGGCAGATGGCCCAGCTCCTGCAGGGCGTGTTCAGCCTGCGGCAGGAGGGGAACCTGTACGTGCTGGTGCCCGCGCCCGAGCCCGGGGCTGCGCCCGGCGGCACGGGCCCCGCGGCGCCCGAGACGCCCGGGAGCGGGTCGCTGTCGGTGACGGCGGTCCCGGACGAGCGTCAGCAGCTCTCGATCGCGGTGGACGCGCGCACGAACTCGATCGTGGTGTCGGGCTCGCCGCGCTACCTGGACCGGGTGCGGCAGCTGGTGAACGAGCTGGACTCGATCGAGGCGACGGAGCGGACGAGCTTCGTGTTTCACCTGCGAAACGCGAAGGCCAAGGAGGTCGAGCTCACGCTGCGGGACTACTTCAAGCTGGAGGCGGACCTGAAGCGTGAGACGCTGGGTCCGGGCCAGATCGGGTCGCTGGCGAGGCAACTGGAGCAGGAAGTGACGGTGGTGGGGGACGAGAAGAGCAACAAGATCGTGTTCTCGACCTCGCCGCGGTACACCGAGAAGGTGATGGAGCTGCTCAAGGAGCTGGACGCGGCCCCGCCGCAGGTGATGATCCAGGTGCTTCTGGCGGAGGTGACGATCGACGAGTCGGGGCACTGGGGGATGGACGTGAAGGTGGGCCCGTTCGGGGGCGACCAGTACCGGGCGTCGAGCCTGGGGGGCGGGTCGGGGGTGGCGACGAGCCTGGGGGTGCCCAACCTGGCGGTGTCGAGCGCCGACTTCTCGCTTCTGATCCGGGCGCTGCGGGCGCAGGGGAAGCTGCAGGTGCTGAGCAACCCGCAGGTGCTGGCGAACAACAACGAGAAGGCGTCGATCCAGGTGGGCGAGAACGTGGCGATCGTGTCGGGGACGGAGCGGACGCCCCAGGGCAGCCTGCGGGCGGACGTGGTGCGCGAGGACGTGGGCATCATCCTCGACGTGACGCCCACCATCTCGACGGACGGGTTCGTGCGCATGTCGATCGAGCCGACGATCTCGGCGGTGACGGCCAAGACGACGCAGATCAGCCAGGACTTCTCGGCGCCGATCATCAGCAAGCGGACGGTGAGCACGGTGGTGACGGTGAAGGACGGGCAGAGCGTGCTGATCGGCGGGCTGATCCAGACGCAGGACGAGAAGCGCAGGAGCAAGGTGCCGATCCTGGGGGACATCCCGATCCTGGGGCTGCCGTTCCGCACCATCCAGAACACCAAGACCAAGACGGAGCTGCTGGTGATCCTGACGCCGCACGTGGTGCCGGGCGGGTCGCTCTCGTCGCGCGCGGGGGTGCTGACGGACGCGGCCCTGGACCGGATGTCGGAGCCGGCGACGATCCGCTCGATGATCGAGCAGCAGTGGGTGCCGCGCGAGCCGGGCCCGGTGGGGCCCGTGCAGGACCCGGCGCCCGGGGAGGAGCCGCTCTCGCCGGACCGCCCCCGCGTGATCGGCGGGTCGTCGCGGTCGCCGACGTTTGACGCGCCCAGGAGGTGACGATGGTCCGGTACGTTGGATTCCCGGCGCTGGTCGTGGCGGCCTTGTCCGGCTGCGTGCAGGAGGGCGGTTCGGCGCGGGAGCCCCCCAAGCAGCCCGAGGCCGCGACGCCCACCCACGTCGCGGTGTACACGGGCTGGCCCACGGACAGCGACGGCAACGGGTTTCTGGACCAGTTCACGGTGACGGTGCACCTGTGGGACGAGCGATTCCATGCTGCCCCGCTGCAACTGCCCGGGTCCTTCGAGGTCCGCCTCGTGGTGCCGGGGTCGGCGACGGCGGAGGAGAAGGCCGTCGCCTCGTGGGTCTTCGCGGGCGAGCGTGCGGCGGCGGCGATGCGGCCCGCGGCGGCGGGGCCCTCGTATGAGTTCCGCGTCTCGCTCCTGGAGGCCGGGAGCGATCGCTACGACCGGCTCGAGGTCGAGCCCCGCGTGGTCTTCAGGGGCGAGCGGGGCGAGGTTGTCCAGGGGCGTGGCGGGACGATCTGGCTGGGTCGCCCCAACCGCTGACGGGCTCCTAACCCGCGAGTGGCGCGACGCTCGCGGCGCCCCACGCCGGGGGTGAGGAGTCCTCGACGAATCCCGGGATCGCGGTCCGTGGGTCGCGGGCTCGACGCCCAATCTGTCCGGTCTTAGTGCAATCTTCGCGCCCCCGCGGCGTGGTCTTGGCGCACGATCCCGCGGTCGCCGGTAGCCTCGGGCGGCGGTCGCGTGGTCCCCCTTTCAGCGGAGGTCGGGCATGGTTCGGTTGCTGTCGGCGGCGGTCGCGGTGCTGATGCTGTCGGTGGCGGTCCGGGGGCAGGAGCCTTCGGCGATCCTGCTCGATCCGGGGCTGAGCGAGTACGCGCCCGGGCAGGGCGTGGCCGGGTCGGTCAAGAGCATCGGCTCGGACACCATGAACAACCTGATGACGACGTGGATGGAGACGTTCCGGCGCTTCTACCCGGCGGTGACGGTGGAGATGGAGGGCAAGGGGTCGAGCACGGCCCCGGCGGCGCTGATCTCGGGCACGGCTCAGTTGGGCCCGATGAGCCGCCCGATGAAGGCGTCGGAGGTCGATGAGTTCGAGAAGAAGTTCGGGTACAAGCCGACGGGGCTGCGGGTGGCGATCGACTGCCTGGCGGTGTTCGTGCACAAGGACAACCCGCTCCGCTCGCTCTCGGTCGAGGAGGTGCAGCGGGCGTACTCGGTGGCGGGGACCGACCTGACGTGGGACATGCTCGGCGTGACGGACCCCTCGTTCAAGGGCAAGCCGGTGCAGCTCTACGGGCGCAACTCGGCGAGCGGGACGTACGGGTTCTTCAAGGAGCACGCCCTGGGGGGCAAGGACTTCAAGTCGAGCGTGAAGGAGCAGCCCGGGACGTCGGCGGTGGTGACGGCGGTGGCGAACGACCGCTTCGGGATCGGCTACGGCGGTCTGGGGTACCGCACGGCGGGGGTGCGGGCCGTCGCGCTCGCCGCGGGAGGCGAGCCGGTGGAGCCCTCCGCCGAGAACGCCTACAGCGGCGAGTACGCGCTGGCCCGCTTCCTGCTGGTGTACGTCAACAAGAGCCCGACCAAGCCGCTCGACCCGCTGATGGCGGAGTTCGTGCGGATGACGTTCAGCCGGCAGGGGCAGGAGGCGGTGCTGAAGAACAAGGAGATTCCGCTGCCGGCGGAGATCGCGTCGGAGGAGCTCCGGTCGGTGGGGCTGTCCGCGAAGTAGGGCGAGCGGAGGGCGGCGATGACGCGCGACGCCGGGGCGACATCGCGGGCCGCTCGCAAGGCGACCCGGCGTCGGGTGTACGCGGTGGACCGCGCGGCGTCGTCGCTCATCCGCGTCGGGGGCGTGCTGGTCATCGTGGCGGTGCTGGGGATCTGCGCGTACCTCGCGGCGGTCGTGGTCCCGCTCTTCCGTGGCGGGAGCATGGCGCCGGCGGGCGCGGGGCGGATCGAGCCGCGGAGCGGGGCCTCGGCCCTGGCGCTCGATGAGTACGCGGCCACGGCGTTCGTGCTCGATTCCGGCGGCGTGCTTCTGTTCATGCGGATGGACGAGCCCGGCGTGCTCGCCGCCCTGCCGCTGGCCCATGAGCCGCCGACGGCGTGGTCGTTCGACGAGTCGACGGGGCTGGCGGCGTTGGGGTTCGCGGACGGGACGGTGCGCCTGGCGACGATCGGCGTGAGCGCGAGCGTGGTCTCGCCCTCCGAGGTTCCGGAGGGGTTGCGGCGGCTGCGGATGGGCGAGCGGCGGGTCTGGGCCGCGGAGGGCCCCGAGGGCGCCTGGCCCGCGCTGGTGGAGTCGCTGAATGCCGAGCAGGTGCGCGTCATCCGTCCGGACGTGCAGGTTCGCCCGCCCGTGCGGATCGAGGCGGGGTCCGGCGCGATCCGCCTCATCGACTTCCGGCGACGGGGAGACCGGGAGTTCCTCGCGCTGCGGCGCGACGACGGCACGGCGACGCTCGATCTTGTGCGCACGATCCGCCCGCTGGGTGGAGGCACGCCGCGAATCCGCCTGCAGAGCCGGGCGATCGAGTGGCGGGCCCCCGAGGGGCGCGGCTGGCCGTCGCGGCTGTTCGTGACGGGCGACGGGGCGAGCGTGCTGGCGGCGTGGGACGACGGGCTGGTGCAGCGGTACGCCGCGGGCGCTGGGGGGGAAGGGGCGATCCCGCTCGCGGAGGAAGTGCGCGTGCTGACGCCGGGACGTCGGGTCACGGCGGCGCGGATGCTCTTGGGCGGGCTGACGGTGGCGCTGGGCGACGACGCCGGGGGGCTCACCACCGCGTTCGGGGCCTCGGACCCCGCTGCGGCCACGCCGGACGGTCGGCGGCTGGTCGTCGCGCGGCGGTTCGCGGTGGGCGACGCGGCGGTGACGTCCATCGGGCTGACGCCGCGGACGCGTTCGATCGTCGCGGGCGATGCTCGCGGTCGCCTGGTGGTGCTGAATCCGACGAGCGGCAAGACGATCGCGCGGGACGCGGGCGGGGGCGCGGCGATCGCCGCGGGCGCCCTTTCGCCCAAGCTCGACGCGCTGGCGGTGCTGGACGAGGGCGGGGGCGTGCGCACGTGGTCGCTCGACCCCGGGCGCCCCGAGGCGAGCCTGCACGCGCTCTTCGGCAAGGTGCACTACGAGGGCGAGCCCGAGCCGGTCTTCCGCTACCAGGCCACGTCGGGCGAGGACGCCGCGGAGGAGAAGCTCAGCCTCGTCCCGCTGATCCACGGCACGCTCAAGGCGACGGTCTTTGCGATGCTCTTCGCCGTGCCGCTGGCGGTGCTGGCGGCGGTCTACACCAGCGAGTTCGTGGACCGGCGCGTGCGGGCCCTGATCAAGCCGGGCGTGGAGATGATGGCGTCGCTGCCGAGCGTGGTGCTGGGGTTCGTGGCGGCGATCGCGGTGGCGCCGTTCGTGCGCGACGCGCTGGTGGCGGTGCTGCTGTCGCTCCTGTTCGCGCCGCTGGCGGCCCTGTCGGGCGCGCACCTCTGGCAGCTCGCCCCGCCCCACGTCTCCGCCCGGGTGCCGCCCAGGCTCAAGCTGGCGGCGATGGTGGCGGTGATCGGGCTGGGAATCGTGGCGGCGGGCGTGCTGGCGCCGCGCGTGGAGCGCCGGCTGTTCCGACCGACGCAGGAGGATCGGTGGGTGCTGGGCGGGTCGGTCGCGCCGGTCGCTCAGCCCCCGGCGTGGGTGGGGGGGCGTCGGGTGATGAGCCCGGACCTGGAGCGCCGACTGCGCCGCGAGGGCCTCTACTTCCGCGACGGGGCGGTGGTGCGCCCGGTCGCGCCCACGACGCCCGAGCGGGCCGCCGATCTTGAGCGCCGGGTGGAATCGATGGACCTGGCCCGCCCGAGCCTGCGCCGCTGGCTGGACGGGAACTACGGCTCGCCCCGGCCCGGGTGGCTGCTGCTGCTGGCCCCGGCGGGGCTGATCGTGGCGGCGATCGGGCATGCGCGCGTCGTGAAGCCCCGGTGGGACGCGGTGCTGCAGGGCAAGTCGTGGACCGTCGCCGCGACGCTGGAGCTGGCGCGGTTTGTGAGCATGCTGGGCGTGTCGGTGGTGATCGCGGGCGGGGCGGGGTGGGTGCTGACGGGGCTGGGCCTGGACACGCGCGACCTCTTCTTCGGCACGTTCAACCAGCGCAACACGCTGGTGGTCGCGCTCATCATGGGCTTTGCCATCATCCCGATCATCTACACCATCAGCGAGGACGCCATGCGGGCGGTGCCCGACTCGCTGCGCTCCGCGTCGCTGGGCGCGGGGGCGACGCCCTGGCAGACGGCCCGGCGCGTCGTGCTGCCCGTGGCGGCGTCGGGGATCTTCTCGGCGTGCATGATCGGGCTGGGGCGGGCCGTGGGCGAGACCATGATCGTGCTCATGGCCACGGGCAACACGCCCGCCATGGACTGGAACATCTTCGCCGGGTTCCGCACGCTCAGCGCCAACATCGCGGTGGAGCTGCCCGAGGCGGCGGCGGGGAGCACGCACTACCGCGTGCTGTTCCTGTGCGGGCTCGTGCTCTTCGCCATGACGTTCCTGGTGAACTCGACCGCCGAGGTGGTGCGCCAGCGGTTCCGGGCCCGGAGCCGCGCGCTCTAGCCCATGCCCGTCCACGAGCCCCAACCCCCGTCCCCGCCGACCCGCGTGCAGCGCCGGCGGACGCTGCTCACCGCCCGGGCCGAGCCGGGCGTGTGGCTGCTGGGGCTGGCGCTGATCGCCAGCGTGGCGCTCGTGCTGGGGCTGGTGGCGATGATCGTGGTGAAGGGGAGCGCGACGTTCTGGCCCCGCCCCGTCGACCGCGTGGAGATGCGCGACGGCGGCGTGCTGCTCGGCGTCCCGGTCGCGCAGGAGGCGTTCGAGCCGATCGGGCCGCTGGTGGAATCGCTCGCGGCGTTCCGTGCCGCCGACGAGCCGCCCATCGAGGGGGCGTTCGACGAGCGCGGGCGACCGGTCCGGCGGCTCTACCGCGTCGCCAACAAGGAGGTGATGCCCGAGCCCTTCCGCTGGGTCCCCCTGTGGGAGGTGCGGCGGGTCACCAGACCCGCTGACGCGGCCCTCGTCGAGCGGGTGGAGTGGGGCGTGTGGCTGGGCGTGCCGCGGTCGATCTTCGAGGAGCGAATCGCGTCGCTTCCCGAGGGGGCCGAGTGGACCGCGGAGGAGGCGGGGCCGGCCGGGCGGATCGTCCGCGAGAAGGTCGGCGAGGGGGATGGGCGGGTGCTCGTGCGCGAGCGTCGGTACGTGGCCGAGGGCCCGGAGGCGGCGTGGGCGGCCCTGCCGCGGGCGATTCGAGCGGGGGCGGCCCGGCGCGGCGAGATCCGTTCGCTCGATCGTCACGGGCTGGGCCCGACCAACCGCCGGATCGAGGACTGGCGCCTGCGCGTGTGCGGGGCGGAGCTGGAGCACGCACGCTGGCGCGATCGCCGCGCTCCCTGGCTGTCGGTGCCCCTCCTGGGCGGGGTGGTGGCGGCGTGCCTGGCGAGCGCGATCGGCGCGATCGTCGCGCGTCGGGGGCGGGCGAGGTCGCTGGCGGCGCCGGCGTGGTGCCTGGCGCTGGGGCTGGCGCTGCTGGGCGCGCTGGAGCACCCGTGGTCGGCGCCCTCGATGGACGAGCCGCGGCTGGCGCGGGTGCGGGCCCGGGCCGACGCGGCCCTGGCGGACCTGACGGGGCGGTACGAGCGGACGCTGGCCCGGATCGAGGAGCTGCGCCGCGAGGACGGAGCGCACCGCGTCGAGTTCGTCGAGGCGACGTTCGGGCAGGCGGCGGGCGAGCGCGCGGGGCGCCCCGAGCGGCCGCTGCTGCTGTCGCAGGTGGTCCGCGCGGTGCGTGCCAACGGGCTGTCGCCGGCGGGGCGCGTGGGCGTGTACCTGTCGCGGTGGCGAGAGTACCTGCTCGACGGCCCGCGCTCGAACAACATCGAGGGCGGGGTCTTCCCCGTCATCTTCGGCACGGTGATGCTCACGCTCCTGCTCTCGGTGGTGACGGTGCCGCTGGGCGTGGTCGCGGCCCTGTACCTGCGCGAGTACGCCCGCCAGGGGTTCGTGACGAGCCTGATCCGCATCGCGGTGAACAACCTCGCGGGGGTGCCCAGCATCGTCTACGGCGTGTTCGGGCTGGGGTTCTTCTGCTACGGCGTGGGGTCGTTCGTCGACGCCGGGGCGAGCGAGGCGGCGCGACTGCCGCGCGTGCCCTGGTGGTGGATCGTGGCGTCGGCGTGCGTGCTCGTCGCGACGGCGGTGTCGTGCGCCGGGCTGGCGCGGCGGAAGCCGGGTCAGGACCCGACGCGGCGGCAGCGGATCATGGGGGTCGTGGCGGCGGCGGCGTGGCTCGCGGCGGCGGGGCTGGGGCTGGCGGCGCTCGCCACCACGCCCTACTTCCACGGGCTCTTCCGCGCCAAGCTGCCCAGTCCCACGTTCGGCACTCCCGGGCTCCTGTGGGCGGCGTTGACGCTGGCCCTGCTCACGCTTCCGGTGGTGATCGTGTCGACGGAGGAGGCGCTGTCGGCGGTGCCGCGGTCCATGCGCGAGGGCAGCTTCGGGTGCGGGGCGAGCCAGTGGCAGACGATCCGTCGGATCGTGCTGCCGGCGGCGGCGCCGGGGATCATGACCGGGACCATCCTGGCGATGGCCCGGGGCGCGGGCGAGGTGGCGCCGCTGATGCTGGTGGGGGCCGTGAAGCTGGCGAGCGAGCTGCCCCTGGACGCCGACCCGCCCTTCCTGCACCCGCAGCGGAGCTTCATGCACCTGGGGTTCCACATCTACGACCTAGGATTCCAGAGTCCGGACTCGGAGGCGGCGCAGCCGCTGGTCTGGACGACGACGCTCCTGCTGGTCGGGGTGGTCCTGGCGCTGAACCTCGCGGCGATCACGATCCGCGCGAGGCTGCGGGCCAGGCTCTCGGGCGGGACGTTCTGACGACGGACGCCGAATGACCCACGCCGCCGACCCGACCCGCACCGTGACCCCGCGCGAGCCGGTGCGGGTGCAGCGCATCGCGGCGGCGCACGGGGGCGGGCGCAAGTATCAGGTGATCGACGCCATCCGTCGCGGGGACCCGGTCGAGCCGGTCGTGCACGAGGCCCTGCAGCGCGAGGAGGCGGTGCTCGAGGTGCGCGGCTTCTGCCTGTGGTACGGCAGGAGTCAGGCCCTGCACTCGATCTCCATGCGCGTCCCGCGCGGGCGGGTGACGGCGATGATCGGTCCCTCGGGGTGCGGCAAGTCGACGCTGCTGCGCGCGGTCAACCGGCTCAACGACCTGATCGAGGGCGTCCGCGTGGAGGGGGCGATGCTGCTCAACGGCTCGCCCATCTACGCCCACCAGGTCGACGTCATCGACCTGCGCAAGCGCATGGGCATGGTGTTCCAGAAGCCCAACCCGTTCCCCATGTCGATCTTCGAGAACGTGGTGTATCCGCTGCGGATCGACGGGGAGTCGCGGCGCGGCGTGCTGCGCGAGGCCTGCGAGCGCAGCCTGCGGGCCGCCGCCATCTGGGACGAGGTCAAGGACCGACTGAACGAGTCGGCCCTGGGGCTCTCGGGCGGGCAGCAGCAGCGCCTGTGCATCGCGCGGGCGGTGGTCGCCGACCCGGAGGTGCTCCTGCTGGACGAGCCGTGCTCGGCCCTCGACCCGATCGCCACGATCAAGATCGAGGAACTGATCCACGAGATCAGCCAGCGGTACACCGTGCTGATCGTGACCCACAACATGCAGCAGGCCGCCCGGGTGAGCGACTACACGGCGCTGATGTACCTGGGCCGCCTGGTCGAATACGGCCCGACGGCGGACATCTTCCAGAACCCCCGCCTGCCCGAGACCGAGGACTACGTCACGGGGCGGTTCGGCTGACCCCGGCGCGGGTCCCACCCCCGAAACCAGGTACGGGCGGGCGGCGTTCGTGCCGATAGTCTCGGGGCGCGGGGGCCTAGGATCGGCAGTCCGGCTACAGGCCAGTATTCGTAGCATGTTAGGTATCTGACGCCCGCCCTCGGCGTCGGCGCCGCCCCGCCGAGCGGTCGAGCGGCGCGTCCCAGGGATCCACGCCCCCGGCCGCGGGGGGCCCTTTCCGGAATCGACGATGAAACCCGGTGTGCAACCCGTGACCGCGTCGGTCAACGCCTGGAACGCGGAGTACCTGGAAGAGCGGTTGGCTTCGTTCCGGGCCGATCCATCCTCGGTGTCGCCCGACCTGCGGGCCTTCTTCCAGGGGTTCGAGCTGGGGCTGTCGAGGAGCACGGCGCCGGGCGAGGGCTCGCCGGTGCAGGCGCGGGCGGCGGCGCTCTTTGACGCCTACCGGCGCTGGGGGCACCTGGGCGCGAAGCTCGATCCGTTCGGGCGCGAGCGGCGCCGACCGGTGCAGCTTCAGTTGGCGCACCACGGGTTGAGCGAGTCGGACCTGGGGGCCGCGGTGGACGGTTCGTCGATCGGGCTGGGGGCGTCGGTGCCGCTGAAGGGCGCGGTCGCGAGGCTGGAGACGGTCTACTGCGGCTCCGTGGGCGTCGAGTTCATGCACGCCACGACGCCGGAGGAAGTGGGCTGGTTCCTGGAGCGGTACGAGCGTTGGGCGGGGCGCGAGCCGGTGTCGCGGGAGCGGAAGCTGGCGATCCTGGAGCTGATCACCAAGGCCGAGACGTTCGAGACGTTCCTGCAGAAGCGCTACCCGAGCGAGAAGCGGTTCAGCGTGGAGGGGGGCGAGACGCTGATCCCGCTGCTCGAGACCCTGATGGAGCGCGGGTCGGAGCTGGGCGTGGAGGAGACGGTGCTGGGCATGGCCCACCGCGGGCGCCTCACCGTGCTCAACACGGTCTTCGGCAAGAGCTACGAGCAGATCTTCACGGAGTTCGAGGACAACTGGGACGCCGGGTTTGCCGACAGCGGCGGCGACGTGAAGTACCACCGGGGCCACTCGGGGGACCGCACCTTCGCGGGCGGGCGACTCATGCGCGTGATCATGGCGAGCAACCCCAGCCACCTGGAGGCGGTCAACCCGGTGGTGCTGGGGCGCACGCGGGCCAAGCAGCGCCTGCGGGCGGACCTGAAGCGCGAACGCGTGGTGCCGGTGCTGGTGCACGGGGACGCGGCGATCATCGGGCAGGGCGTGCTGTCCGAGTGCCTGAACTTCAGCCAGTTGGAGGGGTATACGGCGGGCGGGTGCGTGCACGTCGTGAGCAACAACCTCATCGGGTTCACGACGCTGCCTCAGGACGGGCGCAGCAGCGAGTACTGCACGGACGCCGCGAAGATGATCGGGGCGCCCGTGCTGCACGTGAATGGGGAGGATCCCGAGGCGTGCGTGGCGATGGCGCGGCTGGCGATGGAGTACCGCCAGCGCTTCCACCGCGACATCTTCATCGACATGTACTGCTACCGCAAGTTCGGTCACAACGAGCAGGACGACCAGAGCTTCACGCAGCCCACGCTGGCGGCGATGATCAAGGTCAAGCCCAGCGTGCTGACCCGGTACGCCCAGCAGTTGCAGGGCGAGGGAGTGATCGGGCAGGCCGAGGCCCGCGAGATCGCCCGCCGGCTCGACGAGGCGCTGGACAAGGCCCAGAAGGCGGCGAAGTCCAAGCCCTTCGACCCGCGCGTGGACCCCTTCCACGGGCGGTGGAGCGGGATCGTGGAGGAGTACTCGCACGAGCCGGCCCAGACGGGCGTGCGGGCGGAGGTGATCGCGGAGGTGGCGCGGGCGATGAGCACGCTGCCCGAGGGGTTCACGCCCAACCCGCGGTTGAAGAACGTGCTGGAGGGTCGGGCGGCGATCGCACAGGCCGCCGGGTCCGGCGGGCTCGACGAGACGATCGTGACGCACGCGGACGCGGAGCAACTGGCGTTCGGGACGCTGCTGCTGGACGGGATCCCGGTGCGGCTGAGCGGTCAGGACTGCCGTCGCGGGACGTTCAGCCATCGCCACGCCATGCTGCGGGACTTCGAGTCGGGCGAGGCGTTCCTGGCGCTGAACAGCATGCGGGAGGTGGGCACGCCGGGCGTGCCCGACCTGGAGCCCGGGCAGACCAGGGCCGCCGACGGTCGGACGCGCCAGGCCCGCTTCTGCGTCTACAACAGCCCGCTGAGCGAGCTGGCGGTGATGGGGTTCGACTACGGGTACTCGCTGGCCGACCCCAACATGCTCATCTGCTGGGAGGCGCAGTTCGGCGATTTCGCCAACGGCGCCCAGGTGATCATCGACCAGTTCCTCTGCAGCGCGGAGCTCAAGTGGGAGCGCCGGTCGGGCATGGTGCTGCTCCTGCCTCACGGGCACGAGGGCGCCGGGCCGGAGCACAGCTCGGCCCGCCCCGAGCGGTTCCTGCAGCTCTGCGCCGGCGACAACATGCAGGTGGTCTACCCGACGACGGGGTCGCAGGTCTTCCACATGCTGCGCCGGCAGGTGAAGCGCAGCTTCCGCAAGCCGCTGGTCGTGATGCAGGTGAAGGCGACCCTGCGCACGCCCACGAGCACCCTGCGCGAGCTGGTGGAGGGGCGCTTCCGCGAGATCCTCGACGACCCGGGGGCCACGCAGCCCAAGGGCGTCAATCGCGTCATCCTGTGCTCGGGCAAGATCTACTTCGACCTGGACCACCGCCGGCAGGAGCTGGCGAGGCAGGACGTCGCCATCGTGCGCGTGGAGCAGCTCTACCCGTTCCACACGGAGGAGATGCTGCGCGTGCTGTCGCGATACCCGGCGTCGGCGGAGAAGGTCTGGGTGCAGGAGGAGCCGCGGAACTACGGCTACTGGGCCTTCATCAGCGACCTGTTCCGGAGCCAGCAGGCCCTCAAGGGCGCCGGGCTCTCCGAGACCCGGTTCATCGGACGCGAGGCGTCGCCCAGCCCGTCGGTGGGCAGCAAGCGCGTGCACAAGCTGGAGCAGGAGGCGATCGTGACCGAGGCGGTGGGGCCCAAGCCCGCCGCCACCAGGCAGGCCAAGGACGGCGAGCCCGCGGCGACGCTGCGGGCCGTTGGATCGTGACGTGACACACCCCGGCGCCCGGCGCGGGCGCCGACGGACAGCGAGGCGGATCGATGCAGGACATTGTCGTCCCCCCGGTGGCGGAGAGCGTGAGCAGCGGCGTGATCGCGCGGTGGAACAAGGGCGAGGGCCAGTTCGCCGCCGTCGACGACGTCATCTTCGAGTTCGAGACCGACAAGGTCACCATCGAGGTCCGCGCCGAGGTCGCCGGCGTCGTCGCCAAGCACTTGGTTCCGGCGGGCGAGACCGTGCAGGTCGGGCAGGTCGTGGGTCGCCTGGACGAGGCCGCCAAGGCCGAGTCGGCCCCGACCGCCGCCCCGGCCCAGAAGACGCAGGCGGCGGGCAAGGCCGAGTCGGCGGTGGCGGTCGCGCCGCCCCCGGCGCCGCCGAAACCCGAGGCCCGCCACGCGCCCGAGCCCAAGCCGGCCCCCGCCGACGTCAAGGCGACGCCGCTGGCCCGCAAGATGGCCGAGGAGCATCAGGTCGACCTTTCTCGCATCGTCGGCACCGGGCCCGCGGGGCGCGTCCGCGAGCAGGACGTCATCGCGTTCATGCAGTCCAAGCCCAACGGGGCCGTCGCCGCGGCGCCGGCCCCCGCGGCCAAGGCGGAGGCCGCCCCGCCCCGGGGCGTGCGCGTCGAGCGCATGTCGCCCCTGCGCCAGCGCGTCGCCCAGCGCCTCGTCGAGGCCCAGCACACCGCCGCGATGCTCACCACCTTCAACGAGTGCGACATGTCGGGCGTCATGGCCCTGCGCGCTCGGTTCAAGGAGGAGTTCGAGAAGAAGCACGGCGTGGGCCTGGGGTTCATGGGCTTCTTCGTCAAGGCCGTCACCGCCGCGCTCCAGGCCGCGCCCAAGGTCAACGCCTTTATCGTGAGCGACGCCTCGGGCAGCCCGGGCGTCGAGTTCCACGACTACTGCGACGTCGCGGTTGCCGTGAGCACGCCCAAGGGCCTGGTCGTCCCCGTGATCCGCTCCGCCGACCGCATGAGCCTGGCGGAGGTCGAGCTGGCGATCAAGGACCTGGCGACGCGGGCCCGCGACGGCAAGCTCACGCTCGACGAGATCCAGGGCGGGACCTTCACGATCAGCAACGGCGGCGTCTTCGGCTCCCTCATGGGCACGCCCATCCTCAACCCGCCCCAGTCGGCCATCCTCGGCATGCACGTCATCAGGAACCGCCCCGTCGAAGACCCACAAAGCCCGGGCCAGATCGCCCTGCGACCCATGATGTACCTGGCCCTCAGCTACGACCACCGCATGCTCGACGGCGCCGACGCGGTGCAGTTCCTGATCGCGGTGAAGCGCGCGATCGAGGACCCCTCGCGCCTGCTGCTGGGGATCTGAGGCATGGCGAGCCGACCGCGCGAGCGGTCGCAGCAGGGATCGCCACGCACGCCCCGACCGCTCGCGCGGGTCGGCTCGGAAGGAGATCAGAGCGCCAGCGACGCGCCGCGCTCGATCCGGGTGGGGAGCCGTTCGCCGCGCAGGTCCGTCGGCGAGGCCGCCGTCAGCGGGCTGATCTCCAGCGTGCAGTCGGGCGTGCCGTCGTCCTTCAGCGGCACCTCCACCCCCGCCGACGCCAGCCACCGCGCCGCCCGCGCCGATTGCAGGGCCCGGCTCGATTCGGCGCTGTCCACGCCCGCGGCGTTCTTGATGGGCGCGAACTCGTCCTCCCGCCGGGTCTCCAGCACGATCGACGATCCGCAGAACTCCAGGGCGTCGAAGACGAAGCGCTCGAGCTTGACCGAGTTGGGGGCCGTCGGGTTGATCGCCGACCCCGTCTCCGGGTCGATGCAAGGGGTCTTCTTCTCGGCGCGGTGGTAGGGGAGGGCGAAGGCGGGGTCGGTGTTGAGGCGCTCCACGAACGCGACGCTGAGCAGGTGCACCGCGATCGACCCGGCCTGGAACCGCAGCGAGCCGTCGGGGTTGGTCTCGCGGGCCAGGGCCGCGGGAAGGTCGGAGTACTCGATGACGACCGTCCGCGGCCCGCGGTGCGTGGGCGCCCGGCAGAACACGCCCACCTTCTCCCCGGGCCCGGCCTTGGGGATCATCTTGCTGGACATCTGCGCCGACGAATCCGGGGCCTCGGCGTGCAGCCCGATGAAGAGCGGGTCGAAGACGTTGACCAGGGGGTTGTCAACCTGGAAGTAGGAGAGGTGCTCGACGCCCCGCGACTTCATGCAGGCGACGGCGCCGGAGTCCCAGAGCGCCCGCAGCGATCCGCCGTGCCCGTCGGGGTTGGTGGCGACGACGCCGGGGGCGGCCAGGAGGATCCGGCCCGTGCCCAGCTCGAAGGTGGGCATGACCCCCTGCTGGAAGAAGCGGACGTCGGCGGGGGAGAGCCCGAAGGAGTTGTGCCGCCGGAAGAAGGAGACGGTGGCGTCGTGGTTGAGCGGGCTGGTCATGATGTACCACGGGACGGCCCTCTGGTGCCGGCGCTGGGCCGCGAGGACCTGCTCGGCAAAGACCTGGAAGATGGGCTTGCCCGTGACCGGCGTCGCGGCAAAGCAGCCCTTGGGCCCGTCGAACCCCAGGCGCGTGCCCTGCCCGCCCGCGACCACGAACGCCGCGACCTTGCCCTGGGCCAGCAGCCGCTCCCCCGCCCGGCGGAACCGGGCGGCGTCGTAGGGGCGCTGGGGGGATTCGGGGTCGCAGGGGTAGTACGGCGCGGGCTGGAGCCCGGCGTGGGTGGCGACGGGCGGGGCCGACGTGACGTAGCGCGCAACCAGGTCCGGGATGGCCTCCCAATCGAGGTCGAGGAGCCGCCCGACGAACGCATCGCGATGCGGACTGGGAAGCGATTCGGCGTGCCGCCAGAGGTGCGCCTGTCCGGCGGACGAAAGCGCCGACTTCAGGTCGTTCGTCGTCATGCGCGCGGCGCCCTCGGGCCTTCCCACGCCCGCATGGTACAGCGCCGCGAGCGGGCGATCCCGCCGCGCGGGCCGACGGGGTACATTCTGAGCATGCCCGCGACCGTCCCCGACCTGTTCAAGAGCCCGCCCCGCCTGCCCCTGATCGCGCCGTCGATCCTGTCGGCGGATTTCGCGTCGATGGGCGCCGAGTGCGCAAGCGTGCTGGAGGGCGGCGCGGACCTGCTGCACCTGGACGTCATGGACGGGCACTTTGTCCCCAACCTCACCATGGGGCCGGACATGTGCCGCGGGCTCAGGCGGGCCTTCCCCGGCGCCTTCCTCGACGTGCACCTGATGGTGTCGGACCCCGCCCGCTTCGTCGAGCCCTTCGTCGCCGCCGGCGCCAACCACCTGACGTTCCACGCCGAGGCGGTGGGGGGGGAGGCCGCGCGGGCGCTGGCGGCCCGGGTGCGGGGCAAGGGCCTGACGGTCGGGCTGGCGATCAACCCGCCGACGTCGCTGGAGTCGGCCCGCCCGGTGCTGGACGCCTTCGACCTGGTGCTGGTGATGAGCGTCAACCCGGGCTATTCGGGTCAGGCGTTCATCCCGGACGTCCTGCGTAAGACCCGGTCCGCCAGGGACTTGCTCGGGCCGGGCGTTCGTGTCCAAATGGACGGGGGGATCGGCGCGGGGCAGGCCCGGGCCGTGCGCGAGGCGGGGTGCGACGTGCTGGTGGCGGCGTCCGCCGTCTTTGGCCGACCGCCCTCGGAACGGCCGATGGTGATCCAGACCCTGCGGTCGGGCGGATGAGACGAGTCTCTCGGCCAGATACGGTATTTGATAGGGCTGACGGGCGATGTCCGGCGCGGCCGGATACACTCTCCGCCGCGGGTGCTGGAGGGATGGGTTCGGGCCCGCGCCGGGTGTTGAGTGTGGCCCGGTCCAGAGAGGGTGTTGGGCGTGCCGGTCGGCGCAGGTCGGCGGTGCATGCCCGGAAGGCGTCGGAAGCACCTTTCCCGCCCCGGATGAACCACCATGACACAGACGGCATCGCGGACCTGGAGTGAGATCCGCCCGGCTCGACGCTCGGCGATCCCCGAAGGGCTGTGGCTCCGCTGCACCTCGTGCAGCAAGATGATCTACCGCCGGCAGCTCGAGACCCACCTCCACGTCTGCCCGGAGTGCGGGTTCCACTACCGCGTGGGGGCCGAGGAGCGGGTCCGCCAACTCGCCGACGAGGGTTCCTTCCAGGCCCTGTTCGAGGGGCTCCTGCCCGCCGACCCCCTCAAGTTCCGCGACCTCAAGGCCTACCCGGACCGCCTCAAGGCCGAGCAGGCCAAGACGGGCCGCTCGGACGCCGTCAAGGCCGGGACCTGCTTCATCAAGGGTCGGAGCGTCATGCTCGTCTGCCTCGACCTGACCTTCATGATGGGGTCGATGGGGAGCGTGGTGGGCGAGGTGATCACGCGGGCCATCGAGAAGGCCACGGCCGACAACCTGCCCCTGGTCATCGTGAGCGGCTCGGGCGGCGCGAGGATGCAGGAGGCCGGGCTGTCGCTGATGCAGATGGCCAAGACCAGCGCCGCCCTGGCCCGCTTCGACGACGCCGGGGGGCTCTTCATCAGCGTGCTCACCGACCCGACCACGGGCGGTGTGACGGCCAGCTTCGCGATGCTGGGGGACGTGATCATCGCCGAGCCGGGGGCCCTGGTCGGCTTTGCCGGCCCGCGCGTGATCCAGCAGACCATCCGCCAGGAGCTGCCCGAGGGCTTCCAGCGGGCCGAGTTCCTGCTGAGGTCGGGCCTGATCGACGCGGTGGCGCCGCGGGCCAGCCTGCGCAGCGAGATCGCCAGGCTCTGCGACTACGCCGGCAAGGGCATGTAGCGCCGCGCCCGGAGATGTTCCATTGAGGGTGCCGAGGATCGGCGACAGGCCTGCGCGTCAGCGGCCGCCGGTCGCTTCTCTTGAGACGTGCCTCGACGCCCGCGCGGCCTCAGACGCATGCCAGTGAGTTCACGCGCTCCAGCCGTGGGGTGCGGCTGATGGTCCCGGGGCGCTCGGCGTCGAGCGTGAGCGGCTGTCGGCGATCGCCGCCCGGACGTGGACGCGGTCGCTGTCCGCCCGGTTGCCGAGGTCGTGGGTCCGCATCCACAGCCGGTGGCGCGAGTCGGGAGTCCGTGGACGGATGCGCTCCGGGTGCCACGGGTCATCGGGCGCTTCGCCCGATGACCCGTGCGGCTGTTCGAGGCCCGTCCGGACGCCGGCACGGGCGACCGCCGGGCGGATCGCCCGTGGCACCCGCGGCGCCCGCCGGCGCCCAAGCGTCGCCGCGGCAAGCCCGGGGGCGTGCCACGACTGTTCGGCTCGGCGAACAGTCGTGCTCTCCCCGCCGGCACGACTGTGCCCCGAGCGGCACAGTCGTGGCACCCGGCGCGGAGGCGCGCTGAGCGTCTGCACGCGCCCGCCGCGGCCTCCGTGCGTTGACACCGCCTGATGCCACGGCCCGCCCGGTCGCGCCACCCGAACAGAAGCGCACCAGGCGCGCGGGAATCAGGTGGAATCCGCATCACGCCGCACGATACCCAGGGCCGCCGCGTCACCCGGCTCACGAATCACCCTCGACGCCCCCATCGCGATCAGCCGGGGGTCGCCGGGCGTCGCCCCGATGACGATCGGCACCATCCCCGCCGACCTCGCCTCCGCGATGGCCTCCGGCCGCGCCGTGATGAACCAGCCCGGCTCGCCCCGCGTCGGCCCGTCCGCCGCGCTCACCGCTCCGCGCCGCGACAGCCCCCGCCGGGCCTCCTCGCCGACGCCGCCCAGCGCCCGGTCCAGGACGATCCGCGCAGGGCGCAGCGACGCGCTCAGCGCCCGGGCCAGGCGCTCGAACAGCCTCGCATCGCCGGGGCAGGTGATCCGCAGCCGGTCGGTCAGCCCGGGGCGGTCGTCGAACCGCCTCACCGCGATCCCAAGGCTCGCCAGCGCGTCCGCCGCCCAGGCCGCGTCGTCGAACCCGCAGAACACGAAGTTCGCCTGCGAGGGCGTCGGGCGGGCCCCCAGCGCCCGCAGGTGGGACGCCAGATCCGCCCGCTCCCGCCTCACCTCCGCCACGATCCGCGACACCGTCCCCGCGCCCTCGTCCAGCCAGCGATCCACCGCCGCCAGCGACGGCCCCGCGACCGGGTACGGCTCGCACGTCGAGCGCATCCACCCGATCACCGCCGGGTCGCCCATCGCGTACCCCACCCGCAGCCCCGCCAGCCCCCACGCCTTGGAGAACGTCCGCGTTACGATGGTGCCCGGCAGCGCCAGCGTGCGCGCCGTCGGATCGTCGTCGCCGAACTCCCCGTACGCCGCGTCCAGCACCACCGCCGCCCGCGGCGCCGCCTCGCGCACGGCGCGCACGTCCTCGAAACTCGCCGCCAGACCCGTCGGGTTGTTGGGGCTTACCACGAACGCCGCGTGGCATCCCTTCCGCGCCTCCTCCACGAACGCGCCGAGCGGGAACTCCCCCTCGACCCACGCCACCGCCACCCGCTCGGCCCCCGAGTTCCTCACGTACCGGTCCAGCATCTCGAACGTTGGGTCCGGCAGGATGGCCCGCCGACCCGCCTCCAGCGTCACGATGCACAGCCGGTGCAGCGCCTCGTCGGCCCCCGCCGTCACGATCACGTGCTCCGGGCCCAGGCCCCACAGCGCCCCCAGGCGACGCTCCAGGTCCCGCGCGTTGGCGTACCGCCCAAGGTCCGCCGCCGACACCCGTCCCAGCAGGTCCGGCGGCGCGAACGCGCACTCGTTCGCCTCGAGCCGAAGGTCGATCGGCCGCGTCTCGTGCCCCCGGCTGTACCCCACCGCACCCGCGATCGACGCGATCGGCGCCACCGGCGATCGCGCCTGCCCCTGCATCGCCGAGACTGTTGACGTTCCCGCCATGCGTCCCCCGGTCCACCGACCGCCCCTCGGGATCGGGCGACCGGCTTCGCCCGCAAGGGGTGGGACAGCCGTCCCGCCCGTCCGTCACCACTCCGCCACCGGGCTCGGGCCATCCACCATAGCCCCGGGGCCTCAGCCCCGCAGCGGCGGCAGCGGGTCGAACCGCTCGGGCCGCGCCGACCGCGCCCGGATCAGGTGCCCCTCCACCCACCCCCGGCTCTCCGCCGGGTGCTCCAGGGCGTGCGCGATCGAGGCGTGGTCCAGCCCGTTGATCCGGTCGCTCGCCGACCGCAGCGCGTCCATGGACAGCCGCAACGCCGTCGCCACAGGCATCCGCTCCGGGTTGATGTCGATCCCGAACCACCCCCGGTACCCGTGCATCTTGAGCGCGTAGAGCCCCGCCTCCGCCTGCTCGGGCGACACCACCCCCACGTTCAGGTCCTGGTCGTAGTTCCCCAGCGGCTGGCTGTTCCAGTGCGTGTGCGCCAGCCGGCCCTCCGACAGCGGCCAGCTCAGCGCGTACGCCAGGTCCTCGAACCCCATCAGCACGTGCCCCACCTCCGGGTTCATGCACACCAGCGCGTGCCCGTCGCTCAGCGCCGCCCGGTGCTCCGCGTGCCGCAGGCGCGACTCCACCATCCGACCCAGCAGCACGCCCTCCGGCGTCGTCCCGAACAGAATCCGCCCCCGCGGCTCGTACGGCTTGGGCTCGAACGCGATCCGAACCCCGGGCTCGGCGTCCATCGCCTCCGCCAGCCCGTCCACGAACCGATCGCGGAGCGACGCAAAGTCGTGCCCGAACGGGTTCTCGTACCCGTCAATCCCGGGCCACACCACCGCGAACTCGGTCTCCAACTCCCGATTCAATCGCAGCGCCGCCTTCGTGCGCTCGATCGCGTCCTTCCGCGCCGACGCCACCGGGCTCGACAGCGACCCGAACTCGAAGCGCCGATCCCAGAAGAGCAGCGGGATCACCGTCAGCACCTTGATCCCCGTCTGCGCGCAGAAGTCGCGCCACAGCCCCAGGTTCCCCTCGTGGATTTCGTTCGGGTAGTGCGCCTCGAGCGCCCCCAGCCCCGCCCCCTTCAGACCCGCCGCGATCTCCAGGCGACGCTCGATCTCCAGCGGGTCCGAGTAGGGTTCGTGGAAGCGGCTGGGGGAGGGCGAGAAGAACCAGATCCCGGCGGAGAACTTGAGGTCGAGCTCGAACGTGCGCAGGTGTTCGATCCTCGCGTCAAGGTCCCGCCGGGCGGCCTGCGGCCTCAGGTCGATCATGGGCATGGCTCGGCTCCGGCGCCGCCCGAGGGCGGCTTCAGCGTGGCGTACAGGCGGTCGTAGGCCGGGCGGAGGTCGGCGTAGATGTCGCGCCCCGGGCCGGGGTCGATCCGGTCCTCGGGCCCGACGAGCGCCGACGCCGAGCGCACGTCCGCGTGCATGCCCGCGGCGACCGCGCCCAGCAGGGCCGCCCCCAGGGCGGAGCCCTCCTGGCTCATGGGCGTCTCGACGGGGACCCCAACCGCGTCGGCGAGGATGCGGCGCCACAGGGGCGAGCGGGCCCCGCCCCCCGTCACCCGCAGCGATTCGACGGGCACCCCGATCGCGCGGATCAACTCCACGATCTGGGTCATCGACATGGCGACGCCTTCGAGGACGGCCCGCACGAGGTGCCCGCGCCCGTGCGCCGACGTGAGCCCGATCCACCCGCCGCGAAGGTCTGGGTCGGCGTGCGGGCAGCGTTCGCCCGTGAGGTAGGGGGCGAAGAGAAGGCCGTCGGCGCCGGTGGGCGTGGCATCGGCCTCCTCCAGAAGGCGCTCGATGGGCGCGTTGAGGACGCTCCGGGCCCACGCCAGGGCCCCGCCCGCCGAGAGCATGCACCCGGTGTTGCACCACCCCCCGGGGCGGTCGCGGCCCGTGCCGTCGTACCCGGACTGCACGCGCCCCTGGCCGGCCAGGTCGATCCGGGGCGAGGCGGAGGGCGCGTAGATGACGCCGCTGGTCCCCAGGATTGCGAGCGCGTGCCCCGGCTCGGTGACGCCGGCGCCGATGGCGGCGGTCTGGTTGTCCCCCGAGCCGATCGCGACGGGGGTGCCGGGGCGGAGCCCGAGGGCGGCGGCGGCCCAGGGCGTGAGGGGCCCGACGACCTGCGCCGACTCCAGCACGTCGGGGAGCAGCCCGCGGCGCAGGTCGAACAGTTCCGCCAGGTCGTCGCGCCAGCGTCGAGCGCGGGCGTCGAAGAGCAGGGTGCCCGAGGCATCGCCCACGTCCGTCGCCGGGCGTCCCGTGAGCTGCAGAGCGATGAAGTCCTTGGGCAGGAGCAGGCGAGCGGCCCGGGCCACCTCCTGGGGGCGATGCTCGGCGAGCCAGAGCAGCTTGGGGAGCGTGAACCCCGGGAGGGCGGCGTTGCCGACCGCCTCGACCAGGCGCGCCCGCCCGCCCACGCGCTCGTGGATCGCCCGGCACTGCGGGCCCGTTCGCTGGTCGTTCCAGAGCAGAACGGGCCCGAGCGCCCCGATCGCCCCCGAAGGCGCCGCCGCCAGCGTTCCCTCGTCGACCAGCACGCAGCCGTGCATCTGCCCGGAGAGCCCGACGGCGGCGACGTCGACGCCCGCCGGGGCGCGGGCCAGGGCCTCGTGCACAGCCGCCACAACCCCTCCCCACCACGACGCGGCTCGCTGCTGGCTCCAGCCCGGGCGGGGCGACTCGACGGGGTAGGGGGCGGCACCCGAGGCGATCACGCGGGCGCGCGGGTCCACGAACACGGCCTTGGCCGCGGACGTTCCGACGTCGATCCCCAACGCCACGCTCCGGGTCACGCCTGGCTCCGCGCCCGCACTGTACCGCGTCCGCTTCCGGTACACCGCGGGCCCGAAGGAGCCCTCGGTGCCGCGTTCACTCTTCGCCCGGCTGGCGTCCCGGTTCGACCCGGAGCGCGTGGAGCTGTCGCGCCGCCGGATGCTCCGGGCGTCGCTGGCGGCGGGGGCGGGGCTGGTGCTGGGCGGGGCGGGGCGCGAGCGGTCGGCGCGTGGCGAGGAGCGCGTCATCGTGATCGGCGCCGGGTCCGCTCGCGGTTCTGGCTCGATCGGGGGCTGGCGCCCGAGGCGCTGACGGACGGCCCGGCGGGCATGACGTGGGAGGGCACCGACGCGCAGGGCGGCCTGGACAGCGCCGTGCTGACGGTGTTCGGCGGCGGGAGTGCCGCCGAGACCGCCGGCGGCTGGCCCGCCGCGGATCGCGACGCGTGTTTCGCCGCCCCGCTGGGCGGGCTCTTCCCCGGGTTCGCGGAGGCGTTCGTCGAATCGCGGTTCATGGACTGGCCCGGCAACCCGGACGCGGGCGCGGGGTACGCGTTCCCGGGGCCGGGCGAGGTCACGCGCGTCGCTCCGCTGCTCGAGGGCGGGCACGGCGCCGTCGAGTTCGCGGGCGAGTACACCTCCCCTGCGTTCATGGGGTACATGGAGGGGGCGCTGTCGTCGGGGGCGCGCGTCGCCAGGAAGATCGCGGCGCCGACCCGCTGACCCGGGGGCGTCGGCTACGATTCGGCGTCGCTGATTCCGGGGAATCACCCGCACGGGGCCCGCGCCCCGCGGAGGAGGCGTGCTGCATCGGGCCTCACGACACACCCTGCCGGGCTCGGGCGCACAGGCGCTGCTCGACTCGCTGCCGCACGAAGTCATCGTCGTCGACGAAGACGGTGTCATCGTCGCCGCGAACGACGCGTGGCGCCGCGTCGCCGCCGCCACCGGGCGCTGCGGCGGCGGCGACTGCATCGGGCGGAGGTACGCGGACATCTGCCGCGCGGCGGACGCGCGGGTCGACCCGGGCGGTGGCGACCCGCAGGCCCTGCTCGCCGAGGTGATTCGGGGCGATCGCCCGTGGGCATCGCTCACCTACCGGTGCGGTCCGGACGCGGCGAAGTTCTACGACGTGCGCCTGTGCCGGTACGCGCTGGGCGGCCGCCCGCACGCGCTGGTCATGCACGAGGACACGACGGGCGTGAATCGCGAACGCCTCGGGCGGGAGGACCTGCTCGTCGCGGCGGGCTGGCTGCGGTTGGCGGCGTCCACGACCGACAACGCCGTGCTCGTGACCGACGCGGAGGGGGTGGTGCTGTGGGCCAACCCGGCGTCGGCGACGTTGACGGGGCAGGGGCCCGATCGATCGGTCGGGCGCCGCGCCGACGAGCTGCTCGTGGGCCCGGACCCCGAGACCCCGGATCGGCGCCGGCTGAGCGGCGCGATCCGGCGCGGCGAGTCGGCCCGCATGGAGGTGCTGCACCAGCACGGCGCGGGGCGCCCGCGATGGGCCGAGATTACCTGCCAGCCGGTGCTCGGGGGGTCGGGGTCGGTGAGCAACTACGTGATCGTGGGGAACGACGTCACGGAGAGCCGTCGTGCCGACGAGGCGCTGCGCGCCAGCGAGGAGCGGTTCCGCCTGCTGGTCGAATCGGCGCCCGCGCCGATCTGCGTGACGCAGGGCGGCCGCTTCGTCTACACCAACCGGGCCGCGTGCGACCTGTTCGGGGCCGCGGAGCCCGGGGCGCTCGTCGGCTCGGCGGTGCTCGACACGGTCCCGCCCGAGGCACGCGCGACGGTGCGGGAGCGCGAGCGAGCCGCGCTGGGCTCGTCGGCGCCGCGGCCCATCGTCGAGGAGCCGCGGTGCCGCCTCGGCGGCAAGCCGCTCGACGTGGTGATCGCGCGCTCGCCCTGCTCGCACGAGGGACGGCCGGCGGTGCAGTGCGTCATCCACGACCTGTCGCAGCTCCGCCTGCTGGAGGACGAGCTGCGCCACGCCCAGAAGATGGACCTGATCGGGCGGTTCGCCAGCGGGCTGGCCCACGACTTCAACAACCTGCTCACCGCCGTCTTCGGGCACGTGGCCATCGCCCGCTCGCGCCTCCCGGGCGGGCACGCCGCGCTCGAGCCGCTCGCCATGGTGGACGAAGCGGCGAGCCAGGCGGCGGCCATCACCAAGTCGCTCCTCACGTTCGGGCGCAAGACGTTCACGCACAAGCAGCCGGTGGACATGGTGCGGCTGGTGGGCGACCTGGCCGGGCTGGTCGCCCCGCTGCTCCCGGCGTCGATTCGGCTGGTGGTCCGGCCGCCGGAACGCGCCCCCGCGTGGGTGCACGCCGACGCCAACCAGATGCAGCAGGTGCTGATGAACCTCGCGGTGAACGCTCGCGACGCGATGCCCGGCGGCGGCGAACTGGTGCTCAAGGTCCGGCGCCGCCCCCCGGCGGAGGACGGCGCCGCCGCTCGGATCGGGGTCCAGGTTTCGGACACCGGCATCGGCATGTCGCCCCAACTGCAGGCCCGCATCTTCGAGCCCTTCTTCACCACCAAGCCCCGAGGCCAGAGCACCGGGCTGGGGCTCTCGATGGTCCACGGGCTGATCGACGCCCACGGCGGGACGATCGGCGTGTCGTCGAGCCCGGGCGCGGGCTCGGCGTTCACCGTATGGCTCGATGAGATCGCGCCGCCCGCCGATTCGCTCGCGTGCGAGCCCCACCGCGGCGCGGGCGAATGCGTCCTGGTGGTTGCCAAGGGCGGGCACGTCCGCGGCATCCTGTCCGCCTCGCTCCAGACGCTGGGATTCCGCGTCGAGGTCGCGCGCCCGGTCGAAGGGGGCTCGCTCGAACGCCCCATCCGGCCCCCGCACGCCGTCATCATCGACCTCGACGGCATGCCCGACGGGGCGAGCGCGGCGCTGGCGGCGGTTGGCCCCGGCGTCCCGATCTTGGTGCTGCACGGCGATGGCGCGGCGCACCCCCCACCCGCGGCACGGACCGTGATGATCCGCAAGCCGGTCCGCATGCCCGACCTGGCCGCGCGCCTCGCCGCGCTGATCCACGACGGTGCGCCCGATGGACCGGGCCCACGCCGCGACCCCGAACCTCCAGCACAGGAGAACCGGCGATGATGACCGCAAGCGCCGCGCCCCGGACCATCTCCGTGGCGATGATCGATGACCACGCCCTTGTGCGCAGCACGCTCGCCTCGTGGCTCGCTTCGACCCCCGACATCCGCGTGGTCGCCGAGGCGTCCAGCGCCGACGAGGGGCTCGCCGCCATCTTCGAGCTGAAACCCGACGTGGTGCTCCTCGACATCGACATGCCCGGTCTGCTGGCCTTCGAGGCCGCGCGCACGATCCACGTGCGCCTTCCAGACACCAGGATCCTCTTCTTGTCCGCATTCCTGCACGATCACTACGTGGAACAGGCGCTGGCGGTCGAGGCTTCCGGATACCTCACCAAGGGCGAACCGCCCGCGGCCCTCGCCGAGGCGATCCGCGCCGTCGCCGGCGGCGGGGTCTTCTTCTCACCGGACGTTCAGGCCCGCATCGTCATCGACTCGAGCGGTGCCCGCCTGGCCAACGGACCCCAGACCCGCCTCTCCACACTTACCCCGAGGGAGCTCGAGGTGCTTCGCTACGTCGCCCGCGGGCTGTCGAAGAAGGAGATCGCGCAGGTGATGCACTTGTCCGCAAAGACCGTCGACAACCACTCGACGAGCCTCATGAGCAAGCTCGACATCCATGACCGAGTCGACCTCGCCCGGTTTGCGATCCGAGAGGGGCTGGCCGAGGCCTGAGACGGATTCCACCTGATTCCCGCGCGCCCGGTGCGCTTCTGTTCGGGTGGCGCGACCGGGCGGGCTGCGGCGTGCCTCGATGTCAACGCACGGAGACCGCGGCGGGCCCGTGCAGACGCTCAGCGCGCCTCCGCGCCGGGTGCCACGACTGTGCCGCTCGGGGCACAGTCGTGCCGGTGGGGAGAGCACGACTGTTCGCCGAGCCGAACAGTCGTGGCACGCCGGGTGCCACGACTGTGCCGCTGGGGGCACAGTCGTGTCCGGCGGGGAGAGCACGACTGTTCGCCGAGCCGAACAGTCGTGGCACGCCCCCGGGCTTGCCGCGGCGACGCTTGGGCGCGGGCGGACGCTGCGGGTGCCACGGGCGATCCGCCCGGCGGTCGCCCGTGCCGGCGTCAGGACGTGCGTCGAACAGCCGCACGGGTCATCGGGCGAAGCGCCCGATGACCCGTGGCACCCGACCCGCACGGGTCATCGGGCGAAGCGCCCGATGACCCGTGGCACCCGGAGCGCATCCGTCCACGGACTTCCGACTCGCGCCACCGGCTGTGGATGCGGACCCACGACCTCGGCAACCGGGCGGGCAGCGACAGTGTCCACGTCCGGGCGGCGATCGCCGACCGCCGCTCACGCCTCGACGCCGAGCGCCCCGGGACCGTCAGCCGCACCCCACGGCTGGAGCGCGTGAACTCACTGGCATGCGTATGAGGATCGGCGTTCATCGGGCCCGCCCGAAGGGTGTTTCCACAGGGACCTGATACACTGTTCCCATTAGCCGGCGCTTGCCGCGGCGTGCTCGCGTGTTATCATCGGCCCCGAGCATGGAACGTCAGACGCGCCAACGCCAGGCGATCCGCGATGTGATCGCGCGCAGCCAAGGACCGATGAGCCCGCGCGAGGTGCTCTCGCGCGCGAGCGAGCAGGTCGCGGGCCTGGGCATGGCGACCATCTATCGCACGCTCAAGTCGATGCTCGAGGCCGGTGAGGTGGTGCAGGTCGAGGTGCCGGGCGGCGCCCCCCGCTACGAGCTGTCGGGGAAGCAGCATCACCATCACTTCCACTGCCGTGCCTGCGGGTGCATGTACGAGATCGACGGCTGCCCGGGCGACATGGTGCCGATGCTGCCGCCCGGGTTCGTGCTCGAGTCGCACACGCTGACGCTCAACGGCGTGTGCGCGGCCTGCGTGCGTGTCGACCGGGCGCCCAAGCGCTGAGCCCGCGCCGACGGGCACGGGGGGCACGGCATCGACCTGACTTCGTTCGCGTCGCGCCTGCGCAAGGCCGACCACGCGTCGCGGCTCGAAGCGGCGCTGAGCGATCGACTCGCCATGATCATGGCGCTGGAGGCCCCGCGCCGCTTCGCCGTCAAGACCGCGCCCACGCGCCTGTGGGTCGATCGTCCCAGGGCCCGCTTCAGCGCGTGGTACGAGCTCTTCCCCCGCTCGGCCCGGAACGACGGGCACACCCACGGGACCTTCCGCGACGTGGCCGCGCGGCTCGACCGCATCGCGGCGATGGGGTTCGACGTGCTCTACCTCCCACCCATCCACCCCATCGGGCGGCGGTTCAGAAGGGGAAAGAACAACACGCTGTCGCCGGAGCCGGAGGACGTCGGCGGCCCGTGGGCGATCGGCGGGCCCGAGGGCGGGCACGACGCGATCCACCCCCGCCCGGGCACGGCCGAGGACTTCGCGGCTCTGGTCAAGGAGGCCAACGCCCGCGGCCTCGGGGTCGCGCTCGACCTGGCCCTCCAGTGCTCGCTGGACCACCCCTACGTGCCCGAGCACCCGGAGTGGTTCCGGCGTCGTCCCGACGGCACCATCCACTACGCCGAGAGCCCGCCCAAGAAGCACCAGGACATCGTCCCGTTCGACTCCGAGTGCGACGGCTGGCAGGGGCTGTGGAGCGAGGTCCACCGGGTCGTCGTGCTGTGGGTCGAGCGCGGCGTGCGGATCTTCCGCGTGGACAACCCGCACACCAAGCCGTTCGCGCTGTGGGAGTGGCTGATCGCGAGGGTGAAGGCGACCTATCCTTCGACTACGCCGCGTGGGCGGGCCTGCGCCGGCACCGCGAGATGTTCCCCAACGCCGCCGAGACCGTCGCCATCCCCGAGTCGGCCCGTTCGGCCTGGAGCGAGTGGATGCCCCGCGTCTTCGCCGGCGCCTCTGCCGCCCGTCTCAACGAGCTCAACCCCTCGCTCCCGGGCGCGGACCATAACGCACAGGTGCTGCTGCTCGGCCGCCGGCCGCTCGACAAGGCCCTGTACGAGGTCGTGTACGAGCTCAACTCCCGCCCGAACTGGGCCCCGATCCCGCTCCCGGCGGTGCGGGCCCTCACCCGTTCCTCACCGCAAGGAGGCGCCCCGTGAGCAAGGCCCCCCGCGCCGCCGTGGCCAAGCCCGTCGACGCCCGCCCGCCGCGGTTCTCCGCCGACGATCTCCACCTCTTCAACGAGGGCACGCACTGCCGCCTGTACGACAGGCTCGGGGCCCACGTGCTGCCCGAGGGGGGCGTCGCCTTCGCCGTCTGGGCCCCCAACGCCCACTACGTCGCCGTCGTCGGCGACTTCAACCAGTGGGACCGCGGCAAGCACCCCATGCGCGCGGTCGGCGACTCCGGGATCTGGGAGCTGGTCGTCCCCGAGGCCCGCGAGGGCACGGTCTACAAGTACCACGTCGCGTCGCGCTTCAACGGCTACCGCGTCGACAAGGCTGACCCCTTCGGCTTCATGCACGAGGTGCCGCCCCGCACCGGTTCGGTGGTCCGCCGCCTGGAGTACGCCTGGGGCGACCGCGACTGGATGGCCTCGCGCGGGCCGCGCCAGCGCCTTGACGCGCCCATGAGCGTTTACGAGGTGCACCTGGGCTCGTGGATGCGCGTCCCCGAGGACCACTACCGCTCCCTCTCCTACCGCGAGCTGGCCCCGCGCCTCATCGACCACCTCACCCGCTGCGGGTTCACCCACGTCGAGTTCCTCCCCGTCATGGAGCACCCGCTCTTCGCGTCGTGGGGGTACCAGACCACCGGCTACTTCGCCCCCTCCAGCCGCTTCGGAACCCCCCAGGACTTCATGTACCTGGTCGACCTGCTCCACCAGCACGGGATCGGCGTCATCCTCGACTGGGTCCCCTCGCACTTCCCAAACGACGAGCACGGACTGGCCTACTTCGACGGCACCCACCTCTTCGAGCACGCCGACGAGCGACAGGGTTTCCACCCGGACTGGAAGAGCGCCATCTTCAACTACGGGCGCCACGAGGTCCGCTCGTTCCTCACCTCCAGCGCCATCTTCTGGCTCGACCGGTTCCACGCCGACGCCCTGCGCGTCGACGCCGTCGCCTCCATGCTCTACCTCGACTACGGGCGCAAGCACGGCCAGTGGGTCCCCAACCCCTGGGGCGGCAAGGAGAACGTCCAGGCCATCGACTTCCTCCGCCACCTCAACGCCGCCGTCTACCGCGATTTCCCGGACGTCCAGACCATCGCCGAGGAGTCGACGGCGTGGCCCATGGTGTCGCGCCCGGCGTACGTGGGCGGGCTGGGCTTCGGGCTCAAGTGGGACATGGGATGGATGCACGACACCCTCCGCTACTTCAGACGCGAGGGCGTCCACCGCCACTACCACCACAACGACCTGACCTTCCGCGGGGTCTACATGTACGCCGAGAACTACATGCTCCCCCTCTCGCACGACGAGGTCGTGCACCTCAAGGGCTCCCTCGTCGAGCGCATGCCGGGCGACCAGTGGCAGCGCTTCGCCAACCTGCGCCTCCTGCTCGCCGACCAGTGGACCCAGCCCGGCAAGAAGCTCCTCTTCATGGGCGGCGAGTTCGGGCAGTGGAGCGAGTGGAACCACGACTCCAGCCTCGAATGGCACCTGCTCGAACGCGAGCCACACAAGGGCGTCCTCCGCCTCGTCGCCGACCTCAACTCCATCTACCGCAGGCTCCCCGCGCTCCACGCCGGCGATTGCGAGACCCACGGCTTCGAGTGGGTCGAGGCCAACGACGCCCAGCAGAGCGTCCTGGCGTTCCTGCGCAAGGGGCGGGGCCATCGCGAACTGGCCCTGGTCGTCTACAACTGCACCCCCGTGCCCCGCACCAACTACCGCGTGGGAGTGCCCCTGGCCGGGCGCTGGATCGAAGCCCTCAACACCGACGCCCAGCACTACGGCGGCAGCGGCATGGGCAACCTCGGGGCCGCCGAGGCCTCGCCCATGCCCCACCGGCACTTCCCGGCGTCACTGACCCTCACCCTGCCGCCCCTGTCGGCCCTGGTGCTGATCCCCGATGCGCCGACCGAGGGAGCCCCGCATGCCTGATCGGCGCGACGCCGCCATCCGCCGGCGGGCGCGGGACGTCCGGCTACTCGACCGATCCGTGGACGGGCTGGGTGTCCGGCGACTCATGCGCATGCCAGTGAGTTCACGCGCTCCAGCCGTGGGGTGCGGCTGATTCCTGGGGCGCTCGGCGTCGAGCGTGAGCGGCTGTTCGACGCACGTCCGGACGCCGGCACGGGCGACCGCCGGGCGGATCGCCCGTGGCACCCGCGGCGCCCGCCGGCGCCCAAGCGTCGCCGCGGCAAGCCCGGGGGCGTGCCACGACTGTTCGGCTCGGCGAACAGTCGTGCGTCCTTCGCCGGACACTGCGTCCTTCGCCGGACACGACTGTGCCCCAAGCGGCACAGTCGTGGCACCCGGCCTGTCCTACCCGTTCGCGTGCCACGACTGTTCGGCTCGGCGAACAGTCGTGCGTCCGTCGCCGGACACTGCGTCCCTCGCCGGACACGACTGTGCCCCAAGCGGCACAGTCGTGGCACCCGGCGCGGAGGCGCGCTGAGCGTCTCCATGCGCCCGCCGCGGCGTCCGTGCGTTGACATCGAGGCACGCCGCGGCCCGCGCGGTCGCGCCACCCGAACAGAAGCGCACCAGGCGCGCGGGAATCGAGTGGAATCCGTCTCAGCGGTGACGTCGCGGACGCCCGGGATGGCCCAGACCTTGTCAGTGAGAAGCAGACGGTACGCCTCTGCGTGATTCGACTACCTGGTGCGTGCTTTCAGGGCTTTGAGAGGCATGACGCAAGCGCGACGAACCTCAAAGGTCGCGTCAAAGATGACGCCCACGAGGTAGTCGAATGGCCTGCCGTCAAGGGCTCGCAAGTACGGTAGTTGGCGCGACGTGTTGTGCGCCGTCGTGCGCCCCTTGATCTGATACCGCTTGCCGCTGGCGTTCTTGGCATCGTGCCCGGCTTCCGGATTGCCGACCAGCCGCAAGCCCAAAGCACGCGCAGCGACGTGCTCGGCGCAGTCGGCGACCGGGTTGTTGCTGCTACGAACGAGTTCCCGGCGGCGCAACTCTTCGAGGGTCGTGGCATGGAGCTGAAGCAGGCGGCAGGTGGGCATGGCCATGGTCTTGCGTGTCCATCGCCGCGGAGCATGACGTGCTGCGGCGGGCGATCGCCCGCCCTAACCCCTTGCCGTCGCGCTTGCAGTCGAGACATTCGACGTGCGCCCCGTACCGACACAAGCCCGGCGCACGATGCCGAGACGGCGGACGTTGTACGGGGGTCAGGCGCGCGAAGGTGCCCGAATCGGCGTCTGGCGGTACCCGGGGCGTACTCTGACGCCTTGAGACTTTGGCGGCCAAGCGCGAGTTGGGGTCCTCGAAGGCGGGCGCTCGTCGCCGGGTTGGCCCACGCCGGGCTGATGGCCCTTGCCTTTCCGCCGGTGGGGTTCTGGCCCGCGGCCTTGGTGGCGATCTGGCCCCTGGCGTGGCTGGCGACGCGCCCGGGGCTGCGGGCGGCCCACGCCGGGCTCTGGGCCGCGGTCGGGGCCTCGGCCTTCTGGCTCTGGGCGGAGAGCTTCCTGATCGGCGTGACCTGGCCCGGGTTCCTGCCCGTCGTGGCCCTCATGTCGGCGTACCCGGGGCTGTTCGTGTGGCTCGTGGGCCGGGCCCGGGCGCGGGCGCCGTGGATCCCCTTCGCGGCCTCGGTGCCGATCGCGTGGGTCGCCCTCGAGGTTCTCCGCGGCGAGGTGGTCTTCGACGGCTACGCGTGGTACCTCGTCGGGCACCCCCTCATCGACGGGCTGGGCGGCTGGCTGGCGATGCCGGGGGCGGTGGGGGGGCAGTACCTGGTTTCGCTCGTGGTCGCCGCCCTGGCGGGCTTCGTGTGGCAGGCGCGGGTGGGCGGATCAAAGCGCGTGGCGGTGATCGGGCTGGCGGCGACGGGCGCGGCGTGGGCGGGGCTCGCGGCGCTCGGCGAGCGGTCGCTGCGGGGCATCGCCGACGCCGGCACCATCCGCGTCGGCGTCGTGCAGACCAACCTCTCGTCGAGCAACAAGGAGACCTGGCCCATCGAGCGCCAGGTCGCGGACTTCGTCCGCTTCGCGGGGCTCACGGAGGAGGCGGCGGCCCGCGGCGCCAACATGGTCGTCTGGCCCGAGACCATGAAGCCGGGCCTCTCGCTCGACGCCGAGAGCGACCGCGTGGAGCGCGAGGCGGGGCTGGTGTACGAGGTGCCCGACGCCCGGGGGGGCACGCGGCGGATCGCGGCGACGGCGTTCGCGGACGAGCTGCTGGAACTGCAGGCCACGCTGGGCGTGCCCATGATCGTGGGCGAGAACTCCTTCGAGGGGCTGTCGCTGCCGGTGAACGACGACGGCACGGTCGAGTTGAAGTACGCCCGGCGTTTCAACAGCGCCTTCCTGCTCGTCGGGGGGCGCGTGTGGCCGGAGCGCTACGACAAGATGCACATCATGGCCTTCGGCGAGCGGATGCCGGGCATCGACCGCTGGCCCTGGCTGCGCCGGCGCCTGGAGTTCGTGGGCGCCGGGAACATGACGCTCGACCTCTCGGCGGGGACCGGGCCCACGGTGTTCCGCGTGCCGGCCGAGGGGGCCGCGGCGGGGGTGGTCCGCGTGGTCACGCCCATCTGCTTCGAGGCGACGGTGTCGGACGTCTGCCGACGCCTGGTCTTCGAGGGCGGTCGGCGCCGCGCCGACCTCATGGTGAAGCCGACCAACGACGGCTGGTTCCTGTGGTCCGACGCCGGGCGCGAGGCCCACCTGCTCACCTCCCGCTGGCGCTGCCTGGAACTGGGCACGCCCATGGTCCGGGCGGCCAACACGGGGGTCTCGGCGATCATCGACGGGCGGGGGCGCGTTCGGGCCCGCGGCGTCGACGGGGACGCCCGCGGCTACCGTGTCGACGGCGTGCTCGTCGCGGACGTGCCCTTGGCGTCGGGCGTCACGCCCGCCTCGCGAGCGGGTAGGCTGGTGGGGTGGCTGGTGTTGGCGGCGGGTGTGGCGCTCGCCGCGTGTGGGCTGCGTCCGCGCGGGCGACCGGCAGGAGGGGCATCATGACGATCGGGCGTTCTGGGTTCGTGGCGTGCGTACTGGCGGTCGCGCTGGCGGCGGGGTGCGCCGCGGAGCCCAAGCCCGTGTCGCGGCGTGATCGGCGCGGGCAGGAACCCGCCCCCGTTGCGCCGCAGGCCCCCGCGGCGCCCACCGGGAAGGAGCCGATCGCCTCGCTGCGGGAGGCCGAGCCCGTGGCCCCCTTGCGGGCGTCGACGTTGCGCGAGCGGGCCCTGACGCTGATCGAGGAGTCGGCGCGGGCGGAGGACCCCCAGCTCCGCAGCAACACGATGGAGTTCGCCAACCTCGCCGCCGCGCGCATGACCGCGGCCCTCGCCGCCGGGCTCGCCGACCCGTCGCCCGCGGTCCGGGCCAGCGCCCTGGTGACGATCGGGCGCTCGCAGGTCGAGTCGCTGGTGGATCAGATCCCGCCGCTGGTGGAGGACTCGTCGCCCTTCGTGCGCTCGTCGGCGGTGTTCGCGCTGGCGCGGCTGGGTCGTGCGGCGGACCGGTCGGTGAGCCGGCTGGCAGACCTGCTGTTCACGGACCCCTCGCCGCGGGTTCGCGCGCACGTCGCGGTGCTGCTTGGGGAGTTGGGGGACGCCAGCGCGGCGCCGATGCTGCGCGAGGCGGCGGCGGTGGACCTGCCGCGGGCGTCGGTGATCGAGGTGCAGCTGCTCCGGCTCCAGATCGCCGAGGCCCTGGTGAAGCTGGGGCACGAGCGGGAACTGCCGACGATCCGGGCGGCGCTGTACGCGGCCCGCCCGGAGGACCTGGAGGCCTCGGCCCTGGCGGTGCAGATCATCGGGCAGCTCGAGGACAAGGGGTCGACCGACCACCTTGTCTGGCTGTCGAGCCAACGCGACGAGCAGGGGAACCCCCTGCCGGCGGAGATCCAGCTCGCCATCGCGTCGACGCTCGCCCAGCTCGGGATCGCCCGGGGCGACTTCATCGCCGACGGGTTCGCGGAGGCCAGCCAGGCGGCGATCCGGGCCCAGGCGGCGGACGTCTACGGGCGGATCGGGCAGGGGCGGAACCTGGGCAAGCTGGAGCGGATGATGCAGGACCCCAGCCCGCTGGTGCGGCTGTACGCGGCGGCGGGGGTGCTGCGGACGGTGAACCGGGCGGCGGGGGTCTCCGACCGGTAGGTCCGGCGGGGCCCGACGCCCCACGGGTAGGGGGCGAGGCCGATCGGCGCGGGCGATGGGGGGTCGTGCAGACCGCGCCGGACGCCGCTACACTGGTGCCCTCTCGGAGGGACCCGGGGGAGAGGGGGCCGGAACGCCCCTCCCCGGCGGTCAAGTCCTTAGGAGTCGCACGTGCACATCCTCACGAAGATCCTCGTCGCGCTGGCCTGCATCCTGAGCGTTTTCCTCGCGGCGCTCACCATCGCCTACACCGCGAACGCCGACCGAATCGTCTCCGACCACGCCCAGCAGACCGCGCGTCTGGCGGCGGCCGAGGCGGCGGCGGCGGCGGAGAAGACTACGGCAGGCGACCTCCAGATCCGCATGACCGCCCAGCTCGAGCAGGCCCGCCAGGAGATGGCCGAGGCCCAGTCGCGCGTCCGCCAGCTCATGACCGACAACGCCAAGCTGCTCGCCGAGAAGATGCAGGCGGTGTCGGGGCGTGAGAGCCTGGACGCGAAGATCAAGGAGATGGGGGAGACGATCAAGCTCTACCACTCGCTGATTCAGAACTACTCGGCGGAGGTCAGCCGCCTCCGCGACACGGAGTTGAAGGACCGCGAGCGCCGGATCGAGCTGGACGACCGCATCGCCGACCTGGAGAGCCAGCGGGACGTGCTGGAGCAGTCGGTCCGCGAGTTGCAGGAGCAGCTGGCGGAGGCCCGCACGGTGATCGAGTCCGGGGCCCGCGGCGCCGCCGCCGCCAAGGCCGCCGAGCCCTTCGTCTCGACCGGGCCGATCGTCCGCGGCAAGATCGACCAGGTGCAGACCGACCCGGGCACGAGCCGCCTGCTGGCGGCGGTGAACGTGGGCTCGTCCGACGGCGTGCGCGAGCAGATGCTCTTCCGCATCGTCCGCGGCGGGCAGTTCATCGGGAACCTCGTGGTGACGCGGGTGGACGCCCGCACGGCGGTGGGCACCATCGACACGCTCGGGCAGGCCGTCAGCGTCGCGGCGGGCGACGAGATCCTCAGCCGCCTCCAGTAACCCCCTCCGGAGCCACGACCATGAGTCAGATCGGGATGCAGATGCCGGGGACGCGGGTGCGTCGCGGCGGCGGGCCGGACATCTACGCGGGCCTGGCGTTCGTCGCCGTGGCGTTCCTGGCGACGGCGTGCGTGCTGGTGTACCAGGCCGGGACCAAGATCGGGAAGGACGGCTCGCCCTTCGCGATCCAAGACGCCCCGCCGGCGAAACTCTCGCTCAAGGCGGCGAACTGAGGGGGCGTCGGCGCCCAAAGGCCGACCGGTCAGCCTTGACCTCCGACGCGGAGGGCGTAGATTTCTGACGCCGCCGGGCGAGCCGGGGGCGACAACCTGGGGCGGTAGCTCAATTGGTTAGAGTACCGGACTGTCGATCCGGTGGTTGCGGGTTCGAGTCCCGTCCGCCTCGCTTCGATAAACCTTGCTGAACCCGTGGGTTACGGGTACCCCCCGACGGTCGGGGGCGCAGCTCGAAACGATTTCCGCGCGGTGCGCGCACCGCGCTGGAGTTTCGGGAGGTGCCCCCGCGCCGAAGACCCCGGGCTATCGCAAGCGCCACAACCGCAACCAGGCCATCGCCACCCTGACCGACGCCGCGACCAAGCCGGGTGCCACGCAACGCCGTGAACTACGCGTGGGTGGGGTGTGCCGCAAGTGCTTTGGCGGCGGCGACTTGCTCGGGGGTGGCGGTGGTGATGCGTGGCGCGCCGGGCGGCGCGGGGTTCTTCTTGTGCGGCCATCGGTACGCCTTCTTCGACCCGCGTCTGCGGGAGTCGTCGATCACGCACCGCCGCAGTCGGCGGCGCAGCGTGCCCGCCGAGCACCGGCCGCGAGCCGCGTGGCGCACCGCCGCCAGCGCTCCCGCGTAGCTCAGCCGCCGCGGGCACACCCGCGCCCCCCGCAGCGCCCCGGCCCCCATCACGCCCAGCAGCCACGCGCCCAGCACCGACCAGTCCAGCTCCGCCAGCGCCCGGCGCGGCGTGCACGACCGCAGCCGGCGCCGCTCGAGCGTCTGCTTGAGCGTGCGGAACGCGACCTCCAGCCCCCAGCGCCGGCGGTACAGCTCGCACGCGGCCCGGCGCGACAGCACGCGCGGGTCGGTGACGGTCGTGACCAGGTACACGTCGCCGACGCGGATCAGCCGCAGCGTCAGCGGCTCGCGTGAGCGGTGGTCCCCGGGCCACAGGTAGACGGTGTGCGGCCCCCGGCGGCGGCAGCAGCCAAGATCCCTGAGCAGCCGCACGTGCCCGCCCACGCGGACCAGCGTGTGCACCCCGCGCGACCGCAGCTCGCTCAGCAGTTCATAGCCCGTGAACCCCGCGTCGGCGACCAGCAGCGCGTTCTCGGGCAGCACGCCCAGCAGGCTGCGCAGGAGCGTCCGCTCGGCGTTGTTCACCCCCGCGCACCGCCAGGCCCACGGGAGCATCACGCCCAGGTGCATCAGCAGGAGCATCGCGATCTGCGGCCCGCACTTGTCGCGTCCGCCCAGGCCCAGCTGCTCGTTGGCAACGGTGCGCGGCACATCGAAGCGGCTGCCGTCGACGCCGATGGGGACCAGGCCCCCGGGGAGCGTGAAGTCGCGGCCGGCCAGGCGGCGGACCTGCTCGCGCAGGTGCCCGGCCAGCCGCCCCCGCAGCGCTGCGCCGCGCCGGGCCAGCGCCTTGGCCAAGCCCTGGTAGGTGCGGCCCGTGCGCCGGCGGCGCGGCAGGGCCGCGCCGAGGACGGACAGCACCGACTCGAACCGCTGCGCCAGCGTGGGCGCGGGGTCCCAGCTCATGAGGATCGCGGCCAGCGCGAGCGT
>Ga0194120_10000709_pt1 | contig 62597 bp, 64 predicted proteins | sample TA2MahCa65mmetaG_FD_148642 | JGI IMG/M metagenome (GOLD analysis project Ga0194120, IMG submission 148642) | Freshwater microbial communities from Lake Tanganyika, Tanzania - TA2015019 Mahale Deep Cast 65m | ecosystem: Environmental > Aquatic > Freshwater > Lake | place: Tanzania: Lake... | reverse complement strand
TGCCGGCGCGCAGCACGCCGACGACGCCGGTCCTGCCGACGCCGCGATGCACCTCGATGCCGAACGCCGCCAGCTGCGTCGCGACCAGGTCGGAGGTGCGTTGCTCCTCGAACCCGAGTTCCGGATGAGCATGGATGTCGCGGCGCCAGCCGGTCATCTCCGGCGCGAACTGCTCGATGGCGTGAATGGCGCCCATGGCGATCTGCCCCTGTGCTTGGATTTGCTGACGAAGCCCGCAGTCTAAGCGATTGGCAAAAAAGCGCCGGCCGGTTGCCTGGCCGGCGGGGAGGACAAGCCGGCGGGATCCGCCCGGGAAGGCGACCGGCTTGGGCTTATTGCCAGGTTATGGCGTCCTCAATGCATGAGGCACAAGCCTGCATCGCCATCATGCGGCAAGCTCACGAACGGATGCTATACAACCTCGAACAGCCCCGCCGCGCCCATGCCGCCGCCGATGCACATGGTGACCACGACGTGCCTGAGGCCGCGGCGCCTGCCCTCGATGAGCGCGTGGCCGACGAGGCGGGAGCCGGTGACGCCGTAGGGGTGGCCCACGGCGATCGAGCCCCCGTCCACGTTCAGCCGTTCGTCGGGGATGCCCAGCTTGTCGCGGCAGTAGATCACCTGCACCGCGAAGGCCTCGTTCAGCTCCCACAACTCGATGTCGCCGGTTCTCAGGCCGGTGCGCTCCAGCAGTTTCGGGATCGCGAACACCGGGCCGATGCCCATCTCGTTGGGCTCGCAGCCGGCGACCGCGAAGCCGCGGAAGATGCCCAGGGGCTTGAGGCCGCGCTTCGCCGCTTCCTTGTCGCTCATGACGACCTGAGCCGCGGCGCCGTCGGAGAACTGGCTGGCGTTGCCGGCGGCGATCACGCCGCCTTCGATCGCCGGCTTGATCTGCGACACACCCTCGTAGGTGGTGTCGGCGCGGATGCCCTCGTCATGCTCGACCGTGACCTCCTTCATGGTTTCGGCGCCGGTGGCCTTGTCCACCACCTTCATTTTGGTGGTGATCGGCACGATCTCGTCCTTGAACTTGCCCTCGGCGCGGCTCTTCGCGGCGCGCTGCTGGCTCAGCACGCCGTAGCGGTCCTGCGCTTCGCGCGGGATGCCGTACTTCTTCGACACGTACTCGGCGGTCTGCAGCATGTTCCAGTAGATCTCGGGCTTGTGCCGCGACAGCCAATCATCCCTGCCGTGGTGCTTGTTGGCCTCGTTCTGCACCAGCGATATGGATTCGACACCGCCCGCGACGTAGATGCTGCCTTCGCCGGCGAGGATGCGCTGCGCGGCGAGCGCCACGGTCTGCAGCCCGGAGGAGCAGAAGCGGTTCACCGTCATGCCCGAGACCGTCACCGGCAGGCCCGCGCGCAGCGCGATCTGGCGCGCGATGTTGCCGCCGGTCGCGCCCTCGGGGGTGGCGCAGCCCATGATCACGTCCTCGACTTCCTGCGGCTCGACCCTGGCGCGCTGCAGCGCCGCGTGCACCACGTGGCCGCCCATCTTGGCGCCGTGGGTCATGTTAAGGGCGCCGCGCCAGCTCTTGCACAGCGGCGTGCGGGCGGTGGAAACGATGACGGCGTCAGCCATTGAACCTTCTCCCTTCCTTCGCGAGTTTGACCAATAGGGGCGCAGGCTTCCACACTTCGCCCATGTAGCCCTTGCTGAACTTCTCGATCGACGCCAGCACCTTCGCCAGGCCGACCGTATCGGCGTAGAACATCGGTCCGCCGCGGTAGGGTGGGAAGCCGTAGCCGGTGAGGTAGACCATGTCGATGTCGGAGGCCCGCAGCGCGATGCCTTCCGCCAGGATGTGCGCCGCCTCGTTCGCCAGCGCGTAGATCAGGCGCTCGACGATCTCCTCGTCGGAGATCTGGCGCACCTTGATGTTGTTGTCCTTGCGGTACTTCCCGATTATGGCGTCAACCTCCGGGTCCGGGATCGGCTTGCGGTCGGGCAGGTTGTACTTGTACCAGCCCTTGCCGGTTTTCTGGCCGTAGCGGCCCAGTTCGCAAACCTTGTCGCCGATCCTGGAATAAACGAAGTTCGGCCGCTCGAGGTAGCGGCGCTTGCGGATCTCCCAGCCGATGTCCAGGCCCGCCATGTCGCCCATCGCGAGCGGCCCCATCGCCATGCCCCACTTGTACGCGGCGGCGTCGACCTGCTGCGGCGAACAGCCTTCGTCCAGCAGGAACAGCGATTGCTGGCCGTATTTCTCGACCATGCGGTTGCCGATGAAGCCGTCGCACACGCCCGAGACCACCGGCACTTTCCTGAGGGTCTTACCCAGCTTCATGGTGGTGGCGAGCACGTCCTTGGCGGTGGCCTTGCCGCGCACCACTTCCAGAAGCCGCATCACGTTGGCGGGGGAGAAAAAGTGCGTGCCGATCACCTCCTGCGGGCGTTTCGTGACCGCGGCGATGGCGTCCACGTCCAGCGTCGAAGTGTTGGTGGCGAGGATGGCGCCGGGCTTCATCACCGCGTCCAGCTTCCTGAACATGTCCTGCTTGACGTCCATGCGCTCGAACACCGCCTCGATCACGATGTCGGCGTCCTTGCCGGCGGCGAGGTCCGTGGTCGGCGTGATGAGCGCCATGCGCCGGTCCATCTCCTCCTGCTTCAGCCGGCCCTTGGCGACAGTCGAGGCGTAGTTGGCCTTGATTTTCGCCACGCCCTTGTCGAGCGCCTCCTGGGTCAGGTCCATGATCGACACCGGGATGCCGGCATTGGCGAAGTTCATCGCGATGCCGCCGCCCATGGTGCCGGCGCCGATCACGGCCGCCCTGCGGATCTCGCGCGTCGGCGTGTCCTCGGGCACGTCGGGAATCTTGGCGGTCTGGCGCTCGGCGAAGAACATATGCCGCATCGCCTTCGATTCGACGCCTTCCACCAGGTGCATGAAGCGCGCACGCTCGAACTTGCGCCCTTCGTCGAAGGGCATCGTCGCCGCCGCCTCGCAGCAGGCGAGGATCTCCAGCGGCGCCGGGTAGCCGCGCGAGGCCTTCGCCACTTCGGCGCGCGCCGCGGCGAAGAAGGCTTTCACCTCGCCCTCGACCTTCGCGGGCAGGTCGCGGATTCTTTTGGGGCCCTTGTTCTGTCTTATCAATTCCCTGGTGAAAGCCAAGGCCCCTTGCAGAAGGTCGCCCTGGACCACCTCGTCCACCAGCCCCAGCTGCTTCGCCCTTTCGCCGGAGACCGGCGTGCCGGTGGTCATCATCTTCAGCGCCTCGGTCATCGGCACCACGCGCGGCAGGCGCTGCGTGCCGCCCGAGCCCGGCAGCAGGCCCAGCTTCACTTCGGGCAGCCCCAGCTGCGCCTTGGGCATCGCGACGCGGTAGTGGCAGCCCAGCGCGAGCTCGAGGCCGCCGCCCAGTGCGAAGCCGCCGATCGCGGCGACCAGCGGTTTTTTCAGCGCGTCCTGCATGTCGTTCAGTTCGGGCAGGACCGGCGACTGGCGCGATCTTTCGGTGTTGAACTCGCGGATCTCCGCGCCGCCGGAAAACGCCTTCTCCGAGCCGATCAGCACGATCGCCTTGACCGCGGGGTCGGCCTCGGCCTTCTTCAGGCCCTCGCCGACCACGGCGCGGTTGGCCGCCGACATGCTGTTCACCGGCGGGTTGTTTATGGTGATGACGGCGATGCCGTCGGCGACGGAATAGGCTGCCGCTGCACTCATTGCAGGGGATCTCCACCTGGGGACGGCTTCGATTGTAGGGTCAGGACGCTTTCGGGCGCAACGCAACGCCGGGGCCGAGATCATCGACCCGCGCCAGAGGCGCCGGCTACTGTGCGAGTTGGCCGAGCTGGCGGCGCCGCTGCGCGTCCCGGGCCGTACCGCGTTCGGGCTGCGGCCATAGGCTGGGTCGCAAGACACCTGGATAAAATCTGGAAAACCGGGCAGGATGGCGGCAACCTGCTGATCAGACTGCAGATTTGGTTGCCGAGAACGAAACCCTGAAATGGCCGACCAACCTGGACCACGCCGCAATCGTGAAGCGGTTGGTCGCGGTGCGCGAGGCCGCACAGGCGGCCCGACTGCCTGAGTTTGCGGCCCGGTTTGCTAACCAGGAGACCATGCCGGGGGGCTCGCCTTGAGCGTGGTCGCCGCCCTCACATCGATCCGGGAAGTGCATCAACATCGCGCCCTCGCGATGCAGCTCGAGATGGTCGCGATCAACCTCAAGAACCTGCGCTAGCGGCGGGTCGGGCCGCACTCGGTCCGTGCGACAATCCTGCCCTCGAGACAACAAAGCGCATCGAGGCAGGCATGGCGACCCGACAGGATGAACGCACGATGGAGCCGGAGATGAACCCGCAGGACCTCTGGCTGGAGGAGGTTTTCACCGACCGGCGCGTCGGCACCATCCGCCGGATGACCCCGGTCAACGGCGAGGGCGCGCGCGACGCCGCGCGCGAGGTGAGCTGGATCGGCGAGACGCAGGTGATGACGCAGGTCGGCACGCTGCCGATCAATTTCGCGCTGGAGGCGAAGACGCTGGAAGAGGCGGCGCAGAAGTTCGGCGCCGCCGCCAAGGCCGCCATCGAGCGCGCGGTAAAGGAACTGCAGGAACTGCGGCGCCAGCAGGCCTCGTCGATCGTGGTGCCGCAGGGCGGGCTGCCGCCGCTGGGGCCCGGCGGCCCCGGAGGGGGCGGCAAGATCCAGATGCCGTAGGAGGGCGGAAACGGGGGGCAGATGCAGGGCCTGATGATGGACGTGCCGCTCCTGATCAGCGACCTGATCAGGCACGCGCACCGGCACCACGGTTCCACCGAGATCGTCTCCAAGACGGTCGAGGACGGCGCCATCCACCGCACCACCTACGCCGAGGCGCACCGGCGCTCGCGGCGCCTGGCCAAGGCGCTCAGGGGCCTCGGCGTGCGGATGCACGACCGCGTCGCCACGCTGGCCTGGAACGGCTACCGGCATTTCGAGATCTACTACGCCGTCGCCGGCACCGGCGCGGTGATCCACACCATCAACCCGCGCCTGTTCCCGGAGCAGATCGTCTACATCGCGAACCACGCCGAGGACCGGGTGCTCTGTTTCGACGTCAACCTCGCGCCGCTGGTGGAGAAACTGGCGCCGCATCTGAAGACGGTCGAGGCCTTCGTCGCGATGACTGCGCGCGCCACCATGCCCAGGGCGCAGATCCCGAACCTGCACTGCTACGAGGACCTGGTCGAGGCGCAGGATGACCGCCTGGAGTGGCCGAGCTTCGACGAGCGCAGTGCCGCCTGCCTGTGCTACACCTCGGGCACCACCGGCAACCCCAAGGGCGCGCTGTACTCGCACCGCTCGACCATGTTGCACGCCTACGCGGCGGCGCTGCCCGATGCGCTCAATCTCTCGGCGCGCGACGTCATCCTGCCGGTGGTGCCGATGTTCCACGTCAATGCCTGGGGGCTGCCCTACTCCTGCGCCGCCACCGGTGCGAAGCTCGTCTTCCCGGCGCACCACCTTGACGGCAAGAGCCTGCACGAACTGTTCGAGGCCGAGGGCGTCACCATGTCCGCCGGCGTGCCCACGGTGTGGCTCGCCCTGCTCAACTACATGAAGGAGCATGGGCTGAAATTCTCCACGCTCAAGGGCGTGGTGATCGGCGGCTCGGCCTGCCCGCCGGCCATGATCCGCGCCTTCCAGGACGACTATGGCGTCAAGGTCCTGCACGCCTGGGGCATGACCGAGATGAGCCCCTTGGGCACCGTGAACACCTTCAAGGCGCGCCATGCCGGCTGGAGGAAGGAAGACCGCGACGCGTTGCAGAACAAGCAGGGCCGGGTGCTGTTCGGCGTCGACATGCGCATCGTGGGCGAGGACGGATCCGCCTTGCCGCACGACGGCAAGGCCTTCGGTGACCTGCAGGTGCGCGGGCCCTGGGTGGTGAACGGCTATTTCAAGGGCGAGGGCGGCAGCCCGCTGAAGGACGGCTGGTTCCCCACGGGCGATGTGTGCACCATCGACGCGGACGGCTACATCCAGATCACCGACCGCTCCAAGGACGTCATCAAGTCCGGCGGCGAATGGATTAGCTCCATCGACCTGGAGAACATCGCCGTGGCGCATCCGGCGATCCAGGAGGCGGCGGTGATCGGCATCCGGCACTCGAAATGGGACGAGCGGCCGATCGTGGTCGCGGTGAAAAAGGCAGGGCAGGAGGTCAGCAAGGAGGCGCTGCTGGAGTTCTATCGCGACAAGATCGCGAAATGGTGGCTGCCCGACGACGTGGTATTCGTCGCCGAGCTGCCGCACACTGCGACCGGGAAGCTCTCCAAGCTCACGCTGCGCCAGCAGTTCAAAGACTACCAGCTGCCGAGGTGAGCGGGACGCCGCGCCCCGCGCGCGCACCTGCTGCAGGCGGAGGAAATCCACCACAGCACGTTGAGGGCGGGCGGCGATGACGCTCGCGCCCTGCAATGCCAGCCCGCCTGGAGCGGCGCCATGGCGGCGAGGAGTTCCTCCTGATCCCCACCGGCTCGACGGCCGAGGCGGCGCGCGAGGCGGCCGAGCGCATCCGCGCCGCGGTCGAATCGCGGCACTGGAACTCGGCCGCGCCGGGCCTCGGTGTCACCTTTTCGGCTGGCGTCACCGCGTTTCGCAAAGGCGATACCATCGAGCAGTTCCTGAAGCGCGCCGACAAGGCGCTCTGCCAGGCCAAGCGCACCAGCCGCAACCGCGCCGTCACGCTTAACGATTGAGGTAACCATGAGCCAGATCCTGACCGACACCCGCGACCGCGTCCTTCGCATCGAGATCGCTCGGCCCGAGAAGAAGAACTCGCTGACGCTGGACATGTACCGGGCCATGGCCGAGGCCATGGAGGCGGCCGCGGCCGACGCCGCCGTGCGCGCGGTTCTGCTGCACGGCGCGCGCGACTGCTTCACCGCGGGCAACGACCTCAAGGACTTCCTCGAGCGGCCGCCGCACGCGGGCGAGGAAGGCCCCGCCTTCGGCTTCATCCGCGGCCTTTCGGTGTTCCCCAAGCCGCTGATCGCCGCCGTGAACGGTCCCGCCGTGGGCATCGGCACCACCATGCTGCTGCATTGCGACCTGGTGTTCGCGGCCCCGGGGGTGCGCTTCCAGATGCCGTTCGTGCCGCTGGGGCTGGTGCCGGAGGCGGGCTCGAGTTTCCTGCTGCCGCGCATCGCTGGCTACCAGCGCGCCGCCGAGCTGCTGCTGCTCGGCCAGCCCTTCACCGCGGACAAGGCGTACGCCGCCGGCTTCGTCACCGACATCGTCCCGGAGGCCGAGCTGTTCGAGCGCGCCCGCGCGGCCGCGCTCGCGGTTGCCGCATTGCCGCCCTCGGCGGTGCGCGCCACCAAGGCGCTGATGCGTGCCCGCGTCGGCGCGCAGCTCGCCGCCGCGATCGCGGAGGAGGGCGCGGAGTTCCGCGCCCGCCTGCAGTCGCCGGAGGCGAAGGAGGCGATGACCGCGTTCCTAGAGAAGCGCAGGCCTGACTTCTCCCGGTTCTAGACCAGCCGCCCAATGAGACCCAGGAACCTTGCCGCGGGGTTCATGCTGGCCGGCATGTGCGGCGGCGCCGTCGCGTACCTGTACCTTTGGGAGGACCCCGCCACCGGCGCGACGAGGATCTGCAGCCATCCGCGGCCCTGGTACGGGAATCCTGAACTCCAGAGGCGCTCGCCGAAGCTCGAGCGCATGCGATGAGCGCGGCCATCCGCCACGAATGGCGCGACTGCGGCGGGGTGCGGCTGCACTGTGCCGTGGCAGGCAGTGGCGACCGGCTGATGCTGTTCCTGCACGGCTTTCCGGAGTTCTGGGCTGCCTGGCGCGGGCCGATGCAGTACTTCGCCGAGCGTGGCCGGCTTTGCGTTGCCCCCGACCTGCGGGGATACAACCTCTCGGACAAGCCCGAGGGCCTCGAGCCCTACAAGGCGAAGCACCTGGTGGCGGACGTTATCGCGCTGGGCGAGCACTACAGCCCGGGGCGCAGGTTCGTGCTGGTGGCGCACGACTGGGGCGGCGCGCTCGCCTGGGCCATCGCCATCGGACAGCCGCAGCGCCTGGAACGGCTGGTGATGATCAACTCGCCGCATCCCTACATCTTCTGGCGCGAGCTGCGCCACAACCCGGCGCAGCAGAAGGCGAGCGCCTACATGAACGTGTTCCGTCTGCCCAAGGCCGAGCGCCTGCTGTCGGAGAACGGCTACGCGCGCCTGCTGTCCGCGTTCGGCCGCCTGCCCCGGGAATGGCGCGACGAACTTGTGCAGGCCTGGTCGCGCCCGGGCGCGCTCACCGGCGGGCTCAATTACTACCGCGCCTCGCCGCTGTATCCGCCGGCCGTGGACGACCCGGGCCCGGCGAAACTCCAGCTTGAACAGAAGGACTTCATGGTCCGGGTGCCCACGCTGGTGCTCTGGGGCGAGCGCGACAGCGCGCTCCTCACCGGCTGCCTGGACGGGCTGCAGGCCTGCGTTCCGGACCTGAAGCTGGTGCGCGTGCCGGATGCCTCGCACTGGATCGTGCACGAGAAGCCCGCGCTGGTGTGCAGTGAAATCGCCGCCTTCGCCGGCAACGCCCGCGGTTAGAATCCCCTCAGGGAGGCATCATGGCCAAGACCGCAGTCAGCCTGCGCGAGCTGGAATCGCGCCTCGGGCAGGAGGTGGGCGTCTCGCCCTGGGTGGAGATGCCGCAGGAGCGGATCGATCTCTTCGCCAGGGCGACCGAGGATTTTCAGTGGATCCACGTCGATCCGGCGCGCGCCAGGGGCTCGCCCTTCGGCGGCACCATCGCGCACGGCTTCCTCACCCTGGCCATGCTGCCCAAGCTGTCGGAATCCACCTTCGAATTCTCCGACCGCAAGATGGGCGTGAACTACGGCCTGAACAAGGTCAGATTCACCGCGCCGGTACCGGCGGGAGCGAGAATTCGCGGCCGATTCACGCTGGCCAGGTTCGAGAAGCTCGAAGGCAACGGCGTGCAGACCACCTGGTCCGTGGTCTTCGAGCGCGAGGGCGGCGACAAGCCGGTCTGCGTCGCCGAGGCCATCTCGCGGCACTACTTTTAGCCGTGGCGCAGCGCTGGAAGCACCGGCCGCCGGGCTCCAATTGGGGCGAGTTCGGCCCTGACGACCAGCGCGGCCGCATGAACTGGGTCACGCCGCAGAAGGTGCTGCAGGGCATCCGCGAGGTGAAGGAAGGCCTCACCTTCGTGCTCTCGCTGCCGCTGGACTATCCGGGCGGCAACGTGCTCAACCCGCGGCGCCACCCGCCGCGCCTGGCCGCCACCGCGCGCAACGGCCGGCAGAATTTCGCCTACGAGGGGCGGCAGGACGAGCCGCTGCACACCGACGTGTTCTGTGACGACGTGGTGCTGCTCACGCTGCAGTACTCGACGCAATGGGACTCATTCGCGCACGTGGGCGGCGTGTTCGACGCCGACGGCGACGGCCGCCCCGAGGCGGTTTTCTACAATGGCTTTCGCGCCGGGAAGGACATCTTACCGGCGCCGGAGAACCCCGGTCCTGAGTCCTGGAACCGCTACGAGGGCTCGCGCGCCGAGGCGCTCGGTATCCAGAACCTGGCCGAGCACGGCGCGCAGGGCCGCGGTGTGATGATCGACCTGCACGCGCATTACGGCCGCAAGCGGCATGCGGTGGGCTACGACGACCTGATGCGGGTGATGGAGGCCGACCGGGTCGAGGTCGACAAGGGCGACATCGTCTGCCTGCACACCGGCTTCGCCGAACTGCTGCTGGAACTGAAGAGGAATCCCGCGCCGGAGCTCCTGCACAACACCTGCACCGGCCTGGACGGCAAGGACGACCGGCTGCTGCAGTGGGTGACCGATTCGGGGCTCTCGGTGCTCGCCGCCGACAACTACGCGGTGGAGCTTTTCTCCATGACGCCCCGGAAGGCCACGTCGCACGCGGCGCTGCCGCTGCACGAGCATTGCCTGTTCAAGAACGGCATCCACCTGGGTGAGCTGTGGTATTTCACGCCGCTCGCCGGCTGGCTGCGCTCGCATCGCCGCAGCCGCTTCCTGCTCACCGCCCCGCCGCTACGGCTGCCAGGGGCGGTAGGTTCGCCGGCAACCCCTGTGGCCACCGTATGAGCAAAGTCGCGATCATCACAGGATCGGCCTCCGGCATCGGCGCCGCCACCGCGCTCGAGCTTTCGCGCCGCGGCTGGTCGGTGCTGGTCAACTACTCCAGGAGCGAGGCCGGAGCGAAGGCGGTGGCTGCCCAATGCGCCGAGGCCATCGTGGTCCAGGCCGACGTCGGCGAGGAGGCCGAGTGCCGCAAGCTCGTCCAGTCCGCGCTGGACGAATGGGGCCGCATCGACGCCCTGGTGAACAACGCCGGCACCACCAAGTTCGTCAAGCATGGCAACCTGGAGGGCCTGTCGGCCGAGGACTTCCTGCGCATTTACCGCCTCAACGTGGTGGGCCCGTTCCAGATGACGCGCGCCTGCGCCACGGAACTGCGCAAGGCGAAGGGCGCGGTGGTGAACGTCTCCTCGGTGGCCGCCCAGCTGGGCACCGGCTCGTCGATCGCCTACGCCGCCTCCAAGGCGGCGCTCAACTCGATGACCTTCTCGCTGGCGCGCGTGCTCGGCCCCGAAGCGCGTGTCAACGCGGTCTGCCCCGGCTACGTGGACACGCCCTGGCAGCACAACGCCCTTGGCGCGGAGGGCGCGAACAAGGCGGCGGCCCATTACGCCGCGATGGTGCCGCTGAAGGATTACGCCACGCCGGAGGATGTCGCCGGCACCATCGTCTGGCTGGTCGAGGGCGCGCGCCAGGTCACCGGCGAGACCATTTACGTCGACGGCGGCATGCACATCACCCCGCCCCGTTGAGCCGAAACATGGAGGCGAACTTCGACTTCATCATCGTGGGGGCTGGCTCGGCCGGCTGCGTGCTCGCAAACCGCCTGAGCGCGCACGGGTACGCGAAGGTGCTGGTGCTGGAGGCGGGGCCGCGCGACACCGATCCCTGGATCCACATCCCGCTGGGCTACGGCAAGCTGTTCAAGAAGCCCTCGGTCAACTGGAGCTATTACTCGGAGCCCGAGCCGCACCTGAATGGCCGCAAGATCTTCACCCCGCGCGGCAAGGTGCTGGGTGGGTCGTCCTCGATCAACGGCCTGGTCTACACCCGCGGCCAGGCCGAGGACTTCGACGACTGGGAGACCCCGGGCTGGTCGCACGGCGAGCTGCTGCCCTACTTCAGGAAGTCCGAGGACCAGTCGGGCGCCGAGCTGCGCGCCGATGCCCTGCACGGCCGGGGCGGGCCGCTCGCGGTCTCCGACCAGAGCGAGCCGCACCAGCTGTGCGACGCCTTCATCGAGGCCGCGGTGCAGGCCGGGCATCCGCGCAACCCGGATTTCAACGGCGAGCACCAGGAGGGGGCCGGCTACCAGCAGCTGACGACGAGGAACGGGCGGCGCTGCTCCACCGCGGTGGGCTACCTGCGTCCCGCGCAGAAGCGCCCGAACCTTGCCGTGGTGACGGACGCGCTCAGCACCAGGGTCCTGTTCGAGGGGCGCAGGGCGGTGGGCGTCGAATACCGCGTCGGCGGGCAGACGCGGACGGCGCGCGCGACGCGGGAAGTCCTGCTTTCGGCGGGTGCCATCAACACGCCGCAGCTGCTGCAGCTCTCCGGCGTCGGGCCGGCGGCGCTGCTGGGCGAGCACGGCATACCGGTGGTGCTCGACCAGCCCCACGCCGGCGACCACCTGCAGGACCATTTCCAGGCGCGCATCGTGCTGAAGTGCACGCGGCCGATCACCGTCAACGACGATCTGCAAAGCCTCTGGCGCATGGCGCGCATGGGACTGCGCTACGCCTTCCTGAAGAAGGGCCCGCTCAGCTTCAGCGCCGGCTACGCCGGAGGCTTCTGGCGCACGCGGCCGGAGTTGAAGCGCCCCGACGTGCAGACGCATTTCCTCACCTTCAGCACCGACCGCATGGGCGAGAAGCTGCATCCGTTCTCCGGCTTCACCGCCTCCATCTGCCAGCTGCGGCCGACCTCGCGCGGCTCGGTGCGCATCCGCTCGGCGGACCCGAGCCAGGCGCCGGCGATCCGCTACAACTACCTCGACACCGAGCACGACCGGCGCACGATGCTGGACGGCATGCGGCTGCTGAGGCGGATCCTCGAGCAGCCAGCGATGAGGCCCTACATTGCCTCCGAGCACATGCCCGGGCCGCAAGTGCAGTCGGACGAGCAGTGGCTGGGCTTCTTCCGCGACACCGGGTCCACCATCTATCACCCGAGCTGCACCGCGAAGATGGGGACCGGGGCGGACGCGGTCGTCGACTCGCAGTTGCGCGTGAAGGACCTGGGCGGCCTGCGGGTGGTGGATGCCTCGGTGATGCCGGCGGTGGTCTCGGGCAACACCAATGCCGCAGTGATCGCGATCGCCGAGAAGGCGGCCGACTTGATCGTGGGACAATCCCGCGCATGAGGCGGTCGATGCAGGCAGCGAGCGGCGGATGTGGGAAGCGGCGGCGCTCGTCCTCATCCTAGCGGGTGCGCTGTTCTGGGCCGACAGCCTGCGTGCGCGCGAGCGGGCGCTAGCCGCCGGTCGCCGGGCCTGCCAGCGCTATGGCGTGCAGCTGCTCGATGAAACCGTGGTCTTCGCCTCGCTGCGCCTGGCGCGCGGCGAGGATGGGCGCGTGCGGCTGCAGCGCACCTACAGCTTCGAGTTCTCGGATACCGGCGACAACCGGCGCCGGGGTGCCATCGTCATGCTGGGACCGGATCTCGCCCACCTGCAGCTGGAGCCTTACCCCATCCAATGAGCCGCTGGCTGGAAGCGAAAGTGATCGAGAACCGCCACTGGTTGCCGGCGCTGTTCTCGCTGCGCGTCGAGGCGCCCGGGCTGGCCTTCCGGGCCGGGCAGTTCGTCCGCATCGCGCTCGATGTCGGCGTAGAACGTGTCGCGCGCGCATTCTCGTTCGTCAACCCGCCGCAGGACCCGGTGCTGGAGTTCTACGGCGTGGTGGTTCCGGAGGGTCCGCTGTCGCCGCGCCTGGCAAGGCTGCGGGCCGGCGACGTCCTGTTCGTTGCGGACAATCCTTCGGGCTTCTTCGTGCTGGACGAGGTACCGCAGGCAGAGGACCTGTGGCTGGTCTCGACCGGGACCGGCATCGCGCCGTTCCTCTCCATCCTGCGCACGGACGCATGCTGGAGCCGCTACCGGCGCGTGATTCTCGTCCACGGCGTGCGCCACGCCACGGAACTCGCCTACCGTGACATGATCGACGGCATCCGGCACCAGAGGGGCGCGGGCTTCCTGTACGTGCCGATGGTCAGCCGGGAGCGCGTCCCAGGCGCGCTCGAGGGGCGCATCCCGGCCGCGATCGGAAGCGGGCGCCTGGAAGCGGCCGCGGTCCCGATCCGCGCCGAGTCCCAGTTCATGCTGTGCGGCAACCCGGACATGCTGAGGGACGTGCGCGCGGTTCTGGCAGGGCGCGGGCTGCGCAAGCATCGGCGCCGCGCCCCCGGGCAGATCACGGTGGAGAGTTTTTGGTGAGGCGCCTGGGGCTGCTCGCCGCGCTGGCCACCCTCGCGCTGCTGCAGGGCTGCAGCGCGATTCGCCTCGCCTACAGCAACGCCGACACGCTGATCCGCTGGCAGGCCAACAGCTACTTCGATTTCCACAACAGCGCCTCGGAGGAGCTGGACCGGCGCATCGCGGCCTTCGTCGGCTGGCATCGCGCAGCGGCGCTGCCACAGTACGCGAAGATCGCCGGCGAGGCCGCCGCGCGCCTGGAGCGCGGCCTCACCGGTGCCGACCTCGACTGGTTCTATGCCACGCTGGAGACGCAGGCCCGCGAAGGTCTGCGCGCCGGCGCAGTGGAAGCCGCACCGCTGCTCGACCGGCTGGAGCCGGCCCAGCTGAAGCACTTCGAGCAGCGCCTGCGCGATGAGAACCGCAAGTTTGAGCGCGAAAACCTGCGCGGCGGCCCGGCGGAGCGGCGCCAGCGGCGCCTGAAACAATCCATCGAGCGCCTGGAGGAATGGTTTGGCGCCTTGACCGAGGAGCAGCTGGCGCTGGTCCGGCGCTACAATGACAGCGCCCCCATGGTGAACGAGATGCGCGATCGGGACCGCAGGCGGCGGCAGGCCGAACTGGTCGCCATGCTGCGCGCGCGCGAGGCGCGCAAGCGGCTTGCGGACTGGGCGGTGGCGTGGGACCGTGATCGCGAGCCGGCCTATGCGGCCGCGTTCCGCGACTGGCGCGCGGCCAATGCCGGGATGCTCGCCGCGCTGGACAAGACGCTCACCGCGGAGCAGCGCCGGGCCGCCGCCGCCCGCCTGCGCGGCTTCGCCGCCGACTTCGAGCAGCTGCAACGGCGATGAACGACGGTACCGGCCCTGTGGAGCCGGTGCCGGCGGCGGGGCAGGTCGGGCCCAGCTACGCCGGGCTGCCGCGAGACGCCCAGAGCGAGTACAAGGCGATCCTCGCCAATGCCTCGATCGGCATCGCCTTCACCCGCGACCGCAAGTTTTTCCTCTGCAACACCCGGTTCGCGGAGATGCTGGGCTGGGCGCCCGAGGAGCTGATCGGCCAGGGCGGCGAGGTGATTTACCCCTCGCGCGAGAGCTATGAGACGCTGGGTGCGCTCGCGGTGCCGGTGCTGGGCGCCGGGAGGCAGCTCGACATCGAGTGGGAAATCCGGCGCAGGGACGGCTCGACCTTTCCCTGCCGCCTGATCGCCAAGGCGATCAATGCGGCGAACACGCAGCAGGGCACGATCTGGATTGCGGAGGACCTGACCGAGCGCAAACGCCAGGCGGGCGAGATGACCCGGCTGCTGCGCGAGCAGGAACTGGTCCTGGACAATGCCTCGGTCGGGATCGCCTTCGCCCGCCAGCGCAAGCTGCAGCGCTGCAACCCGCGGCTGGCGGAGATGTTCGGCTACGAGCCCGACGAGATGGTTGGCCGGGACAGCGCCATCCTGTTCGGCTCGCAGGCCGAGTACGACGCGGAGGCCGATCTGATGTATGCCAGGCTCGCGCAAGGCAGCACCTACGCGGTCGAGCGCCGGCTGCGGCGCAGGGACGGCAGCGAGTTCTGGTGCAGGCTGGTGGTGAAGGCGCTGGACCCGGCGCGCCCCGAGGAGGGCACGATCGGCATGTTCGACGACGTCAGCGCCGAGCATGCGGCGCGCGAGGCCCTGGAGCGCGCGGGGGCCGATCGTACCCGGGAGCTGGTTTCGGCCAACCGCAGGCTGGAGGCGGAGATCGCCGACCGCAGGCAGGCCGAGACCCGCGCCCAGCACCTGGCCGACCACGACCCGCTCACCGGCCTGCCCAACCGGCGCCTGCTGGAGGACCGGCTGACGCAGGCGATCGCCCGCGGCGGTCGCAACCAGAAGCCGATCGCGGTGATGTTCGTGGATCTTGATCGTTTCAAGGCGATCAACGACACCCTGGGGCATGTCGTGGGCGACGCGCTGCTGAAGGAAGTCGCCGAGCGCCTGGTGAAGCAGCTGCGTGTCGGCGACACCGTCTGCCGCATTGGCGGCGACGAGTTCGTGGTGGTGCTGCCGGAGGTGACGCGTTCGTCGGATGCCGCCGGCGTGGCGCAGAAGATCATCGACGCTGTGGCGCTGCCGATCACGGTGCAGGACCGCGAGCTGCAGGTGTCGGTATCCATCGGCATCAGCGTCTTCCCGGACGACGGCGGGGACGCCGAGACCTTGATCCGCAACGCCGACGCCGCCATGTACCACGCCAAGGGGACCGGGCGAGCCCTCTACCAGTACTTCACCGAGCAGATGAACCTTGCCGCGTCCCGCCGCGTCGCGCTCGAAGCCGAGCTGCGACACGCTGTGCAGGACAACGCGCTGCGGCTGCACTACCAGCCTGTGGTCGATGCGGGCGCGGGCGAAACGGTCGGATACGAGGCGCTGGTGCGCTGGCAGCATCCGGCGCGCGGCATGCTCGCCGCGGCCGGGTTTCTGCAACTGGCCGAGGACACCGGCCTGATCCTGCATATCGGCGAGTGGGTGCTGCGGGAATCCTGCCGCTGGATCGGCCTGGTGGGCCTCGAGCGCGCCCTGCCGGTGAGCGTGAACCTGTCCGCGCGCCAGTTCGCCGACCCGCGCCTGGCCGAGATGGTGGCCGGCGTGCTGAAGGACTCCGGGGTGCCGCCCGCGCGGCTCCAACTGGAGCTGAGCGAGGCCACCGCCATGCGCCATGCGGACCACGCCGAGGCGACCCTTGGGAAGCTGAAGGCGCTGGGGGTCATGCTGTCGCTGGACAACTTCGGCAGCGCGTTCTCCAGCACCGCGCGCTTGCGGCGCTTCGCGCTGGACCGCCTGAAGCTCGACCGCTCGCTGGTCGCGGAACTCGGGCCGGGCGCGGGCGGGCCGGGGATCATCGGCGCCATGACCGGCCTTGCCCACGCCATGGGCCTCAAGGTGGTGGCCGTGGGGGTGGAGACCGAGGCGCAGCGCGAGCTGCTCAAGGCTTGCGGCTGCGACTACCTGCAGGGCTTCCTGTTCGGGCGGCCATCGGCGCCCGAGCCCGGGGGCTAGATCGCCCGAAGAACGGCTTTCTGAGCAGCCGGTGCAAGCCGCTTACGCAGGCCCCCGCCGCCGCAGCAGCCGCATCGGCAGCCCGCCCCGGGGGCGCAGCGTGATGCGCGGCTCGGTCTTCACCTCCCGTCCCGGGATGGACTCCAGCCGCCAGCGCGGCGCGACGCTGGCGAGGACGATGGCGTGCTCCATCATGGCAAACGAATTGCCGATGCAGATGCGCGGCCCGCCGCCGAAGGGCAGGTAGGCCATCTTCGGCCGGTCGGTGCGCGCCCCGGGCGCGAAGCGCTCGGGCCAGAAGCCCCCGGGCTCGGGCCAGTAGTCGGGCCGGCGGTGCAGGGCATAGGGGCTGATGACGATGTGCGCCCCGGCCGGCATGCGGTAGGGGCCCAGCCGGTCCTCGCCCGCGGCGCGACGGCTGAACACGTAGGCCGGCGGATACAGCCGCATCGCTTCCTCGGCCACCATGCGCGCATAGGGCAGGCGCTCGAGATCGTCAAACGACGGCGCGGCCCGCTCGCCCAGCACCTCGTCCACTTCGGCCCGCACCAGGCCCTCGACGCGCGGGTGCTGCGCGAGCAGGTGGAAGGTCCAAGTGAGCGCGATGGCCGTGGTCTCATGCCCGGCGAGGAACAGCGTCACCAGCTCGTCGCGCAATTGCCTGTCGGTCATGCCCTGGCCGGTGTCCTCGTCGCGGGCCTCCAGCAGCATGTGCAGCAGGTCGTCCCTCGGCGCGCCGCCCTTCTCCATGTCGGCACGGCGCTCCGAGACCATGCGATTCACGATCGCATCCAGCGTGGCGACCGCCTCAGCAAACGCCCGCCCGCGCGGGCGGGTGACGAACCCCGGCAGCTCGAAGAACGCGGTCGGGCGGATGCGCCCGGTTTCCTCGCCCAGCACGGTCATGGCGTCGTACACCGCCCTGATGTCGCCGCTGAGGTCGGCGCCGAACAGGGTTCGCGCGACGATGTCCATGGTCACCGCGTTCATCGCCGCCATGACGTCGATGACGCGGCCGTGCTCCCAGGTCGCGCTCATGCGGGTGGCGCAGTCCGCCATCGCCCCGGCGAGCACCTTCAGGCGCCGCAGGTGGAACGCGGGTTGCGCCAGGCGCCGCTGGCGCTTCCAGAACTCGCCTTCCGCTATCAGCAGGCCGTCGCCGAGGAACGGGCGCAGGTTGTTGCGGTAGGTGACCGACTTGGGGTAGTTGGCGACGTTGTCGAGCAGGATGCGCTTCACGTACTCGGCGTCGTTGACGAAGTAGATGCGCTTGCCCAGCAGCGTCGTGTAGCAGATCGGACCCTTCTCCAGGGTCGCCATGACGTCGAAGCGGGGCGCCAGGCCCAGCCAGCGCGCGATCACCGGCGCCCCTTCCATCGCCGGGAAGTCGATGCGCGGGGCCTCCATGCCCTCAGCGCGGTCCATAGCCTCCGCCGCCGGGCATTTCGGCGACCAGCCGGTCGCCTGCCGGGACGACGTAGGTTTCCTTGCCGGGCAGCACCCTGCCGCTGGCGAGCAGGACGCGGCCGACCGCGCCGTCGCCGCCGCCGGCGCGGCCGCGCGCCGGGTTGCGACGCCGCTCGAAGGTGGCGCAGGCGATGGCGAACGGCGCTGCTTGGGTGTTCTCGATCTCGATCACCGAGCCGCGCCCGCCCGCGTGCCGTCCGGCGCCGCCGGAGCCCTCGGCGAACTCGCGGCGGCGGAACAGCAGCGGCGAATGCGCCTCGGTGATCTCCACCGGGATGGCGCCCACGCCGCTCGGGAACGCGGTGGTCGACAGCCCCTCCTTGGTCGGGCGCGCACCCATGCCGCCGATGCCGATCGAGATGACATTGAAGCGGGTCGCATCCGGCCGCGCGCCCTCGACCTGGGGGCCGCCGGAGAGTCCCAGCACCCACATGCTGCCGGCGCCTTCGGCGGGAACGCCGCCCCGCAGCGGCTCGTCGAAGCAGCCGAATATCAACTCGGGCAGCATCTGGCCGATGACATGGCGCGCGGTGACGGCGCGCGGCCGGCTCGGCGCCACGATCGAATCCTCGGGGCAGGCGACGGTCACCACCTCGAGCGAGCCGGCGTTGTTCGGGATGCCCGGGGCGACGATGCATTTCACGCCGAACGAGGTGTAGGCGTCGGTGTAGCACTTGGGCGAATTGATGCCGAAGCGCGAGGCCGGCGACGATCCCGCGAAATCGACGTGGATGCCGGCCTCGGACACCGTCATCGCCGCCCTGAGTTCGATCGGGGCCTCGTAGCCGTCCAGCGCCATCGAGGAAGACCAGGTGCCGCGCGGCAGCCTGCGCACCGCCTCGAGCATGGATTGGCGCGAGGTCGAGACGATGTACTCACCCAGGGAGTCGAGCTCATCGAGGCCGAACTCCTCCAGCATCGCCGCGAGGCGCCGCGTGGCCACCTCGTTGCACGACACCAGCCCCAGCAGGTCGCCACGCACCTGCATCGGCTCGCGGACATTGCCCATCAGGATGGCGAACAGGGTCTCGTTGCGGCGGCCTTGCTCGAACAGTTTCATGTGCGGGATGTACAGCCCCTCCTCGTACACCGAGGTCGCCTCGGCGACGAAACCACGGCCGCCGATGTCGATGACGTGACAGGTCGAGGCGAACAGGCCGATCAGGCGTCCCCTGAGGAAGGCGGGCGTCACCGTGACGAAATCGAACAGGTGGCCGGTGCCCATCCAGGGATCGTTGGTGACCAGCACGTCTCCCGGCCTGAGCGTTTCCAGCGGGAAGCGCTCGAGGAAGTGCGCCACTGCGGTGGCCATCGTGTTGACGTGGCCCGGGGTGCCGGTGACCGCCTGCGCAAGCATGCGACCCCGCGTGTCGTAGACCCCCGCGGACAGGTCGCCCGCCTCGCGCGTGATCGGGCCGAACGCGGTCTTCAGCAGCACGTTGGCCTGCTCTTCGACCACCGCGACCAGCCGGTTCCAGAGTATCTGGCGCACCAGCTGGGCGCGGGCATCGTTCCGGTCCGCGATGTCGTTCATGCCTGCCCCGATTGTCCCTCAAGCTGCCGTTCGAGCAGAAGGTGTCCTGCCGCGGTCACCGACGCCCGCCAGCCTCGCGGCACCAGCGTCGTGGTCTGGGGCTCGACCACCAATGCCGGGCCTTCCAGGCCCATGCCCGGGCGCAGCTCACCGCGCCGATGCAGCGGCAGGGACTCGGCCCGGCCGGCGACCGGATCGAACACGTCGCGGCGCGCGTGCGCGGCCACGGCCGTGGCGCTGACCGCGGCTTGGGCGGCGGAGGCCTCAGCGGGCTGGGTCGCTACGGCCACCGACCAGGTCAGGTACTCCACCGGCACATCGGCGATGCGCAGGCCGAACTGGCGCTCATAGCGCTCCTCGTACCCGGCGCGCAGGCGCGCGGCGTCCGCAGCCTGCAGTTCGCGCGCGGGCAGCGGCACCGGGATTTCGTGTCCCTGCCCGAGGTATCGCATCTCGACCATGCGGTGGGTGCGCAGCGGCGCGCCCAATGCGCCGGCGGCAACAATGGCGGTGGCCTCGGCCTGCATTCCAGCCAGCAGACGGTTGACCGCCCCGGCGTCGAACGCGTCGTCGCGCTGCGCCAGGCTGCGCACCACCTCGAACGCCACCGGTGCGCGCAGGAAGCCCACCGCCGAGCCCACGCTCGCGTCCACCGGCACCAGCACCTTGCCGATGCCCAGTTTCGCCGCCAGGCGCGCGGCATGCAGCGGCGCCGCGCCGCCGAACGCGATCATGGTGCAGCGCTCCGCAACCTTGCCGCGCTCGATCGCATGCACGCGCGCGGCGCTCGCCATGTTCTCCTCGACGATTTCGCCGATTCCCGCCGCGGCCCATGCCGCGTCCATGCCAAGGGTGGCGCCGATGCGGTCCCGCACTGCGCGCTCGGCCGCTGAGCGATCCAACGCCAGCGTCCCGGCGGCGAACGCCGCGGGGTCGATGCGCCCGAGGGCCACGTCGGCGTCGGTCACGGTCGGCTCGGTGCCGCCGCGCCCGTAGCAGGCGGGGCCCGGCTCGGCGCCCGCGCTGCGCGGCCCCACCTGGAAGCGCTTCATCTCGTCCAGGCGCGCGATGGACCCGCCGCCGGCGCCGATCTCCACCATCTCGGTCACCGGGATGCGCACCGGCAGTCCGCTGCCCTTCAGGTTGCGCCAGACGCGTGCCACCTCTAACTTGCGCGACTGTTCGGGGCGGCCGCCGTCAATGAAGCAGATCTTGGCCGTGGTGCCGCCCATGTCGAACGACAGCACTTGCGCGAGGCCCGCCTCGCGGGCAATACCGGCCGAAAGGATGGCGCCGCCCGCGGGTCCGGACTCCACCAGGCGCACCGGGAAGCGGCGCGCGGTCTCCAGCGTGGTGAGGCCGCCGCCCGAGGTCATGAGGTAGAGGGGGCAGGCAAAGCCGCGGCGCTTGAGCTCGCCCGCGAGCCGCTCCAGGTAGCTCGCCATCAGCGGCTGCACGTAGGCATTGGCGCAGGCGGTGGAGAAGCGCTCGTATTCGCGGATCTCGGGGCAGACCGCCGAGGACAGCGTGATGGCGATCCCCGGCAGCGCGGCCTCGAGCAGTTCGGCGGCGCGCCGCTCGTGCGCGTCGTTGGCGTAGGAATGCAGGAAGCCCACGGCGAGCGCCTCGACCTGGGCCGCGCGCAGCCTGGCCGCGATGCCGGAAAGCGCGGCTTCGTCCAGCGGCACGCGCACTTCGCCGCGCGCCGTGACCCGCTCCGGCACCGGGAAGCGCCATTCGCGCGGCACCAGCGGCGCGGGCAGCTCCAGGTCGAGGTCGTAGTGCTGGTAGCGCTTCTCGTAGCCCATCTCCAGCACGTCGCGAAAACCCGCGGTGGTGAGCAGCGCCGTGCGCGCGCCCTTCCTCTCGATCAGGGCGTTGGTGGCGAGCGTGGTGCCATGGATGAGCACGCCGACGCCGGCGGGCGAGAGCCCGGCCTCGGCGAGCACCCGCGCCATGCCCTCCAGCATTCCCTCCTCGGGCGCGCGCGGCGTGGTGAGTACCTTGGCCGAGTGGCGCCGGCCGGCGTGCTCCAGCACGACATCGGTGAAGGTGCCGCCGATGTCGGCGGCGAGGCGGGCCTGGGCTGGGGCGGGGGCTGGCATTGACTTGCATGCTATCAGCATGTAATGTGAATTTAAAGGCTGTCCCCGACATGGATGCGTCCATCGCGCTCGAGCGCTTCATTCCCTACCTGCTGTTCCGCGTCTCGCGGCAGCTGAATGCCTACTTGCGCGAGGAAATGCGCGGCGTGGGCGTGACCATCCATCGCTGGCGCATCCTCGCGGTGCTGGCGGCAGGGGACGGCCGCAGCCTGTCGGAACTGGCCGCGGTCACCGTCATGGAGCAATCGGTCGCCTCTCGCGTCGTGGACCAGATGCGGCGCGATGGCCTGGTGCGCCGCGAGCCCGGCGCCAGCGACCGCCGCATCGGCAGCATCCACCTCACGCCGCGCGGCCGGCGCCTGTTCGGGCGCATCTTCCCGGTCGCGCTCGGGCACCAGAAGCGGGCGACGCGGACGCTGACCGACGCCGAGGAACGCACGCTCGCCCGTCTGCTGCGCAAGGTGCTCGACGCCATCGACGCGGAGCAACCGGCGTGACGCGGGCGCCGCGTTTCGCGGCGGGCATGCCCGGCTTCCTCTATTTCGACGCCAATTCCATCGGCGCCATGCCGGCGCCGCCGCTGGGCGTGTCGCTGTTCGCGTCGGCGCGCATCGCCGAATGCGACCTTTCGCTGGTGATCCGGGCCTTGCTGCCGTTCATCGCGGTCGACATCGCCGCGCTGGCGATCGTGTCGGCCTTCCCGGCGCTGTACCTGTGGCTGCCGCGGCTGGCCGGGCTGCTGTGAGCGGGTAGCGGCCGGGCTAGGTTCCAATCCGCAGCGGGCTCGCCATCTTGCGCAGCGCCGCGATGATGCTGAGCGCGGTGATCTTCCCGGTCTTCGGGTTCTCGCTCGGGACGTTGGCGATGGAGAAGCTGAACTCCGCGCTGTCGGCCACCACGCTGATGGTGTGCAGGTTGCGGGTCACCGCGGGATCGGCCCAGATCTGGATCGTGGTCCGGTCCGGCCCGATGCCGGCGAGGCTCAGCGCCGCGGCCACGTTCACGTTGGCCGGGAAGCCCTTCACCGCCTCGCGCGCGCTGCCTTCGAACACCTTGAGCGGCGCCTTCAGGTCCCGGACGCTGATGTTGTTCTGCACCAGGTGCGGCGCGCCTTCCAGCCCGTTGGGGGGCTTGCGCGTCACCATGGTGACCGAGTGGATCACGCCCTCGGCGGCGGCCTGCACTGCGTCCAGCCCGAGCAGCGCGCCGCTCGGCACCACGATGCGCGCGCCATGCTTTGCGGCCAGTTCCTTCAGCTCCGGGTGGGCGAGCAGGGCGCCGACGCTGATCAGCACCAGCGTGCGGCCCTGCTTCAGCGCCGGTTGCGCGATCTGCAGGAACACTTCCGCGGGCGCGCATTCGACGACGATGTCGGCATGGCCGGCAAGGTCGCCCAGGGGAACGACCGGCACCGGGCGCCGGTAGGCGCCGACCGTGGCCCTCGCCTTCGCCGCGTCGCGCGCGGAGACCGCCACGAGGCAAAGGCCGGGGATGCCTTGGTCCAGCTTCGCCGCGACCTTGCGCCCGATGGCGCCCAGGCTGCCGATGGCGACCGTGAGTTCCGCTGCTGCAGGATGGTTCATCGAAACGGGGAGGATACCAGCCGCAAGGAAAGCCGCCGCGCCGGGCAATGCTTCGCTCCTGCTGGGCTATGCTTCGCCCTCTATGAGCCGACGCGCCTACCGCATCCTCGCCACCGAATCCACGACGTTCCATCCGCGCCTGATGGGACGCCGCGGCGCGGTCGCGTCCAACTCGCACCTGTCGGCCAACGCCGGCGCCGACGTGCTCAAGGCGGGCGGCAACGCCATCGACGCCGCGGCGGCGATGACCTTGGTCGAGGGCCTGGTCAACCCGCAGATGCACACCATCGGCGGCGAATGCCCGATCCTGCTGCGCCTCGCAGGCGAGAACCGGGTCATCGCGCTCAACGGCAACACGGCCGCGCCCATGAGGGCGACGCCCGCGGCCTACCGCGCGCGCGGCCTCCAGGATGTGCCGGATTCCGGCATCCTCGCCGCGGGCGTGCCTGCCGCCTTCGGCGCCTTGCTCACCGCGCTCACTCGCTGGGGCACGATGTCGTTGCGCGACGTGGTGGCGCCGGCGCTCGAACTGGCGAAGAACGGCTTCCCGGTGTCCGAGGGCCTTCGCAACCAGCACAAGTACGGCATCGGGCCGATGCAGGCGCGCTTCCTCAAGGAATGGCCGGGCAGCGCAGCGCTGTACCTGCCGGGCGGGAAGGTGCCCGAGGTGGGGGCGCTGTTCCGCAACCCGGCGCTGGCGCGCAGCTACGAGTACCTCGCCGGCCAGAAGGACCCGCTGGCCGCGTTCTACAAGGGTGACCTCGCCGCCGAGATCGTGAAGTACTCGAAGGCGCACGACGGCCTGCTCGAAATGGAAGACTTCGCCGCCTTCGAGACCCGCATCGAGGCGCCGGCCTCGATGAAGCTGGGCGACACCGAGCTTTTCAAGACCGGGTTCTGGAGCCAGGGCCCGGCCGAGCTGCAGACACTCGCTATCCTGTGGCAGTTCGACCTGGCTGGAATCGGCTTCGGCACCCCGGACTACTGCCACCTGCTGATCGAGGCCATGAAGCTCGCCTACGCTGACCGCGAGCAGTACTACGGCGACCCGGCGCAGATCAAGGTGCCGCAGGGGGTACTGCTTTCCCACGACTACGCCAAGCAGCGCGCCGCGCTCATCGACATGAAGTGCGCCAGCCGCGAACTGCGCCCGGGCGATGCCTGGAGGGGCGCGCCGCTGCTTCCCGACGGCGAGAAGCTGACGCCCAAGGACTGGGGCGCGGGCACGGTGCACGTGGACGCGGTGGACGCGAAGGGCAACATGGCCTCCTTCACGCCCAGCGGCGCGTGGATTTCATCCGCCGAGGTGATCCCGGCGCTCGGCTTCCCGCTGTCGGTGCGCATGATGACCTTCTACCTCGGGCCGGAGAGCCATCCCAACGTCATCGCCCCGGGCAAGCGCCCGCGCACCACGCTTACCCCCTCGATGGCGTTCAGGAACGGCAAGCCCTGGATGGCCTTCGGCACCATGGGCGGGGACAACCAGGGCCAGTGGCTGCTGCAGTTCTACCTGTGCCGTGCCGCCTTCGGCATGTCCATTCCGCAGGCGATCGAGGCGCCGCGCCTGTCGAGCGAACATACCCCGGGCTTTTTCGCGCCGCACGCGAGCGAGCCCAACCGCACCCGCATCGAGCCCCGGTTTGGCGCGAAGGTGCTGGAAGAGTTGAGGGCGCGCGGCCACGACCTCGATATCGCGCCGGACTGGACCGAGGGCTTCGTTTCGGCGACGCAGTATGATGGCGACACCGGAATGCTGGAAGCCGGATGCGACCCGCGCGGCTCGAAGTCGGAGTGCTTCCCGGCCACCGCGCTGGCGTGGTAACGGCGGACAAGGAGACCCTGATGTCGACGGTCCTGGGCAGCGGCGAGCATCGCTATCGCGTGGTGGAGGACTGGGCCAGGCTGCCCGAGGGCTGGGAATTCAAGGACGCGGCGGCGGTCGCCTGCGACAGCAAGGATAACGTCTACGTCTTCAACCGCGGCGAGCACCCGATGATCGTGTTCGATCGCGACGGGAATTTCATCAAGTCCTGGGGCGAGGGCAGCTACCCGCGCGCGCACGGCCTGCACATCGACGCCAACGACATCCTCTACCTGACCGACGATCTCGGCCACGTGGTGCGCAAATGCACCACCGACGGCAGGGTGCTGCTCGAGCTGGGCGTGCCCGGAAAGCCCGCGCCCTACATGAGCGGCCAGCCCTTCCACCGCTGCACCCACACCGCGCTCTCACCCCAGGGCGAGATCTACGTCAGCGACGGCTATGGCAACTCGCGGGTTCACAAGTATTCGCCCGATGGCAAGTTGCTGCTCTCCTGGGGTTCGCCTGGCACCGATCCGGGACAGTTCAACATCCCGCACAACATCGCCACCGACGCCGAGGGCTGGGTGTACGTCGCCGACCGCGAGAACCATCGCGTCCAGGTGTTCGACGGCAATGGCAGGTACGAAACGCAGTGGGTCAACATGTCCCGCCCCTGCGGCCTGTACTGTTGCCGGGGGGCGCAGATGACGTTCATCATCGGTGAGCTCGGACCCGGTATGCCGGTGAACCGCAACATGCCCAACATCGGGCCGCGCCTGACGATCACGGATGGCAGGGGAAAGACGCTCGCGCGCCTGGGCGGAGAGGCGGGCCCGGGACTGGAAACCGGCAAGTTCGTCGCACCGCACGGCCTGGCGGTCGATTCGCGCGGCGACATCTACGTCGGCGAGGTCAGCTACACCGAATACCCGCGCCTGTTTCCGGATAGCAAGATTCCATGGCGCATGCGCTCGCTGCAGAAGCTCGAGAAGATCAACTGAAGAGGAATCCAGCATGGTCCACGTCATCGCCGTCATCACCGCCAAGCCCGGCATGCGGGAGCGCATCCTGCAGCTGTTCCGCGCCAACGTCCCCGCCGTGCGCGCGGAGCAGGGCTGCATCGAATACGGTGCCGCCGTGGACGCCGATCCGGCGCTGCCGATGCAGACCAAGTGGGGCCCGGACACTTTCCTCGTGGTGGAGAAGTGGGAAAGCATGGACTCGCTCAAGGCCCATGCCGCCGCGCCCCACATGGCCGCCTACGGCGCCAAGGCCAAGGAGTTCATCGCCGGCCGTGTGATACATATCCTGTCTCCGACCTGAACGGGGGAATCGCCATGTCCGTCCACCCGCTGCGCGCCGCCGATCCCGTCCACCAGGCGAAGGTCCACCTCGCCGCCGCCCACCGCCTGGCGGTGCTGGAGGAGCTGGAAGAGGGCATCGACAACCACTTCACGGTCACCGTCCCCGGGCGGGAGGACCGCTTCCTGATCCTGCCTTTCGGGCTGCACTGGTCCGAGGCGAAGGCGAGCGAGATGATCGTGTTCGACGAGGGCGGCCGGACGCTGGAGGGCAAGGGCGAGGTTGAACTCTCGGCGCAGTGCATCCACGCGCCGATCCACCGCATCACCGGCGCCAAGGTGGTGCTGCACACCCACCAGAACTGGGCGGTCGCGCTCAACATGCTGGAGAACAACCGCCTGCTGCCCGCCAGCCAGACCGCGGCCTTCTTCCACGGCCGCGTCGCCTACGACGACACCTACAGCGGCACCGCGGATGTCCTCGCCGAGGGCGAGCGCCTGGCGCGCCTGATGGGCGACCAGCACGTCATGTTCATGAAGAACCACGGCGTGCTGGCGGTGGGCGACACCGTGGCGCAGGCCTACCGCAGGCTCTACATGCTGGAGCGGGTATGCCGCGCCCAGGTGCTGGCCATGGGCACTGGGCAGCCGCTGAAGGTGCTGTCGGAGGACATCGTCGCCCAGGTGCAGGCGCCGGCGGCCAACGACAAGCACTCGCGCACCGAGCGCGAGCGCCTGTACTTCGAGGCCATGATGCGGGTGCTGGACCGGGTCAACCCCGGCTACGCAGACTAGCGGTACTTCTTCCTGGCGATCGCTGCGCCCGCGGCGAGCGCCTTCAGCTTCGCCAGCGCGATCTCGCGCCTCATCGGCGCCATGCCGCAGTTGGTGCAGGCAAAGAGGCGCTTCTTCGGCACGTACTTCAGCGCCTGGCCGATGGTGCGCGCCACTTCCTGCGGCGTCTCCACCCGGTCCGAGGCGACGTCGATCACGCCCAACAGCACGTCCTTGCCCTTCAGGAGCTTCATCAGCTGCGGCGGCACCTTTGAGTGGATGCATTCCAGGGACACCTGGTCGATGCTGCTCGCGGCGAGCGCCGGGAAGATCGCCTCGTACTGGCGCCATTCACCGCCCAGGGTCTCCTTCCAGTCCAGGTTGGCCTTGATGCCGTAGCCGTAGCAGATGTGGACCGCGGTGGTGCACTTGAGGCCCTTGGCGGCCCGCTCCAGGGCCCTGATGCCCCAACGCTTCACCTCCGACATGTAGACGTTGAACGCCGGCTCGTCGAACTGGATCACGTCGACGCCGTCCTTCACCAGCGCCTTCGCCTCCCGGTTGAGGAGCCCGGCGAAGGCCATGGCGAGCTTCACCTTGTCGCCGTAGTGCCGGTCGGCGATGGTGTCGACGATGGTCATCGGCCCGGGCAGGGTGATCTTCAGCTTCTTGTTGGTGTGGGCGCGCGCGATTCGGGCCTCGAACTGGTGCACGCGGCCCTTCAGCTTCAACGGGCCCACCACCACCGGCACCATGGCGTCGTAGCGGTTGTTGCGGATGCCCATCTTCACCTTGTGCTCGAAGTCGATGCCCTCCACCGCCTCGAGGAAGCCGTGCACGAAGTGCTGCCGCGCCTGCTCGCCGTCGGTGAGGATATCGAGTCCGGCGTCCTCCTGTTCCTTCAGCCACAGCAGCGTGGCGTCGCCCTTGGCCTGCTGCAGGTCCTCGCCCTGAGCGCGCCATTGCGGCCAGAGCTTGCCGGTTTCGGCAAGCCAGCCGGGCTTGGGCAGGCTGCCGGCGATGGTGGTGCTGAACATGGCGACTCCTCCGGAAATGCGGCAGCTACAGATTCGGCAACTCTACTGCATGGGCGGGTGGGCCCGCAGCGCTTTCCCGTTGGGATCCATCCCCCATCCGGGGACTTCCGGCATCACCAGCTCCCCGTTCTCGATTCGCGGCGCGCCGCCGAACAGTTCGTCGTCCCACGCCAGGCGATCCATGTCGACTTCCATGACTGGCGTACGCCTTCCAGGTCCGTGATCGCCGGCTGGTACCACTCGCCGTGGGCGATGCGGCAGGTGGCCGCGTGCGACCCGTAGAGGGGTAATCTTCATGCCGTGACTCTAGCGGAACCCCGCGGCAAGGAGGAAGGATGACCCGGACCGGGGGCGCGCGCCGCGCGCCGCGCAAGCTGGTCTGCCTCGAGACCTACTGGTCGGACCGCTATCCGCACGCCTTCCGCGAGCGCTCGGTGCGCCCGTTCTTCGAGGGCCTCGCGGCGCAGCTTGACCCGCCGCTCGCCATCGCGCACCGCTTCCTGGACTCGCCGGCGCAGCTGGCGGCGTACACCCGGCGCCGCGAGGGACTGCTTTGGCGCGACCCGGAGGCGTTCGACACGCCCGTCTACTACCTGTCCTTCCACGGCTCGCCCGGGAAGATCCATACCGCGCTGGCGAAGATCGGCCCGGCGGCGCTGTGCCGCGCCTTCGCCGGCTGGGGCAGGGGCTACGACAACCTGGTGTACTTCGGCGCCTGCAGCGTGCTTGCAGGAGCGAAGGGAGAGCGCTTCGCGAAGGCGTTCCTGAAGGTTTCGGGCAGCCGCGCGGTGCTGGGCTACACCACGGACGTGAACTGGATGGACAGCCTGCTGGCGGACCTCCTGTTCCTGCGGCGCTTCTACGCCGACCCCGATCCGTGGCGAAACCTGCGCGCCATCCACCAGTCGGTGCTCGCCGACTTCGCCCCTGCGCGGGCGCTGGGGCATAGCCTTTGCCTGCGCTAGCGCCGCGGTTCCTTCATCGGCAGCAGCCACAGCAGCACCGCCAGCTGCATGGCGCCGACGATGCCGAAGGCCACCGCGTAGCCCTCGGCCGGATAGCGCCCGTCCACGGCGGGCCACAGGCGCAGCAGCGCGCCCACGCCCCACTGCACGCCGAACGAGGCAAGGAACATGAAGATGTTCGCGGCCGTGATGACGCGCCCGGTGAGCTCGCGCGGGAAGTGCTGCGTCAGGATGGCGTAGGGCAGCGCCGCAGCACAGGCGCCGAAGCCATAGACCATCAGGACAACGGGCGCGGACTTGTGCATCCCGGCGGCAATGGCGAAGAAGGCGAGCACCGCGAGCGCCATGCCGACCTTGAACGCGAGCAGCCGCCGCGCCATGCGGTCGGCCAGGGTACCAAAGATGACAGAGCCAACGCCGTAGGCGATGGAACTGGCGAGCAGCGTATTGGCCACCTGCTGGCGCGACAGCCCGCCGACGTCGATCAACCAGGGCGCGAGCCACAGGCCCTGCAGCGCCTGGTAGGCGCCGTGCACCACGATGAGCGAGAGCGCCACGCGCCAGAAGAACACGCTGCTCAGGATGCCACCGATCTCCGAGAACTGGCGCGACCAGGTCTCGCCCGCGCCCGGCAGCGCCCGTTCCGGAACGACGCAGAAGATGAGCGCGGCGATCGCCGCAGCGCACGCGGCCAGCATGTAGAACACCATGCGCCAGCCCGAGGCGCCGGCAATCGCCTCCACCGGCGCGGTGGCAGCCATCGCGCCAAGGGCGCCGATGGCGAGGATCCAGCCGTTGAGCGTCGCCAGGCGCGACAGCGGGAACCAGAGCGTGAAGGCCTTGATCGATCCCATCAGGCAGCCCGAGACGCCCAGGCCCAGCAGGGCGCGGCCGAGCGCCAGTTCGGTGACGTCGCGCGCGAGGCCGAAGGCGAGGCCGCCGGCGGCGGCGAACAGCAGCAGCGTCGCCAGCACGCGCCGCGGCCCGAAGCGGTCCAGCAGCACCCCGAGCGGGATCTGGAACGCGGCGAACACCAGGAAATACACGCTGGTGAGGAGTCCCAGGTCCGAGGGCGAGAGCGAGAAGTCCGCCGCGATGTCGCGCGCGATCACCGCGTTGACGTAGCGCAGCAGGATGGACAGGAAGAAGCCGCTCGCGAACGGGATGAAGACGACCGCGATCAGCTTCACCGGCAGCGCGGCGTCGTCCTGGTGGGGATGTGCCGGGTTCACGCCCGGATTCTAATCGGGTAGGCTTTGGCGCATGACCCTGGATCATTTCTCCGAAACCTACGAAGACGCGCGCGCGAAGTTCCTCGACGCGGCGCGCGCGGCCGGCGCCGGCGTAACGAGCTATCCGCATCCGCTGGGCGGCGGGCTGCACCTCGACGTCGCCGTGCAGGGTCCGAAGGACGCGGCGAACCTCCTCGTCATCGGCAGCGGCACCCACGGCATCGAGGGCTTCTCCGGCTCCGCGGCGCAGACCGCGTGGCTCGCCTCGGCGCCGAAACTGCCGGCAGGCACCGCGGTCGCGTTCTTCCATGCCCACAATCCCTGGGGCTTCCGGCATCGCACCCGCGTCACCGAGGACAACGTCGACCTCAATCGCAACTTCGTCGACTTCGCCGCGCCACCGGCCAATCCGGGCTACGCCGAGATCCACCCGAACATCACGCCGCAATCCTGGGACGAGGCCAGCATCGCCGCCGCGTTCCGCTGGCTGGACGGCTACCGCGAGCGCGTCGGCGAGAAGGCCTTCTCCACCGCCTACAACGGCGGCCAGTACAGCCACGCCGACGGCATCTTCTACGGCGGCGCGCGGCGGCAATGGTCGCAGGACGCGTTCCTCGCCGCGGTGCGCTCGCATGTGGCGCACGCCAAGCGCGCTGCGCTGGTGGACTTCCACACCGGCATCGGGCCCTACCTGGAGCACGTCTACGTCGGCTTCGCGGTTCCGGGCTCGCCGTTGTGGGAGCGCTGCCGCGCCTGGTGGGGCGAGCGCGCGGTGAACGGGCAGGGCATCACGCACAAGGCGCTGGCCGACTACAAGGGCATCCTGACCGACGCGTTCATCGCACAACTGCCGGGCGTGGAGGTGACCACCACGGTGGTGGAGTTCGGCACCCGGCCGCGGGTCGAGATGCAGCGCGCCGGCATGGCGCAGCGCTGGATGCGGTTCCACGGCGCGAACCATCCGGAGCGCCTGCGGCAGGTGCAGGCGCAGTACGTCGAGGCGTTCTATCCGTCGGACCCGAAGTGGCGCGCGGCGGTGCTGGAGCAGTCGCGCGAGGTCATCGCGCGGGGGGTGGCCGGGATCAGCGCGACATGAGCGGGGCGCTGCAGGGCATTCGCGTGCTCGACTTCAGCGCCATGATCTCGGGCCCATACTGCGGGCGGCTGCTCGCCGACCTTGGCGCCGAGGTGATCAAGCTGGAGCCGCCGGAGGGTGATTACATGCGCACCCGGCCGCCGCTGCGGGACGGCGTCAGCCTCTATTTCGGCGTGCTGAACGCGGGCAAGCGCAGCGTTGCGCTCGACCTGAAGCATCCCGACGGGGTGGCGCTGGCAAAGGACCTGGCAGCAAAGGCCGACGTCGTGATCGAGAACTTCCGGCCCGGCGTGATGGCACGGCTGGGCCTGGACTACGCTGCGCTGGCCGCATTCAATCCGCGCCTGGTGTTCTGCTCCATATCCGGGTACGGGCAGGGCGGCGCCTGCGCCTCGCTCCCCGCGTATGCGCCGATCGTCCAGGCCGCGAGCGGCTACGACCTCGCCAACCTGTCGCATCAGGACGAACGGCAGCGTCCGCTCAACACCGGGATGTTCCTGGCCGATTACCTGACGGGCGTGCATGCCTTCGGCGCGGTGTGCGCGGCGCTGGTCAGGCGCGACCGCACCGGCAGGGGCGAGGCGATCGATTGCGCGATGATGGACGCCATGCTGGGCATGCTCGCCTACGAGGTGGGCGAGGCCCAGGAGCGGCAGCCGAATCCGAGGCCGCTGTACAAGCCCACCCGCGCCAGGGACGGCTTCATCATGCTGGCGCCGGTATCCGAGGCGAACTTCGCAGCCATGGCGCGCGCCGCCGGCCATCCGGAGTGGGTCGGCGATCCGCGCTTCGCCGGCGCGGCCCGGCTGAAGAACTGGGAGGCCATGCTGGCCGAAATGGATCGCTGGGCCGCGGGCAAGACCGTGGCCGAATGCCAGGCCGCCATGGACGCGGGCGGCGTGCCTTGCTCGCGCTTCGGCACGGTGGCGCAGTTGATGGCCTCGCCCTATGCCGCGGAGCGCGGGCTGTTTGCCGAGGTTACGGCCGGGGGCACGCGCTTTCTCGCCACCAATCCCCCGTTCCGCATGGAAGGCGCCGCGACCGGCGCGCGCCTGCCGGCGCTGGGCGAGGACGGCCGCCGGGTGGTCGCGGAGATCCTCGGCCGCCCCGCGCAGGAGGTCGAGCGCCTTATCCGGGCGAGGATCCTGCGCGAAGGAACGCCCGCAGCGCCCCGGTGAAGCCCTCGGGCTGCTCCAGGTTCGCCAGGTGCGCCGCCTGCGGCAGCACCACCAGTTTCGAGCCCGGCGCGTTGGCGTGGATCTCCTCGGCCATGGCGACCGGCGTGCCGGGATCCTCCGCGCCCACGATCACCAGGATCGGGCAGCGGATCTCCTTCAGCCGCGCCGTGAGGTTGATCTTCGGCAGTGCGTGGCTGCAGCCGACGTAGCCGGCCACCGGCGTGGCCAGGATCAGCTTGCGGATGCCGTCGACGACGCCCGGGTTCTTCTCGCGGTAGGGCGCGGTGAACCAGCGCTCCAGCGTGGGTTGGGCGAGCGGTCCCATGCCCTGGGTCTCCGCGGTCCGAATCCGCTCTTCCCAGACCCTGGCGGCCTCTGCCGGATAGCGGCAGGTGGTGTCCGCGAGCGCGAGCCTGGTGAACACGCCCGGATACTTCAGGGCGAAGGTCTGGCCGATCATGCCGCCCATGGACAGGCCGCAGTAGCTCGCCTTGGCGATGCCGAGGTGCTCGAGCAGCGCCTTCAGGTCGTCGGCCAGCATCTCCAGCGTGTAGGCCGCCTTGGGCGCTTCGGATGCGCCATGGCCGCGGGTGTCGTAGGCGAGGATGCGGTACTCGCCCTTCAGGGCCTCGATCTGCGGGTCCCACATCCGGGTGCTGCAGGCCAGGGAATGGCTGAGCACCAGCCAGGGCGCGCCTTCCTTGCCGTGGAGCTCGTAGTAGGTCTCGATGCCGTTGGTCCTTGCTTTCATCACGCCTCCTATGCCGTGGCAACGATGAGCGGAACAAGCATTTCCGCCCGCGTCGCGCCACCGTGGTTGCCGATGTGCAGGTGGCGGGGCTCGCCCGTCACCCAGTCCTTGAGCGTCCAGTCGTCCTTCATCAGGATGGCGACCTCGCCGATGCGCTCGGCGAAGCGTGGATGCGGGGTCCCGGCGCCGAACCAGCCCTCGTCCTGCAGCTCGCGGCTGGCGCGCACCTCGGCGCGCTCGCCCAGCCAGTCCCGGGCCCGCGCCATGAACTCCCGCGCCGAATGGGCGTGGGCGAAGACGATGCGCCGTTCGCCGCACAGCGGATAGCGCAGCATGGCCGCCAGCTCCGAGGCAAGCGTCAGGGAGCGCTCCGCGGGGCTATCCATGAAGCCGTGGTCGGCGGTGACGACCACCAGCGTGTCGGTGCCCGCGAGCTGCTCCAGCAGCGAGGCGAAGGCGAGGTCCACTTCCGCGTAGTGCCGGCGCACCGGGTCGCTCGCCACGCCGTGCTCGTGCGAGAGCTTGTCGAACTGCGGCCAGTACGAGTAGATGAACTTGCGCTCCGGGCCGGATTTCGCCGCGGCGGCGATCTGCGCCATCAGCTCCTCGAGTCGGTCGTAGGGCCGGCGCTGGGCGCGGCCGCAGTGGTGCAGGTTGTAGATGGAGTCGATGATCGTGCGCTCGGTGACCACCACCGGGCGCGAGGCGAGGCCGTCGAACAGTGGCGCCTCGGGGAACAGCCGCGCGCTGGGTGCCGGTATCGGCCGCGCTTCGCCGCGACGCCGGTAGGGCAGCGGCGCGCCGACGCAGCCCGCCTCGCCGAACCAGGTGAACCAGCCGGTCAGACCGTGCTCCACCGGCGAGGCGCCGGTACAGGAGGTGGTGATGGCGGTGGCCGTGGTCGAGGGGAATACCGCGCTGATGGGATCGCGCCGGCGGCTGTCGAGCGCGCCGCCGGGCCCGTAGGCGCGCACATACTGGTCGCCCAGGCCGTCCACGATCAGCAGCACGAGGTTGGTCGCGGCCCGCAGTTCGGCCTGGGCCAGGGCGCCAAGCGGCGCGTGGCGCGGCCGGCCGCCCGAGGCCTCGACCAGCGAAGCGATCAGGTTGAGGAAGCCGTTGCCGGAATAATCGGGGACGAACCAGGGGCCGTGCATCACCCCCGATGCTAGCGGAATTCCCTAGTGCAGCGAGACCGGGTTCATCAGCAGGGCGTCGTAGTGCGCGAGGAACTCGTCCACCGACTCGGTGCTCGGTTCCGGTTCCTCGCTGGCGAGGTTGGCCATCCGGGCGCGGAACTTGACCTCGACCGCGCCTTCCAGGAACCCGCCGCGGCCGGTGGTCTTGTCCACCAGCTCGATGCCCGCGCTGCCTGGAAACTCGACCACGTAGTAGTTCTCGCTGCTGTACATGAGGTTCATGGCGACCTCCGCGTTGTTTGCCATTCCAGGGGCCAGGTGCGCTGCGCCCGCAAGTTCATTCTGGCCCCATTGCCATGAACGCGCGCCACCGCAGGTCCGTTGACGGTGGCCGGCGGCCGGCTGGCGAAGGGTCCGGGCGGCACCCCGCGTGATAAAATGCGCGCCCATCTCCCCCGGACCAGCCGCCATGCGCATGGAAGTGCACCTGCACGCCGACATCCCGATCCTCGAAGGGGTGTCCCGCAAGCGGATCGAGGAGGCGCTCGCGCCGCTGCTGGAGTACCTGGACGCCGAGGGCCTCGCGGACCTCAAGAGCCTGGAGCAGGACGAGCCGGGCCTGCGCTTCGACGACAAGGAGTTGATGCTGATCCTGTGCTGGACCGGCGAGATCGGCCGCAGCTTCCACCCCGCGCTGGACAGCGCGCTGGAGAACCTCGGGCCCTTGTGCTACGAGGCGGTCGAGGTCGAGCTGACCCTGTACCTGCAGAACGGCGAGCAGGACTCGCGGCTGCTGTTCGTCGGCCCCACGGCGCAGGCGATCCACGAGGCGCAGCGCCGCTGCATGGTCGAGGACCTCACCGCCGTGCTCGCGCGCCAGTTCGACAAGGCGCGTGTCGGCGAGCTGGTCGCGCTGGTGAACCGGTTCTTCGACGAGGACTGGAAGAACCGCGCCACGCAACCGGCCAAACCCGAGCGCGCCTTCGAGACCGCGGCGCGGCCCTCCCGCAAGCACCTGCACTGAGTTTCGAGACCGTGGCCGGTCGGCATTGAACCGGACGTCCCATGTCCAGCCCTAAATACCCGGGGTTCGACACGCTGGCCCTGCACGCCGGCCATTCGCCCGACCCCGCGACCGGCTCGCGCGCGGTCCCGATCTACCAGACCACCTCCTACGTCTTCCGCGACAGCGAGCATGCGGCGTCGCTGTTCAACATGGAGCGCGCCGGCCACGTCTATTCGCGCATCTCCAATCCCACGGTGGCGGTGCTGGAGGAGCGCATGGCCGCGCTGGAGGGCGGCGTGGGCTCGATTGCGACCGCGAGCGGCCAGGCCGCGCTGCACCTGGCGGTGGCGACGCTGATGGACGCGGGCTCGCACATCGTCGCCTCGGCGTCGCTCTATGGCGGCTCGCACAACCTGCTGGGCTACACGCTCAAGCGCTTCGGCATCGACACCACGTTCGTGGTGCCGCGCGACCTGGATGCGTGGCGCCACGCGATCCGTCCCGAGACCCGGCTTCTCTTCGGCGAGACGCTGGGCAACCCGGGGCTGGACGTGCTGGACATCCCGGCGGTGTCCGCGATCGCGCACCAGGCGGGGCTGCCGCTGCTGGTGGACGCCACCTTCACCACGCCCTGGCTGATGAAGCCCTTCGAGCTGGGCGCGGACCTGCTGTATCACTCGGCCACCAAGTTCCTCGGCGGCCACGGCATCGCCATCGGCGGCGTGATCGTGGACTCTGGCCGCTTCGACTGGGAGAAGAGCGGCAAGTTTCCGCAGCTCACCGCGCCCTATTCCGGCTTCCACAACATGGATTTCGAGGAGGAGTCGGGCACGCGGGCTTTCCTCCTGCGTGCGCGGCGCGAGGGCCTGCGCGACTTCGGCGCCTGCATGGCGCCGATGACCGCGTTCCAGATCCTGCAGGGCATCGAGACCCTGCACCTGCGCATGCCGCGCCATGTCGAGAGCACGCGCAAGGTGGTCGACTTCCTGGCGGGCCACGCCGCGGTGGGCAAGGTTCTGTATCCCGAGCGGCCCGACCATCCGGACCACGCGCTGGCGAAGAAGCTGCTTGCGCGCGGCTGCGGCGCGGTGTTCTCCTTCGACATCAGGGGAGGGCCGGGTACAAATCCAAGGCAGGCGGGCCGGAAGTTCATCGAGTCCCTGCGCGTGTTCTCGCACCTGGCCAACGTCGGGGACGCCAAGTCCCTGGTCATCCACCCGGCGACGACGACCCACTACCGGATGTCCGACGAGGACCTGGTGCGCGCCGGCATCGGCCCGGGCACGGTGCGCCTGTCCATCGGCCTGGAGGACGCGCAGGACCTGGTGGAGGACCTGGACCGCGGTTTGAAGGTGGCAATGCGCGCGGCCTCGCCCGGCTGATGGAAGCGCTCGTCGCCGGAAAGAAGGCCTTCGCCTATACCGCGGCGCATGCCATCGATCCGGCGAGGCCGACGATCGTCTTCCTCCACGGCGCGGGGCTGGATCACAGCTGGTGGGGCCTGCAGAGCCGCTACTTCGGCTACCACGGCCGCAACGTGCTCGCCGCGGACCTGCCCGGGCACGGCCGCTCCGAGGGGCCGCCGCTCGCGGGCATCGAAGCGATGGCCGACTGGGTGATGGCGCTGATGGACGCCGCTGGCGTGGCGAAAGCCGCGGTGGTCGGGCACTCGATGGGCGCGCTGATTGCGCTGGAGTGCGCGGCGCGCCACCCGGCAAGAGTCACCGGCATCGCCCTCATCGGCGTCGCCTACCCGATGAAGGTGTCGGACGCGTTTCTTGAAGCGGCGCAGGCGAACGACCATGCCGCCTACGACATGGAGACCATCTGGGGCCACGCGGCGCAGGTGCCGCTGGCGGGCAACCCGAGTCCGGGCATGTGGATGTACGGCGACACGCTGGCGCGGCTCGCGCGCCTCGCCTCCGGCGTGCTGCACTGCGACCTCTCCGCCTGCAACGCCTACGCCGGCGGGCTTGAGAGCGCGGCCAAGGTGAGGTGCCCGGCGCAGTTCGTGCTGGGCTCGCGCGACGTCATGACGCCCCCGAAGTCGGCGCAGGCCCTCGCTGCCGCCATCGCGGGGGCGCGCAGCACGCTCATTGCGCCCTCGGGCCATTCGCTCATGTCCGAAGCACCGGATGCGACGCTTGAGGCATTGATCGCGTGGGCCAAGCCGCTTTCCTGACCGGCGCCACCGGCTTCGTCGGCAGGGCGCTGGCGAACCGCCTTAAGTGTGGTGCCGGCGCCCAAGTGAGGTCTCAGCCGGCCCGCCCCCAATTGCTCGCGCGCACCGCCCAGATCGTGGCCGAGCCCCAGATCACGATGCCCAGCGCGATCACCCAGTAGAGCGCCGCGAGCGGCGCCGCAAGCGCCAGGGCAATCAATCCGCCGCCGATCACGATCACCAGCCGCGCGGTGCCGGCGAGCACCGGCCACACGACGCGCGCGGCGCCCTGCGAGGCGAAATAGAGCGCGATGCCCGCGCCCATGAAGGGATAGTACGGCCCGACGATGCGCAGGTAGGTGGCGCCGGAGTCGAGCACCGGGGGATCCGCGGAGAACAGCCCGACCCACAGGCGAGGGAACAGCGCCACCGTGGCGCCGATGGCGAGGCAGATGCCGGCGGCGATCGCCGCGCCGGTGAAGGCGATGCGCTTGGCGCGCGCCGGATTCCCGGCGCCGATGTTGGTGCCCACCAGCACCACCAGCGCCTGGCCGATGGCGAGGGCGATCGGCACCTGCAGCAGCTCCAGGCGCACGCCCACGCCGTAGCCGGCGAGCGCCGCGGTGCCGAAGCGGCCGACCAGGCCGGTGAGCACCACCGCCGTGAACACGGTCTGCAGCGCGGACGCCGAGGAAATCAGGCCGACGCGCAGGATCTCGCGGAACTGGCCGCCGACCAGCTTCCAGTCCTCGCGCCGCGGACACAGCGGCGAGCGCCAGATGTACGAGCCGGTGGCGACGGAGGCCAAGCCGAAGCCGACGACATAGGCAAGGCCGGCGCCGGCGATGCCCAGTTGCGGGAACGGCCCCCAGCCCAGGATAAGGGCCGCAGACAGCGGGATGTGGACCAGGGACGCGGCCACCAGCGCGAGCGCCGGAACCAGCGTGTTGCCGCTGCCGCGCAGCACGCTGGCGAAGGTGTTCGCAATCCACACCAGCACCGCGCCGCCGAACAGCACGTTGGAGTAGGCGAGCGCGGCGGCAAGCGCGGCGCCTTCGCCGCCCAGCAGGCGGTAGATCGGCCGTCCGAGGACGATGACGAACAGGGTGAACGCGAGGCCAGCGACCAGCGCGATCACGATCCCGTGGACCACGAGGGCGCGGGCGCGCGCCGCCTCTCCGGCGCCCAGGGCGCGCGCGATCGCCGACGCAATCCCGCCGCCCATGGCGCCGGCGGAAGTCATCTGCAGCAGCATCACCAGGGGAAACACCAGCGCCAGGCCGGCGAGGGGCTCGGTGCCCAGGCGCCCGACGAAGTGCGTGTCGGAGATGGAGATCGCGGACTGGAACAGGACCAGCAGCAGCCCGGGCGCCGCCAGCCGCAGCAGCGTCGGCAGGATGGGCGCCTCCAGCAGCGCTTGCGCCTTGGCGCCGGTCATGGCACTAGCCTAGCGCAAGACGGCGGGCCTCAGCCGAACAGGTTCATCTGCGCGCGGCTGCCCGGCGGCCGGAAGACGGTGCAATCCAGCCCGCCGCGCGAAGCCATGTGGTTGTCCTCGCTGTTGAGGCCGAACCTTCGGCAGGCGAGGTCGAAGCGCTTGTCGATCAAATCCGAGAAATTCCCCGACCCGCTCATGCGTGAGCCGAAGTTGGGGTCGTTCTCGCGCCCGCCGCGCACCTGCCTCACGATGCTGATGACGTGGTCGGCGCGCTGCGGGGCGTGCGTCGCAAGCCACTCCTTGAACAGCGGCCGCACTTCGTTCGGCAACCGCAGCATGATCCAGCCGGCCATGATGGCACCGGCTCCGGCGGCGGCCTCGAGGATCGCTTCCAGCGACTTGTCGGTCAGCGCCGGGATCACCGGCGCCACCATGACGCCGGTCGGGATGCCCGCGGCTGCCAGCGCCCGGATGGCGTCGATGCGCCTGGAGGGGCTGGCTGCCCTGGGTTCCAGCTTGCGCGCCAGCTTGTGATCCAGCGTGGTCACGGACACGAACGCCTTCACTAGGTGCTTGTTCGCCATGGGCGCCAGCAGGTCGATGTCGCGCTCGATGAGCGCGGACTTGGTGACCACGGTGAGCGGGTGGTCGCACTCGGCCAGCAGCTCCAGCAAGCCGCGCATGATCTTGTAGCGCCGCTCGACGGGTTGGTAGGCGTCGGTGTTGGTGCCGAAGGCGATTGGCTTGCAGATGTAGCTCTTCTTGGATAGTTCCTCGCGCAGCAGCTGCACCGCATTAGTCTTGGCAAACAGTTTGGTTTCAAAATCGAGCCCGGGCGAAAGTTCCAGGTAGGCATGGCTTGGACGAGCGTAGCAATAGGGGCATCCATGCTCGCATCCGCGATACGGATTGATCGACTGCTCGAACGGAATGTCCGGCGAATCGTTGCGGGCGATGATGGAGCGGGCGCGTTCCTCGGCGACCTTCGTCGGCATCTCGGGAGCGGATGCCTCTTCTTGCCCCGATCCGTTCGTCCAGCCGTCCTCCACCGCCTCGCGTGCGAAGGCCTCGAAACGCCCCGCAATGAACGACCCGGTGCCGCGCAGCTTCATTTAGAATGGATTTTCCCTCCCGGTACTGTATATATGAACAGCCCAGCCGGCAACCCCCCTGGCGATGTGCGCCTGAACGTCGGCCTGCTCGCCGCCTGCCAGGCGATGCTGTTCACGATCAACTCGACGCTGATCGCGATCAACGGACTGGCGGGACTGAAACTGGCGCCGGCCGCCTTCCTGGCGACGCTGCCGTTCACCTGCTGGGTCATCGGTGCGGCGGTCGTCACCATGCCGGCCTCGCTGCACATGAAGCGGGTGGGTCGCCGCGCCGGCCTGATGCAGGGCTCTGCGATCGGCATCGTGGGCGCCCTGATCTGCGCCGCCGCGCTGTGGACCCAGAGCTTCTGGCTGTTGTGTTTCGGCGCGCTCGTCTACGGTGCGAGCAACGCCTACGGCCAGTACTACCGCTTTGCGGCGGCGGATGCCGCGCCGCCGGACTTCAAGCCGATGGCAGTGTCCCTGGTGCTGGCCGGCGGCCTGGTGGGCGGCGTGATCGGGCCGACCGCCAGCCGCTACACCGTGGACCTGCTGCAGGTGCGCTTCGCCGGCGCCTACCTGGCGCTGATCGTGGCCGCCGTGGTGACGATTGCGCTGCTCAGCCGGATCCGCATCCCGAACCCGAGCGCCGCGGAGCAGGCCGCGACCGGCCGGCCGCTGGGCGAGATCGCGCGCCAGCCCAAGTTCATCGTCGCGGTGATGTGCGGCGCCATCGGCTACGGGGTGATGAATTTCCTCATGGTGTCGACGCCGATCGCGATGGGGGTGTGCGGCCATCCCTACGGCGACGCCTCGCTCGTCATCTCCTCGCACGTGGTGGCGATGTTCGCGCCCTCGTTCTTCACCGGCGGCCTGATCAAGCGCCTGGGCGTGGTGCCGGTGCTGTTGGCGGGGGCGCTGCTGAACGTGGCGGCGGTCGCGATCGCGCTCGCCGGCATCGCGGTGGCCAATTTCTGGTGGTCCCTGGTGCTGCTGGGCGTAGGATGGAATTTCCTCTACATCGGCGGCACCACGCTGCTGCTGGAGACCTACCGGCCCGAGGAACGGGCGCGCGCGCAGGGGACCAACGAGCAGGCCATTTTCTGCATGATGGCGGTATCGTCCTTCACCTCCGGTTTGATCGTCACCAATGCCGGCTGGCAGAACGTCAACCTGGCGGCGCTGCCGCTGATCGGTCTGGTGCTGGCCGCGATCATCTGGCTCCGGGCGACGCAGCGCGCCGCGCGCCCCTTGGGAGCCTGAAGATGCAGCAACCGCCCGCGGTCGTTGGCATGCGCCTGGAGGACGTGGATACCCGGGCATGGCGATCCGACGGTGAACCTGTGGGGCTGGTATGTTGGCGTGCGCGGCGGCGTCGTCGAGGCCCTGTGGCCGATCACCGCCTGCGGCGCCTTGGCCTAGCGCGGACCGAAAAGGGGCAAGACATGCGCAAGCAGTACCTCAATCCCAAGGCACTGTTCGACCCGCGGTTCTTCACGCACAGCGTGACCGTCTCCGGGCCGGTGAAGCTGGTGTACGTCTCCGGCCAGGTGAGCTACGACCGCGATGGCCATGTCATCGGCAGGGGCGACATGAAGGCCCAGGCCGAGCAGGTGTTCAGAAGCCTGAAGCACAATCTCGCCGCGGCGGGCGCCACCTGGGCGGACGTGGTGAAGCTGAACGGCTACATGGTGAACATGAACCCGGACGACCTGAACCTGTACCGGGAGGTGCGCTCGCGCCACATCAACTTCCCGAACATGCCGGCCAGCACCCTGGTGGGCGTGAGCGCCCTGGTGCACGAGGACCTGCTGCTCGAGGTCGAGCTGATCGCGGCGATCCCGGAGAAGCCGGCGCAGCCAGCGGCCGGGAACAAGGCGAAGAAGAAGCGTTGAGCCGGGCGAATTACGGCTGGGTGGTGGTCGCTGCGGCCTTCACCCTGATGTTCGTCGGCTTCGGCGCCGCGTACTCCTTCGCCGCGTTCTTCAGGGCCTTCCAGGCCGAGTTCTCTGCCTCGCGGGCGCACGTCTCGCTGGTGTTCTCCCTTTGCGCTTTTCTGTATTTCCTGCTCGGCGCCCCCGGCGGCATGCTCGCCGACCGCTACGGCACGCGCAACGTGGCCCTGGTCGGCGTCGCCTTCCTCGCCGCCGGCCTCGCCGCGGCCAGCTTCGCGCCCTCGGTGATGGTGCTGTACCTCACGTACTCCATCGGCCTGGGCGTCGGCATCGGCCTGAGCTACGTGCCTTCGGTCGGCGCGGTGCAGCCCTGGTTCGTGAAGAACCGGGTGCTCGCCTCCGGGATCGCGGTGTCCGGCATCGGCGCCGGCAACCTGCTGGGCCCGCCGCTGGCGGCGTGGTGGATCGACCTCTTCGGCTGGCGCGGCGCCTACCTCGCGCTCGCTGCGGCGACGCTGGTGCTGGGCGGTGCGGCGGCGGCGGCGATCCGCAACCGGCCTGCTGGCCAGGCGCAGGCCAGCACCGGCGTGCCGTTGCGCGCCGCGCTCGGCACGCGCAACTTCTGGGTGCTCTACGTCACCCTGGCGCTGTCCGGATTCGGCTGCTTCGTGCCGCTGGTGCACCTGGGACCCTACGCCGTGGACGCCGGCCACCCGGAGTCCTTCGGCGTGCTGCTGGTGAGCCTGATCGGCCTGGGCAGCCTGGCCGGGCGCTTCGCGATCGGCGCCTTCGCCGACCGCGTAGGGCGCATGCGCTCGCTGGCGCTGATGTACCTCGGCATGGCGCTGATGCTGGTGTTATGGTGGGCAAGCACCGGCCAGGCGGCGCTGGCGATCATGGCGGTGGGCTTCGGTATCTGCTACGGCGGCTTCGTCGCCACCTTCCCCTCGGTGACCATGGACCTGTTCGGCGCGCGGTCGGTGTCGGGGATCATCGGTTTCCTGTACACCGCGGCCGGGATCGGGACCTTGCTCGGACCGCCGCTCGCTGGCGCGGCCTACGACGCCACCGGCAGCTACACCATGCCCATCCTCGGCGCGGCGCTGCTGGCGCTCGCCGCCGCCATCGGCATCGTGTCCCTGCAGCAGCCGCACGGCGGGCGCGCGGCATGACGAAGAGCCGGCCGGCGCTGACGGTGAGCGAATCGCGCGGCGTGCGCGAGCTGCACGTGGGCGGCGAGGCGATCCAGAGCGCGATGCGCATGGACGATCCCTTCGCCCTGGAGCTGGACTACACCCGCTGCATGATGGCCTTCCTGCTGTTCCATCCTGATCCGCGGCGCGCGCTGATGATCGGGCTGGGCGGGGGGTCGCTCGCCAAGTTCTTCCACCGCCGGCTGCCCCGCCTGCGCACGCGCGTGCTGGAACTGGACGAGCGCGTCATCGCCACGGCGCGCGCGTTGTTCCACCTGCCGCCGGACGACGCGCGGCTGAAAGTGGAGCACGGCGAGGGCATCGAAGCGCTCGCCCCGGAGTGCTGCGACCTGCTGGTGGTGGACGGCTTCGAGGACGAGAGCACGCCGGCGGCGCTGGTGTCGCAGGCCTTTTTCGACGCCGCGTGGTGCGCGCTGGAGGACTTCGGCGTGCTGGTGATGAACTTCATGGACGACGACAAGGCCTTCGATCGCAACCTGCAGCGCATGGCGCGTGCCTTCGCCGGCAGTGTGCTGTGCCTGCCGGCCCCGCGCGACCCGAACATCATCGTGCTTGCCCTGAAGGGTGCGCCGCCCGTGGTGCCCTGGCGCGACCTGCGCCAGGATGCCCAGCGCCTGGAGGTCCGCTACGGCCTGCCCTTTCCGCGCTATGTCGAGCGCCTGCGCCGGATGAACGCCTGGAACGCCGCGCAACTGCGGCTGCAGACGGAGCTGAAGCCGTGATCGTGGATGCGATCGAGCTGGCGCTGCTCGCCGCGCTCGCCTTCGCCGGCTCGGTGGTGTTCGGCATCACCGGCTTTGGCGCTGCGCTGATCACCATTCCGCTCGCGCTGCACCTGGTGCCGCTGCCCTTCGCCCTGGCGCTGTTCGTGCTGATGGACCTCGCCAACGCCTGCCACATCGGCTTCGAGAACCCGAGGAACGCGGTGCGGGCCGAATGGACGCGGATGGTGCCCGCCATCGTGCTCGGGACCGTGGTGGGCGTCACCCTGCTGGTGAATCTGCCGCGCCAGGCGGCGACGCTGGCGCTGGGCGCGTTCGTGTTCCTGTTCGCGCTCTACAGCCTGTTCAGCGGCCGCCCATCGAGCCAACGCATCAGTTCGGCGTGGGCATACGTGGCCGGGTTCGGCGGCGGCGTCACCAGCACCGTGTTCGGCGCCGGCGGGCCGCCCTACGCCATGTACCTTTCGCATCGCGGGCTGTCGAAGGAACAGTTCCGCGCCACGCTCGGATGCGCCGCGTTGACGAGCATCTCGCTGCGCACCATCGCTTTCTTCGCCACCGGCATCCTGCTCGAGCTCAAGGTCTGGCTCTACGCGCTCGCGATCGTGCCGGCGGGGCTGGTCGGCCTGTGGGCGGCGGGGCACCTGTTCCGGCGCATCACGCGCGAGACGCTGATGCGCGCCGTGGCGCTGATGCTGCTGGCCACCGGCGTGTCGCTGGTACTCCGGGCCCTGGCCTAGCGGTACATGTAGTCCCGCGTCCACGGCAGCGGGTTGCGTGCCGGGTCCGCGGATTTCACCGCCAGCACCTGGTGGATGGTGACCCAGTTGCGCTCGAAGGCGTGGGCGCAGCCGGCGAGGTACAGGCGCCAGACCCGGGTGCGCTTCTCGCCGGCGTGGCGGCGCGCGGCATCCAGGTTCGCCTCGAGGCGGCGAGACCATTGCGCCAGCGTCCGGGCGTAGTGCAGGCGCAGGGTCTCCACGTCCATCGCCTCCAGCCCCGCCGCGGACAGTTCGTGCAGGACCAGCGACAGGTGCGGCAGCTCGCCGTGCGGGAACACGTACTGCTCGACGAAATCGCCTGCGCCCAGCCCGACCTCGCGGCTGTCCGGGTCCACGGCAGTGATGCCATGGTTGAGCGCGATGCCGCCGTCGGCCAGCAGCCGGCGCATGGCGGCGAAGTAAAGCGGCAGGTTCTTCAATCCCACGTGCTCGAACATGCCCACCGACGCGATTCTGTCGAACAGGCCTTCGCCCGCGAGGTCGCGATAGTCCTGCAGCCGCACGCGGCAGCGGTCCTGCAATCCGGCGGCGCGGATGCGCTCGCCGGCGAGCGCGTGCTGGTTTTCCGACAGGGTGATGCCCGTCGCATCGGCGCCATAGCGCTCGGCCGCGTGCATCACGAGGGCGCCCCAGCCGCAGCCGATGTCGAGCAAGCGGTCGCCGGGCGCGAGCCGCAGCTTGCGGCAGATGTGGTCCAGCTTGGCCTCCTGCGCCTGCTCCAGGGTCTGCGCGCCGTCGCGGAAGTAGGCGCAGGAATAGACCATGCGCTCGTCCAGCCACAGGCGGTAGAAGTCGTTGGAGACGTCGTAGTGGAAGCGGATTGCCTGCGCATCGCGGGCGCGGTCGTGGCGCAGCAGACGCGGCAGGCGGCCCTTGTCCGGCTTGCCCCCGTAGCGCCGCGCCAGCACCTCGGCGGCGCGCAGCGCCTCGTCAATCGGTCCGACGAGCTCGAGGTCGCCCTCGACGTAAGCCCTACCCAGCGTGGCAAGGTCCAGGCACGTCAGCTTGTGCAGCGCGGAGCCGCGCAGAACGCGGAAGGTGACCGTGGGCCTGCCGCCCAGTTCGATGCGCCGGCCGTCCCAGAACTCCACCGCCAGGGGCACACCGCCCTGGGCGCCGAGTTCGGCTAGCTTGCGTTCCAGGCTGGCCTGGAAAAACATGCTGACAATCCTTTACCTGCGCCCGCGCCGCAGGTTGCGCTAGCTCAAACCCGGCCCGGTTCAGCCGGATTTTTCGCGCATGGTAACGAATTCCTCGGCAGCTGTGGGATGGATGCCGATGGTGGCGTCGAACTGCGCCTTGGTGGCGCCCAGCTTCACCGCGATGGCGATGCCCTGGATGATCTCGCCCGCCTCGGGGCCCATCATGTGGGCGCCGAGCACGCGCTGCGTCGCAGCATCGACGACCAGCTTCATGAACACCTTTTCCTGGCTCGAGCCCATGGTGTGCTTGAGCGAGCGGAAGGCGGCCTTGTAGACCTCCACCGCACCGTGACGCTCGCGCGCCTGCGCTTCCGACAGCCCGACGGTGGCGATGTTCGGGTGCGAGAACACCGCGGTGGCGACGTTTTCGTGGTCCACCGGCGTGGGCTCGTTGCGGAACAGCGTCTTGGCCAGCCACATGGCCTCGGCGGTGGCCACCGGCGTCAGGTTGATGCGGTTGGTGACGTCGCCGATGGCATGGATCGAATCCACCGAGCTCTTGGAGTAGCGGTCGACGACGATGGCGCCGTCGGCGGCCAGCTTCACGCCCGCGGCCTGCAGCCCGATGCCCGCGGTGTTGGGCTTCCTGCCGGTGGCGAACAGCACCAGGCCGAAGCTCTCGCTGCTGCCGTCCTCGAACGCGACCCTGATGCCGCGCTCCAGCCGCACCGGGTTGGTCTTGAGGCGCACGGCGACGCCTTTCCTCGCCATTTCCTCGGCCAGCCGCGTTCCGATGTCGGAGTCAAAGCCGCGCAGCAGCTGCGCGCCGCGGTAGGCGAGCGTGGTCTCCACGCCCAGGCCGTTGAAGATGGAGGCGAACTCCACCGCGATGTAGCCGCCGCCCACCACCAGCGCGCGCGAGGGCAGCTCCTCGAGGTGGAAGGCCTGGTTGGAGGTGATGCCCAGCTCGGCGCCGGGAATCGCGGGTTTCTCGGGCCAGGAGCCGGTGCAGACGAGGATGTGTTTCGCCGTATGCCGCCTGCCGCCGACTTCCACTGTGTGCGGATCGACGAGGGTCGCGCGGCCGCGATGGATCTGGACCTTGTTGTCGACCAGGATGCGCTCGTAGAGGCCGTTGAGGCGGCCGATCTCGCGATCCTTGTTCCTGAGCAGCGTCTGCCAGTCGAACTTGGGCTGCGGCGTGGACCAGCCGAAATCGGCCGCGTCCAGCACTTCCTCGCGGAAGCGGGCGGCGTAGGAGAACAGCTTCTTGGGGATGCAGCCCACGTTGACGCAGGTGCCGCCGAAGCTGCCGGACTCGGCGATGCCGACGCGTGCGCCGTAGGAGGCCGAAACGCGGCTGGCGCGCACCCCTCCCGAGCCGCCGCCGATGGTGAAAAGGTCGTAGTCCTGCTTCAGATTACTTCAGGTTCTTGAGGTTCATGCAGACCAGATCCAGCAGCGCGGCAATGTCTGCGTGCTCCGCCTTGCCGGCGAGCCACTTCTGAGCGTTGTGAACGCGCTGCTCGATCGCCACCCTGGCATGCCTCCGGCGCCGGAGAACAGCTGCGCCAGGTCCGCGAGGCCCTTGCCCTTGGCTGCGGCGTGCAACTGGCCCAGCTGGCCCTCGATCGCCGGGCGATCGAGGTTGGTGACCAGCGTCATCGTCTTGTCGTCGCTGATGGCGTTCCCCCCGCAGTGCCCGGACTTCAAACCATGCTATCGGGCAAGGGCGGATTCTACCAGCGCATAGCGTCCCGCCGCGGCATGCACCCTGCCCTCGGCCGCGAGCTTCTCGAGGTGCGCGGTCAGCGAACGTGCCGCCACCGGATGGATGCGGGGGTGGACGTCGTCGTACACCGCGGGCACCAGTTCCTCCAGCGTCGCCGCGCCCAGGCGCGCCAGCGCCGCGGTCAGCTTCGCCTCTCGCGCCAGGCGGTGAGCGATCAGGCGCCGGATTTCCCTCTCCGGCGCGCCCATCAGGTAGCCGTGCCCCGGCGCGAGGATGGCAGCATCCTGCTTGATCAGGGCCTGCAGCGCCGCGAGGTAAGCGAGCATGTTGCCGTCGGGCGGGTTGATCACCACGGTGGAACCCTGCATCACCTGGTCGCCGGTGAAGAGCATCTTTGTCTCCTCCAGCATGTAGCACAGGTGGTTCGAGGCATGGCCTGGGGTGTGGATGGCGCGTAGCGTCGCACCGGGAATGGCCAGGCGCTCGCCGTGCTCCAGCACGCGGTCGGGCACAAAGCTCGCGTCCTGGTTGCCGTGCGCCGGGGGCGGCCGGCCGAGCAGCTGCGCGCCGCTGAGCTGCTTCAGCAGAGCGGCCGCCGGGGAGTGATCGACGTGCGTGTGCGTGACCAGGATCCAGCGAATGCGCCCGGCGCCCAGCTCCGCGATCCGCTTCACGTGCCCGTCGATCGGCGGGCCCGGGTCGATCACGGCGAGCGCCTCGCCCGCGCCGACCAGGTAGCAGTTGGTGCCCGGACCGGTCATGACCCCGGGGTTGGGCGCTGTGAGGCGTGTGACGAGCGCATCCAGGCGCTTGGGCACGCCGGGCTGGATGACGAAGCAGGTCTTGCCGGATTCCTCCGGGTCGCTCCAGTGGATCTCGTGGTAAGGCGGGTCGGCGCGTCGGAACAGGCGCGCCGAACCCTCGTGGTCCAGCGCCCAGACCGCTGCATCCACCTGGATCTCGCCCAGGCTCCGGGCGTGGTCCACCGCAACCGCCGAGGTGGTGAAGCGCGCCAGGTCCGCCAGCGACACGCGCGTCGGGAAGATGATGTCGATCTCGCCGCGCTCCTGGCGCGCCAGCGCCTCGCGCGGGCTGATCCAGAAGCTGTGCACGGTCTCGCTGTGGTCGTGGGCGCCAGCCTGGTCCAGCGGCGCGCGGGCGACGAAAAAGCGGGTGTTGAAGCGCCGCGGCCGCCCCGCGGCCGTGATCCAGTGACTGAAGTACACGATCTCCTGCGCCGGGACGTAGAGGTCCTCGGCCTCGAGCAGGTCCGCGAACTTCGCCCCGCCTGCGTTCATCGGCTCGCGCAGGTATTCCAGCGCCGCGACCCGCGCCGGGGCGACCGGCGCGCCGGCGGCGTCCACCGCGAGCAGGATGCCGGCCTCCTCGAAGCATTCGCGCGCCGCCGCGATCCAGTAGGCGAGACCGCCGGAATCCAGGCCCAGCTTGGCGCTCGCCTCGGCGTCGGTGAGGCCGCGCACGCGGCGCGCGGCGCGCGCGTCGCGGTCGCTCGCCTCCAGCGCGCCGCCGGGGAACACGTAGGCCCCCGGCAGGAATGCCGAGCCCTTGTTGCGCTGGAGCATGAACACCTCCGGCCCGTGCTGGTCGTCACGCAGCAGCAGGATCGTCGCCGCCGGGCGCGGTTCCATCTTCTTGGGCGCGGCGCTCCTCACGCGGTGCGCCCGGCGCGGTCCTTGTCGTTCTGGGCCTTGATCTTGGCGCGCATCCGGTCCCAGTCGGCGTCGCTGAGGTGGTCCAGCTCGGTGAACGAGGCGCCGTTGGCGAGGTAGCCGGCGCCGTCGATGGCGATGGTTTGCCCTGTCAGCCACTCGCAGCCATCCGCCATCAGGAAGGTGGCGAGGTTCTGCAACTCCGGCATCTGGCCGACGCGGCGCATCGGGTTCGACCCGTTGGCGTCCTCGAACCTGCCGTCGGGCCGCAGGCGCTTGGCGGCGCCCTCGGTGGGGAAGGGCCCGGGGGCGATGGCGTTCAGCCGGATGCCGTAGCGGCCCCACTCCACCGCGAGGGACTTGGTCATGACGTGCAAGCCGGCCTTGGACATCGCCGAGGGCACGACGTAGGGCGAGCCGGTGTGCACCCAGGTGACCAGGATCGAGATCACCGAGCCCTTGTGCCCGCCCGCGATCCAGCGCTTGCCCACGGCGTGGGTGACGTAGAACGAGCCGTGGAACACGATGTTGGCGATGGCGTTGAAGCCGTTGGGCGTCAGATCCTTGGTCGGGCTGATGAAGTTGCCGGCGGCGTTGTTGACCAGGCCCGTCAGGGGGCCGGCCTCGTCCCAGAGCCGCTGCACCATGGCCTCCACCGCCTGCGCGTCGCGGATGTCCACGGCATGGGTGCGCACCGCGCCGCCGTGCGCGGCCATCAGTTCCCTGGCGGTGGCATCCAGCACCGCGCCGCGGCGGCCGGCGAGCCAGACTTCGGCGCCCAGCTTCAGGTACTGCGTCGCGATTTCCTTGCCCAGGCCGGTGCCACCACCGGTAATGAGGATGCGTTTGCCCTTGAGTAGGCCATCAGTGAACATGGGGAATCCGGACAGGGGAAGCAGGGCCCCTATTCTAAGAGGTACAACCTGCGCTCGGGCGGAGCCGTTGCAGGAGGAGGGCTGCCGCCAGGGCGGCACGACTCCACCCGATCGCAGTCTTCCGTCCAGTTCAGCGCCACCTCGCTGTCAGTGGATCCGGCGCAGGTGGTGTGGCCGGCGCTGTGGCGCAGCTTGAGCGACTGGCCGAGCACCAGCCACAGGGCCGCAGCGGCGAGTTCGAGGGTGGCCTCGTCATGGTCATCTGCTTGCAGTTCAGATGCGCGTGTTGCATCCTTGCTGCGCTGCACTCAAACTGTAAGGGCTGATGATCCGTTCGACGATGCAGCGGGTGCCGCTGTCCATCCATCACCTGCTCGAGCGCGCGGGCCGGCTCTATCCGGATTCGCAGATCGTCAGTCGCCGTCCGGACAAGTCACTGGTGCGGCACCGCTACGCCGAGTTCTACCGCCGCGCGCGGGGGCTGGCGGCGGCGCTCGTCGCCGCCGGGCTGAGGAAGGGCGAGCGCGTCGCGACCCTGTGCTGGAACCACCATGCACACCTGGAGTGCTACTTCGGCATCCCGGCCGCCGGCGGGGTGATGCACACGCTCAACCTGCGGCTCTCTGCGGAGGAGATCGGCTGGATCGCGGCGCATGCCGAGGACCGGATGCTGGTCGTGGACGATGTCCTGCTGCCGTTGTACGAGCAGTTCCGCGACCGGCACCGTTTCGAGCGCGTGATCGTGGTGCCCTTTGGCGGGGCACCGGTGGAGGCGGCGTACACCGACTACGAGCAGTTCATCGCGGTGGAGGCGGGCGGCTTCGCCTACGTCCCGCACGCGGAAGACGACCCGGTGGCCATGTGCTACACCTCGGGCACGACCGGACGGCCAAAGGGCGTGGTGTACTCGCACCGCTCGACGATCCTGCACACGCTGATGGCGAACCAGCCCGATCACTGGGGCCTTGCGGCGAAGGACAGCGTGCTGCCGGCGACGCCGATGTTCCACGCCAACTGCTGGGGCGTGCCCTACGCCTGCGTGATGATGGGGATCAAGCTGATCTTCCCGGGACCGCACCTGCACCCGGAGGACCTGCTCGACCTGATGGACGCCGAGCGCCCGACTTATGCGCTCGGGGTGCCCACCATCTGGCTGTCCATGCTCCAGCTGCTCGAGGCGCGACCCGATCGCTGGCGGCTGCCGCCGGGGATACGCATGCTCGTGGGTGGCGCACCGGTGCCGGAGGCGATGATCCGGGCCTACCGGCGCCACGGCGCGCAGATCTGCCACGGCTGGGGCATGACCGAGATGAGCCCGCTGGGGACGATCTCGTACGTCAAGCCCGAGCTGCAGCACCTGCCGGAGGAGGAGCGTTATCCGTACTTCGCGATGGCGGGCGTGCCGGCGCCGATCATGGACCTGCGCATCGCCGGCGAGGACGGCCGCGAACGCGCATGGGACGGCAGGAGCGTGGGCGAGGTGCAGGTGCGCGGCCCCTTCATCGCCGGCAGCTACCACGAGGTGCCGCACGACCCGGAGAAATTCACCGTCGACGGGTGGCTGCGCACCGGCGACGTCGCCACCATGGACCCGCACGGGTACCTGCGCATCACCGACCGGATGAAGGACCTGATCAAGTCGGGCGGGGAGTGGATCAGCTCGGTGGACATGGAGAACCTGCTCATGGCGCACCCGGCCGTGGCCGAGGCGGCGGTGATCGCGGTGCCCGATCCGAAATGGACCGAGCGGCCGCTCGCCTGCGTGGTGCTCAAGCCCGGTCAGCGCGCCACGCCCGAGGAGCTTCGCACGCATCTTGCCTCGCGTTTCGCCAAGTGGCAGCTTCCCGGCCGCGTCGAGTTCCTCGAGACGATCCCGCGCACCTCGACCGGCAAGTTCTGGAAGCTGAGGCTGCGGGAAATGTTCCGCGGCTGAGCGCGCCGCATCAGCTCGCCCGCCGAGCCGCGTGCTACAGCGTGAGCACGATCTTGCCGATGTGCTGCGAGGTCTCCATCAGCCGGTGCGCCTCGTGCGCTTGCGCCAGCCGGAAGGTCTTGTAGATCACCGGCTTGATCCTGCCGGCCTCGATGAGCGGCCAGATCTTCTCGCGCAGGCTTTTCGCGATCGCGCCCTTGAACGCGACCGTGCGCGGGCGCAGCGTTGAGCCGGTGAGCGTCAGGCGCTTGCCCATCACCGCGCTGATGTCCAATTCCGTCCTCCAGCCGCCCAGCACCGCGATGAACGCCAGGCGCCCCTCGTCGGCGAGGCACTTCAACTCGCGCGGCACGTAGTCCCCACCCACCATGTCCAGGATCACGTCCACGCCCTTGCCGCCGGTGGCGGCCATCACCTCGGCGACGAAGTCCTGGGTGCGGTAGTTGATCGCCTTTTGCGCGCCCAGCCTCACGCAGGCGGCGCATTTTTCGTCCGATCCGGCGGTGGCGAACACGCGGTTGCCCATGGCCGCGGCGATCTGGATCGCGGCGGTGCCGATGCCGGAGGAGCCGCCCTGCACCAGCAGGGTCTCCCCGGGCGCCAGATGTGCGCGATCGTACACATTGGACCAGACCGTGAAGAAGGTCTCTGGCAGCGCCGCGGCCTCGACCCTGGTGAGGCCCCTCGGCACCGGCAGCGCCTGCACTTCCGGCGTGACGCAAAATTCCGCGTAGCCGCCGCCGTGCACCAGCGCGCAGACCTGGTCGCCGGGCTTCCACATCCTGACCTCCGCGCCGCAGGCCGCGACTTCGCCGGCGATCTCCAGGCCCGGCAGGTCGGAGGCGTCCGCCGGCACCTTGTACTTGCCCAGGCGCTGCAGCACGTCCGGGCGGTTGACGCCGGCGGCGGCGACCTTCACCAGGATCTCGTGGGGTTTGGGGACCGGGAGTGGCCGCTTGGCCGGGACCAGCACCTCGGGGCCCCCGGGCGAGGCAATCTCGACGGCTTGCATATGGGTTGGCATCGTCATGGGGCGCGGATTCTAGCCTGAGCGCAGCTGGGTCGCGGCCCAGGCGAGGTCCACGTTGCCGCCGGAGATCACCACGCCGACGCGCTTGCCCGCGATGCGCGCCGGCTCCAGGCGCCTTTGCAGCAGCGCCGCGGCGCCGAGCGCGCCGGTGGGCTCGCAGATGAACTTCATCCGCTCCCACAGGAAGAACATCGTCTTCAGCAGGTCCGCGTCGGAGGCCGTCATCATCTCGTCGACGTACTGGAGCATCAGCGGGAAGGTGACATCCCCCATGGATTCGGTGCGCGCGCCGTCGGCGATGGTCTGCGGCGCCTTCACCGACTGCAGCGTCTTGGTCCAGAACGAGCGCGTGGCGTCGTCGCCGGCTTGCGGCTCGACGCCGATGACCTGGATGCCCGGTGCCAGGTGCTTGGCCGCCACCGCGCAGCCGGTGAGCAGGCCGCCGCCGCCGCAGGGCACCAGCAGCACATCGAGCGGTCCGGTCTCCTCCAGCAGCTCCTTCGCCGCGGTGCCCTGGCCGGCGACGATGTGCGGGTGGTTGAAGGGCGGAATGACGCTCAGGCCGCGTTCGCCGGCGATACGTCGTGCAGTTTCTTCCCTGTTCTCACCCGGGCCGTAGGTCACCACCTGCGCGCCGTAGCCGCGCGTCGCCTCCAGTTTCACGCGCGGCGCGTCCTGCGGCATGACGATGACGCGCGGGATGCCGAGCATGCGCCCGGCAAGCGCCACCGCCTGCGCGTGGTTGCCCGAGGAGAAGGCCACCACGCCGCGTTCCTGCGCCTGCGGCGACAGGCGCGACAGCGCGTTGTAGGCGCCGCGGAACTTGAACGCGCCCATCCTCTGGAAGTTCTCGCACTTGAAGAACACCCGCGCGCCGGTGAGCGCGTTCACCGTCGCCGAATCGAGCACCGGCGTGCGCCGCGCGTGCGCCCGGATGCGCTCGTGCGCCTCCGCCACGTCGCCCCAGGAAACCTTCAGGCTCATGTCCATCGCTGCAATGCCTCCCGTGCCACCTCCTCGCCCCATTCCTGCAGGAAATGCCCGCCCTCGGCGTGCAGCCAGGGCTCGGGGCAGTTACGGATGATCCGTTGCAGCGCGCTCATGACCGGCGGCCCGAGCACCGGATCCTTGGCGCCCACCGCCATGAACGCCTCGCCCTTCCAGCCGCTGCGCCACCAGTCGCGCGCCCGGCGCGAGACCGCCGCGCCCGGGGCATCGGGAAGATCGGGCACCAGGTTCGGGAAGCGGCGCACGCCGGCTTTCGATGCGGCGTCGGGGAACGGCGCCTCGTAGGCGGCGGCTTGCGCCGGCGTCAGGTGCGGGCAGGCGCGCCCGAGCAGCTTGCCGCAGTCCATGTCCGGGTTCTTGTTCACGTACGCGCGCCAGGCGAGGAAACCCTCGGTGAGCGGCGCATCGCCGGTGCCGAGCGCAGTGTTCATGATGAGCAGCCGCGAATAGCGCTCGGGCGCTTCCATCGGCGCGGTCAGTCCCAGCAGCCCGCCCCAGTCCTGCACCGCGAGGGCGACGTTCTTCAGGTCGAGCTTCTCCACGAACTCGAGCAGGAACGCGCGGTGCATCTCGAAGGTGTAGAAGGCCTCCTCCACCGGCTTGTCCGAGCGCCCGAAGCCGATGAAGTCGGGGGCCACCACGCGCCAGCCCGCGGCCAGGAACGGCGGGATCATCCTGCGGTACAGGTAGCTCCAGGTCGGCTCGCCGTGCAGCGCCAGCAGCACCGGCGCGTCCTTCGCGCCCTGGTCCAGGTAGTGCGCGCGCAGGCCGCGCCAGTCCAGGTAGTTCGGCCGCCAGGGGAAACCAGGCAGGGAGGCGAAGCGCTCGTCGGGGGTGCGGATCGGAGGCGGCATGCCCGAATTGTAGAATGCCCTCCATGGACTACTCCAAGTACAGTGAACTGAGAATCCGGCGCCTGGAGCCGGGCATCCTGGAAATCGCCATGGGCACCGATCCGGCGAGGCTGCCGACCGCCAACGCGCGCATGCACCGGGAGCTGGCCGAAGTCTGGCTGGACGTGGACCGCGACCCGGAGACGCGCGTGGCGATCCTCAAGGGTTCCGCGAAGGGCTTCTCCGGCGGCGGCGATTTCGCCATGATCGAGAGAATCGTGCAGGACTTCGAGGTGCGCGCGCGCACCTGGCGCGAGGCGCGCGACATCGTCTACAACGTCATCAACTGCTCGAAGATGATCGTCTCGGCGATGAACGGCCCGGCGGTGGGCGCGGGCCTGGTGGCCGGGCTGCTGGCGGATGTGTCCATCGCGGCCAAGAACGCGCGCATCATCGACGGCCACACGCGCCTGGGCGTGGCGGCGGGCGATCACGCGGCGATCGTCTGGCCGCTGCTGTGCGGCATGGCGAAGGCGAAGTACTACCTGCTTCTGTGCGAGCAGGTGTCCGGCGAAGAGGCCGAGCGGATTGGTCTAGTGTCGATGGCGGTGGAGGAGTCCGATTTGCAGGCGAGGGCGCTGGAGGTGGCGCGCAAGCTCGCCGGCGGGGCGCAGACCGCGCTGCGCTGGACCAAGTACAGTCTCAACAACTGGCTGCGCATGGCGGGGCCGGCGCTGGACGCCTCGATGGCGCTGGAGATGCTGGGCTTCACCGGGCCCGAGGTGAAGGAAGGGCTCGCCTCGCATCGCGAGAAGCGGCCGCCCGCCTTCCCGCCGCCGCCGCAGGACTTCTGATCAGCCCGGCTTGCTGAAGTCGAGCGTGTCGCCTGCGCCCGGCCGCTGCGCGCGCCGGCCAGTTGGTTCCCCAAGCCTGCCTCAAAGTGCGCCGATGTTAGCATTCCCGCCGTGTTCTCCTGGAAGCGCCCCGGCAACCTCGGCGTGACGGACGGCCGCCTCGCGCCCTGCCGGCGCACGCCCAATTGCGTATCCAGCCAGGCCGACCCCGCCGATTCCGTGCACTACGTCGCGCCGATCCCGTTCCGGGGCGACGCGGCGGCCGCCATCGCCGCGGCGCGCAGGGCCGTCCAGGGCATGCGGCGCGCCATGGTGGTGGGTGAGGCGCCCGGCTACCTCTATGCCGAGTTCCGCTCGCAGCTGCTGGGCTTCGTCGACGACGTGGAGTTCGCCTTCGACGGCCAGGCCGGCGTGCTGCATGTGCGCTCCTCCTCGCGCCTCGGCCGGCGCGACTTCGGTGTCAACCGCGCGCGCGTCGAGTCGCTGCGGCGGCGGATCGCCGGCGGCTAGTCCCGGGTTCGCCGCCTCCCGCGCCTCCAGGTGCGCACGGCGCAGCGGCTCGAGTGTGCGACCTCGGCAATGGGTGCCGGTTCGACCCGGCCGTCCGTGCCGCGGCCGGACTGGATGTTCCAGCTGATCGGATTCATAATCCTCGCCTGGATTGCCCGGGGTCCCGCCATGATCGCACGCCTGCTCGCCCCCTTCGCACTGCTCGTCGTCCTCGCGCTGCCGGCGCAGGCGCAGGACAAGGATGTCGGGGCGGGACTGGAGGCGGCCGAGATCCTGTCGGCGGTGGTCCGGGTGCGGGCGAAGATCCTGCCCAACGCGCGCAGTGCGCAGACGCTCGGCCTGCAGCGCGAAGGGTCCGGGGTGCTGGTGCGCGACGGCTACGTCGCCACCATCGGCTACCTCGTCATCGAGTCCGAGACCATCGAGGTCACCGGCGCCGATGGAAAATCGGTGCCGGCGATCCTGGCTGGCTACGACCACGCCAGTGGCTTCGGCCTGGTCCGGTTGCTCGCGTCGCTCGCCGGCAAGCCGCTGCTGATCGGCGACTCTGCCGCGCTCGACGAGCGCGACCTGGTGCTGGTCGCGGGCCATGGCGGTCGCGAGGCCGTGAGCGTCGTCCAAGTGATCTCGCGCCGCGCCTTTTCCGGCAGCTGGGAATACCTGCTCGAGTCGGCGATCTGGACCTACCCGGCGGTGCCGAACTGGTCCGGTGCCCCGCTGATCGGGCCGAAGGGTGATTTCCTTGGCATCGGCTCGCTCATCGTCGGCGATGCCGCCGGGGCCGGGGTCCCCTCGCCCGGCAACCTGTTCGTGCCGGCGGACCTGCTGCGGCCGATCCTGAAGGATCTGATTGCGATGGGGCGTTCCAACGCCCCGGTCCGGCCCTGGCTGGGCATCAACGCCGAGGAGATCCGCGGCCACCTCATGGTCGCGAGGGTTTCGCCCGAAGGGCCGGCGGATGTCGCGGGCGTGAAGGCTGGGGACATCCTGATCGGCGTTGGCGAGGAGCCGGTCTCGACGCTGGCCGAGTTCTACCGCAAGGTCTGGGCGCGCGGCGCGGCCGGGGTCGAGATTCCGCTGCGCTTCCTGCAGGGCGCGCAGGTGAAGGACCTGAAGCTGCGCTCGATCGACCGCGCCACGCATTTCAGGCAGAAGCAGAGCTTCTGATCCTTACCGGATCACCCTGTCCCTTGGATAGGGCTCGACGCCCGCGTTGAGCGTCGAGGGCGGTGCCCGGCATACTCGCAGGGGCGCGACAGCTGCCGGTCCCGGGACCCTTTTCCACGGGTTCCGGAACGGATAGGATGCGCAAAGGTTCAGCGCGGGGCGGTGAGGTAGTTCACGCGCGCCGCCGCGCGGACGCGGTTCTATCCCATTCTGACAATCAGGGGATGGCGTTGGCAATCCTCACGCTCACCGACGAGGAGCGAGCCCAGATCGAGGCGCGGATCCTGGCGCTGGAGATCGAGCACCAGGACCTGGACGACGTGATCCTGCGCCTCGCCGAGCATCCGACCCAGGACCAGCTCCAGCTGCGCCGGCTGAAGAAGAGAAAGCTGCTGCTGAAGGACACCCTCAATCGCCTGCGCGCGCGCCTGGTGCCCGATATCCCCGCCTGAGGCTCAACCCGGGAACATCGGCGCGTTGCGCAAGATGCGCGCGTCCATGGCGCGGTACAGCTGCGCGATCACGCCCTGCGGCCAGTTGTAGGCCTGGACCTTGTTCGCCATCGCGAGCGCACCCAGCCGCGGCGCCGCGCCCCAGTGGCCGCCGAGGATGCGTTTCACCAGCCCCTGGTGGGGTTCAGCCGCGTGTTTTCGATTATCCTTCACCCAACCATGTCCGACCAGTTCACCGGCGTCAAACCGGTCGAGGAACGCCATCGTTTCGATATCGCCCGCCTGCAGGATTTCCTGCGCGGCAAGGTCGAGGGTTTCGAGGCGCCGCCCCTGGTCGAGCAGTTCAAGGGTGGCCAGTCCAATCCCACCTACCGCATCACCGCCGGCGGCAAGCGCTACGCGCTGCGCCGCAAGCCCCCGGGGAAGCTGCTGCCCTCGGCGCACGCGGTGGACCGCGAGTTCAAGGTCATCTCGGCGCTGCACAAGCAGGGCTTCCCGGTGGCGAAGCCCTACGTTCTGTGCGAGGACGATGCGGTCATCGGCACCGCGTTCTACGTCATGGACTGCATCGAGGGCCGGGTGCTGTGGGACCAGTCGCTGCCCGGCATGGACAAGGCGGGGCGCGCGGCGGTGTGGGACGAGTTGAACCGCGTCATCGCGCTGCTGCATTCCATCGACTACAAGGCCGCGGGCCTCGCCGATTTCGGCAAGGCGGGCAGCTACATCGAGCGCCAGGTCGGGCGCTGGACCAAGCAGTACCAGGCCTCCGAGACGGTGAAGATCGAGGCCATGGACAATCTCATCGCCTGGCTGCCGCAGAACATCCCGGCCGCGGCCGAGACCACCGTGGTGCACGGCGACTATCGCCTGGACAACACCGTGTTCCATCCCACGCAGCCCAGGATCCTCGCGGTGCTGGACTGGGAGCTGTCCACGCTGGGCGACCCGCTCGCGGACTTCTCCTACCACTGCATGAGCTGGCATATCCCGCCGGGCAAGTTCCGCGGCATCGCGGGCCTGGACCTCGCGGCGCTGGGCATACCGGCCGAGCGCGAGTACGTGGCGCGCTACTTCCAGCGCACCGGGCGAGGCCAGCCCGACCGCTCCACCTGGGACTACTACATGGCCTACAGCCTGTTCCGCATCGCCGCCATCCTTCAGGGCATCGCCAAGCGCGTCGTGGAGGGCACCGCCGCCTCGACGCACGCGGCCGAGGCGGGCGGCAGGGCACCGATGATGGCGGAACTCGGCTGGCAGCAAGTGGAGAATATTCTGAAAAGGAGTCGGTAATGGATTTCGAGTACGGCGCGAGGACGAAGGAACTGCAGCACAAGCTGCTCGCCTTCATGGACGAGCACATCTATCCCAACGAGCACAACTTCTACGAGCACGTGCGCAGCGACAAGCGCTGGCAGCCGGTGCCCATCATCGAGGAGCTGAAGCCCAGGGCGAAGGCCGCTGGCCTCTGGAACCTGTTCCTGCCCAGGTCGCCGCGCGCCCCCGGCGGCGGCCTGTCCAACCTGGACTATGCGCCGCTGTGCGAGATCATGGGGCGCGCGAGCTGGGCGCCGGAAGTCTTCAACTGCTCGGCGCCGGACACCGGCAACATGGAGACCCTGGAGCGCTACGGCACCGAGGAGCAGAAGAAGCAATGGCTCGATCCCCTGCTGGAGGGGAAGATACGCTCCGCGTTCCTGATGACCGAGCCCGCGGTGGCTTCGTCGGACGCCACCAACATCCAGATGAGCATGAGCAAGGATGGCGGCGACTACGTCATCAACGGCCGCAAGTGGTGGTCCTCGGGCGCGGGCGACCCGCGCTGCAAGATCTACATCGTGATGGGCAAGACCAACCCGGAGCACGCCTCGCGCCACAGCCAGCAGTCCATGATCCTGGTGCCCGCGGGCACCCCGGGCGTGAAGATCCTGCGACACCTGCCGGTGTTCGGCTACGACGACGCGCCGCACGGCCACATGGAGATCGAGTTCAAGGACGTGCGCGTGCCGGCCTCCAGCATCCTGCTGGGCGAAGGGCGCGGTTTCGAGATCGCGCAGGGCCGCCTGGGACCGGGCCGCATCCACCACTGCATGCGCTCCATCGGCCAGGCCGAGCGGGCGCTGGAGAAGATGTGTAAGCGCGCGACGCAACGCGTTGCCTTCGGCCGCAGCGTGGCCGAGCAGGGCGTGACGCGCGAGCGGATCGCGGAAGCGCGCATCATGATCGACAGCGCGCGCTTCATGGTGCTGCACGCCGCCTGGCGCATGGATACCGTGGGCAACAAGGTGGCGCGCAAGGAAATCGCCATGATCAAGGTGCTCGCGCCCAACATGGCCCTGCGGGTCATCGACTGGGCGATGCAGGTGCACGGCGCGGCCGGCGTGTCGGACGACTTCGGCCTCGCCAACGCCTACGCGCACCAGAGGACGCTGCGGTTCGCCGACGGCCCGGACGAAGTGCACCGCAACGCCATCGCCAAGCAGGAGATCGCCGAGCAGAGCACGATCGCGGAGGCGCTGGCGAAGGCAAAGCGGGGGTGATGAGGCCCCTGGCGGCTTCGCTGCTCGCGCTGGTGGCGACCGCGACGAGCGCGCTAGGAGATCCTGGCGCCGCCGGCCAGGCTCGACCTAGATCTGCCTGAGGTGCTTGCGCGTCGCGCCGCGAACCGCGCCGAGCGCCAGTGATTCGTCGAGGGTGACCAGGCAGCCGTCATTGTCCACCGCGAGCGCCAGCAGGTAGGCGTCGGTGATCTGGCGATGACCGTGTAGGCGCGAGAAGTCGAAGCGCCGCTGGTCGCGCAGGCTGAGGTCGTCCGGCCAGAACGCATGATCCATCTGCGCGCAGGCCGTACGCAGGTGCCCGGTCACCTGCCCCGGCGTGAGCGAGGCCTCCTTGCTGTACGCGGGGGAACTGAGGATCCGGGCAACGCCATTCTCGATGATCGGACAGGTTGCGATCGGCCGCGCCTGTGCCTGCAGCCAGGCATTGGCGCGGTCGGAGAAGACGTGGGCGTCGTCCAGGAGGGCAATCCAGACGTTCACGTCCAGCAAGGCCCGCATCAGAGCCCTTCTTCGTCGGCCACCTTGCGCACATGCGCGAGCGTGACGATTTCCCCGCGCCGGGGCAGCAGCGCGAGGCGGCCGCGCAGCTTTGCGGCCTTGCCGGCCGGCGCGGCGGGCGAGGACAGGCCGGCGCGCGCCAGCGCCGTCAGCGCCTGGCCTAGGGAGATCTTCTCCCGTGCGGCGCGTTCCTTCGCCGCGAGCAGGACGTCGTCTTCGATGTCGATGGTGGTGCGCATGGCGGGGCCTTTCCCGGGGTGCTGGATGCTATGATGCGATCGCATCATAGCATCTGGATGCCCGTGGCCCGCTTTTCCCGCCCAATGTAACCGAGCGGTTACATTGAGCGGGGTTTCAGGCCCCCCCGACAGGACCGTTCCCACCGCCCGCGCCGCCGCCTGCAGCTCCTCCTCCGGGTTCAGGATGTCCGGGCACAGGTGCAGGTATTCCCCGCGGGCGTCGGTCTTGACGCCGCGGCGCATCTGCTGCGCCGAAATACTCGCCGCTTCCGGAGGTAGATCACGCCCCCAGCCCCGTGCGCACGTCGATAAGCTCCGGGAACAGGGTGCGCTCGAGCGTCTTCCTCAGGAACGCCACGCCCGAAGTGCCGCCGGTGCCGCGCTTGAAGCCGATGACGCGCTCCACGGTCTTCACGTGCCGGAAGCGCCAGAGCTGGAAGTTCTCCTCGACGTCCACCAGCTTCTCGCACATGTCGTAGGCATCCCAGTGCGCCTTCGGGTCCTGGTAGATGGCGCGGAACACCGCGACCACGCCGGGGTGCGCAGCGTAGGGCTGCGTCCAGTCTCGCTCCACCACCTGCGCCGGCAGCGACATGCCGCGGCGCGCGAGGTGGCGCAGGAACTCGTCGTAGAGGCTGGGCGATTCCAGCAGCCCTGTCAGCCAGCTGTGGATCGCGGCGTCGTGGCGGTGGACTTCCAGCATGCTGGCGTTCTTGTTTCCGAGCATGAACTCGATGGCGCGGAACTGGTAGGACTGCAGGCCGGAGGCGGGCCCAAGGTCCGGGCGGAACTGCGCGTACTCGGAGGGCGTGAGCGTCTCCAGCACCGCCCACTGCTCGAACAGCTGCCTTTGCACTTGCTTCACGCGCGCCAGGATTTTGAAGCAGGGCGCGAGCTCGCCTGCGCGGATGAGCGCGATGGCGGAGGCCAGCTCGTGAAGCATCAGCTTCATCCACAGCTCGGAGGTCTGGTGCTGGATGATGAACAGCATCTCGTCGTGGTGCGCCGAGCGCGGCTTTTGCGCGGACAACAGCTGCGGTAGCGCGAGGTAGCTGCCATAGGAGGTGTCGGCGGCGAGGTCGGTGATGAACTCGGGACGGTCGGTCGGCGTCGTGCTCATGCCCCCGACTATAATGCTTCCAACCCCACGGAGGAGGCGTCATGCTGCGGTTGCACGGATTCCGCGTCAGCAACTACCACAACAAGGTGCTCATCGCGCTGCTGGAGAAGGGCGTGCCCTACGAGGAGGACGCCACGGTGAAGCCCTCGCAGGAGGCGGCCTACCTGGACAAGAGCCCGATGGGCAAGG
>Ga0194120_10000708_pt1 | contig 62613 bp, 55 predicted proteins | sample TA2MahCa65mmetaG_FD_148642 | JGI IMG/M metagenome (GOLD analysis project Ga0194120, IMG submission 148642) | Freshwater microbial communities from Lake Tanganyika, Tanzania - TA2015019 Mahale Deep Cast 65m | ecosystem: Environmental > Aquatic > Freshwater > Lake | place: Tanzania: Lake... | reverse complement strand
CACCGGCCGTGGTGGACCGCGCCCGGATCAGCGCGGGCGTCGCCCGGTACACTGACGCCGACCTGGCCTTGCTGGCCCAACCTGCGCCGCCGCCGGCGCCGGCACCACCCGCGCCGACCGGTGCCGTAGCGGCGAGCGCGCCCGCCGCCTCCCCCAATACGGCCGTCGTCCGACCGGAAGAAAAGATGGCGTTCTACAAGGCGGAAGGCGTGGTGGCCGTGCTCCAGTCGGAGAGTGGTTGGCCCGGCGCCGTGCGCGGATTTGCCCGACCAGGGACGCGCACAGACGGCTGGAGTCGCGAAGGGTCCCTCGCTTCGCCGGCCATCGTGGCGGTCACGCCGGAACACTACAACCGCATGTATCGGCTCCGCGAACGCAATCTGCCGGTCACGATCGAGATCGAGATCCGCAATCGTCTTGGCGAGTCCACCGAGCACGCGAGGAATCTCTTCGGGGAGATCGCGGGAACCGACCTGGCCGACGAAGTGGTGATGATCGGCGCGCACTTCGATACCTGGCACGCCAGTCCAAACGCCAGCGACAACACGTCCGGGGTGGCCGTAGTGCTGGAAGCCATGCGGCTGCTGCGAGTGGTGGGCGCACGCCCGCGGCGCACGATTCGGGCCGCGCTGTGGTCTGGGGAAGAACAGGGGCTGCACGGGTCGCGTGAGTACGTGCTCAAGACGTTTGGCGATCCGGCTTCCCCGTCCGGCACGACACCCGCCTATGAGAAGTTCTCGGCGTATTTCAATCAGGACTACGGCCCCGGTCAGTACCGGGGCATTTACCTGCAGGAGAACGAAGCGGCGCGGGCTCTGCTCACCGCGTGGACGGCGCCCTTTCATGACCTGGGCATGACCACCGTCTCTCCTCGCGGCGTCAGCAGCACCGATCACATTTCGTTCGACCGCGTCGGCCTGCCGGGGTTCCAGTTCCTCCAGGATCGCGTGGGCGGCACCGGCGGACACACCAACCTCGACTTCATCGAGACCATTCCGCCCGAGGACATGCAGCGGAATGCTGTCATCATGGCGGCGTTTGCCTGGCAGGCCGCAATGGCCGACACGCGGGTGCCGCGCAAGCCACGGCCTTAGAGCCGCGGCGGCAGCGGACGTCCCGCCTCAAGCTCGCGGACCATGCGATCATCGCCTGTCAACTCCCAGTAGATCAGCGATGGCGGAATCATGCCGGCGTGGTTGATCTCGTCCATGACACGCTGCAGGGTGAACGTGTCGCCCAGTTGCCGGGCTCGTTCGGCGATGATCTCTTCCATCAGCCGGCCGCCGATGATGTAGCTGGCACCGTAGCCGGGCTGACGGAGGTAGAGGTGCTGCTCAAAGCCCAGCAGCGGGTCACGCCGCATCCACCCACGGGGCGTCCAGTTGACATGAATATCCGCCGCCTGTGCCATCGTCAGGTCGTTGGAGTGGGCGTAGAGATTGCCGAGCCCGCGTGCCGCGCGCGTGATGAGCATGATCCAGACGATCTCGCGTGACCGCGGCGACTGGTCATACAACCCCGCGTGCATCATCCACTCCTCCATTGCGGTGGCCATGCCTTCGGCGCGACTCATCCACACGTTGTAGAGCAACGCATCGCGACGAATCGGATTGGCGTGCGGCGCCACACGAATGCGCATGTTGTCCCACCAGTGGTACAGGTGCGTCCAGAGCGGGAGGGGATCCCGCTGTGTGGCCTGCATGAAAAAGTTGCGACTGGCTTCGGGCGCAAACGGCGCCGTCCGTTCGCGCATCGCGCGCTCCATCCACGGCTCCATCGTCAGGATGCGGTTGTCCGCCATCCAGCGCAGATACCGGGGAATAGCGTCAGCCTGCATCGCCTCGTAGGCCTCCGGCGTATCGGCCACTGGCATGGGCGGGAGCCGGCGGTTGCGGTTTTCCTCGAGCCGCAGTGACGCATGCGCCCGTGCCAGTTCACGGCGCAGGATGGTCACTTCCTCCTCCCACGACAGCGGAGCCAGCAGGACGTTGCGCAGATACCAGGTGTACTGATCCTTGCCGATGCCGGACGGTCCGGCCTTCTTCGGCGTCTCGGCAGCTACCCACTCGGCGAACCGATCCGTCGCCAGCTGAGCCTCGGTCGCGGCGGCGGCCAGTGTGCCGTCGGCGCCGGCCCGACTGGCCAGGAGTCGCAACGCGCCGCTCTGCTCCTCGAAGGCGCGGACGCCCCCGACCCACAGGTCGCGGGTGTCTGACGAGGCCAGGTTCAGTCGCGCCGCATCGAGCAACGGCGGAATGGTGCGCAGCTTCGCCGCCAGCTCGGCGGACTGCGCCGGTGAGAGTGGCCGGACCTCGTCGAGCCGTGTACGTGGCCAGACCGGGTAGTTGTACAACTTGATGGCGCCGTGGATCAGCGGGCCTTCCTTCGCAGGCGTGTCGCTCTCGGCGGTCACAAGCGAAGCGTAGTACGCGGGGTCGCGCGCGAACGGCTGCAACACGCGCAGGTGATACTCCAGGCCGTTCATCTCGGCGCGCACGAGGTGGTGGTCCACACGTTGCGGAATGGACCAGCCCGTCTGATCGATCGCTTTCAGGCGTGCCTGCAGGACGCGCAGTTCGGTCAGTCGCCGGGCGTTCGTCGCGGGCGTGTAATCCGGGACGTCCCCGGCCAGGCGAGGCGGCTCTTCGAACGTGCGCCACTCCGAAAACAACGACAGCAATTGAGGATAGGTGGAGGCCGCAGATTGGGCACCGATACCAGCGCTGTTCACTGCCAAGGTGACGGCCAGGAACACGCCAGCAGCGCTGACACGCGGGAAGACGGCTGGAGTCATGCGGGAATCATACGCGTGCTCTGAGGGCGGTGCGGTAGTAGGCTCTGTGCCATGGCGAACCAGAGTCGACGGCAGGTGGCGCGGGGGCATGCCCCGGCAATGGCGGTGGTGCTCATGATGGCGACCTTGGCCCTGAGTGCCGGAAACGGCGCCCAGATCGCCGGCACGGGCCCGCGCCCCCTGCCCGTCGTTGAGGCCACGAGCGCCGCCGAGCGGCTCGAGGCCTGGCGCCAACATCAGCGCATGGAGCGCGAGTCGCCTGCCCCAGTGACGTGGCGGTCGGTCGGACCACGCATGCAAGGCGGCCGGATCGAGTCGGTGGCCGTGGCACCGGGGCGCACCTCAACCATCTACGCGGGCGCGGGGTCAGGCGGCGTCTGGAAGTCGATCAACAACGGCACGACGTGGACCCCCATCTTCGACAACGAGGCCACCACGTCCATCGGGGCCATCGCGGTGGCCCCGTCAGACCCCAACATCGTATGGGTGGGGACCGGCGAGGTGCTGATGGCGCGAAGTTCGTATGCCGGGCTCGGCGTCTACAAATCAACCGATGCCGGCGCGACGTGGACGAACATGGGGCTGACCGACACACATCACATCTCGCAGGTCATCATTCATCCGACTGATCCGAATCGCGTGTGGGTCGCGGCCATCGGACGTCTCTATTCCGAGAACGAGGAACGAGGCGTCTTTCATACACGGGATGGCGGCGCAACGTGGCAGCGCACGCTGTACGTCAACGCTCGTACCGGGGCCATCGACCTCGTCATCGACCCAGACAACCCGAACGTGTTGTATGCGGCCATGTGGGATCGATCGCGCAAGGCGTGGGGCCACACCCCCAACGGTCCCGGCAGCGGCGCCTACAAGAGTACGGACGGCGGTGCGACCTGGACACCGTTGGCTGGTCTGCCCTCAGGCGCGCAGGTGGGCCGCATCGGCCTCGCTGTGGCACGCGCCGATTCACGCGTGGTGTACGCACTCGTCGATCACTACGGGCCTGGGTCGTCACCAGCCGACCGAATCGGCGGCGAAGTCTATCGATCCGACGATGCCGGTGGCACGTGGCGCAAGGTCAACACCGAACCTGTGGCCACTGGATGGGACTTCTGTCTGATTCAGGTGGCCCCGGACAACCCTGACGTGGTGTATCTGCCCAACAATCGATTCATGGTGTCTGAGAATGGCGGACGCACCTATCGGCAGATTCAAGGCACGTTGGTGCACCTGCTGCCCCACGGATCCACCGTCCTGCATCTGGATCAACACGACCTCTGGATCAACCCGGCCAACGGCGACCACATGCTCCTGGGCAACGACGGCGGCCTGCATCTGTCGTACGACCGCGGCGCATCGTGGCTCCACCTCAACAACCTGCCCATTGGCGAGTTCTACGCCGTCTCGGTGGACCTGAACACGCCCTACATGATCTACGGCGGCACGCAGGACAATGCGGCACTGTATGGAACATCCGCACAAATCACGGCAGACGACCGCGGCGACCAGTGGAGCCACGTGTATCTCGATCAGTGGGGCGGCGGGGATTCCTACTTCACCTACCGTGACCCCTCAGACCCGGATGTCTTCTACTACGAGCATCAGTTCGGCGACCTGCGCCGCAAACGGATGTCGACCGGCCGTACGGAGTCCATCGCACCACGGGCTCCGCGTGGCACACCGGCCTATCGCACGAACTGGATGACGCCGTTCTTTTTCTCTGCGCATGCACCGCAGCGGATGTACTACGCCACCGAGCGATTGTTCCGCTCAGAGAATCGCGGGGACGTGTGGACACCGATCAGTTCAGACCTCACCAGCGCTCCACAGGTTCAGGGCAACGTGCCCTGGGGAACGTTGACCAGCGTCTCCGAGTCCCCGATGCGGCCCGACCTGCTCTACACCGGCGCCGACGACGGCCGACTGCATGTGACACGAGACGGTGGCGCCACCTGGCGGCGTATGGGTGCGCAATTGCCGGAACGATGGGTGTCGCGGGTCGCTGCCTCCCGCCACAACGACGCCACAGTGTGGGTGTCGCTGACCGGATACCGCTACAACGAGTTCACGTCGTACCTCTACGTGTCCAGGGATCACGGTCAGACGTGGACGTCCGCCGTGGGCAATCTTCCGGCCGAACCCATTAACGTGGTGGCGGAAGACCCGGCCGATGCCCGCATCCTGTTTGTCGGCACCGACTCGGGAGTGTACGCATCAACCAACGGTGGCAGCACGTGGTTCTCTCTCTCGGCCGGCCTGCCCACGATTCCTGTCCACGACCTCGTCGTGCACCCACGGGACGGTGAGCTGGTGATTGCCACGCACGGCCGCAGTATCTACGTGGCAGACATCACGCCCGTTCGGGCCCTGGCGGTCAGGGCTGCCGACGACCACCGCCGTCCTTGAGCAGCACGCGATCAACCACACCCCCCGCCCAGCCACGTGAGATCAAATGACGCAAACACGATCGCGTTGACGGTGCCCCGTTCGTACAGCAGGCCGACACGTCCATCCGGCAGCCGGGTCAGCGTCGAATACGACGCGGCTCCGGGTTCCACCACCACCGGTGCCGACCACGTCCGCCCGTCGTCACAGGATCGCCGAATCACGAGGTTCTCCCGGCGGCTGGCGTGGTTGGTGTGTGACAGCAACAGCTGCCGGGCCTCGTGTGATCCAGCCGGCGCGTCGGGAAACAGGCGCATCACCGACCCGTTGTTGGCCGGATCGGCCAGGGCCGGTTCGTCGCGCAACCCCGTCCACGTGGTGCCACCATCACTGGACCACGCCACTTTCCGCACGGGCCGGGCGCGAATGGTCAACATCAGCCGGCCGTCTGACAATTCCACGACCTTGCTCTCATCGGCGTCAGGCCCCACCAACGCGCCCATCTGCCACGTGACACCGTGGTCGTCGCTGAACGCCGTCGTCACCCAGTTGCGTCCATCGCGGCGCACCACATAGGGCTGCAGCAGGCGGCCGGCATGCGGACCGAATCGCATCTGCGCCCCTTCGCCCGACGCGGCGAACAACCCACCCCACTCGGGCTGTTTGATCACGCTGGTCAGTCGACGCCACGTCCACGTCACACCGTCATCGTCCGAGTACCCGTAGTCGGCGTGCAGTACCTCCGGGTCGTCGTCACCATTGCCCGTCTTCGCCCCGAAGAATCCCTGTCGCACACTCGCCGCATGAAACAGGAACACGCGTCCTGTGGTGCGGTCGACGATGAAGCTTGGGTCACCGTAGCCTTCCGGCGCCGGTCCGCGCCGCACGACCGTCTGGGGACGCCATGTGCGGCCGCCGTCGGTGCTGCGCCGCATGACGATCGACAGTTCACCAGGCAGATCTGCCAGCGTTGGCCTCGCGTCATACGCCGCAAGCAGGGTGCCCTTGGTCGTGGTGGTCAAGGCGGGGATCCGATAAAACGGCGAGCCTTCGCCGGCGGCTGCGATCACCTGCGATTCGATCGCACCGTGCCGACGGAAGTTCCAGTGCGGAACCGCCGACGGCGTTCGCGACTCCATCACCGCGCGCACGCGCGCGACGACCTCCGGGTGCGCGGCGGCGACGTTGCGCGACTCGGAACGGTCGGCCTCGATGTCGTACAGTTCGATCGGCGCGTCGGCGTTGTCGTGACCACCAAGGCGGACGCCCTTCCATTTGCCCAGGCGAACCGCCTGCGCGCCCTTCCAGAGTCCGTGATACTCCCAATACATCGAGTCGTGTGCGCGTTGCCCATCACGCCCCAACATCGTCGGTACCAGTGATACTCCATCGATGTCGGCTGGCACCGGTAGACCTGCCAGTTCCAGAAATGTCGGAAACATGTCCCACATCGCTGACAGGTGGTCAGTCACCCGTCCGGGTGGGATGCGCCCCGGCCACCGGGCGATGAACGGCACCCGAATGCCACCTTCGTAGACCGAGCCCTTCAGGCCGCGCAGGTCGCCGACACTGCGGAAGAACGCAGCATCGGCACCGCCGGTGTACGTCGTGCCGTTGTCGCTGGTGAAGATCACCAGCGTGTTGTCGTCCAGCTTCAGTTCCTTGAGCAACGCGAACACACGACCGATGTGTCGGTCCATGCGTGTGATCATCGCGGCATAGGCTGAATATGGGCGCGGATGCGGCAGATACCCGTTCTGACCGAGGTAGGGTGTTTCGTCAAAGACGCCGTCATATTCGGCCAGCGAATCGGCCGGTACCTGCAGCGCCAGGTGTGGAACCGTAAACGGCAGGTAGAGAAAAAACGGACGGTTCTTTTGCTCGCGAATGTACCGGAGGGCATCGTCGGCCATCACATCCAGGCTGTAGTCCACGCTGGAGTACTTGGCATACGAAGCCAGGTCGGCCGGGTCACCGTCGTGTTTCTGGTGGGGTGAGAAATAGGGATTGCGCAGGGGAAACCATTCCTCGCCTCGCCACAAGTGGGTGGGGTAGAAGTTGTGCGCCTGCTTCTGATCGAGGTAGCCGAGAAAGTAGTCAAAGCCGTGCCGGGTGGGCTGCCCTTCCGTGTACGGCCCTCCCAAGCCCCACTTGCCAATCAATCCTGTGTGATACCCGCCCGCCTTGAGCAGAGAGGATAACGTTCGGGTGCCCTTGGGCAGCGGCATCTGACCACGTTCTTCCGAGTCGAGGTAACCGCCAAACTCGAGGTTGTCGCGGATGATCGAGTGACCGGTATGCAGCCCCGTCAGAAATGACGCGCGCGCCGGCGCACAGACGGGGCTGCTCGAATAGTGCTGGGTGAACCGCAGACCTTCACGCGCCATCTGATCAAGGTGGGGCGTACGAATCCTGGCCTGCCCGTAGGAGCCCAGTTCTGCGTAGCCCAGGTCATCGGCCAGGATGTAAATGATGTTGGGCGGCGTGGGCTGGGCAGGTTGGGCGGCTACCGACACGACCGCACACAGAGCGACCACCCCGCTGATCAGTCGTTGAATGGACATGCGCAATGGTAGCGCGATGGAGGACTCCGTCAAGGGAATCGACGAGCGCGGAAGGTGTCCCCTCCGCGCTCGAGTCAGATGTCAGATGTCAGATGGTCAGATGTCTAGTCGACGTCGTCGCGGAACATGTAGTCCGCGTCGGTGAGATCGTCCATCTCCCGCTGCATTTCGAGCTCCTCCGCCGTCGGTGGCGGTGGCGGCGGCGGCTCGTCCGCTTCGATCCGCACGTCGCGGTAGACATCGAAGCCGGTGCCGGCCGGGATGAGACGACCCATGGTGACGTTTTCCTTGAGGCCGCGCAGGTAGTCCATCTTGCCCGAGATGGACGCTTCGGTAAGGACTCGCGTGGTCTCCTGGAACGACGCCGCCGAGATGAACGAGTCGGTCGAGAGCGACGCCTTCGTGATGCCCAGCAGGAGCGGACGGCCCTTGGCCGGCTGCCCGCCGTTGGTCAACACACGCTCGTTCTCTTCGTTGAACCGGAACTTATCCACCTGCTCGTCGATGAGGAATTCGGTGTCGCCCACATCCTCGACCTTCACCCATCGCATCATCTGGCGAACGATGACCTCGATGTGTTTGTCGTTGATGCCGACGCCCTGCAGCCGGTAGACCTCCTGGATCTCGTTGACCAGGTAGGCCTGCAGTTCCTTCTCGCCGAGCACGGCCAGAATGTCGTGCGGGTTGCGCGGACCGTCCATGAGCGGCTCACCCGCGGTCACGCGGTCGCCCTCCTGCACGTTCACATGCACACCGCGCGGCAGTGAGTATTCCTTCGCCTCGCCACCATCATCCGGCACGACAAGAATCTTGCGCATGCCCTTGACGATGCCGCCCTGACGGACCACACCATCAATTTCAGAGATGACGGCCGTCTCACGCGGCTTGCGCGCTTCGAACAGCTCGACGACACGCGGCAGACCGCCCGTGATGTCCTTCGTCTTCGTGGTTTCACGCGGAATCTTCGCGACCACGTCGCCGGCCTGCACCTCTTCGCCGTTGGTGACCATCAGGTGGGCATTCGACGGCATGTGGTACCGGTTGATCAGCTTGCCGTCCGAGCTCACGATTTCGATCGCGGGCTGCTTCTTCTCGTCCGGCGAGTCGACGATGATCAGGCGCGACATGCCCGTGATTTCGTCCACTTCCTCGTGGACGGTCACCTTGTCGATGATGTCCTTGAAGCGGACCATGCCGCCGCCCTCGGTCAGAATCGAGAACGTGTACGGATCCCATTCAACCAGGACCTGCCCCTTCTCGACCGTCTGGCCGTCCTTCACCTTCAGGCGCGCACCGTAGACCACGGAGTAGCGCTCGCGCACCACACCCTTGTCGTCGACGATGTTGATCGAACCCGAGCGGTTCATGACGATTTCGGCACGTGTCGGCGCCAGGCCCTTGTCGTCGTGCCGTTCGCGGCCCGCGACCGTCTGGAGCCCGTCGAACCGCACCACGCCCTTGTGGCGCGTTTCGATGGTCGACTGGTCCGCAACGCGCGACGCCGTGCCACCGATGTGGAACGTGCGCATCGTCAGCTGCGTGCCGGGTTCGCCGATGGACTGCGCGGCAATGACGCCGGCCGCCAGACCCATTTCCACCATCTTGCCGGTGGACAGGTCGCGCCCGTAACACTTCGCACAGACGCCGCGGCGCGCCGCACACGTCAGCACGGACCGGATCTTCACGCGTTCAATGCCCGCGTCCTCGATCTTGTCCGCCAGGTTCTCGTCGATCTCGCCGGCCGCCGGCACCAGCACCTGACCCGACGACGGATCCGTGATGTCCTCGAGGGCCACACGACCGACGATGCGGTCACCGAGCCGTTCGACGATTTCGCCACCCGAGTCCACGATCGCGCGCGCTTCAAGGCCATCCAGCGTGCCGCAGTCGGTCTCGCTGATGATGACGTCCTGCGCCACGTCGACGAGGCGACGCGTGAGGTAGCCGGAGTCGGCCGTCTTGAGCGCCGTGTCGGCCAGACCCTTGCGGGCGCCGTGCGTGGAGATGAAGTACTCCATCACGGTGAGGCCTTCACGGAAGTTCGCCGTAATCGGCGACTCGATGATTTCACCGGACGGCTTCGCCATCAGACCGCGCATGCCGGCCAGCTGACGAATCTGCTGCTTCGAGCCTCGGGCGCCCGAGTCGGCCATGACGTAGACCGGGTTGAAGCTGCGACCCGACTTGTCGAGCGCCTCCATCTCCCCGAACATTTCGTCGGCGATCTTTTCGGTGACTTCCGACCAGATCGCGATGACCTTGTTGTAGCGCTCGCCGTTGGTGATCGCGCCGTCCTGATACTGTCCTTCGACCTTGATGACCTCGTCGCGTGCATCCTGCACGAACTCGCCCTTCTTGGCCGGGATGATCAGGTCGTCGATGCCGATCGACATGCCGGACCGCATCGCGTACAGGAAGCCCGTGTTCTTCAGGCTGTCGAGCATGCGCACGGTTGGTTCGAGCCCGAAGTGCAGGTGGCAATAACGCACCGCCTGCTGCAGGCCCTTCTTCTTGAGCAGGCCGTTGATGAACGGCATCTCCGACGGCAGCGCCGCGTTGAAGATCACGCGACCAACGGTGGTCGTGATGATCTTGTTGTCGATCTGGATCTCCGTGCCATCGAGCACGTCCTGCGAATCGCGGCCGCCGGTCAGATCGATCATGCGACCGGTGTAACGCATCCGAATGGGCGTCAGCGTTTCGACTTCCCCGGCGTCAAGCGCCAGCAGCACGTCGTTGACCGTCGCAAACACCCGGCCTTCGCCCTTGGCGCCGACCTTCGCCTTCGTCAGGTAGTAGCAGCCGAGCACGATGTCCTGCGAGGGCACCGCGATGGGCTGGCCTGAGGCCGGCGACAGGATGTTGTTGCTCGCCATCATCAGCACGGACGCTTCAATCTGCGCCTCGGGCGACAACGGAATGTGCACGGCCATCTGGTCACCGTCGAAGTCGGCGTTGAACGCCGTACACACGAGCGGGTGGATGCGGATGGCCTTGCCTTCAACCAGCACCGGCTCAAACGCCTGGATGCCCAGACGATGGAGCGTGGGCGCGCGGTTGAGCAGGACCGGATGTTCCTTGATGACTTCTTCAAGGATGTCCCACACTTCCGTGCGCTGCTGTTCGACCATCTCCTTCGCCTGCTTGATCGTGGAGACCAGGCCCCGCGCTTCAAGCTTGTGGTAGATGAACGGCTTGAACAGTTCGAGCGCCATCTTCTTCGGCAGGCCGCACTGGTGCAGCTTCAGCTCGGGTCCAATGACGATGACCGAACGGCCGGAGTAGTCGACGCGTTTGCCGAGCAGGTTCTGACGGAACCGGCCCTGCTTGCCCTTGAGCGTGTCCGACAGCGACTTCAGCGGACGATTGTTCGCACCACGCAACACGCGGCCACGGCGGCCGTTGTCGAACAGCGCGTCCACGGCTTCCTGGAGCATGCGCTTTTCGTTGCGGATGATCACATCCGGCGCCTTCAGCTCCATGAGCTTCTTCAACCGGTTGTTCCGGTTGATGACGCGGCGGTACAGGTCGTTCAGGTCGGACGTCGCAAAGCGGCCGCCATCGAGCGGCACCAGCGGGCGCAGTTCGGGCGGAATAACCGGAACGACGTCCAGGATCATCCACTCGGGCTTGTTGTCCGACTTGCGGAAGGCGTCGACCACCTTCAGGCGCTTCGCGAACTTGAGCTTCTTCTGCGCCGAGGTTTCCGAGCGCATCTTCTCGCGCATTTCCTCGGACAGCCGATCCACGTTCACGCGGCGCAGCAGTTCCTTGATGGCTTCGGCGCCCATCTGGGCCTTGAACCGGAAGCCCCAGGTTTCGCGCTCCTGCCGGTACTGCTCTTCGGTGAGCAGCTGCTTGTCCTTCAGCTCCGTGTCGCCCGCGTCGACAACGACGTAGGCCTCGAAGTAGAGGATGCGTTCGAGATCACGCAGCGTGATGTCGAGCAGGTGGCCGATGCGGCTCGGCAGTCCCTTGAAGAACCACACGTGACTCACCGGGGTCGCCAGCGCGATGTGGCCGAGGCGTTCACGGCGCACCCGTGCCTGCGTCACTTCGACGCCGCACTTGTCGCAGATGACGCCGCGATGCTTCATGCGCTTGTACTTGCCGCACAAGCACTCCCAGTCGGTGACCGGTCCGAAGATCTTCGCGCAGAACAGGCCATCCCGCTCCGGCTTGAACGTCCGGTAGTTGATGGTTTCCGGCTTCGTGACTTCGCCGTGTGACCAGCGCAGAATCGTCTCCGGGGAGGCGAGACTGATCCGGATCGAGTCGAAGTCGGACGTGAGCTGACCTTTGTCGTGCAGATTGGGTCTCATCGATTAGGCTCCCACCGGCGTTTCCGGAGTTGGCTCAGGTTCGGCACTTGGTTCCTCGGGCGGGGGTTCCGCCCCAGGCCGCCCCTTGGTCTTCAGGAGCTGCACGTCAAGGCACAGGGCCTGCAGCTCGCGAATGAGCACGTTGAATGATTCCGGCAAGCCGGGCTGGAACGAGGCGTCGCCCTTGACGATCGCCTCGTAGATCTTCGCGCGTCCCACCACGTCGTCGGACTTCGCCGTCAGCAGTTCCTGCAGGATGTGCGCGGCGCCGTACGCTTCGAGTGCCCACACTTCCATTTCGCCGAAGCGCTGACCACCGAACTGCGCCTTGCCGCCCAGCGGCTGCTGGGTGATGAGCGAGTACGGTCCGATCGACCGGGCGTGAATCTTGTCGTCGACCAGGTGCGACAGCTTGAGCATGTAGACGTAGCCGACGGTGACGTTCTGTTCGAACCCGTCACCCGTCATGCCGTCGAACAGCTGCGTCTTGCCGCCCTTCGGGAGACCGGCTTCGTCGAGCCACTTCTTGATCTCGCCTTCACGGGCGCCGTCGAAGACGGGCGTCGCAAAGTAGAGGCCGAGTGCGTGCGCGGCCCAGCCGAGGTGCGTCTCGAGAATCTGACCGACGTTCATACGCGACGGAACGCCGAGCGGGTTCAGGACGATCTCGACCGGCGTGCCGTCCGGCAGGTACGGCATGTCCTCTTCGGGCAGGATGCGCGCGATGACGCCCTTGTTGCCGTGGCGGCCGGCCATCTTGTCGCCGACCGACAGCTTGCGCTTCATCGCGACGTACACCTTGACGAGCTTGATCACCCCGGGCGGCAGTTCGTCGCCGCGGCGGATCTTCTCCTTCTTGTCCTCGAACTCGCGCTGGATGACGTCCACGCGCTGCGCCGTCCGGTCTTCCATCCGGCGCAGTTCGTCTTCGAACCCGAGGTCGTCGGTCTCGATGCGCGCGCGCACCAGGATCGAGAACGGGAGTTCCGCCATCACTTCCGGCGTGAGCGCCGTGCCCTTGCGGACCACACGTTCACGGCCGTCCGAGTCGAACAGGTCGGACCGCAGGGTCCGGCCGGTCAGGAGCGACGTCAGGCGCTTCTTGGTTTCCTCGTGCAGGATGCGGATTTCGTCCTGCAGGTTGGTTTCCATCAACGCGAGTTCGTCCTCCTCGATCTGCTTCGCGCGGTCATCCTTTTCGATGCCCTTGCGCGAGAAGATCTGGACGCCGACCACGATGCCTTCGACGCCCGGGGGGCACGTCAGCGACGCGTCCTTCACGTCTCCGGCCTTCTCGCCGAAGATCGCCCGCAGGAGCTTCTCTTCGGGCGTGAGCTGCGTCTCGCCCTTCGGCGTGACCTTGCCCACCAGGATGTCGCCGGGTTTCACCGACGCACCGATCCGGATGATGCCGCTCTCGTCGAGGTCGCGCAGGTAGGTTTCCGACACGTTCGGAATATCCCGCGTGATTTCCTCCGGTCCCAGCTTCGTGTCGCGCGCCTCGATCTCGAACTCCTCGATGTGGATCGACGTGTAGTAGTCGTCCTTCACCATGCGTTCGGACACGAGGATCGCGTCTTCGAAGTTGTAGCCGCGCCACGGCATGAACGCGACGAGCACGTTCCGGCCGAGCGCCAGTTCACCGAGTTCCGTACACGGACCGTCGGCCAGCACCTGCCCCTTGGCGACTCGCTGTCCCACGCGGACAATCGGACGCTGGTTGATGCACGTGTTCTGGTTGGACCGCTTGAACTTGGTCAGGTTGTAAATGTCGGCGCCCATTTCTCGCGAGAGGCCCTCGGCATCCCCACCTTCGACACGCACCACGATGCGCTTGCTGTCGAGGTAGTCGACCACACCCGTGCGGCGTGCCACGACCACCGCGCCGGAGTCGCGCGCGGTGATGTATTCCATGCCGGTGCCGACATACGGCGCCCGGGCCTGGAGCAGCGGCACAGCCTGACGCTGCATGTTCGCGCCCATCAGCGCGCGGTTCGCGTCGTCGTTCTCGAGGAACGGAATGAGCGAGGCGGCAACCGACACGAGCTGCTTCGGTGACACGTCGATGTAATCGACCTTGTCCGCCGTGGTCAGGACGAATTCCCCGGCCTGGCGCGCGTTGACACGCTCGCCCTGCAGCCGGAGGTCCTCGTCGAGCGGCACGTTCGCCTGCGCGACGATGTACTGGTCTTCCTCCCAGGCGGAGAGGTAGAAGCAGTGGGGCTCGAACTCGACGCCCTTCTTCTTCGACCGGCCATCGGCGCCGACCAGCTCGTGCGCTTCGACGACGTCACCAACCTTGTACTTCGGATTGCCACCGGCGTTGGTGACGATCACGTAGTCGACGATGCGGCCGTCCTGAACCTTGCGGTAGGGCGACTCGATGAAGCCGAAGTCGTTGATGCGCGCGTACGACGAGAGCGACGAGATCAGGCCGATGTTCGGACCTTCCGGCGTCTCAATCGGGCAGATGCGGCCGTAGTGCGTCGGGTGGACGTCGCGCACTTCGAAGCCGGCGCGTTCACGCGACAGCCCGCCGGGCCCGAGGGCCGAGAGGCGACGCTTGTGCGTCACTTCCGACAACGGATTGGTCTGGTCCATGAACTGCGAGAGCTGCGACGACCCGAAGAACTCGCGAATGGCGGCCATGACCGGCTTCGCGTTGATCAGGTCGTGCGGCATGGCGGTCGCCATTTCCTGGTAGACCGACATCTTTTCCTTGATCGCCCGCTCCATGCGGACCAGGCCGATCCGGAACTGGTTCTCGAGGAGTTCGCCGACCGACCGGACGCGGCGGTTGCCGAGGTGGTCGATGTCGTCCACACCCGCGGGGTTCTTGCGCAGTCCCAGCAGGAACTTGATGACTTCGTAGAAGTCGGCCGGGTGCAGCACCTTCTCGTCGAGCGGCGTGTTCAGCTTGAGCTTGGTGTTCAGCTTCAGGCGGCCGACGCGCGAGAAGTCGTACTTCTGCGCGTTGAAGAACATGTTCTCGAAGAGCGTACGCGAGCTGTCGAGCGTGGGCGGATCGCCCGGACGCAGACGACGGTAGATCTCGATCAGCGCTTCTTCGTGCTTCTGGATCGGATCCTTCTTGAGGGTCTGCGAGAGCACCGACCCGATCTCATCCTTCTCCGGGAAGAAGACTTCGATGCGATCGACGTTCATCTCCTGCGCCATGGCGAGCACGCGCTCGGAGAGTTCCTCGTTGGCCTCAAGCAGCACTTCGCCCGTCGACGGGTCGACCACGTCTGCCGCGGCCCACGCACCTTCACGCTCGCCTTCCTGCAGCTCAATGGCCTCGACGCCCGCCTTCTTCAGGGCTTCGATCTGATCCTTGCGGATCTTCTTGCCCGGGAAGATCTGGAGGTCCGACCCCGGGATCTGGAGCGCGGCGCCCGCGCGGCGGCCCACCAGCGTGTCGGCCACCTTCCAGAGCGCACGGCCGTCCTTGAGGACCAGTTCATCGATCGTGTAAAACGTCCGCAGGATCTCGGCGGCGCTCCGCAGGCCGAGGGCCCGCAGGAACACGCTCGCCAGGAACTTGCGCTTCCGGTCGATGCGCACATACAACAGGTTCTTCGTGTCGTATTCGAACTCGACCCACGACCCGCGGTACGGAATGATCTGCGCGCCAAACAGCGTCTTCTCTTCCGCGTGGAAGAACGCGCCCGGCGAGCGGTGCAACTGCGACACGATGACGCGCTCGGTGCCGTTCACGATGAACGTGCCGTGGTCGCCCATCAGCGGGATGTCGCCGAAATAGACTTCCTGCTCCTTGATGTCGCGGATCGTCTTGACGCCGGTCTCGGGATCCTTATTCCAGACCACCAGGCGAATTGTCACCTTCAGCGGCACGGCGTAGGTCATGCCGCGTTCCTGGCACTCCTCGACGTCGTACTTCAGCTTCATGCTGACGGTGGTGCCACAGATGTCGCACACCGTGCCGCGCGCCTCGTTGGCGCGGCCGCACGAGTAACAGATCACAGCGCCTTCCCCGTAGGGATCGGCGGTCAGCGTGGTGCTGCAGCCTTCGCACTTCTTGCGCAGGTGCTCAAGGCCGGCGAGCCGGCCGCACTTGCACTCCCAGTTGCCGATGGAATAGTCGATGAACTCGAGCGACGAGTTCTCCCGGAAATCACTGATCGGAAACACCGACTTGAAGACCGACTGGAGCCCGACATCCTCACGCTCGGCCGGCAGCTTGTTCATCTGCAGGAAGCGTTCGTAGGACTTCTTCTGAATCTCGATGAGATTCGGAATCGGAATCGTGGTCGTGATCTTCGAAAAATCGATGCGTTCGCGATAGACGTTCTTGGGCAGGCTGTACATTCAGATAATCCTCGAGGCCGTGCCGATCCCGCCATGGACGCGTACGTACACGCCGTGGCCAATAGCAGCAGCCGGCGTACACGGACGCCGGCCGTCAGAAAATAGCAACGCGCCGAACAGCACGGAATTCACAACGAGACGGCAGGACTGGGAGGTTTGTGATGAAAACGCTCCCAGCCCTCCATGGCTTGTTGTGCAACGCCGTACTACTTGACGTCGACTTTGGCGCCGGCTTCTTCGAACTTCTTCTTGATGCCCGCCGCCTCGTCCTTCGACACGCCTTCCTTGATGGCCTTCGGCGCGGCCTCAACGAGGTCCTTCGCTTCCTTCAGGCCCAGGCTGGTCACTTCTCGGACGACCTTAATCACGTTGATCTTGTTGCCGCCGACGTCGGTCAGCGTCACCGTGAATTCGGTCTGCTCTTCGGCCGGAGCCGCAGCCGCGCCGCCGCCACCCGCGCCCGCCACCATCATCGGCATCGCCGCCGCGGCGGACACGCCGAGTTCCGTCTCGAGCGTCTTCACGAGCTGCGAAAGCTCGAGCACCGAAATCCCCTTGATGTAGTCCACCACCTGCTGCTGCGTCACGTCTGCCATTGCTCTCTCTCCTATGAATCGAATCGACGAATCTCAAAAACCGCGAACTGCGCACCGGTCACCCGGCACTAAGCACTCTCTTTTTTCTTCTGCACTTCTGACAACACCGTCACAAAGTCACGCGGCACGGCCGACAGGACCGTGACCAGCTGCTGCGCCGGCGCGTTCAGCACGTACAGCAACTTCGCGTAGAGTTCCGGCTTGCTCGGCATGTTGGCCAGATCGGCCATCGCCGACGCCGGCACCAGTTGCCCCTGCACCACGGCCGCCTTGATGCTCGCCTGCGGCAGATCCTTCAGCGCCGTCGTGAGCGTCTTGGCCATCGCCACCGGATCGCTGCCGGTGAACACGACCGCCGTCTGACCGACGAAGTGCTTGCTCAACGCCTCGAACGGCGTGCCGCTCGACGCGCGCTTCGCCAGGGTGTTCTTGACGACGATGTACTGCGATCCCGTCTTGCGGATCTTCTGGCGCAGGTCGGTCACCTGCGGCACGGTCACACCGCGATAGTCCACCAGCACGGCGGTATCGGTGCCCTGGAACGCGGCGGTGAGCTGCTGCAGCTCGGTTGCTTTTTCTGCTCGTGTAACTGCCATGATTGTTCTCCGCCGCCTAGTGCTTGACGAGGTCGTCCACGTTCGACGAATCGATCAGGACCCCGGGGCCCATCGTCGACGACATGGTGACGCTCCGGACATACCGCCCTTTGGCGGCCGACGGCTTCGCCTTGACGATGCTGCCGAGCAGCGCATGCGCGTTCGCCACGAGGTTGTCGCTGCTGAACGAGATGCGGCCGATCGGGGCATGCACGACACCGGCCTTGTCGACGCGGAATTCGACCTTGCCGGCCTTGATTTCGTTGACGGCCTTCGCCACGTCGAGCGTGACGGTGCCGGTCTTCGGGTTCGGCATCAGGCCGCGGGGGCCGAGCACCTTGCCGAGTTTGCCGACGGCGCGCATCATGTCCGGCGTCGCCACAACGGCGTCAAATGCCTGCCAGCCGCCGAGGATCCGGTCGACGACTTCCTCACCGCCCACTTCATCGGCGCCGGCTTCACGCGCCTCGCGCTGCTTGTCCGCATTGGCGATGACCAGCACCGACTTCGACTTGCCGAGGCCGTGCGGCAACACGACGGTGCCACGCACCATCTGGTCCGCATGCTTCGGATCGACGCCGAGACGGATCGACATTTCGACGGTCTCGTCGAACTTCGAGTACTTGACCTTCTGGATCAGTGGAACGGCCTCTTCGACCGAGTGTGGCCTGACAGGCACCGCTTCGCGGGCTGCCTGGTATTTCTTGCCTCGACTACGCATGTACTACCTCCGGTGGTCCAAACGGGCGTCGAGCCCTCCCACCCTTACTCACTGATGGCGCCAGGCATCCACCCAGCCGCCCACCAACGCATTTACCCAACCACATCCAAGCCCATCGACCTCGCCGTGCCCGACACTGACCGGATGGCCGACTCGAGGCTCTCGGTGTTGAGGTCCGAAAGCTTGATCTTGGCAATCTCTTCGACCTGCTTGGCGGTCACGGTGCCGACCTTGTTCTTGTTCGGCACGCCCGACCCCTTCGCGATGTTCGCCGCGCGCTTGAGCAGCACCGGCGCCGGAGGCGTCTTCGTGATGAACGTGTACGACCGGTCGGAATAGATCGTCACGACCGCCGGAATGATCAGTCCGTCCTGCGCCGCGGTCTTCGCATTGAAGTTCTTGCAGAAGTCCATGATGTTGACGCCGTGCGGACCGAGCGCCGTGCCGACGGGCGGCGCGGGCGTCGCCTTGCCGGCGGCGATCTGGAGCTTCACTTGTGCCGTTACTTTTTTCGCCATGTGCTATCTCTGCTCTACAACTTCTCGACTTGCAAAAAATCCAGCTCGACCGGTGTCGCACGTCCGAAGATCGTGACCATCACCTTCAGGGTGTTGCGCTCATGGTTGACTTCATCCACGGTGCCGTTGAAGCTCGCAAACGGCCCCTCATTGATCCGCACCTGATCACCCTTGTCGAACGTGTACTTGGGCTTCGGCTTCTCGGCGGCGACAGTGACCTGATGCAGGATCTGGTCGACCTCCTCGCGCGAGAGCGGCTGCGGCTTTGCCCCCGCGCCCACAAACCCCGTTACCTTCGGCGTGTTCTTGACCACATGCCACGCGTTGTCGGACATGTGCATCTCCACGAGGATATACCCCGGGAAAAACCGCCGCGAACTCTTCACTTCCTTGCCGCCGCGCTTTTCCACGATGTCCTCGGTGGGGATCAACACCTCACCAATTTCATCCTGCAGGCCGTACGCCTGGACACGCTGCTCAAGCGACTCCCGGACCTTGTTTTCAAAGCCCGAGTAGGTGTGGATGATGTACCACTGCTTCGTCTTGACGTCGGTCATGCTCCACCAAACCGGGTGAACACCCAGCGCACCATGGCGGACGCGCCAAGGTCCACGGCGTAGAGGTACACACCAAACAACGTCGAGACGATCACCACCACCACCGTCGTCGCCCACACTTCCCGGCGGGCCGGCCACGTCACGCGGCCCAGCTCGCTTTTGACCTCCGGGATGAACCGGCGGAACCGGCCGATCCAGCCGCCTGACTGCTCCGCTGTGCCCTTTTCGTTGTCAGTCATCTCTCGTTCACACCCCGCGCGTCGTTGAACTGGCAGGCCAGGAGGGACTCGAACCCCCAGCCCTCGGTTTTGGAGACCGATGCTCTACCAATTGAGCTACTGGCCTAAACAACTGAGCAGATGCGCTACTGGATGGATGGGCCGATGCTGGTCACCCAGCCGCCCAACCGCCCAACCGCCCACCTACTTCGACTCTTTATGTCCGGTGTGCTTGCGGCAGAACCGGCAAAACTTGTTGAACTCCAGACGCTCAGAACTCTTCTTGCGGTTCTTGGTCGTGCTGTAGTTGCGGCGTTTGCACTCGGTGCACGCCAGCGAAACGATCTCTCGCATAATCCCCTACCTTCAGCGAACGAGAGACACAACCGGACGCTCGACCCCGTGAGAGGCCGAACGCCCGGCGTGCCACGAACTCTCGACTTACTGCGTGATCTCCGTGATCGTGCCGGCGCCGACCGTGCGGCCTCCTTCACGAATCGCGAACCGGCTGCCCTTTTCGATGGCGACCGGCGCCATCAGCTCCGCCGTGATCGTCGTCTTGTCACCCGGCATCACCATCTCCACGCCCGCGGGCAGGTTCAGCGTGCCGGTCACGTCCGTCGTCCGGATGTAGAACTGCGGGCGATAGCCGTTGAAGAACGGCGTGTGACGGCCGCCTTCGTCCTTCGACAGGATGTACACCTCGGCGGTGAACTTCGTGTGCGGGAGGATCGAGCCAAGCTTGGCCAGAACCTGACCACGCTCGACGTCCGACTTTTCCACGCCACGCAGCAGGATGCCGACGTTGTCGCCCGCCACGCCCTCATCGAGGAGCTTGCGGAACATTTCGACGCCCGTGACGACCTTCTTCTGCGTCGGTGTAAAACCGATGATCTCGATTTCCTCACCGACCTTGACCTTGCCGCGTTCGATACGGCCCGTGACGACCGTGCCACGACCCGAGATCGAGAACACGTCTTCGATCGGCATCAGGAACGGCTTGTCCGTCTCGCGCTCGGGGAGCGGAATGTAGGTGTCGAGCGCTTCCATCAACTTCAGCACGGTGTCGACACCAGCCGCGTCGCCGTTGAGCGCGCCGAGGGCCGACACGCGCACCACCGGCAGATCGTCGCCGGGGAAGCCGTAGCTGGTCAGCAGTTCGCGCACTTCGAGTTCGACCAGGTCGAGCAGTTCGGCGTCGTCCACGGCGTCGCACTTGTTGAGCGCGACTACGAGGTACGGCACGTTCACCTGCTTCGCGAGGAGGATGTGCTCACGCGTCTGCGGCATCGGGCCGTCGACCGCGCTGACGACCAGGATCGCGCCGTCCATCTGCGCCGCGCCCGTGATCATGTTCTTGATGTAGTCCGCGTGGCCCGGACAGTCGACGTGGGCATAGTGCCGGTTCGGCGTGCCGTATTCGACGTGGCTCGTCGCAATGGTCAGGATCTTCGTGTCGTCACGACGGCCCTGCGATTCCGACGCCTTGGCCACTTCGTCGTACGGCACGAACTTCGCCCAGCCCTTGTCCGCTGCGACCTTGGTGAGGGCCGCCGTCAGCGTGGTCTTGCCGTGGTCGATGTGACCAATGGTGCCCACGTTCACGTGCGGCTTTGAACGATCAAACTTTTCCTTCGCCATTGCTCTCTCGTCTCCGTCTATCGGCAGGGCCAAACCCTGCGCACAAGTTGCGTTGCCTGTTACTTCCGTCCACCCAAACCCGACCGCACGCGCGCCCGGGGCCTTACCTGCTGGAGCCGATGACCGGGATCGAACCGGTGACCTCGTCCTTACCAAGGACGTGCTCTGCCAACTGAGCTACATCGGCCTACGCTAACCGCTCGCTACGCTCGCAGCCTCGGCCGACTTCGTCGATGCCCCTGCCACCCACACCGAGCCTAACCAACCACTCCCGTCTCCTGGCGACGCCAGACGGAGCCAGGAGCGAAGCGACTGTCCGGCGGAGTCTGGAGCGGGAGACGGGGATCGAACCCGCGACCAACAGCTTGGAAGGCTGTGACTCTACCACTGAGTTACTCCCGCCTCCGTTAACCGCTCACTCCGTTCGCAACTACGGCGGGCCCACGCCCGCTGCCTGTTGCCTTACTGCCGCTCCTCGACCACCCCAAACATCCCGAACCGTCCCCAGGCGAAGCCAGCCGAAGCTGCGACCGAAGCTCGCGTTTAGCGAAGGCTGGTGGCGAGGGAAGGATTCGAACCTTCGAAGGCGCATGGCCGACAGATTTACAGTCTGCTGCGTTTGACCGCTTCGCTACCTCGCCAGAATGTCTTCCGCCTGCCGTCGACCCCTTCGCAAAATTGGAGCTGGCGAAGGGATTTGAACCCCCGACCAGCTGATTACAAATCAGCTGCTCTACCGGACTGAGCTACGCCAGCCAGACAAAACGTAGATGCTAGCACGGTCCGTGCCAAACCGCCAACCAGCAGCCCTTCATTCCGACCTATTTGAAGGCCCCGTGTCGACGCTGCCGCGCGGCCTCGAACAAGACCACGCCGGCCGCCACCGACACGTTCAGGCTGTCCACCTGCCCGGACATGGGAATCCGGACCAACCGGTCGCAGGTTTCCCGCACCAGCCGGCGCATGCCCTCCCCCTCGGCCCCGACCACAAAGGCCGTCGGCAGGGTGTAATCGAGGACGTCATAGTTCTCCCCGGCCTCGCCGGCCAGCCCAACCGTCCAGACGCCCTTTTCCTTGAGTTCTTCAATCGCCCGGGAAATATTGACGACCGTCGCGATCTTGACGTGATGAACCGCTCCAGCCGACGCCTTGGCCGTGGCCCCATCCAGCGGCGCCGCATGCCGCGCCTGACGGATAACCCCATGGCCCCCAGCCGCGTCGATTGACCGCAGCACCGCCCCGACATTCTGAGGGTCCTCCACGCTGTCGAGGACCATGAGCAGCGGCGACCCCTCCGCCTGATCGACCAGTTCCTCGACCGTGTACGCCGGCAACGCCTGCAGATCGGCCGCCACCCCCTGATGCACGCCGCCCCGCACCAGCTTCTCCATCGCCTGCCGATCAATAGTCTCCGTCTGGATGCGCAATTCGTGCGCGCGGGCCAGAAGGGCATCCACCCGCGCCCCCGAGCCACGCACATGGATGAGCCGGGAGACCCGCCGGGCCTTCAAGGCTTCAGAGACAGAATTGATTCCGTAGATTAAAGCCATATCAGAGGTCCGGGGTCCAGGGTTCGGGTCCAAAGGGTCCAGTGGTCCTAGGCGCGGAGGTTCTGGATGCGGACAGCACATGATGGTACTCCGCCCAGGAGTCCGGCGACCTGATCGATTGCAGGAATCGCGAGGTCAAGTTCCGGGCCCGATTCCATACCGGTGAGAGCCACGCGGATCGGATGAAAGAGCGCCTTCCCTTTGATCCCCGTCGCTTCACGCGCCCTGGTGGCAGCCGCGCGAAAGGACTCCTTCGTGAGAGGACCGAATTCGGCAATGGCATCACCAAACGCCGCGATCACTTTCTGCCCGTCCGCTTCAGCGGCAACCAAACGCGCCGCCTCGTCACGGTTCCACTCGAGCACAAACTTCACGCGCTCGGGAATTTCCTCGAGGCGATCGACCGCGCCGACAGCGAGGGGGAGTACGGCCGAGACCGCCGCTCTCGGTCCGGGGTCCAGGGTCCAGGGTCCAGGGTTCGAGCCGGCGCGTTGGAAGAAGGGCATTGCCATCTCGACCAGGCGCTCTGGATCGCAGGCCTTCATGTACTGGCGATTCATCCAGGCGAGTTTGTCGACATCAAACACCGCCGAGCTGTGGCTGACGCGCGCGACGCCGAACCGGCGCGCCATCTCGCCGATCGCCATCAACTCCTCACCGTCACCGGGCGACCACCCGAGCAACGCCAGGTAATTCACCAGCGCTTCCGGCAGGTACCCGCGCGCGCGGAACTCGGACACACTGGTCGCACCATGCCGCTTCGAAAGCGGCGCGTGATCAGGACCCATCACCAGTGAGAGGTGCGCAAACGCGGGCGGCGTCAACCCCAGCGCCTCATAAATCAACACCTGCCGCGGCGTGTTCGAGATGTGGTCCTCGCCGCGAATGACATGCGTAATCGCCATCAGCGCATCGTCCACCACCACGGCGAAGTTGTACGCGGGGCCACCGTCGGACCGCACGATGACCGGGTCACCGATCACCGACGTGTGAAAGGTCACCGGACCGCGCACCAGATCCGTGAACGTCACGTCGCGATCGGCTGGAATGACAAACCGGAGCGCCGCCGCCTCTCCCGCATTGCGGCGGGCTTCCGCCTCTGCGCGCGCGAGATCACGGCACCGCCCGGAGTACTTCGGCGGCGCCGCAGCCGCCAACGCGGACGCACGCTCCTGCTCAAGCTGCTCGGCCGAACAAAAACACCAGTACGCGTGCCCCGTGTCGAGCAACGTCTGCGCATACCGTGCGTACACGTCGAGCCGCTCCGACTGCCGGTACGGAGGATACGGTCCGCCAACGTCGGGACCTTCATCCCAGTTCAACCCGAGCCACTGCAGATCCGCGCGAATGCCGTCTTCCGACGCACGCGTCGACCGCTCGGTATCGGTATCTTCAATGCGCAGGACAAACGCCCCCTGCTGCCCGCGTGCGAGCAACCAGTTGAACAAGGCCGTCCTGGCATTGCCCACGTGCAGCAACCCGGTGGGACTCGGCGCAAATCGCAACCGCATCACGCCCCCGCTCCCAGCAGCACCACGGCATGCGACGCAATCGCTTCGCCACGCCCGACCGCATCCACACCTTCGTTGGTCTTGCCCTTGACGGTCACCGCATCCACTCCCACACCAAGCACCGCAGCCAGCGCTTCGCGAATGCGCGTCAGATGCGGCGCCAGCTTGGGCGTCTCCAGAATCACCGTCACGTCCGCATTCACCACCACCCACCCGCGCGCGTGCACGGCCGACAACGCGCGCGCCAGCAAGTCGAGTCCAGGCGCGTTCTTCCACTGCGGATCGGTATTGGGAAACATCTGACCGATGTCCCCGGCACCAGAGGCGCCGAGCACGGCATCGGTCAACGCATGGCACACCACATCACCATCCGAATGCCCGAGCGGTCCTCTGGGTGACGGCACCTCGACGCCGGCCAGAACCAGCGGGCGTCCGCTCACCAATTGATGCAGGTCGTATCCCGTCCCTGCCCGCATGCTCGTCATCCGCTGCCTCGCCTCCGTCACATCATCACTCGTGGTGATCTTCACGTTGCGCCGATCCCCATCCACGATCGCCACGGTGCCACCGGCCAGTTCCACCAGCCGCGCCTCGTCGGTCGCTTCGGCGGCACTCTGGCCATCCGCCACCGCGCGGGCCAGCACGTCACGCCGGAATCCCTGCGGCGTCTGCGCCAGCCACAACTCGTCGCGCGGCACCGTCTTGAGCACGACACGAGCATCGCCGGATACCGCCGCGCGCTTCACCGTGTCTGCCACAGGAATCGCCGGCACCGCGGCACCAGCCGACGCCGCCGCCGCGATCACCCGATCGACGACCTCGCGTGGCACAAACGGTCTCGCTGCATCGTGCACCAACACAACATCGGCCTGCGCGGAGACGGCCTCAAATCCGGCGCGGACCGAGTCCTGCCGACGCGCGCCACCTGCCACCACCCGGCACGGCACCCGGGTGTCCCCCACCAACGCGGCGCCAGTCGCCAGAAGATCCTCCGGCACCACCACCACCAGCTCACTGACCTGCGGGTGCGCATCACACGCGCGCACACTCCGCCGAAGAATCGACTCCCCGCCAATTTTGAGGAGCTGCTTCGGCACGGCCCCACCCACACGGGCACCCCGCCCCCCGGCTACGACTATTGCGGCGACGTACATCTTCTGGATATTAGTCCCTTACGGGTGCATGATTCATCGGTTCATGGTTCATGGTTCATGGTGCTGTTCCGGGTGCCGGAGATCCTGGGTCCTTGGTTCCAGGTGCCGGGTTCCGCACCGATGAACCATGAACCGATGAACCAGTAACCGCCGCGCGCGCAAGCGCGGTCACCCCCGCGACATCGTCGCGCGTGAGGCCCACGGTGCTGATCGGCGCGTGGACGATGACGTCGACGACGCCGGAGCGGGCCGTGAGATGGCCCTTGCGCATGACGTGCCGCGTGCCGCTGAGCGTGATCGGAATGATCGGCAGCTGGCGATCCACCGCGATCGCAAACACGCCCGGCTTGAAGGGCCCCACCCGATCGTCGTCGCTGCGCGTGCCCTCGGGAAACACCACAAGCGACGCGCCGCTCTCAACCAGCTGCTGCATCTTCCGCACGACAGACGGTCCGGGATTCGCGCGGTCGACGAGCACATGCCCTGCACGACGGAGATGCCACCCGATGAACGGGATGCCGCCGAGCATGGCTTTGGCCAGGACCCGCAGTTGCGCGGGAATGGTCGCAAACACCACGGGAATATCGAAGATGCTCTGGTGGTTGGAGATGTACACCGCACTGGTGAGTCCAGTCACGGGCCAGTCCCCGTGCACTCGCACACGGACGCCGACGGTCCGGAGAATCACCCGCGCCCAGACGCGCGCACATCGATGCGCCAGGCGGCCGCGCCGGTCGACAATTCCTGACACCAGCGACAGCACGCCGAACACGATCGTGTAGAGACTGACGAGAGGAATGAGAACGAAGGCCGTGCGCCACCACTGCCAGGACGGCAGGGTCACGCCTGTGCAGCCGGGCGCGGTCGCCGGATCGGCTCGGGCTCGGCCGCCGCATCCAGGTGACGGCCGAAGATCATCCGGCCGGCGGTTGTCTGCAATACGCTGGTGACCACCACTTCGAGGTTCTTGCCGATGCTCGTACGCGCGTTATCCACCACGACCATCGTCCCGTCGTCGAGGTACGCGACCCCCTGGCTGTGTTCCTTGCCCTCCTTGAGGATGAACACGTTCATCACCTCGCCGGGCAGGACGACCGGCTTGAGCGAGTTGGTCAACTCGTTCATGTTCAGCACGTCGACGCCGCGCAACTGCGCGACCTTGTGCAGGTTGAAATCGTTGGTCACGAGTTTGCCGTCGAGCGTCTTCGCAAGTTCGATCAGCTTCAGGTCGACTTCCCTGATCCCCGGAAAGTCGACATCGGAGATGATCACTTCCACGCCGGACATCTTCTGGATGCGATGCAGGATATCGAGTCCCCGGCGTCCACGGTTGCGTTTCAACGCATCGGACGAGTCCGCCACGGCCTGCAGTTCCTTCAGGACAAACTGCGGTACGACCAGCGTGCCGTCGAGGAATCCGCTTTCAGCCACCTCGGCCACACGCCCGTCGATGATCGCGCTGGTGTCGAGAATACGGTACCGCCGGTGCCCCCGGACATCCTTGAACAAACTGACGAGTTTGGCGGGCTCGAGCCACTCGCCCTTGCGCGCCCCGAACACCAGACCGAGGTACGGCAGTACGATCACGACCAGGCCGTGCAGGAACCGGACGCGGGTGTCGCTCGTGTTGGCCCAGAACAGCGCATTGTTGATCGCCTGCGCGACCATGAGCATGATACCGAAACCGATCAGCCCGCCGAGCAACTGCGTGACCGAGGTGTCGCGCATGCGCATCTCGGCCAGCACGATCAGCAGTGCGACCACCAGACCGAGCACCCCGTTGATCAGGAAGTGGGAACCCGCAGGTTGAATCAACATGGCGGTATAGACCACCGCACCAATGAAGATTCCGCGCACGAGGACGAAACCACGCATGACAGTATTCTAGCCGTACATGCCGCGCGTCTTCCCCGCCAGCCGGCTTGCCATCGTTGTCGCACCGTCCGGATGCGGTCCCGCTCCGGACACCGGGGACGCGGCGCCGACGCCGGCCTCCCCTGACACCATCTGGTAACACTACCAGCGCTCGCTACGTACGGATCAGCGCATCCAGCGCTTCGCCGACCGTGCGCACCCCGATCAACTCGACGCCCTTGGGATGATCAACGCCGCCGAGGTTCCCTTCCGGCAACACTGCGGCCGTGAACCCCATCTGCGCGGCTTCGCGAAGCCGGAGGGGCGCATGCGACGTGGCCCGGATCTCCCCCGCGAGGCCGACTTCCCCGAACACCACGGTGTTCGGGCGCAACGGACGATTCCGCAGACTTGACGCCACGGCAGCGACGATGGCCAGATCGGCCCCCGGCTCATCCACCGTCATCCCGCCGGCGACATTCACATACACGTCATCGGTCACAAACGAGAGCCCTGCCCGTTTGTCGAGCACGGCAAGGAGCAGTGACACACGGTTGTGATCGAGTCCGCTCGCGGTGCGACGCGCCTGTCCAAGCGTGGCGCTGCTGACCAGGGCCTGCACCTCAACCAGAAACGGCCGCGAGCCTTCGAGACAACACAACACGGCGGAGCCGGGCACCTGCTCCGGCCGTTCCGCCAGAAACAACGCGGACGGATTGGCCACCGGCTGCAACCCACTGCCCGTCATCTCGAACACGCCGAGCTCACTGATCGCACCGAACCGGTTCTTGACCGCGCGCACGACACGATGGGAATGGTGGCGATCCCCCTCGAAGTAGAGGACAGTGTCCACGACGTGTTCGAGCACCTTCGGCCCCGCCAGCGCCCCATCCTTGGTGACGTGGCCGACGACAATGGTCGGCAGGTTGCGTCCTTTTGCGGTGAACAGGAAATCGGTCGCGGCCTGCCGCACCTGTCCGACGCTGCCTGGCGCAGAGGCCATCTTGAGCGAGAACACGGTCTGGATGGAGTCGACGATGAGCAGCGAGGGTTTGAGCCGATCCACTTCCTCGAGAATGCGCTCGACGCAGGTTTCGGCGAGGAGGAAGAGCGGCGCATCCGCCACGCCGAGGCGCTCGCCCCGCATCTTCACCTGATGTTCGGACTCTTCACCCGAGGCGTACAACACCGGGCCGACTTCGCGCGCGAAGTGCGCGGCGGCCTGCAGCAGGAGCGTGGACTTGCCGATGCCAGGCTCACCACCGAGCAGCACGAGCGACCCCGGCACAATACCGCCGCCAAGCACGCGATCAAATTCGCCGATGCCGGTTGTGAACCGCGCGGACACCACCGCCTCGACGTCGGCATACCGCTGCGCCTTGCCGCCACCCATCGGTTCGGCTGCGCCCTTCCTGGTCGCCGCGAGTTTGTCGGGCTTCTCACACGTCTCTTCGGCGTACGTATTCCATCCCCCGCAATCGGGACATCGTCCAAGCCACTTGGGTGCCTGCGCACCACACTGCTGACACGCGAAAATTGACTTAGCCATGAACCCGTTCCTCAGTACGTGCGCTCGATCCGCGCACCAAGACGACAAATAACCTCCCACGGGATGGTGCCGATCGTGGCGGCCACTTCCCGCGCGGTGATTTCCTGATCGCCTTGCGATCCGATCAAGACCACGGCGTCGCCAGGCGAGACGTCGATGCCGGTGACGTCCACCAGAATCATGTCCATGCAAACGGACCCGACGATGGCGCGACGTTGACCGCGGATGAGCACGTGCCCCCGATTGGCGAGACGCGTATCCAGGCCATCGGCATACCCGGCCGGCACGATCGCGAGCGTGCGCGGCGTGTCGTCGGTCCAGTGCAACCCGTAGCCGGCCCCTTCACCCACGCGAACCCCTTTCACCGCGACGATACGGCTGACCAGTGACAGGGCAGGTCGCAGGTCGAGGTCTGCGGCGGCAAGGGGTGGGGGAACGACGCCGTACAACAGGAGTCCGGGGCGCACCGCGTCATACCAGGTGCGCGCATCCCTGATGAGCGCGGCGGAGTTGGCGGCATGGCGTCTGACGTCACGCAGCCCCATGGCGCCGAGCGCCGCACACGCGCGATCGAACCGCACTCGCTGTTCGTCGAACATCGGGGACTCCGGTCGATCGGCGGTGGCAAAGTGTGTGTAGACCGCGTCGATCCGCAGATGCGGCATCGCCAGCACGCCGGGAATGGTGCGCGCCAGATTGTCGTGGCGGAACCCGAGCCGGTTCATGCCGGTGTCGATCTTCAGGTGACACCCGATGGTCACACCGCGCGCAGCCGCTGCCGCTTCGATGGCGGTGGCGGCCGACGGTGTGGACACCGTCGGTGTGAGTCCATGTGCAAACACGTCACCAAGGTCACTCACGCTCTGCGCGCCAAACACCAGGATCGGCTGTGTCACGCCGGCGTCGCGCAACGTTACGCCTTCCGCGATATCCGCCACCGCAAACATCGACGCACCGGCGCCTTCAAGTGCGAGCGCCACGCGCGCGGCGCCATGGCCGTACGCGTTGGCTTTGACGACACAGATGACTGGAAGGAGCGCGGGGGCTTTAGCCCCCGCGTTGTCCCAAGGGCTGAAGCCCTTGGGCTCCATTGCGTGCACCAACGCACTGATCCGCTTGTAGTTGTGGACGATGGCGTCCAGGTGGACGTGGGCGACGGTGGGGCGCGTCATCACTGGGCGCTCCCGGCCTCAGCCCCGGGATCCCTGCTGCAGATTTTCGAAGCGTGTGTATTGCTTCAGGAACGCGAGCGGCACGGAACCAATCGGGCCGTTGCGCTGTTTGCCGATGATGATTTCGGCCATGCCTTCCACCTCGGGACGCCGTTCCTCTTCGCTGGCGGCGTACACCTCCTCGCGGTAGATGAACATGACCACATCGGCGTCCTGTTCCAGGGCGCCTGATTCGCGCAGGTCCGACAGCTGTGGGCGATGGTCCGAGCGTGTTTCGGTGGCGCGGCTGAGCTGCGACAACGCAAGGATCGGAATCTCGAGTTCCTTCGCGAGAATTTTGAGCGATCGGGAAATCGACGCCAGCTCCTGCTGCCGGTTGTCGAACCGGCCGCGACCCTGCATCAGCTGGAGGTAGTCGATGACCAGCATGTCGAGGCCGTGTTCAAGTTTCAGGCGCCGCGACTTCGCGCGCATCTCCAGGATGCCGGCCGATGCGGTGTCGTCAATGAACACCTTCGCATCGTGCAGGCGCGCGAACGCGCCGTTCAGGCGTTCATAGTCCTGCTCGCCGAGGAAGCCGCCACGAAAGCGGTGGGCATCAACGCGTGCTTCTGAGGTCAACATACGCAGGAACAACTGTTCCTTCGACATTTCCAGGCTGAACACGCCGACCGACTTCCCGGCCTCGAGCGCGGCGTTCAGCGCAATATTCATGACGAAGCTCGTCTTGCCCATCGCGGGCCTGGCCGCGACGATGACCAGGTCGGATTTCTGGAAGCCGGACGTCATCTTGTCCAGTTCGACAAAACCCGACGGCACGCCCGTGACCAGACCGCGGCTGGCCTGCAACTGCTCGAGCATGGCGTAGCCGCCGTCGACCAGTTCACTGAGTTTCACAAAGCCGGATCGCATCCGGCCTTCGGCGATGGAGAAAATCGTCCGCTCCGCTTCGTCGAGCAGATCGTCCGCATCCTCTTCCGCGTCGTACGCGCGCACGAGCACTTCGTTGGACGCCTGAATCAGGCGTCGCAGTGTGGATTTTTCCTTGACGATGCGGGCGTAGTACTCGACGTTGGCCGAACGGGGGACGCCATCGGTCAGGGCGCTGACGTAGGCCGGACCGCCGACCTCCTCCAGTTCGCCCGATCGTGTCAGTTCGTCGGTGAGCGTGACGAAGTCGACCGGCTGATTGCGGTCGGTGAGGCCGACCATCTTCTCAAAGATGCGGCGGTGCGCATCCCGGAAGAAATCCTGCGAGTCGATGACCTCGGCGGCCTGGTTGAAGGCCTGGTTGTTGATGAGAATCGCGCCGAGCACGCTCTTCTCAGCTTCAAGATTGTGGGGAAGTGTTCGCTCGGCCATGACCCACCAGAGAATAACCCACGAACACGTATGGTCCAGGGTCGGCAGGTCCAGGATTCGGGGGCCAGGGTCCGCACAAGCGCCCCCCGGACCTGAACCCTGGACCCTGGACCTTATTCCGTCGGCGCCGGTGCCGAGGTGGCGTTGCCGGCGGCCTGGGCCGCCACGACCTTGACGGTGACCGAGGCCGGCACGTCACGATGCAGCTTGATCGTCACGACGTGTTCGCCGAGGGTCTTCAGCGCGTCTTCGAGCAGGATCTTGCGGCGGTCCACGACGATCTGCCGTGCGGCGAGGGCCTCGGCGATGTCCGCCGTGGTGACCGAGCCGTACAACGTGTTGTGGTCGCCCACGCGGCGCGAGATCGACAGGTCGACCGCCGCCAGTGCGTCGGCGAGGGCCTGCGCGGCCTGCCGTTCGTCGTGTTCACGCGCCTCAGCCTTGGCGCGCTCGCGTTCGATCTGGCGCTTGGCCTCCGAGGTCACCCGGAGGGCCAGCCCGCGCGGCAGCAGGTAGTTGCGCGCGTAGCCATCGGCCACCTTCACGACTTCACCGCGGTTGCCGAGGTGTTCGACGTATTCTCTGAGAATTACTTCTGTCGCCATCTGAATCCTCCCGGCTAGTCCGTGACGTACGGGATAAGGGCGAGCTGACGCGCGCGCTTTATCGCGGTCTGCAACGCGCGCTGGTGTTTCGCGCACGTGCCCGAAATGCGACGCGGCTGGATCTTGCCGCGCTCAGGAATGAAGGGGGTCAGCAGCTTGACGTCCTTGTACGAGACGATGTCGATCTTCTCGACGCAGAACTTGCAGACACGACGCCGACGGAAAAATCCGCCCCCGCCGCCCCGTCGTCCGGCCTTGTCCTTGTCCTTATCCTTGTCGTCCTTGCCCCGGCCACGTCCGCCGGACCGCGATTCCATGTCGCTCATCGGTCTCCCTCCCCGAACGAATCGTTGCCGCCGTCCGCATCTTCAAGCTCCTGCTTGCGGCGGCTGAGTTCCTGTTCCGTCGGCTCCGCGGGCAGGCCGCGACGCAGACGACGCGCCACCGTGTTGGCCTTGCGGCGGGTCTTGAACCGCTCGTCCTTGGCCAGATCCTCGTCCACACGAATGACGAGATGACGCATGACGCCATCGATCACGCGGAGACGACGGTCGAGTTCTGCCGTCATGGCCGCCGGGCCATTCAGCAGCTCGAGCACGTACACGCCTTCACGCTGGCGGCCGATTTCATACGCCAGGCGACGACGGCCCCAGTTTTCGGTGCGTTCAATGGTCCCGCCGAACCGTTCGACGACGGTGGCGACCTGCGAATGCAGCTCGGCCAACGACTCTTCGGTGGCGTCGGGACTCGCGATATAGACGAGTTCGTACTGTCGGTGAATGCTCATGTGCCTCCTCATGGACAACTCCCGGCCACCCACCATGGGTGCCGTGCAGGCCGCTTCGCTCGGAAGCGGCAAGGAGCGTTCAATTAAACGCGTTCATCACGCGTGCTGTGCCGGCGTCGATCCACAACTCGACCGCGTCGGCGGCCCGGGTAACAGCCTCATCGATCCCGGGAATCTCTTCCGGTGCGAAACGGGACAACACATGGTCCGCCAAATCGCGCGCCGGATCGCCACGACCCACCCCAATCCGGAGGCGGGCAAACTCTTCCGTCCCGAGTGACGCGGCCACGGATTTCAGTCCGTTGTTCCCGCCACTCGATCCCGATGGGCGCACTCGCAATTGCCCCACCGGCAGATTCACGTCATCACACACTATGAGGACGTCTGCGAGGTCCAGCTTGTAGAACGCCACCAGTGCGCTCACGGCTTCCCCGCTCAGATTCATGAAGGTCGTCGGCTTCATCAGCCAGAGACGCCCTTCAGGCCGCCGCCACTCGGCGACCTCCGCCACATCCCGCCACGGACTCAACAACAACCCGTGCCGCCGGGCCACGAGGTCCACGACCTCAAACCCGACGTTGTGCCTCGTGCCCCGATAGCGCGATCCAGGGTTGCCAAGCCCCGCTATGAGCTTCACCCTTCGGCTCGCTTCGCTCGCTCAGGGCAGGCTGTGCACTCAGCACCCAGCACCAGCACCGAGCATCGAGCACCCAGCACCCCGCACTGACTCATTACTTGTCTTCTTTGTCCGTCTTGCCCTTCTTGGCGACTTCGGGCTCGGCGGCGGCAGCCGGCGCAGCGGCGGCATCAGTCGTGGCGGCGGCTTCCGCACGCGGCGCCACGATGTGCACGATCAGGTTCTCGGGTTCGCTGACGGCCTTCCACGTGCCATCGGTCGCGAGGTCCTTCACGCGGACGCCCTGGTTGAGCATGAGTTCGCTGACGTCCACCGTGATGTGCTCGGGGATGTCCGCGGGCAGACATTCAACGTCCACGTCACGATGCACGAAGTCGAGTGTGCCGCCCTGAAGCTTGACGCCCTTGGCTTCGCCCGTCAGGTGCACCGGCACGGTGACGCGGATGACCTTGTCCATCGCGACGCGGAGGAAGTCCGCATGGATGAGCTTATGGGTCACCGGGTCAATCTGGTATTCCTTCACCAGGACCTGCGTCTCGGCGCCGTCAATCGTCAGCGAGATGAGCGAGTTCAGACCGGACTCGGAGTGCAGGATCCGGCTGAGTTCCTTCGGATCAACCGTCACGGACTCGGCCACACCCTTCTTCTCACCGTACAACACGGCCGGGATCTTGCCCGCCTGCCGCGTGCGCACGGCCTCGTTCTTGCCAAATGTCTCGCGGCGAACCGCGTCCAGTACTGCGCTCATAATCTGTCTCGCTCCATCTAAACGAACAATTTGGAGACCGAGGTCTCCTCGTGGATACTGCGGATGGCCTGCGCCAGCAGGCGCGCCACCGACAACACCACAATCTTTCCGCACGCGGCCTTCTCAGGCGTGAGCGGGACCGTGTTGGTCACGATCAACTTGTCGATCGGCGCCGCCTCGATTCGCGAGATCGCCGGTCCCGACAACACGCCGTGCACCGCACACGCCAGCACGCGCGTTGCGCCGTTGTCCTTGAGCGCCTGCGCCGCCTTCTGCATCGTGCCCGCCGTGTCGATGATGTCGTCCGAGATGATGCACACCCGGCCGTTCACATCGCCGATCACATTCATGACTTCCGCCGCGCCGGTCTCGCCGCGCCGTTTGTCGATGATGGCGAGCTCGGCGTCCAGACGCTTCGCATACGCACGCGCCCGTTCCGCCCCACCCGCATCGGGGGACACAATCGTCACCGGCCCGTAGTTCTGCCGGGCCAGATACTCAATCACCGCCGGGGCCGCAAACAGGTGGTCCACCGGGATGTCAAAAAACGCCTGAATCTGCGCCTTGTGCAGATCCATCGTCAGCACCCGGTTCGCACCGGCGGCGCTGAGCAGATTCGCCACGAGCTTGGCCGAAATCGGCACGCGCGGCTTGTCCTTCCGATCCTGGCGCGCGTATCCGTAATACGGAATCACCGCCGTAATCCGCGAGGCGGACGACCGGCGGAACGCGTCGATCATCACGCACATCTCGACCAGGTGTGCGTCCACCGGCGTCGAGGTCGGCTGCAGGATGAAGACATCCGTGCCGCGGATGTTCTCGTCAATCTGGAACGAGACTTCCGAATCCGGAAACCGATGCAGCCGTGCGGCCCCGAGCGGAATGTCGAGTTGTTCTGCGATCTCCTTCGCCAGCGCCGGATGGGCGCTCCCCGAGAACAACTTCAACTGCCCGTGACTCATGCCGGATCCACGCTCTGCACACCGAAAAATTGGTTGGGGCGGAAGGATTCGAACCTTCGAATACGGGTTCCAAAGACCCGCGCCTTACCGCTTGGCCACGCCCCACCCCGTTGGGCCCCGACTAACGGGCGGCCGTGACCCCTAGCAAAACAGAGAGTGTAGCACGGCTGGGTGGATGGACAGGTGGGCGGGTGGGCAGATGTCAGATGCCAATATGCCGCACGGCTTCGCGGCGGCTGTGGGTGCGGGTCAGCAGGACGAGCCAGTCGGGGCGGCGAAGGCGTTTGGCGGCCCGGGTGGCGGCGGCCTCGGAAAACAGCCCAAAAACGGCCGATCCGCTGCCGGTCATCTGGGCCCCCATGGCTCCCTCCTCCACACACGCGTCGATCATTTCCCGGATGCCGGCATGCCGGCGGGCGACCGGCGCCGTCAGGTCGTTGACCAGAGGAACCCCGCCACTCGGCCAGCCCAATTCGACATCCCGCCCCTCCGGGGCATCGGGAAGGCCCGCGGCGCGGTCCTCGTCGAGCCAGCGGTAGGCGTCAGCCGTCGAGACGCCGAACGACGGCTTGATGACCAACACGCCAAGCCGCTGCACGTCGTCGACCGGGTACAAATCCTCACCGCGGCCCGTCGCCACGGCCGTGCCGCCCTGAAGAAAGAACGGGACGTCCGACCCGAGCGTCGCGGCCAGCTTCGCCAGATCGCGGCGTGACTGCTTGGCACCCCAAATCACGTTGAGGCCGACCAGCGCGGCCGCCGCGTTGCCACTGCCCCCACCCAGCCCCGCCTGCGACGGAATGGCCTTGTCGATGCGGATGTGCACGTCACGCGGCTCCCCCTCGCGCCCCATCGCCTTCCATAACGCGACCGCCGCACGCCACGCGAGATTGGTGTGGTCCTCAGGCACCCCCGGTGTGCGGCACTGCAGCCCAAAAGGTCCGCGACGCTCCGACACGACGACCGTGTCGTGCAACGCGAGGGACTGCATGAGCGACCGCACCTCGTGATAGCCGTCGGGCCGACGCGGCCCTACACGCAGGGTCAGGTTGATTTTTGCGTTCGGACGTAAGGTCAGGACTCGGGACATCTACCAACTACCAACTTTCATCTGCCCATCCGCCCATCCTTGAGAGGGCCGATGGAGCGGAGTTCTTCCAGCGTCATTGGCAGGTAGTGATCGGGCACGGTCACGACGAACGTCTCTGGAGGCAAATCGATCGGGTCGAGGTTGACGCGCACCTGGGACACCGTGAACTGGAGATCGAGCGGCGTGGTCCCTGTCGAGGTCACTCGCACGTCACTCGGCCATCCGCCCTGATACGCGCGATACTCCACAAGCCAGTCTTCGATGCGCGCGGCGTGCACCTGCCACGCAGCATCACGTTGCCGAAGCCACGCCGTGGTTGATTCGGCGAGCTTCACATTCAGGAACGGACCGGTCCTGGTGCCGGACACCACACCCGCAGGAACCGCGACACATCCGGTCAACACGTCAAGCGACTCGCGACTGCCCCACCGCAATCCCGTGAGGGCCTCAACGATGTCGCGCGTGGGCGCCCGGAGGACGCGGGTGTCGCGCGGCAGCACGAACGTGGCCTGCCCCGCCTCGCCGGCCATCTGGAACGCCGTGCTCCCGAGCATGCGCAACTCAAGATAGATGTCGTCGGTGCGCGTCACCGCGCCGTTGAGCGTCTGGGCGATGCGCTGGTCTCTGGTTCCCACCCATCCCCGCACGCGCAACTGCGCGACGTAACGCTGGGCGCCGAGGCACCGTGTCGTCGCCTGCTCCCAGACCCGCGCGGCGTCAGAAAACGGCACCGCCGGTCCGGAAGGCGGCGTGAAGACTCGGGCTGCACAGCCCGTGGCGAACACCACCGGCAGCACCCAGACCAATCGAATCACTCGCGCCCTGCCAGCTGCCGCGCGCGATCGCGCTTTTTGGAGACGACGTCGACATCGAGCCCCTGGCCGCCACCAGCCAGCGCACGATCCCACATCGTCACGGCGTCCTTGTACTGCTTCAACTGGAAGAGCGCGTCGGCGAGGCGATCGAGCAGGACCACATCCTTCGGCCGCGCAGCCACGGCCCGCTCGAGGAGTTCCCGTCCGAGCCCCGCCTGTCCCTGCTGCACCTGGGTCCACCCGAGTCCCCCGAGATACACCGCGTTGTCAGGATCGCCACGCAACAGATCGCGATAGACGCGCTCCGCATCGGTGTACCGCTTGTCGCGGTGATACGCCTCGGCCAGCGCCGCCGACACATCAGGCACGGTTTCGTCGCGGGTCCTGGCGTCCTCAAGCACCCGGATGCTTCGTCCGCGTTCGCCCAGCGCTTCGAACTCCGCCGCCAGTTCGAGGGACACGCGCGAGAAGATGCCGGCCTCGGGCGCCGACCGCACGGCGGCGAGCAAGGGTTCGAGCGTGGCGACCGCGCCCCGGTGATCGCCGCGTGCCGATTGCGCCTCCGCGAGTGCGAGCGGGCCACGCGGATCCGCGGCGTCAATATCGAGAATCCGGCGCGCAGCGTTTTCAGCCGCGGCTGCATTGCCGGATCGATTCTCCACCTGCGCGACCAGATACCAGATCGCCACGTCACGCGGGAACTCACCGGCCAGTTCGAGCAGCGCGGTGCGTCCTTCCTCCAACTGCCCGAGATTCACGAGCGAGGTGGCGAAACGCGTTCGAATCGGCACGTTGCGCGGATTCGTCTTCGCCAGTTCGCGCCACTGCACGAGCGCCTCTTCCGGCCGGCCCACGTCGTCATACAACTCGGCCAGCCAACTCCGCGCCCGCGCCATGTCGGGCTCATCGCGCACCAGCGGTTCCAGCACCGCAATGGCGCGGGCGTTCTCGCCAACCTCCGACAACGCTTCCACCAGCAGGAGCACGCCTTCCGGATACCCGGGCTGGTCGTTGAGGAAGCCTTCAAGCGTGGGCACGGCCTTGGCGTGTTGCCCGGTGCGCACGTACAAACGGCCGAGCGAAATCTCGACGGCCGGGTCGCGTCGCCCGCCGGCCAGCGCTTTCTCAAGATGCTCAATGGCCTGCAGCACCATCCGGCCCTTGTCGGCGGTCGACGAAGAATTGTCGGCCAGGGCGGATCGAACCAGCCCCAGAATGCGATGCGCCTCGTGATTGCCCGGGTCCGCAGTCAGCGCCGCGTCGGCTTCGGCGATCGCCTCGGCCGCCCGGCCTTCGCGCGCAAACAACCCGGCGAGTTCCGCCCGCACGTCAGCCGCCGTGGGCACGAGCGTGATCGCCGCGCGATATGCCTTGATCGCCCCCGCGACATCGCCACGCCCTTCCAGCGACCGGCCCTGAAGAAACAGATAGTAGGCTTCGCCGACAGCAGCCGTCGTGGGCGGCGGCGCAGGCGCCTGAACGGCGGCTATTCCGAAAGCGAGCCACATCACCATGGATACGGAGGATTGTTTCACAATTCAAATGAGGCAATGGAATTCCAGCATTGCCCCATTGCCCCATTGCCTCATTCTTCATATAGTCCCCCCATGGCAATCGACTCGGCCCTGCTCGCAATTCTTGTGTGTCCGGCCTGCAAGACGAAGGTGGTGCTCGTGAAGGACGGCGCGGGCCTGCAGTGCGGTACCTGCCACCGCGTGTACCCCGTGAAGGACGACATCCCCGTGATGTTGATCGACGAAGCCACGGTCGAGGTTCCCACGACGGTCCGTTGAGAATCCTCGTCGTCAGGTTGCGCCTGATTGGCGACGTGGTCTTCACGACCCCGCTGGTAGGCGCCCTTCGCCACCGGTTCCCCGACGCTCACCTGACGTATCTGGTTGAATCGGCCGCCGCGCCGGTGCTCGAAACCAATCCACACATTTCGGAACTGCTGGTCATTCCCCACCGCCGTGGCTTGGCACGTGTGCACGACGACCTCCGTCTGGCCAGGCAATTGCGACGCGCGCGATTTGCCCTCGTGGTCGACTGTCATGGCGGCCCGCGCAGTGCGTGGCTCACATGGGCGACCGGCGCGCCGCGGCGAATCGGCTACGACATCGGCGGCCGCACCTGGATGTACACCGAGACCGTGCACCGGCCGCGAGGTCTCCACCCCCGCCACTCTGTCGCCAACCAATGGGACCTGCTTCCGGTGGTGGACGCGGCGTTTCCCAAGACGCCGGACCGCACGGCACACCGGGTGGCAATGCCGGCGTCGCCGGCCGCGTACACATCGGTCATGGCCCGGCTCCACGCCCGCGGCATTCCCGTGGGTCGGCCCGGCACACGGACCATCGTGTTTCACGTCAGCGCCGGCAACCAGTTCCGCCGATGGCCGGAAACCGCTTTCGCCGACGTCGCGGCCGGACTAGTGCGACAATCTACCGACCGCTGGGTGCTGCTGACCGCAGGCCCGTCGGATCGCGAGGCGGTGCACCGTGTGCTGGCCGCCGCGCGAGGGCTGGCCCCGGCTGCCGCCAATCGCATCGTGGACGCGGAGGATGTCTCGCTCGCGGAACTGCGCGCGTTGCTCGACGCGTCCGCCTTGTACATCGGAGGCGACAGCGGCCCCCTGCACGTGGCCTCGACCTCGGATGTGCCGATCGTGGGCTTGTACGGTCCGACGTTGGCGGAACGGTCTGCACCCTGGCGCCCGGAGACCATCCGCGGCGAGTCGGTGGATGTGGGCGCCCTGCCGTGCCGGCCGTGTGATCAGCGGGTCTGTGCGCCAGGCGACTTCCGGTGCCTGACAGGCATCACCCCGGGCGCGGTGAGGGACGCCGCGGAACGACTGCTGGAGATCGCGCGATGACGACGACATCTGATTCGAATCTGCGACGCGCGGGTTTCATCCTCGTGGTGATCGCCCTGGCGGCGACGCAGGTCAAACTGCAGATCGCCCAGTGGGCCCTGTGGATGGCCGCGGTGCTGTGGGTCGTGGTCAACACCCGCGAACGCCGATGGCGCGAAGGACCGGCGTTCCTGCTGCCGCTCCTCGCCTACGCCGGATGGACACTTGTGAGCGCGGCCGCGTCCGTGGATCCAGCCGCAAGCATCATCGACTCCAAGCAGTTATTCCTGCTGCTGATGGTGCCGGTGGTCGCCACCTTTGCACGCGGCACGAAAGCCACGCACGCGATCGACGTAATTATCGCCGTCGGATCCGCGTCGGCGCTCTACGGCATCGCGCAATTTAATCTGTTCGGCTTCGACAGCGAGGCCAATCGGCCCGTGGGGCCGCTCGACCACTGGATGACCTATTCCGGTGTGCTGATGCTCGCGACCGGCGCCGCAGTCGCGCGGCTGCTGTACGTCAGCCGCGACTGGGTGTGGCCGGCCATTGCCGTGCCGGCGCTTGTCGTCGCCTTGTTCTACACACTGACGCGCAATGCCATGGTCGGTCTGGCGGCCAGTGTCTCCGTGCTGCTGACCGAACGCAACTGGCGTCTGCTGCTGGCCCTGCCGGTGCTCGGTGTCATCCTGCTGGTGGCCGCGCCGCAGGTCGTCACCAGCCGCATCCAGTCGATCGGCGACCTGACCGATCTCACCACGCGCGATCGCGTCGCGATGCTGCGGTCGGGCGTGCACATGGTGCAGGACAACCCGCTCACCGGCGTCGGCCCCGACATGGTCAAGGTCGTCTACCCGCACTACCGCGACGCCACCTACGCGGTCAACGACGTCAACCCGCACCTGCACAACGTGCCGATGCAGATCGCGGCCGAGCGCGGCCTGCCCGCACTCGCGATCTGGTTGTGGTTTGTCGTGATCGCGTCACGCGATCTCTGGCGTCAGATCAAACGCAGTGAGGGCTACACACGCGCGGCGGCAGGTGCCGGCGTCGCGGCGATGGTCGCCATGCTGGTGGCCGGCCTGTTCGAATACAACTTCGGCGACTCGGAGTTCCTGATGTTGTTCCTCGGTCTCATCACGCTGCCCTGGGCGGCGCAACAACCGGACGCCCCCGGGGGCACCCACGTATGAACATCGCCGTCATCGGCGATCTGATGCTCGATCACTTCGTGATCGGGCGCGTCGATCGCATCTCGCCTGAAGCGCCCGTCCCGGTCGTCCGTTTTGAGAAGGACGAGTTCCGGCTCGGCGGTGCCGCCAACGTCGCCGCCAACATCCGCTCCCTCGACGCCACCGCCCTCATCGTCGGCGTCGTCGGCACCGACGACACGGCAGAGACCCTGCGGCAACTGCTGCGTGAGCGGGGCCTGGCCGACGACCGCCTCGTGCCGGTGCCCTCGCGCCCCACCACACGCAAGGTGCGAGTGGTCACCACGCGCAATCAGCAGGTCGCCCGCGTGGACTACGAGGACGAAGCCGCACTCGAGGGTCCGGCCGTCGACGCGTTGCTGGCCGCCGTGCGCTCCGCCAGCCAGGCCGCGCAGGCGATCGTCCTCTCCGACTATCGCAAAGGCGTGGTGACGCCGGAGGTCATCGCCGCCGCCCGCTCGGCGGCAGGCTCCATTCCCATCATCGTGGATCCCAAAGTGCCCGACGCGGCCCGGTATGCGGGAGTCACGGTGCTGACGCCAAACCATCACGAAGCGGAGTTGATGACAGGCACACGAATCAGGACGGCCGACGATGCCCGCGCGGCGGCGCGCATGCTGCACGCAGCCACCGGCGCCAACATCCTGATCACCTGGGGTGAACACGGGATGTGGCTCTACGACGCGTCAGCCACCTCGCCGATCGACCTGCACATCCCGGCGACGGCGCGTGAAGTGGCCGATGTCACCGGCGCCGGCGACACCGTCGTCGCCACCCTCGCCCTCGCGCTCGCGCGCGGCGAATCCCTCAGCGACGCCGCACGACTCGCCAACCGCGCCGCCGGCATCGTCGTCGGCAAGTTCGGGGCATCGACGGTCACCCGCGGGGAATTGGAACCCTGACGCGCGGGTTCATGGTTCATCGGTTCATGGTGCTGTTCTTGGTGCGGGGTTCCGGGTTCTGGGTTCAGCACCGATGAACCGATGAGCCATGAACCCGCGATCTCGTCAGCGCGCGCAAGCCGCGCGCGTTCCAACGAGTAGCAGCTGAGGCCACGCTTCCCCTGACAACACGTTCTTGAGCTTGGCTTCAAAGAGCGTGTGGCGCGAGATGATGCAGGTGGGAATGTCGAGCGGGAACGCGCGGGCCTGCAACTCGGCGTAGTGATTCGGCCGCATCATGATGTACATCGCGGGCACCTGATGCACGCGCGCGACGAGCGTCTGCATATCGAAGATGTCTTCGATGGGACGCTTCAGATAAAACGCCATGCTGGGCAACACTTCGCGATAGTGCGCGACCGGCGGTATCGGTTCGCCCTCGGATCTCCCGGCTGCCCTCGCCTCAATCGTCTGCACCATCGGGAGCACAGGCTTGAAGGCCTCAACCGCAGGAAGCGAGACGAGCGCAAACACGTAGTTGGCCACCACGAGCGTGGCCGCAATCGCGGTCAGTGCCACGACCGGGCGTGATGCCAGACCGAGCCCCACCACAACCACGGCCCCGCCGCACAACACGACGCCGAGCAGGTTCGCGCCGGCGATCTGATGAATCTGCGCCTGTGATCCGAGCAGCCAGAACAGGCCGCCGCCGACGATGGCCATCAACGCGGCGGACATGACCGCACCAGCGCGAATCACCCGCATCCGTCCGTGGGTGATCGCGTGCTGGATCAGACACGCCGCCAGAGCCGCCAGCGCCGGCACGATCGGGAAGATGTAGAGATCCTGCTTGGTCTGCGAGAGCGAGAACACGCCGATGTGCCACACCACCCACAACATGAGCAGGCGCGCGATGGGTGACTCGCGATTGAACAGGGTTGTGGCACCCCAGACAAGGCCGCCGACCACAAACAACGTCCACGGGAAGAGGTCACCCAGCACCACAGGGACGTAGAAGAAAATGTCGCGTTCACCAGGCTGCATCGCCTCGGTGTACCGCCCGACGTTTTCGCCGAGCCAGAATGCCTGCAGCGGCTCCCAGCCCTGCTGCGCGTAGATCACCGCCCACCACGGAACCACAATCGCCAGCACGATCAGCGTGCCCGAGACCAGATGAAACCGGCGCAGATCGGACAGTCGCCGTTCGAGCAGCAACCAGGTCCCGATGGTCGCCGCAGGAAACAGCAACGCGACAGGCCCCTTTGTGAGCACACCAAGGCCGATCGCGGCGTACATCAGCCACAGGTACCGGCGTCGCTGATCCGGCTTCTGCTCGGCGAGGACAAAACACGCCAGCGCCAACGCCATGAACATCGTCACCCAGATGTCGATGAAGATGCGGCGCGAGAACATCACAAATCGAGGTGCGGTGGCGACGATGAGTGCGGCGAGGAGACCGGCGGTGGTGCCGCCGAGACTGCGGCCGAAGAGAAAGGCGGCGAACAGGATGCCGACAGCGCCGACGGCAATCGCGAGGCGCTCGACGCCGACGGACACACCGAAGACCTGATAAAACCCGGCAACGATCCAGTAACTCAACACCGGCTTGTTCATCCGCGGTTCGCCGTTGAACTGCGGATTGACGTAGTCGCCCGTCTCCACCATGTGGCGAGGCGTGTCGACATAAAACGCCTCATTCGCATCCCAGATGGTGTTGGCGCCGAGGCCGAGAAAGAGGAGGAGGACCGATGCGGCGAGCAACGCAACGACGGCGCGCTCAACCCCAGCGCGCCCTACATCACCCATCCGCCCACCTGCCCATTCACCCAGCTGCCCAGCCGCCCAGCCGCTAGTGCCGGAAGTGCCGCCGACCGGTAAAGACCATGGCGAGGCCGCGTTCGTCGGCGGCGGCAATAACTTCGTCGTCGCGTACCGACCCACCCGGCTGCACGACGGCGGTGGCGCCGGCAGAGGCGACCACATCGAGGCCGTCACGGAACGGGAAGAACGCGTCGGACGCCGCCACCGAGCCACGCAGCCGATCACCGGCCTTGAGCACGGCCGTGCGCACCGCGTCCACCCGGCTCATCTGCCCGGCGCCGATCGCGAGAGTCGCGTCCGCCGACGTGAAAATGACCGTGTTGGACTTGACGTGGGCGCAGACACGCCACGCGAACCGGAGTGCCGTCCACTCTTCAGGTGTCGGCGCGCGCTTCGTGACGACCTTCGGCCCGTCCGGACCGGGCCACACGGTCGCCGCTTCGATCACCCGATCGCGATCCTGCACAAGCCACGATCCGAGGATCGATCGCACGTCACGATCACGATCCATCGCATCAAACGACGCGGTCACGATGCGCAGATTCGGCTTGGTCGCGAGCACCGCGCGGGTTTCCTCATCCGCCGACAAGCCGGGCGCAATCACAGCCTCAATGAACGTGGAGACCAGCGCATGTGCCGTCTCCAGATCGATGGGGCGATTGAGACCGACGATGCCGCCGAATGCAGAGAGAGGGTCGGCTTCACGCGCACGGATGTACGCATCAGCCGCTGACGTGCCGGTCGCAACGCCGCACGGATTGGTGTGTTTGATCACCACCGCCGCAGGCTCGGTGAACTCCATCGCGATGCGGGCCGCCGCGTCGAGATCGAGCAGATTCGTGAACGACAGTTCCTTGCCCTGGTGGACAACGGCGCCGCCGAATCCGTGCGGGCCCATCGTGAACCAGGCGGCGGACTGATGCGGATTTTCGCCATACCGGAGATCGCGGACCTTGCTGAGCACGGGCGTCCAGCGGCTGGACGCCGCGCCACGGGTGAACGTGCCATCGGAGCCGACCGTGACCTCTCCGAGGGTCGCGGCAATCATGCGGTCGTAGTCGGCCGTGTGGCCAATCGCCTTGCGCGCGAGGTCGAACCGCAGGGCCAGTGACGGACTGCCCCCGGGCTGGATGGCCGCGATGACCTTCGGGTAATCCGCCGGGTCCACCACCACCAGGACGTCCCGGAAGTTCTTGGCCGCCGCCCGCAGCAGGCTGGGCCCGCCGATGTCGATCTCCTCGACAAGGGCGTCAAGCGGCAGGTCGGGTTTGGCCGCGGCCTGGGCGAAGGGGTACAGGTTGACCACCACCAGGTCGATGGGGGCGATGCCATGGGCGGCAATCGCCTCCAGGTCGGCAGGCATGTGCCGCCTGGCCAGAATCCCCCCATGCACCTTCGGGTGCAGGGTCTTGACCCGGCCGTCCATCATCTCGGGGAAGCCGGTCACGTCGGAAATCCCGATAACGGGCAGTCCCGCCTCAGCCAGCGCCCTGGCGGTCCCCCCGGTGGACACCAGCTCCCAGCCCTGGGCGGCCAAGGCGGAGGCAAGGGGGATGAGGCCGGACTTGTCGGAAACACTCAGAAGGGCGCGCATGACGAAAGGACCTTTCTCCTACCAAACCGGATGCTTGACACGGTACACCGAGCCTACTAGCATTGCCGATCGACGTTGGGCGAGACCATCGTCGGCACGGAGACCGCCGGTGCGGTCTCTTTTTTTGTTCTCGCAAGGCAGGCAAGCAAGATGCGTATTACGGGCAAGGTCAAGTGGTTCAACAACGCTAAAGGGTACGGCTTCATTGAACGTGAAGGGGGCAACGACGTGTTCGTGCACTTCTCCGCCATTCAGGGCGCCGGGTTCCGCACGCTCGAAGAGGGCCAGGAAGTCGAGTTCGAGATCGTCGACGGGCCGAAGGGGCCGCAGGCGGGCAACGTCACCAAACCCAGCTAGACCACTCTCAGGGGGCCGGAGCTCGGTGTTCCGGCCCCTCACTTGATCAGGCACCAGACGAGCGGCAGCCAGAGTTCGCGGGCAAACGGCACCGGACGGTCGTCGAGCAACACCTGGCTCCCAGGCACCCCGCCCACCACATCGTACAAATCACGCAAACGCAGCGGATCGTTCCCTGGGAAGAACCGGGCGCGATATCGCACGGCATGTCCGAGCGTCAGTTCCTGAAATTCGTCGGAGGCCTTCGCCATCTCAAGGGCCTTCACAAACGCCTCCCCCTCAAACGCCGGAAACTCGAGCGTGATGGAGAACGGCCGCCCCGGCGATCCGAACAGCGCTTCGCGCAGTTCCGGATGCATGGCGGCGAGTTCCTCGTCGGAGAGCGTCTCGGAGAGTTCGGCGTAGGGCCAGAAGCGCTCCAGCGGCCGGTGTGTCGGAGGGTCAGGCAACACGTTCTGAATGCTATCCTGTCCCCTCTCGGGGCCGCAACCGCCGGATGCCATCACCACGCGCGATTCCTTCGATCGACCTGCTGCTGCAGCAGCCCGCCGCACTCGCGCTCGTTGACGCACACGGCCGGACGCAGGTCGTGGACGCGCTGCGGACTGCAGCCACCGAGTGGCGGGCGGCGCCCACGGGGGATCCGGGAACCTGGATTGTGGCTCGGGCGGCGGCCCTGCTTGACCAGACATCGGCGCCGTTGCTGGTACCGGTCATCAACGCGACCGGCGTGATCATTCACACCAATCTTGGCCGCGCGCCACTGGCACGCACGGCTGCAGCGCGCGCCGCGGAAGTGGCCGGGGGCTACTCCAATCTCGAATACGACCTTGAGGCAGGCGAACGCGGCTCCCGGCATCTGCACGCGGAACAATTGCTGTGTGCGCTCACCGGCGCGGAAGCCGCCGTCGTCACCTCCAACAACGCGGCGGCGACAGTGCTGGTGCTGGCGGCAGTCGCCGCAGGCCGAGAGGTGATTGTCTCCAGAGGGGAGCTGGTCGAGATCGGCGGCGGATTCCGCGTGCCGGATGTCATGACCCAGTCAGGCGCGGTGCTGCGCGAAGTGGGCACCACCAACCGTACACGCGTCACCGACTACGCGGCCGCGATCTCGGAGCGCACGGCGCTCATTCTGCGCGTGCACCCGTCAAACTTCCGCATCGAGGGGTTCACCGAGCGTCCACCACTCGCGGATCTCGCAACACTCGCCCACCGTTTCGATCTGCCGGTCTTTGAGGATCTGGGCAGCGGCTGGCTCGGCGTGCCCCACACACAGCCATGGCCGGACGCGCTGGCCGGCGAACCGTCCGTGCGCGACAGCGTGGCCGCAGACGTGGACCTGATTGCGTTCAGCGGCGACAAGTTGCTCGGCGGCCCGCAGTGCGGTCTCATCGTGGGCCGCGCCGCGTGGGTGGCACGTGTGCGCACACATCCGCTCATGCGCGCCGTCCGCGCCGGCAAGATGACCTACGCCGCACTCGAGGCCACACTCGCCCTCTGGCGACGGGAGCCTTCCCGCACGGAGATCCCGGTGGTCGACATGTTGCTGATGCCCCTTGAAGCGATCGAGTGGCGCGTGCGCGAACTCGCGGTCACCCTCCGCACACACGCGCCCCATCTGCAGTGCGACATCATCGACGGTGCCTCGACCATCGGTGGCGGCGCGGCGCCGCAGTCCGCCATTCCGACACGCCTGCTCGCGATTCGCTCGCCCCGCCAGTCAGCCGCTGCGCTGGAATCCGCGCTGCGGGCCGGCACACCACCAGTCGTCGCCCGCATCCAGCACGACGCCCTGCTCATCGATCTCCGCACCGTGCGTCGGGAAGACGATGAGGCGCTGGCGCGGGCGATTACCGCAGGTTCCGCGTGACGTACAGAACCGCGACGGGCTGTTTATCGAGGGGCCACTCGGGCGTGGTCGTGATGCGGAACGTGCAGTAATCCTCAGGCGTGATGTTGGCCGCGCACAGGCTGTTCACGTCGTCGTCAAACGGCACCTGAATCAGACGGCCGGGGTCGGTTCCCGTGGGCGCCTCGAACACCTGTTCGTTCGACGCGACCTGACGGCCTCCGCGATCGAACACCTGAATGGTGAACGTCATCGGGTAGAACTCCGTGGGCCGCTCGATGTGAAACCAGAGCGGCTTCCCTCCGAAGAGAAACTCGGCGCCCGACGAGGCCCAGATGCCCTCGAGGCCGGCCGGCCAGATCGGCACCACGAGACTCACCGGAATCTGCGGCGTGCCGCGTTCCTTCCACCGGAACTCCGGTGCCCTCGGCGCCGTCGCCCACAACTTCACACACGAGATCGCGACGACCAGCAGCGCCGCGCCCCACACCGCGGCGAACCACCGGCGACCACGCACCGTTTCCGTTGCGCCGCCGATCGCGATCGGAATCGCCAGCGCCGGCACAGACCAGAAGATCACGTAAATGCCAACAAGGAAGCTGACCGCCACACTGACGGACGCGCCGACGGCGAACGCCGTCCACACATCGGGCCTGCCGTCGTCCGCCGCGTTGGAGAGCCGCACGAGTCGACCGGCCACCCAGATGAGTCCAGCCGCCACCATCAGCACGCCCGCCACGCCAAGTTCCGACAGGAGCATCAGGTACATCGACGCCGGTGGGTCGTCGAGGACGGTTCCGAATGTCGAGAGCGCCCAATCCAGGTGCTGGAAGTAGTTGCCGTAGAACATCCCGAACCCCGTGCCTAGCCAGGGCTGTTCGACAAAGGCTCGCCCCATCACTTTCAGGTGGGTCACTCTGGCCCTGTCAAGCGTGTACAGAGCCTGGTTCAAGACCTGAAGGGGCTGCGAGAACACTGCGGTACCCAGTCGCAGCGGAACCTGGGCGATGGCTCCAACCACGCCAACGACGACTGCGACTGCTTTCAGCGGTGCCCCGGGCAGGACGCGAATGACCAGAACCCACAAACCGATTGCCGACGCGACAGACAGCGCCAGGAGGAACACGCGCCCACCTGTCGCCATGGCAACCGCGATCCCCAGCACGGCACCTATGCCCCACAGCACCCGCCGCACCATGGGCAACCGCGCAAACAACGCGACAAATACCATTCCGGCGAGCACGGCGGCACCATAGACCGTTGATGCGCCGGAGTCCTCCAGCAGGCCGGGAGCCCGACCGCTTACGACCGCAGACCCGCTTCCCGCCGACAGGAGGGACAGGTCCCAGCCCTGCATCGCAAACACGAGTAGGTTCAGTCCGATCGCCGACCACACGGCGACCGTGAACCACCACCGCACCCGCACCGTGGCGGATGTCCATGACACCCGGGCCGCGAGACCAATCAGCAACATCACGACGGACGTCTTCAGATAGATCCGCGCCTGACCGAACGAATAATTCGCGGACACCTGATCAGCCAACAGGAAGTCCTGAACGGGAATCCCCGGTCTCAGCGACGGCCAGTACAGCGACCAGAAGGCGTTGGTCAGCAGCAGCAGATACGTGAGTCCGACGGTGATCGCCCAGAGAGGACGCCGGACGAGCAGCACCAGAAAGGCGCCGAATGCGGCGAACTGGAAGAACGTATCGAGTCCGGTCCGCAGTGCGGGCCAGTCAAGCAGGACGTGCGCGCGGGCACCCACACTGGCGAGGAAGAACACCAGGCCGGCAAGGACGACCGCGGCATTAGCCATGGGTTAAAAGATAGATGCCACCGAGTCAGCCGCGATGGACAGCAGCCCGCCGGGCAACACACCGAGGTAGATCACGGCGATGAGCGCCAGCAGCAAGCCGGCCGTCGTCACGGCGGACACCGCAGGGCGGTGCTCAGGCGCCGTCTCATCACTCATGTACATCATGACCACGACGCGCAGGTAGAAGAACACCGACACAACCGACGTCAGCACACCGAGAATCGCGAGGGTGTACATCCCCTCCTGAATCGCAGCGTTGAAGATGTACCACTTGCCGATGAATCCCACCATCGGGGGGAAGCCGCCGAGCGACAGCAGGAACACCGTCAGCAACGCGGACAGGCCCGGGCGTTCCTTCCACATCCCTGCAAAGTCCCGCACATCGTCATGCGGCCGGTCCCCGGACGTGAGGGCCGCGAGCACGCCGAACGCGCCGAGGTTGGTCACGCTGTAGGCGACCAGGTAGAACAGAATCGCCGCCTTGCCAGCCGTGCTGGCCGCCACCAGGCCGACCAGCAGATAGCCGGCATGCGCGACGCTCGAATACGCGAGCATGCGCTTGACGCTCGTCTGTGCGACACCAACAACGGTGCCCAGAATCATCGTGAGCGCCGCAATGACCGAGAGGATCGGAATCCACTCGATGCGCAGCGGTTCGAAGGCCGACAGGAACACCCGCACAAAGGCGGCCATGGCCGCGACCTTGACGCCGGTGGACATGAAGCCCGTCACAAGCGTCGGAGCGCCCTGGTAGGCGTCCGGCACCCACATGTGGAACGGCACTGCGCCGACCTTGAAGGCAAACCCGACGATGAGGAGCACCATCGACAGGATCAGCAGGATGCTGGGGTCGAGCGACGACGAGGCGATGCGCATGCCGATCTCGTCGAGCTTCGTGGTGCCCGACACGGCGTAGGCCATGGCAATGCCATAGAGGAAAAACGCGCTCGAGAACGCGCCGAGCACGAAGTACTTGAACCCGGCCTCGACGCCCTCGGCGCTGGATCGCTTGATCGCGGTCATCACGTACACGCCGAGCGACATGACCTCCAGCGCGATGAAGATGACCAGCAGGTCCGTGGTGGACGCCATCATCATCATGCCCGCGATGGCGAACAACATCAGCGTGTAGTACTCACCCGACGGCAGGTGGTCGCGCTCGGCGTTGCCGATCGACAGCAGGATTGTCAGGATACCGATCGCACACAACATCACGTTGAAGAACACGGTGAAGTTGTCGATCGAGATGACCCCGAACCCCAGCATGCTGTGGTTCCAGTGACTGAAGATCGAAGTCACGATGGCCCCGGCCAGGCCGATCAGACCAAACACTCCGAACCACACACCGGCGGCGCGGTCGTCCTGCTTGCGGAACGCCTCGGCGAGCATCGTGGCACACGCCGCGAGGCTCACCATCAGGATGGGCGCGATGGACGAAAAATCGGCCATGTTCATCGCGCACCTCCTGGGAGCGCCTGCGGCGCACTGTCCGAAATGAGCTCGGAGGCGATTTCCGATGAACCCGGAGCGGAAATCGCCTCCGAGCTCATTTCGGCATTCACCGGGGCCGCACCGCGGACGTACTCGACGGCGCGTTTGACGGCGGGCTCCATCGGCTTCAGGAAAATATTGGGGAAGACACCCATGATGATGCACATGGCGACAATCGGCGCGATGACGATCCACTCGCGCACGCTCAGGTCGCGGAGGCCCTTGTTCTTCGGATTCGTCAGCGGCCCGTAGTTCACGCGCTGGAACAGCCAGAGCATGTAGACGGCCGAGAGGATGACGCCGGTGGCGGCAATCGCTGTCAGCCACGCGGCTTCCCGGAACGACCCGACGAAGATCATGAACTCACCGACGAACCCGTTCATGCCGGGCAACGCGATGGACGCGAGCGTGATGAGCAGGAACATGGCCACCAGCTTCGGCATCACGGCTTTCAGCCCGCCGTACTCGGCAATCAGCTTCGTGTGCCGCCGGTCGGACAACATGCCGACGATGAGGAAGAGACCGCCGGTGGAGACGCCGTGCGCCAGCATCTGGTAAACCGCGCCCTGCACACCGATGACGTTCATCGCGCAGATGCCCAGCACCACGAAGCCGAGGTGGCTCACCGACGAGTAAGCCACGAGCTTCTTCATGTCCGGCTGCACCATCGCGACGAGGGCGCCGTAGACGATGCCGATGACGGCGAGAATCGCGAGGTAAGGCGCAAACTGCATGGCCGCGTCAGGGAACAGCGGGAACGCAAACCGCAGCAACCCGTAGGTGCCCATCTTCAGGAGCACGCCGGCGAGGATGACCGAGCCGGCGGTGGGCGCCTGCACGTGCGCGTCGGGCAGCCACGTGTGGAACGGGAACACGGGCACCTTGATGGCAAACGCCAGCGCAAACGCCAGGAACAGCCAGGTCTGCAGGCTGGCCGGGATGTCGAGCGCGTAGAGGTCGAGCAGGTCGAAGCTGATCACGCCCACGGCGCTCTGGTGGTAGTAGGCCACCCAGATGATCGCCAGCAGCATGAGCACCGAGCCGGCCATCGTGTAGAGCATGAACTTGATGGCGGCATAGATGCGCTGCTCGTAGCCCCAGATGCCGATAAGGAAATACATCGGAATCAGCATCGCGTCCCAGAACAGGTAGAACAGGAACAGGTCGAGCGACACGAACACGCCGATCATCGCCGCTTCGAGCAGCAGCATGAAGAACGAGAACTCGCGCACGCGGTCGGTGACCGATTCCCACGAACACAACAGCGCAATCGGCGTCAGGAACGTGGTCAGAATGACGAGCCACAGCGTGATGCCGTCAAGACCGATGTGATACGAGATGCCGAAAGCCGGCAGCCACGTATACCGTTCGACAAACTGGAAGTCCGCCGACGTCGCGTCGAACCCCGTCCACAGGAACAGGCTCGCGAGGAAGGTGACCACCGACACACCAAGCGCCACCTGGCGGACGAGGGAATCTCTCCCCTTCCCCAGCAGGAGCACCAGCAGGCCTCCCAGAAGCGGCAACAGGACCAGAAGAGTTAGCGCCACAGGTAGTACCCCAGGATCGCGACGACCCCCACAAAGATCGACATGGCATACGCGCGGACCGACCCGGTCTGCACCCGCCGCAACACCGCACTCCAGCCACGCACGGTCAACCCGACGCCGTTGACAATGCCGTCAATGACGCCGGCATCCATGACCTTCCACAACGCGCCCGTCGAGAGGCGCTTGATCGGCTGCACAAACACCGCGTCGTAGAGCTCATCCACGTAGTACTTGTTGTAGAGCACCTTGTGGACGCCGCTGAACTGCGCCGCCAGCGCCTCCGCGCGGCCAAAGCCGTTCTTGAACAACGCGGTCGCCAGCAGGATGCCGGCAATGGCCACCGCAATCGACAGGCCCATCAGGCCCAGTTCGATCGCAACGTCTCCATGCACGGCGGCCGCATGTGCGACCTCCTCCCCGCTCAGGGTCATCGCATGGAAGCTCGGCTCGAGGAACGCCTCAATCTGGTTGTGCCCGCCAAGCGCATGCGGGACACCGAAGAAGCCCGCCACAATCGACCCGACCGCCAGCAGCACCAGGGCGATGGCCATGGGCCTGGGGGCGTCGTGGAGGTGGGCGGATGGGCCGCTGGGCGGATGGGCGGCTGAGTGCCCGGTGCTCCCGTGCACGTGTGCACTCGTGCCCTCGTGCTCCGGTGCACTATTCGCCCGACTGGTCCCCCAGAACGTCATGTAGAGGAGCCGGAACATGTAGGTCGCCGTGAGGAACGCGGCGACGACGGCGAGGCCCCAGAGGACGTAGTGACCACTGGACCAGGTCTTCCAGAGGATTTCGTCCTTCGAGAAGAAGCCGGCAAACGGCGGCAGACCGGAGATGGCGATGGTGCCGATGAGGAACGTCCAGAAGGTGATCGGCAGCTTGTCTTTCAGGCCGCCCATGAAGCGCATGTCCTGCTGGCCGTGCAGCGCGTGAATGACGGCGCCCGACCCGAGGAACAACAGCGCCTTGAAGAACGCATGGGTGTAGAGGTGGAAGACACCGCCCGCAAACGCGCCGACACCCACCGCCAGGAACATGTAGCCCAGCTGCGACACGGTCGAATACGCGAGCACCCGCTTGATGTCGTTCTGCACCAGCCCGATGGTGCCGGCCACAAGCGCCGTCAGCACACCGACGATCGCAATCACTTCAAGCGTGAACGGCGCGTGGCTGAAGAGCACGGCGTTGCGCGCAATCATGTACACGCCGGCGGTGACCATCGTCGCGGCATGGATGAGGGCCGACACCGGCGTCGGGCCTTCCATCGCGTCCGGCAGCCACACATACAGCGGCAGCTGCGCCGACTTGCCCGTCGCGCCCAGGAACAACAGCAAGGTCGCGCCCGTGAGCAACCCGGCTCCGGCCATCGTGCCCGCCTCCACCTCGAGCTGCGACACCTGAATGGCGAGCAGCTGGAAGTCCAGCGTGCCAAACGCGGTGAAGAGAATGAGCATGCCGAGGATGAAGCCGAAGTCGCCGATACGGTTGACGACGAAGGCCTTCTTGCCGGCATCAGCCGCAGACTGCTTGGTGTAGTAGAAACCGATGAGGAGGTAGGAACAGAGGCCCACCCCTTCCCACCCGATGAACATCACCGGGAAGCTGGCGCCAAGCACCAGGATGAGCATGAACGACGCGAACAGGTTCAGATACGAGAAGTACCGCGCGAAGTCGGGATTCGTCTCGTCGTGCATGTACGCCGTCGAGTAGAGGTGAATCAGGGTGCCGATGCCCGTGATCACCAGAATCATGATCGACGACAGCGGGTCGAGGCGCAGGGCAAACGGAATTTCGAGCGTGCTCGAGGCGATCCAGGTGAACACGTGCTGATCGATGGCGCGTACGCCCCCAATCGGCTCCAGCCCCAGCATCGTCCACACGGCGGCGACCGAGACGCCGAAGGCGCCGGCCATGGCAGCGGTGGCAATCCCACCCGACAGGCCCTGCGACCAGCGGCGACCGACGGTCGCGTTGATCAGGAACCCGAGAAACGGCAGAAGAGGAATCAGCAGCAGCACAGTCTCACCACTTCAGCGTTGTAAAGGCGTCCGGCGACAGCGTTTCGCGATGCCGGTAGAGCGCAATGAGAATCGCGAGGCCGACGGCGGCTTCGGCAGCCGCGACCGTGATCACGAAGAACGCGATGATCTGGCCGTCCACCGTGCCGAGGAACCGGTCGACCGCGACAAACGTCAGGTTGACGGCGTTGAGCATCACTTCGACCGACAGGAGGATGGTGATGAGGTTGCGCCGCAGGAAAACCCCGGCCGTGCCAATCGAGAACAACACGGCCGAGAGGGCCAGATACGTGTTGAGCGTGGGTTCAGGCAACACGATCAGCGGTCCTTTCGCGCGATGATGACGGCGCCGACCATCGCAACGAGAATCAGGATGGACGTGGCTTCGAAGGCAAACGCGTACTCCCGGAAGAGCCGCAGACCGATGTCCTTCACCGTGGTGCCCACCCCGTCAGCCATGAACGGCGCGTCGGCGATGGTGCGGAGCGCCCAGATGAGCTGCACGGCCAGGACCACCGCGAGCACCGCGCCGAGGCGCCGTGGCCCTGGGCCGATCACAAACCGTGGTTTCGGGTCGTTCCCCTCATCCTCCTTCGTCACGTTCAGGAGCATGACCACGAAGAGGAAGAGGACCATGATGGCGCCGGCATACACGATGATCTGCAGGACGGCCATGAAAGGCGCGTTGAGCAGCACGTAGAGACCGGAGAGCGCCGCGAAGGAGACGATCAGCAGCAGCACGCTGTACATCGGGTTGCGCTGGCCGACGACCAGCACCGACGACACAATCGCGACCACCGCAAAGAGCCAGAAGAACAAGGCATCCATAACGCTTACCACCCGTACCTGAGCACAAGGCCCGCCGTGACCAGGAGGTTGATCGTGGCCGCCGGCAGCAGCCACTTCCACCCGAACTCCATCAGGTGGTCATACCGGTAGCGCGGCAACGTCCAGCGCATCCAGATGTAGAAGAAGAGCAGCAGGAAGACCTTGGCGAGGAACCAGACCCAGCCGAGCCACTCGGGGAGGAACGGGCCGTGCCAGCCGCCGAGGAACAGGTTGACGGCGACCGCGGACATCGTGGCCATCGCGATGTATTCGGCCATAAAAAACAGCGCGAAGGTCATCGAGCTGTATTCGGTGTGGTAGCCGGCAACCAGTTCCTGTTCGGCTTCCGGAAAGTCGAACGGCGCGCGGTTGGTTTCGGCAACCGCGGCGGTCATGAAGATGAAGAAGCCGACCGGCTGCAGGAAGATGTACCACTTCGGGATGAAGCCGAACCAGTAGCCCTGCTGCGAGTCGACGATTTCGTTGAGCGACAGGCTGCCGGCCAGCATCACGACCGCGGCGAGCGAGAGGCCGAACGAGAGTTCGTAGCTGATCATCTGCGCCGACGAGCGGAGGCCGCCGAGCAGCGAGTACTTGCTGTTGGACGCCCAGCCGGCGAGCACGATGCCGTACACGCCCATCGAGGTGATCGCGAAGAGTGCGAGGACGCCGACGTTGACGTTGGCGGCCACCAGCTTCACGGGGTCGTCGAGGAGTCCGAAGAACGTGGTGTCGGCGCCGAACGGCACGACCGAGAAGGCGGCGAACGCGGCGGCCGCGCACAGGATCGGCGCGAGATAGAAGAGGAACGTGTCGGCGGCCTTCGGCCGCAGTTCCTCCTTCATCATGAGCTTGATGATGTCGGCCAGCGGCTGCATCGCGCCCCAGGGGCCGACGCGGTTCGGCCCCAGGCGCTGCTGCACGAAGGCGGCGACCTTGCGCTCCATGAGCACGAGGACGGCCGCTGAGTTCAGCAGCATGAAGAACGTGAAGCCGATGACGCCGAGATGCGCGATGAGCTGTGGATCCATGTCTTAGTGCGCATGGGCGTGCGCCCGCGCCTCCGATCGCCAATCGGCCTTCAGCGTGCAGCGGCCTTCGCGGACGTGGGCTTCAAATTCCTCGCGGAACAACCCGACGGTCGTGAGCACGGGCGTGGCCGCCGCATCGCCGAACGCGCACAACGTCTTGCCCGTGATGTTGTTGGCCACCGACAGCAGCAGGTCGATGTCCTTCATCTGCCCCTCGCCGCGTTCGATGCGGCCGAGCAGTTTGTGCAGCCAGTCGCCGCCTTCACGGCACGGCGTGCACTTGCCGCACGACTCGTGTTTGTAGAAGTAGAGGAGGTTTTCCGCCGCCCACACCATGCAGGTGGTCTCGTCCATGACGATCATGCCGGCCGATCCGAGCATCGACCCGGCCTTCATGACGCCATCGAAACTGGCGGGGATGTCGATCTGATCCGGCAGCAGGATCGGCACCGAGGACCCGCCGGGAATCACGGCCTTGAGCTTGCGGTCGCCGCGGATGCCGCCGCCGTACTGTTCGCCGTAGATGAGTTCCTTCACCGTGACGTGCATCGGCGCCTCGTAGACGCCAGGACGTTTCACGTGTCCGCTAAGGCAATACAGCTTCGGACCGCCGTTCTTCTCGGGCCCGAGCGATGCGAACCACTCGGCGCCACGCGTGATGATCGGCGGCACGTTGCAGAGGGTCTCCACGTTGTTCACCGCCGTCGGGCAGTCGTAGAGACCGGCCACGGCCGGGAACGGCGGCTTCAGACGCGGCTGCGCACGCTTGCCTTCCAGCGACTCAATCAGCGCCGTCTCTTCACCGGCTTCATACGCGCCGGCACCACGATGCACGAAGATTTCGCAGTCGAACCCGGTGCCGAAGATGTTCTTGCCGATGAACCCGGCCGCCCGCGCCTTGGCCAGTTCAGCTTCGAGCACTTCCTGCACGTGGTAGAACTCGCCGCGGATGTAGATGTAGGCGACTTTCGCGCCAATTGCGTGACACGCAATCAGGCACCCTTCAAACAGCAGGTGCGGATTGCGCTCCATCAGCACGTGATCCTTGAACGTGCCCGGTTCACTTTCGTCCGCGTTGCAGCAGATGTACTTCGGCTTCGACGACTTCTTGTCGACAAACTGCCACTTCATGCCGGTCGGAAAACCGGCGCCGCCGCGGCCGCGCAGGCCCGACGCCTTGACCACGTCCACGACGTCGTCGGGCGTCATCGACAGCGCCTTCCGCAGCGCCTCGTAGCCGCCCTGCTTCACATAGAAGTCGAGCGTGAAGCCGTTCGGCGTGTTCACGTGAGGAGTGAGGATGAGTTCCATGATGTTCCCGTGGCAGCCTGAAGTTCAGGCCGCCCTACGAGTGCTCCTTGTGCAAATGACACCCGGTCAGCGACGCGGCGCCCTTGGTGCGCAGGCCGTCGACGAGTTTCTGCGCGTCTTCGGGCCGCTGACATTCGTGCCAATCGTCGTTCACACCCACGACCGGCGCGCGGTCACACGCGCCCAGGCACTCCACTTCAAACAGCGAGAACGCGCCATCGGCGGTGGTCTCCCCTGTCGAAATGCCGAGCACCTTCTGCAACTCATCGGTGAGCCGCTCGGCGCCGTTGAGCGCGCACGACAACGTACGGCACACCTGAATGATGTTTTTGCCGACCGGACGCTGATAGAACATCGTGTAGAACGACACGACATCCTCGACCTCGGCCGTCGAAATGCGGATGGCCGCAGCCACCGCCTTCATCGCGTTGCGCGAGATGTACCCCTGCTGCCGCTGCGCCAGATACAACGCCGCGATGACGGCCGACTTGCGGCGCTCCGCCGGATACCGGCTGCAGATGTCTTCGAGTGTGGCGAGGTTCTCGGCCGTGAACACAAACGCCGGACCTTCGTCGGCCAGGGCACGCTGCGACTGGTGCATGCCCTTGCCGTAGTCCATCAGGGGGTGGAAACTCATCGGTCAACGTCTCCCATCACAACATCCGTGGAACCGATCACGGCGATGACGTCGGCGATCAGGCCGCCCTTGATCATGCTCGGCAGCGCCTGGCACGCCAGGAATGACGGCGCGCGCGGCTTGACGCGAATCGGGCGATTGCCGCCGTCCGACACCACGTAGAACCCGTGTTCGCCACGCGGGCCTTCGACCGGCACGTACGCTTCGCCCCTGGGCACCGTGAAGCCCTGCGAATAAATCAGGAAGTGCTGAATGAGCGCTTCCATCTCGGTGTAGACCCGATCCTTGGGTGGGGGCACCACGCGATAGTCGCCGCAGTCGTATTCGCCGACCGGCGAAATGCGTTCAAGGGCCTGCTGGCAGATCTTCACGCTCTCGCGCATCTCGACCAGCTTCACCTGATACCGCGCGAACACGTCGCCGGCCGTCTGGGTCGGCACCGTGAAGTCGAACGTCTCGTACTTCAGGTACGGCCACACCTTGCGCACGTCGTAGTTGATCCCGACGGCGCGAGCCATCGGCCCGACAAGGCCCAGCGCCAGCGTCTCTTCCTTTGTCAGGGCGCCGACGCCAATCGTGCGCTTCTGCCACACCTGGTTCTTGGTGAGCATCAGCTCGTAGTTGTCCAGCGCGGCCGGCATCTTGTCGAGCAGCGCCTTCACCGCCTTGTGATAGCCGCGCGGCAGATCTTCACGCAGGCCGCCGACCCGGATGTAGCTCGGGAACATGCGGAAGCCCGCGATCATCTCGTTGAGATTCAGCAGCTGCTCACGCTCGCGGAACGCGTACATCATCACCGACACCGCGCCGATTTCCATCGCGTGCGTCGCCAGCCACACCAGATGGCTGTTGAGCCGCTGCAACTCGGCAATCAGCACGCGGATGTACGTGACGCGGTCGGGCATCTCCAGCCCGAGCAACTTCTCCACCGACAGGCAGAACGACAGGCTGTTCGACTGGGCGCCCAGGTAATCCATGCGCTCGACGAGCGGAATCACCTGCTGCCACTTCTTCTGCTCGGCGGTCTTTTCGATGCCGGTGTGCAGGAAGCCAATCGTGGGATCGGCGTTGACGATCGTCTCGCCGTCAAGCTCGAGCACCAACCGCAACACGCCGTGCGTGCTGGGGTGCTGCGGCCCCATGTTGACGGTCATCGTCTCTGTGCGAATTTCCGGCATGTTTACAAACCCTGCTCTAACCACTCACACACGGCGTGAATCCATGTGCGGTGCACTTCCTGTATCCGCGCCGTCACGTCGCTCGGCACATTGACCACGACATCCGCCAGGGCCGTCGTGTCCCCGCCGCCGCGCCCCGTGAGGGCGATCGTCACCAACCCCTGCGCCTTCGCCGCCCGCAGCCCCATCGTCACATTCGGTGACCGGCCGCTGGTCGTGATGCCGACCGCCACATCGCCCGGTCGTCCGAGCGCTTCTATCTGGCGGGCAAACACCGCGTCGAACCCGAGGTCGTTGCCGGCCGCCGTGAGTACCGCGCCGTCCGTGGACAACGCCAGTGCCGCAATCGCCCGGCGGGTGCGTGTGTACCGCACCACCAGCTCCGTCGCCAGGTGCTGCGCGTCGGTCGCGCTGCCCCCGTTACCGAACACCAACACCGTACGGCCCACCGTCACCGCGTCGGCAATCAGCGCCGCGCCTCGTTCCGCCTCGGTGCCCGACGCCGCCAGAAACGCCCGATGGGTCTCTGCCGCATCGGCCACCGCGCGATCGAGCGCGTTCCTGAACGACACGTCAGTCAGGTTTCTGAGCGAGGCGTGCCGACGCCGCACGCGCCGCCTGAATGTTCGCCGCAAACTCTTCCGGCGTCAGTTCCATCGGCGACCACGCCGCCGCATCCTTCCGCACCTGCACCGGGTAGTCCTTGCGCAGCGGATGCCCCGTCCAGTCATCCGGCGTCAGAATGCGACGCAGGTCCGGGTGCCCGGTGAACACGATACCGAACAGGTCGTACACCTCGCGCTCGAGCCAGTTGGCCGCAGGCCACACCCCCGTCAGCGTTGGTACCCGGGGATCCGTTTCCGGCACACGTACCTTCAGCCGCAACCGCCGCGCGGGCGCCGCGCCACCGGGCTGCGCAAAGGCCTCGCCCAGACACGCCAGGTGATACACCACTTCATAGCGGGGTTCGGCCGGGTGGTAATCCACCGCCGTGATCTCCACGAGGAACGAAAACTGCAGCCCCGCATGATCGCGCAACGCCCGGCAGACGTCGACGATGTGTTCTCGGGAGACGTAGGCGGTCGGCATATCGATCGCGTCAGCCGGTTCGAGCACCGCGGCCGGTGCCGTCTGGCGGACAAGGTCGAGCACGGTCGTGTCGATCACATTCGACATGACTAGGCCGACATCCTGGAGTTATCGATCTTCCGCTGGAGCTGGACGATGCCGTAGATGAGGGCTTCGGGGCGTGGCGGGCAACCGGGCACGTAGACGTCCACCGGCACCACCTGATCCACACCCTGCACAATCGCGTAGTTGTCGAACACGCCGCCGCAGCTCGCGCACGCGCCCATGGAGATCACCCACTTGGGCTCGGGCATCTGGTCGTAGATGCGGCGCAGGACCGGGGCCATCTTGCGGGAGAGGCGGCCGGCCACGATCATCAGGTCCGACTGGCGGGGCGATCCGCGGAAGACTTCGGCGCCGAAGCGCGCGACGTCGTAGCGGCCGGCAGCCATGGCCATCATTTCGATGGCACAGCAGGCCAGGCCGAAGGTCACCGGCCAGATGGCCGACCGACGGGCCCACTGCACCATCTTTTCGACCGATGTGGTGAGGATGGAGGCTTCCGCCTCGGTGTGAATCTTGACGCCCGTGTTGGGCATCGCGATGGTCGAGGGACCACTCATCGCTTGACCTCCCGGCTCCAGTCAAAGACGCCCTTGCGCCACACGTAGATGTAGCCGGTCGTCAGCAGGCCGAAGAAAAAGAGAATCTGGAAATACGCCACCGGCCCCAGCTCCCGGAAGGCCATGGCCCAGGGGTAGAGGAAGGCGATTTCGATGTCGAACAGCAGGAAAATCATCGCGACCAGGTAGAACTTGACCGACTGGCGCTCCCGGGCGTCGCCCACGGGGGGCATGCCGCACTCGTAGGGGGCTGACTTTTCAGGGGTGGGTTTCCTCGGGCCGACCAGCTGGGACAGGCCCACCATCGCGGCGGCAAACCCGAGCCCGAGACCGATCATGATGAGGATGGGCAAAAAGCCGTCCATGGACGCGTATTCTCCCTCTATTGGTCACGCTTGTACGTCACGTGAACAAAGTGAGATGCTAACACATGGCCAGACACCCGTTCATGAACCGAGGCCCCTCCGCGCGCCTGCTTCCGGCGCTCCTGCTCGCCCTCGCGATCACGGCCAGCACGCCGACGGCGCAGGCTGACAGACCCGTGCCCTTCAAGGTCGGCGAGGTGCTCACCTACGACGTGTCCTGGACCGCGTTTCTGACAGCCGGCACGATGACCCTCTCGGTCAAGGAGCGGCAGTCCAACGCCGGAGATGCCCGCTACCACCTGATCGCCGAAGGCGCCCCGTCCTCCACCCTGCGTCGGCTCTATGCCCTCTATTACAAGGCGGAGTCGTGGCTTAACACGCGGACGCTGCAACCGGCCCTGTCCTCAATCTACAGCGATGAGAACGGGCGCAAGCGCCACAAGATCTCGACATTCCGTGGCAACGGACGGATCGACTACGAAGTGCGAACCGCGTCCACGGCCAGGTCAACGGTCACAGTGGATCCCACGTCGCAGGACGCGCTGGGCGCGATCTACGTGCTCCGAGCCCTGCCCCTCGTACCAGGTCAGCGGCCGCTGGTGATCCCCGTGGTGGACAGCGGCAAGTCGTATTCAATGCGTGTCACCGTCGCGGGCCGGGAACCCGTGAAGACCGGCATCGGCTCGCTGCCGGCCGTCAAGCTCACGCTCGCAGTGACCAACGTACACGACCGTGCCGCCGGCACCGACACCCTCACCCTCTGGATGTCCGAGGACGCGCGACGCCTGCCCCTGAAGATGCAGGCGGGTCTCACCGTGGGCAGCATCCAGTTGACGCTCGCGAGGGTGGCTGGGTGACCATCGTCCTCAACGGCGAGCCGCACCCCTGGCCGGCCCCGCGGTCGGTCGAGGCCCTGCTGGCCGACCTCCAGATTGATACGCGCACCGTCGCCGTCGAGCGCAACCGCGTCGTCGTCAAACGCGCGCGGTACGCCCAGACGGTCATCGAGGCTGGGGACGAAATCGAGATTGTTTCGTTTGTGGGGGGAGGGTAACAGTCCGCGGTCCGCGGTCCGCGGTCCGCGGTCCGCAGTCCG